>Ga0207670_10001903_pt1 | contig 10908 bp, 8 predicted proteins | sample KBSS23HmetaG_FD_184339 | JGI IMG/M metagenome (GOLD analysis project Ga0207670, IMG submission 184339) | Switchgrass rhizosphere microbial communities from Kellogg Biological Station, Michigan, USA - KBS S2-3H metaG (SPAdes) (version 2) | ecosystem: Host-associated > Plants > Roots > Rhizosphere... | reverse complement strand
GTTCATTGCCTGACGCAGATGTCTTTCAGCTTCGGCCTTACTTGTAAAGCCTTTCTTGCGAAGTCGAACATTCTTGTAGCGGCGCATGTAACCGTGAAGAGTTTGTCCGCCTGGGCCAACATACTGATGAAAGTTCTTCACGACCGTTTCCTCTAGCCGCACTGCTGACGTCGATCCAAATTGCTTACCAATACGCTTCATGCTTGCAGCTCTTCTTTTTCAGGAAACTGTGAGGAGGGGCGATTGTGATAGAACGTTACGACATTATTGTCGGGTAGTTTCTAGGTAGTCGACGTTGAGCATCTCGTTCTTGCCTTTCAGCAAAGGCTAATACCTCTTCCAGAATAAAACGCACCTGAGTAGACCCGTTGCGAATTCTTGTAAGTTGCGCGGTGCCGGCGCCGCCGTTCAGTACCGTCTTACGAGAGCAACCAATAATCTCAGCGACGCGCCTGGCATCAATGCGGGTCTTTTTCGTCATTAAGCTCATCAGTGGCTTTAGTGTTTGCGCGAGTACCTTCATTCGTCGCGTAAACGCATATGGCACCTAGTGTGCCGCATTGACAAGCTCCTCAGACCTCATAAATGGAAAATCTAGGATTGGCTTGAGAAAGGGCGCTAAAAGCCGCCGAATGTTCTCGACGGCGGATTTGGTCAGCGATTTATCCCTTGGTCCAGTCCTTTGGTTGCAGTTTTTTGTGAAGCGGGCGTTCGCCGTTCCGAACGTTGTGGGTTCAGAGGCGTTGGGAAACACGAACGCCAGTCCTCAACATGGGATTTTGCCACCTTCCTTGCAAGGAAGGTTTTTGAGATTTCGGGAGAACCGTGGTCCATAGCTACAAATGATCATTAGGCAGATTTTACAACGAGATTCAGCACTCGTTACGAAAGTCTCTGACCTTATCTAGTCAACACTAGGGAGGAAGAACGCAATCTGGCACAGCTGTTGTAATCACGGCCAGCCAAGTGCGGTTGAAAACGCTCATCCGCATTCTTTGAAAGTGCCGAACATAGCCCACATTCTACTGGAAACATCGCGCAGCGCGTTTCCATTAGTTTTCAGCAGAAGTCGTTCTGGGCCATTGAGATGGACAGGAAGATGGGCCAACCGGCAAATCAAGTGGTACTTGAAAAATCAAGCGGCGCTTGAATGAACAATCAAAATCCAAACATGAAGGAGAAGTTTCTATGGAACCCGTAAACCCGACATCGCCAATCGAACAGCAACCAAGATTTATTCCGTGGGAAGAGCAGCTTCAGGATCATACTCGTAAGCTTGAGGAGTATCTCCAGAATCTCTTATTCCGCGGATGCACCCTTGAGACGACAATTAGATCATCGAGAGCCGTACTGAATCACCTTTTCGATCGACTTCAGATCAAGGATCCAACTCACCCTGGGGGAATCAGACAGCTACTGGTTTGGGAGCTCCTGGACCCGGGGCTCGGATCGTCCCGGTTAGGCTCACTCATTTCGTTGCTGGTCCAGGACGAGCTGGCTCACGGAACCAGGCGGAAGTATATTCGCGAGCTGCGGTCATTCTGTGAGTATGTCCTTGCCAAACCTAACATCCCGGGAAGTGCCGCACTCACCATCAGTGAAAAATACGGTCCGATAACGCAGACGTTTACGAAATACGATGTACCGATGCATGTGCAAGACAGGCCCACCCAACCTCGCTACGCTTTATCCGCTACACTGCGGGACGAATTTTACGAGTTCATGCGGACCGAATATCTGCCACAACATGCATCGCCTCATCGCGGAGCACGAGACTACACGGCCATTGTCGTTCAAGCCGAGATCGGCGCGCGTACAAGTGAGCTGTTGGGAATACGGTCGAGTGGAGAAAGCTGCGACATAGATTGGCAGAGGGAGCGTGTGCGTCTCTTTGGTAAAGCGAAAGCATTTAGCGGCAAGCGTGTGCGAACAGTTCCGCTGACTCCGTTGGCGATGGAGGTGCTGCGTGTCTTCGAGAGAGTCTTCAAACCTATGTTTCCACGCACTGCGGCAGCCGGATATCTTTTTCTCAAGGAAGACGGAAATCGGCTGAGTAATGATCAGTTCTATGAAAATTTTGAGAAGATCGTTGAGTTAGCGCGAGACGCTGGAGTGCCCTTACCTGAAGACCTGCGGCCTCACGACCTGCGGCGGACGTTTGCAACAAATGAAATCGAACGAAATCCGTGGGCATACCGGAAAGTTCTACGAAAACTGGGCCACACGTATCCGAGCTCAGCCGCGCCTTATCTCATTGCAACGGACGCCGACGTTGAAGATGAGCAAAGTGATCTCATTGACATCTTTGTTAATCCGTACATTGAAAAAAGGGGAAAACGGTAATGCCTACTATTTGGAACTTGCGAAGTGTATTGAAGGGGCGTGGTATCAATCGCGCCTCTGAAATCAGCAGACTTATTGGTAAGCGGACCGGCTACCAGTTGTCCACACAAGCAGTCTGCGATTTGCTAAATACTGAACCAAAAATGATCCGTATCGAAACGATCCAGGCATTCTGTGACGCTTTCTACCTTCGTCTCGGTGATGTTCTAGACGTTTTACCAAGCGCAGCGGAGAAGCGACGAAAAAGGATGGGCAATCAGGATTTTGCTGCGTTCTATCCAAATGCGCACGACTATTCATCAGAGTCATAACGGGATGAATACGTTCAAAGAAGTGAAGGAAACAACAGCTGTGAGCAAGTCAGTAAGCCGTTCAATAATGTGTGAAGAGTGTAAGTTGCCGCGAAGGACCAGCCACTGGTCTGACGTGTGCGAAGGCTGCTTAAGCAACCTTCCGAAAGTGCGATGCCCCGCTTGCTCGAGGCTGTTATCCAAGCTGCAAGTAGATGCGCCCTTTTGTCGTCGATGTGCTGGAAAGTACTCCAACGTCAAGAGTGTGTGCGAAACGTGCGGCGTGGCTGATTATCCCTTTATCAATGATCTGAGCCATTGTCGTAAGTGTCACCGGAAAGCGCGGCATAAACTGTGGTTGAAGTCGATGCATCACGACATCGTATGTAACGTCTGTGGCCTGACGAAGCCATCATACAAAAAGACCGAAAAGATCTGTGGCCCATGCTACGAGAAGCGAAGAGGCGTGTGGGTAAAATGCACATTCTCTGGATGTGCAAGAGTCACCAATTACAGAAGCTCGCAGCTCTGCAAGCGTCACTATGAGGAGCGTCGGGCACCAAAGGCACTGGAGAAGTATGTAAGAACCTATTGCTCGCCATTTCCGCAGAATGATCGGTATTTTGCGGCTCTGGCGGCGAAGTGGAAACGTGATAGCTGTAATGCAGCGGAAACAACCATTCGGGCAAGAGACTTCTGGCGGTATCGGGCGTTTGGTGAATATCTCAAAACGTGCGAACTTCCTGAAACATTGACTTGGCGCGCGATTGATGATGCGTTGCCTAAGCTCACCAAGCGAGCGAGAGTTAGGACCAAGGCAATCCGTTCGTGCTTGTTCGAGTTAGGCAACCTCTTCCTGCAGGAGGAGCTCTGGAGTAAGTACCGGCAGGAACGCTTATTGGCAAAATATCTGAAGTCTACGCCGGTGATATTTGTTGAACATGTAGCCGCCTTCGAAATGTGGGCATCGCAGGGAATGCTGAATCCGAAGCTCGATGTGAAGCCGCCCGAATCGCGACCTTTAACTAATACACCTCGAGCGATACTCGGAACGGTTAGGGTAGTTGGCGTATTTCTTCAGTGGTGTGTCAAGCGCAACATTCTCTCACTCGCCGACGTGAACCAGAGCACGATAGATAGTTATAAGGAAACTCTATTCTGGCAATACGAATGTAAAGTCTGCGGGAAGCGAGCGCATCTAGACGTCGATAAGACCAGCGAGAAGTGTAGCGATAGCGAATGCCAGGCGATGAACGCGTGCGTAAAGACCAGAAGGTTGGCTCGTAGGTCAGTTACGGACATAACGATGAAACTTCGGACGTTCTTCAACTGGGCCCAGCTCCACGGCCTCGTGCTGGAAAATCCGCTGGCTCATGAGATTTCAGTGCGCAACACGTTCACGGCGAGGAACGAACGCGGCGAGATGATTGAGATCTCAGATTCCATTAGGCGGTACTCTAACGACGTTGTCGAACGTCTCTGTCGTGATATGGTGACGCCTGATACTGACGCTAGAGAGGCGTTGGTCCTGTATTTTATTATTTTTCACCAACTTACTGTCACAGAAATATGTAAAGCAAAATTACCGTCATTAGCGGCTGAGACAAGAGGCACGTGCGATCGCGCAAAAGACTTTGAATGTGTGCTGTTACCAGTTCGCAAACCGACCCGGGGCCAACTCTCACGCGGGCGTGAGAACCCAGTACTGAAGTATCCGAAAGAGGCAGCGTGCTGGCTCCGCCCGCTGTTAGAGCGGTACTTCGAGAAGCGCAGGAACGACGTTGGCTCGGAATATCTATTCGTTGGACCACATTATCGTACACGGAACAATAGGCCGGTAACGCATCGAACCATCAGCATGCTGGTCCATAAGGCTTCACAGCGGGTATTCAATGCAATGATTAGTCCGCGTGACCTGCGTAACACGGCTGCTGCGATTAGGGCGAACAAGTCAAAGCGCCGTGGCGCGATACTTACAAGGCTTGGTTACAGCCGTGAACGCGCCACTCGGTTCAACTATCTGGAAACTTTTCTACTGGAGCCTAAGCCATTCAAACAGCGCCAGCCCCCAGCGGGGGCGTAGCGAAGTGAGCGGTGCGAGGCGCGCCGAGCGCGCGAACGCAGCGGGCGCAAGGGGGAGAATTAATAAAGTAGCGGGCGTTTGATAACAGCGATTCCGTTCGGGAGCGCCGCCAGGCGCTGTAGTTGGGAGAACGGAATCTTCTGTTATCAGATGACCGTCCGAATTGAGGCTCTTTTTGCGGAACCCCTCGAGGTCGAATGCGATCGCAAGTGCTTTCTGCCGGGCGTGATTCTTTAATTCCGGTGTGCAGATTGTTCGCTTGGATTAGGGGGAAACTCTAGAAAAGAGCGGATCACTTCGCGCGGATCGCGTCGTCTCCTTTGAGCAGAATGGTCTGCACTTTGATGTACGGAAAATTGAGATATGAGGAATGTTTGCAGTTGCGATAGAAAGCGAAAAGATAGGCGAGATTAGGCCAACGCAAGGGCAGCTTGAGCTGGCCTTTCGGTTCGGCGAGATTCAGCCTCGTAATCCGTTTTACGAGCTACGAACCTTTGGGGAGCGTCAGAAGTGTCACGTGGTCACACGTGACGCTTCTGACACTCTCTAACGTGGCGTTCAAATCGATCCAAAGGTGCGGGTTGAGTTGTTGTAGAGGCACCGACAATAAATCAGCCCTAAACTATGACCTCAACAGAAGCCAACCAAACTTGACGCCAAGGTTTGTGAAGTCAACCATGTGCGGATGTTTGGGCAATAGGTACGCAACTACAGCGAGAATACCACCAGTGAAGCTCAAGAATTGTTGCGCAAAACCCGCCGAGTCCTAGATTACCTTGCCCCCATTTATCGAAATAGTTTGATAGAGAGTTCTCTGGCAGTTCCTGTCACATCGCTCTCATTTAATCAGCTTCTCCTTTGGGTAAAAATTTTCGCCAGCCAAGTGCTTGCACTTGGCTGGCGGTGTCTCAGGGAGTGCCTACGGACATAGCTTGACACTCCCGGAAGGTTCGTGCCACTCAGCAATGTGCCGGATTACTGCAAGAAAGCTCGTTCGAGCAGCAAGGCGCCCCAAGTTTTTAATTGCGCTCTTTGCTGCAATCTGAACTGCTCAGAGCCGGGAAGTAGCGGAGGCAATCTTTCAGCAAGATTTCTTCAGAGCAAGCCTCTATTCCTTTGCCGGCTGTAGTCCCTCAGCCGCTAACCTTTGGGTGGGTTGCTCTCAATCCGCATAGGCGGATGCATCTGCCGGATTCCTAAGTACATTCAACATCTCGCACTCCTGATCTAGTAGTCACAGGGGGCCGTGATTCTCGTCGGTAAGAAGGCGATCATGGTGTCAGGTAGGGCTGTGGGGAACCGAGCGGGTGAATGGGGGAGATAGTTGTTATGACAATGTCTCGCGTATGCGTCGTTGGATTCGGAGTTTGAGGCGATCAGGAGATTATGAGGAATGCTTGAAGGTGAATCCGGAAGGTCTTATTTGGTTAGTTGTTTCCCCGCCTTGGGCTAGGCGATGGAGCATGCTGTCGGAATATGGCCGGAGGATGTGCCGACCGGGACAAAACACGGAAGCTAAGTAGCTGCATTTTCAGCAAATCTACGACGTTCAGTCGAAATATGAACGTTTCTATGACATATATGATATCACTTATGTTGACTTAGCGGCTGCGCATATGATATCTATTTAGTGTCTTTTTGTGGCAACTATTGTGAAAGGAGCAGTAACATGCCGAAAAATCGACGAGTGGTTTTCAGCTTTGACGAGCGAAGCCTTGAGAGCTTAAAGCGCATGACAGAGCAAGGGCGTTACCCTTCAATGGCTAATGCTGTAAGGGATTCCTTACAGATTAGCCGCGCTCTGCAGAATCAAGTCGAAAAGGGATTTACGGAAATTGTTGTACGTAATCCAGAAACCAACGAAGAACGGGTCATAGTCATCCCCGATCTTCATCCTCCGAAATAGGACCAGACTGAAATGGCGCAAAATATCCAGCCGCAAATACTAGAGCGGCTTGAAGAAGATCCAATTGAGGGTGGAACTATTACCAATCTGGAGGATGAACTTCCTTTTCATGAAGCCAAACATCGCGCCGACACTGCCCGGCGATTGGCTTACTGGCTAGTTGTAGTTCTCGCGGCCACCCTGCTTCTTCATTACCTCTTTGTCATGACTCTCGAATTGAAGGGAAAACATGAAGCGGTAGAGAGTCTTATGACCGTGTTTCACTCGTGGCTGCCGGTCATTTCAGGTTTGGTTGGTGGCGCTACCACCTACTATTTCACTCGAGACAAATGATCATAGGAGTTCCCGTATGAGTAGACCTGCTGCAGCGCTTTTCAATTTGCAAGAATTGCCTCTTCCGGCCCAGTTCATAAACGCTTATGAGATTACAAACGTGGGAAGTTTGAGTTGGCCCGTCGCAATTTACAAAGTTGATCGCATTGATGGGAGACCTCAATGCCATGAGGATCGGGGGCAGATCAAAACCGTGGTTTGGAATCTCTTTCGAGAGCATAAAAGCCGGTGCAGCGGGTTCAGATTCGTAATTGACATTGGCAAGCAAATGGTGGCTGTCCCTGAGACTTGGCAGCTACCATCCGGTGCGACGGAGGGGGACTATAGAATAGAGAGAATACAGTCATTCGAGGCTGAGGCGACTAACGAAAGACATCGGTCCGTTGTGGCAGGCATTATACGCGAAGCTCTCAAGAGACATTTCAAAGAACATCGATCTGACTATCTCGGTGTGTTGTGGCAAGACATGGATAAGTTTTGTCAGTTGCCAAAACCCAGCGACGCTAAGGCTTACTGCATGTGCCGTCGATTTGGTGCGATGGCTCGGGCGCTCCGAGGAAACGTTTGGGTCGTAGAGCCGACGCTAAGTACTGCCACGGTTGATGGGAAAACATTCGCTCAATATTACCGAGAAGGTAAGGTAAAAGTCCTTGCCCAGATGATGGCCTTGAAGCAAGGTGATAAGGTTGATAGGCAAGGTCATCTCGTTGGAGTGAGGGCGTTGCACGACTCAAGCAATGAGTTCAACCTTAAGGTCACCGCATTGGAGATCGAGGATCCTTCCGTCATCACAGGCCATGCAGAGTTGAGTCGCGAAGAGCAGGAATCGCTATCCGGTGGCGTTATTCTTTGCCGCGCCTTTGGGCGAGAAGCTGAAGCGGTCGCTCTTTCAGAACTAAGGCTCATTCTCGATTCACAGATTACGCAGGATGATCATTCAGAAACGATTATTGATCCGTCCGAACGTGAGAGCCTTATGCGACATTTACGTGAGTTTTTGAATGGTGCTGATGTGTTTGGAATTCCACTGTATTTGGCCCCAATTCCGTTTGACATTAGTAGATTGCCCAAAGGTTTTATTGCACCGCCTGCCGTCCGAGTCATGGGAAGGAATGGTAAGGAAACAATAGTTCCGAGTCCCCCTATCCTTTCGGAGGACTCCCTGCGGAAGCGGACGAAAGATCGTGCGGATCATGTAAGGCGATACGGCTTTTTGCAGCAGAGACCTATAAATCCAGCTCTGGCCTGGCCTCACCATCTGGGAGACAAACCTGCAGAACGAATGAAAGCCGACATTAACGCTATTCTGGCGGACCAAGGAATCGCTTTCACCTTCCAACTCATCCGCTACCGTGACGTCGAGCAGATTAGAAAGGAAGTTGAGGGTTCAGGATATGACGCTTTGCTTGCTGTCTTGCCTGAAGGCCGACTTGCGAATTATCAAGACAACAGTACGCACGAGCAGATAAAACAGCGGATTGAAGTTCCTTCGCAGTGCATTCATTATGACCATACTCTATCGTCAAGGTTGGTTACCCACTCTTCAGACGAACTTCACGGCAGTGATGCAAAACTGTTGAAGCGTGCCCACCAAAGATACGAGCTATGCATCGCGAGTTTGCTTGTTAAGCATCACTGGATTCCTTTTGCCCCGGCAGATCCATTTAATTTCAACGTACATGTGGGAATGGACGTCGGAGGAACCCATAATACTGATGCTCTCTCTTGCATTGGCTACGGTTTTAGTCGACCAGAAGACGGTCTGCTTTTTCGCCCAGACGAGATTCCTATTGATATACAAAAAGCCGAACCTATTCCGACTCGGAGCCTGTATAAAGGGCTTCTCCGTCAATTCGAGACATTAAGAACTGAATTGGAGCTTGTTGGACGGTTAGCTGATTTTGAGCGAGCGCTCTTTTACCGAGATGGCCCTCTGCATGGTGACGGTGACGCTTGGAATGAGAAGGACGCTCTTAACCAGCTTCATGCGGAATTGCTAAGCCGGGGTTGGGTAACGAATGAGTCAGTATGGACTGTTATTGAAATAATGAAATACGCGGAGGGCTGGCGAATGTTCCGCGCCAACGGTGGTGTGATTAATCCACTTGCAGGAGACTACGTGTTTGCTTTTGAGGATCAGAACACTGCTTTAGTGTGCACCACAGGAAGTCAATACTTAACTCAGGGAACTGCTTGCCCGTTGTTAGTGCGAGTAATGGATATACATGGGAGGGCAGACCGCGTTGAGGTGATTCGAGATCTTGTTTGGCAATCAGATATGTGCTTTACGAAACCGGATATTGGTATGCGGCTCCCTTGGGTTTTACACGTAGCCGACATTGGAGCATTACAGCAATCCCGCTCGTATTGCATCACGGGGATAACGGCGTAAGGGACTTCACTAGGGCCCGAAGAGTATCTTGTTCCCACGCGGCAAACGACCCTTCGTCCTGTTGCTCCTTACGGAGCCAAGCCGCCAAGAGAAGATCGAGTCCAAAATCAGGTGTCTCCCCACGAGTTAGCATTAGGCTGATTCGCTCTATGTCGGAAGTCGTGCATCGTGGCAGACGATAACTCTCGCATGCTGCTAAAGCGCAAGCCAAACACGCGTCGGTGAGTTTGGGATCGGTGAGTGCAATATAACGATTGTCAAGGCCGTTCCCCCATGGTGACTGTCTCCATTTCTTCCCGACCTCTTTGATTCCAGATGAATGCTGGTCCCATCCAAGCTTCTGACTTGCAATGAACAACGCTCGTGCTCTGACCGCATACGGCGGATGCCTTTGCTCGATCAAATATGGGTTTTTCGACTGCTCTTCAATCTCGTCCTGAAACGCAGCTAAATAAGCGGGTCCACATGCCCACAAGGCTGTAATATCCATCGCCATCTCGTGGGCCCAGTTCTTATGATTCAAGGTCGGAGACCAAAGGTCATCAATTTCTTGGATGAGTTTTAGACTCTTCGCTTTTGCTTCCCCTTGATCTGCAATTCCGCGGAGTCGCAAGTTTCCGAGATAGTTGTCAAGGGCGCGACGAAAGCGCACAACAAATTCGTTATCGTCGAAATAGAACAAATTGTGGGCAAGTTCATGACAAATAAACGGATATGTCAATAAATCGACGTCACTCAATTTGTCCTGACCGGGAAGGTGAATTAGATTGATTGATTTTATTCTTTCGTTGGCTGAAGTCGAGGTAACGAAAACGCTCTCATGACCCCATGCCTTGCCGGTTTTAGGGATAACGGTGCCAGAAAGTCGTTGCGTGTCCCCGTTCCAACTCTGCTGGAACTCGTAAATCATTTGAGCATCGAACCAGAATCGGTCGCCGAAGCTATCTGGAAGTATCTGCAAAATCTCTTCGATCTCTTGAACAACCGCAACTAGCAGTGAGGGATTAGCACTTCCAGCCTGGATGGCGTTAGCAACAAAATTCAGATCGGATTCTAGTGTGTCACCTATATTACTTAGCGGAGTATCACGTAGCTTGCGGAGCTGTTGGAGAACATCTTCAGTCTTATTCTGGTGAGGTTGTGTGTAACGTCGGCGAGCCAATAACAAAACCTTTCGACGAGGAGTTAGAAAACCTACCTGGATTGTACCGCGTGTGTGCTGCGATGTCTCATCATCCGTAATTTTCGTTACAGAACGCGGGACCTGTGCATCACCGAGCGCTAGCAAAAGCTTGAGCAAAACAGGTGAGGTTATCGCTTTTCGGAGTACCGGACGGCAGGATGGAACCTCTCCTCACTGCATATTGGTCAACTTGAAATCGCCTTTAGAATTTGGGAGTGTTCACGAGACCGCAGATGAGTAGTGATGACTGACTCAATGCAAGCCTTACGGGTAGCCGCGTCAGGTACCCACATCGAACCCGTATCACCGCGTGAAAGAGAAGCGGCCTATTGTACTTCAATGGAAACCCGCGCCATCGATCGCACTGTACTGAATTTA
>Ga0207670_10001901_pt1 | contig 10915 bp, 8 predicted proteins | sample KBSS23HmetaG_FD_184339 | JGI IMG/M metagenome (GOLD analysis project Ga0207670, IMG submission 184339) | Switchgrass rhizosphere microbial communities from Kellogg Biological Station, Michigan, USA - KBS S2-3H metaG (SPAdes) (version 2) | ecosystem: Host-associated > Plants > Roots > Rhizosphere... | reverse complement strand
GTCCGTCTCGCCGCTGCGGACTCGCGGCTGCAGTTTCTTCTCGACCGCGACTTTTTCCAGCACGACGAATTTCGGCAGGCCGCCTTCGTCCGGGAGGTGCAATTCGCCTTCGATCAATGGATGAGCGTACTCGATGAACTTTTCGTTCGGCAGAAACCCGTCGTCAGTGATCCAATCGCGTGGAATGAGGTGCTCGACGTTGGCGATATCGCCCAGGGGTTGGAAGTCCGTCGTCCACTTGTAGGGATTGTTTCGGAGACGCACCAGCTTGACCATGTAACCGCTTTTGCCATTGACCGCGGCGCGCACCGCCGCTTCGCCGCAAGCGGCGGCTTCCTGAACGTCGGTCTCGCTGGCACAGTGAGCCGCGGCGCGCTGCGCGTAGCCCAGCTTTACGGTCCGAGTTTTCAAGCGGAGACTCTCTTCCACAATGTCGCCGAGGCGCTCGGCGGCTCCCGACAGCACCGGATGGCCGAACGCGTCGAGCTTGGTCTTGTCCGCCGCGATTTCTTCGCCGGCCGCGTTCTTCAATCCTTCTCCGACGACGACGATGCAATATTTGAGCGCGGCGACGGTTTCCCCGACTCGCGCGAGGAATTTGTCCTGTTCGAACGGGACTTCCGGCATGAGGATCAGGTGCGGCGCGTCGGTGGGCCGCCGCTTGGCGAGCACGGTGCCGGCGGCGATCCATCCGGCCCCGCGTCCCATCACTTCAATGATGCAGCAGGAGCCGTCGTCGGTGGCCATGCTGCCGACGTCCGTGGCGATTTCCATCACGGTGGTCGCGTTGTATTTGATGACCGAGCCGTAGCCCGGGCAATGATCGGTATGCGGCAGGTCATTGTCGATCGTCTTGGGCACGCCGATGACGCGCATTTCGTGACCGCGTTTGATGGCTTCCTCGTGGATCTTGTGGGCGGTGTCCTGGGAATCGTTGCCGCCCGCGTAGAAGAAGTAACGAATGTTGTGCGCCTGAAAAACCTGGAATAAGCGCTCCATCTCGAGTGCGGCACGTTCCGGTTTCTTCTTGAAGTCAATCTTGTAGCGGCAGGTCCCGAGCGCGGCCGCGGGTGTGTGTTTGAGCCCTTCGATCGCCGTCCGTTTCTCCTCCTGCAAATCGATCAAATCCTCGTTGAGGATTCCCAATATGCCGTTCGACCCGCCATAGATCTGCTCGATCTGGTCCGGATGCCGGCCCGCTTCCTGAATGATACCAGCCAGGCTGGCGTTGATTACCGCTGTCGGCCCGCCCGATTGCGCAACCAATAAATTTCCAGCGAATTCAGCCATAATCAGCTTTTCCTCGAGCGCCTGGAAGCGAACCGCTCCGACGCCCCCGTTTCCTGTCAAATTCGAGCGGACACCATGCCAACGGGGAAAACGGCTGTCAAAAGGAAATCCGAACGGAGCAAGCTCCAGATGCAGGAAGCTCCAAATCCCAACGTCCAAGCTCCAAAGAAATCCAAAGCTCCAATTACCCAAACGGGCGGACGTCCCATCATCGCCCCATGACGTACCGGGTCAGCGTGGTCGCTACGCGACCGAACGGAGCGCGGACTTCAGTCCGCAGGAAAGTTGGGTTGCGAAAGGGCTTTGCAAATTTCCCAGCGCGGACCTGAAGACTGGCCGGCTGTTGGCTTGTGTGCTAAACAGATGCCGCAGAACTCTGCAGCTTGGAATTTGAAGCTTCTCTGGAGCTTGGTGTTTGGGATTTGGAGTTTCTACACCTCCACCACCGGATTCTCCAACGTGCCGATGCCGGAGATGCCGATGCGAACGGCGTCGTTCGGCTGCAGCGTGAAATTGTCCGGAGGAACAATCCCCGTGCCGGTGAGCAGCATCGCGCCGTGGGGGAATACCTGGCTCCGGAACAGAAAGCCGGCCAGTTCTTCAAACGGGCGTTTGATCTGGCCCACTGAGGTTTCGCCCTCGAAGACCATTACCCCGGCGCGGCGAATTTCCAACTGGATCTTCCAATCACGCGCCTCCGCTTCGCTGGCGCCCATGAGAATCCACGGACCGATGGCGCAGGAGCGGTGGTACACCTTGGCCTGCGGCAGGTAGAGGAGGTTCTCTCCCTCAATGTCGCGGGAACTCATGTCGTTCCCGACCGTGAAGCCGACGATTTTCCCGCGGGAGTTGATCACCAAAACCAGTTCCGGCTCCGGCACATTCCAACGCGCGTCTTTTCGAATGCCGACCGGCTCGCCCGGCGGCACGACTTTTTCCGGCAGTGACTTGAAAAAGATTTCCGGCCGTTCAGCGTCATAAACCTTGTCGTAGGCCGTCGCGCTGAAATCCGATTCCTCCATGCGCGCCTTCTTGCTTCGCTGGTAAGTGACGCCTGCCGCCCAGATCTCCTGTCGAGCGACCGGGGTCAGCAGTTTCACTTTGGAAAGCAGGTGGGCCGTGAACGTGCTGCCCGAGAGCTTCTTCAGGAACCGATGGGGGTCGTGCTGCTCCAGCGCGGTCTCCAGCCGATCAATGCCGGCCGCCGTCAAGTCCAGCACCGTCGTGCCGTTCTGCATCAGGCCCACGCGAATCTGACCTTCCGAATTTTGAAAGCGGCACAGTTTCATCCGATACCGGGCTCGACGAGTTCCACCTCGTCGCATTTTTCCAATCGTGTCAAGGCATTATTCCACCGAGTAGTCCAGATATACCGTCTTCAATTTCGTATAAAACTCGATGGCGCCGGCCCCTTGTTCTTTGAATGAGTCGGTGCTCGATTTCTTCACGCCGCCAAACGGGGCCTGCAACGCCAGGCCGGTCGAAATCTGGTTCACCTTCACCACTCCCGCTTCGATCTGCTCGGTATAAAGCAGCGCCTTCCGCAGGTCGCGCGTGACGATCGATGCGGACAGCCCGACATCCACGCCATTAGCCACACGGATCGCCTCCTCGAAATTCTCCACCGCGATGATGCCCACGACCGGACCAAATACTTCTTCACACGCGATGCGCATCTTCGGCGCGACATTGACCAGCACCGTGGGTTGCATGAAATAACCGTGGGAAAAGTCACCCTCGGTCAGCCGCTGGCCTCCACAAAGCACTTTCGCGCCTTCACCCGTGGCAATGTCCACATATTCCAGGTTCCCGGTCAATTGCTGTTTGCTCACCGCGGGTCCCATCGTCACGCCTTCGCGCAATCCGTTGCCCACCTTGATCGTGCCCGCGCGCTCGACCAGTTTCCGCGCGAACGCGTCGGCAACACCCTTTTCAACAATGACCCGGCTGGTGGCCGTGCAGGCCTGGCCGGTGAGGCCGAAACCCGCTGTGGCAACCAGTTTCACCGCAAGATCCAGGTCGGCGTCGGCCAGGACAATCGTGGGATTCTTGCCGCCCATTTCCATCTGCGCTCGTGCCATGCGCAGCGCAAGCCGTTGGTAGATCTGGTTGCCGACGCCATAAGAACCAGTAAACGAAAGGGCGACCACTCCTGGATTCCCTGCCAGTTCGCCGCCCACTGCACGGCCGTCGCCAATCACAACGTTGAGCACACCCTTGGGCAGCCCGGCGTCCGCCAACGCTTTGGCCAACTCGAGCGTCATGGCCGGCGACTGCGTTGCAGGCTTGATGACAACGGCGTTGCCCGCAACCAGCGCCGGGGCCATTTTCCAGGCCGGAATGGCAATCGGGAAATTCCACGGCGTGATCAGCGCGACCACCCCCAGCGGCTCGCGGCGCGTGTAGAGCAATTGTTGCGGCAATTCATGCGGAAGAGTTTGGCCACCGAGAATGTAGCTGAGCCCGCCAAAAAATCGGAAGATATCGATCGCCCGTTGCACCTCGCCACCGCTTTCCGCAAGCGTCTTGCCCTCCTCGCGAGTGAGGAGTTCGGCCAATTCCGCCTTCCGCGACTCCAGAAGCTGAGAGGCCTTGCTCAGGATGCGTCCGCGCGCGACGGGCGTCATCGCCGACCAACCCGGGTAAGCTCTCTTCGCGGCGTCGATCGCGGCCGCCGCGTCATCGTTCGCGCTCGCCGGGTACTCCGCCACGACTTCGCGAGTGTCCGCCGGGTTGACATTGCGAAAACTCTGTCCGGATTTTGCCCCGGCCCATTCACCGCCGATGAAATTCTGATAGGTTCGCATGAAAAAATGCTTTCACACGAATAGCACGAACAGCGTCGGAGCACACGTTTTTCTTTATCAGGTCGTAGCCGCCGACGTAAGGAGGCGGAATTTCGTTTCGCACTAAAATCCGCCTCCTCACGTCGGCAGCTACAGTCCGCTCCGGCGCCGGCGCACCATCCAGGGAACGAACAGCACAATCCCGAGCAGCATCAGTATCCGGGTCTGCGGTTCGGGAACGACCGGTACTAACGCGGGTTCCGCGGGTTTCAGGCCAGCCCGGTCGTATTGCGCTTTCGTCTCCAAGACGACCGCACCGCTGAGCGGCGTCACAAGTTGATATCGCTCGGCGAGCTGCATCGCTTGGTTGAACTGGCGCGCGCCCGCCAGACGCAGCACTTCGTCGCGCGCCCAAAGCCGCGCCAGGTGCAACGAGGTTTCCTTGCCGCCAAGCGCCGCAGCCGGATGATCGCGACCCGAACATTCTCGCGCAAGCTGGATGGATTTGCCGCGCCAATTGTTGAAGAGCCGTGCCAAATCATCGCTCAATTTACCCAGACGCGGCGCGGCAATCACCGATGCGAGGCCATCGAGCTTTTCCGCAATTCGATTCGGGCCGGTTGCGGTTTGAATTTCGTATAGCAGTGGATGCCCGCCACGATGCTCGAAACGCTGACGCAATTCCTCGGAAGCCTCGAGCAGGACGGGTTGAGGTCCGTGAATCCAGACCATCACACCAGTCGGATTCTCGGCGGCCAGTTCCCAGGCGCGCAAGAGAGCGGGAACGTTGTCGTGACCACCTCCGGCTTCGAACTTTCGCAATCGGTCGGCCACGCGACTGTAAAGCGCCGCGTCACCCTTTTGCAGCGCGCAAATCGATTCAAACCCATCCGCAGCGACCAGCACGGCCAGTTCGATGCCGCCCGGCAATTGCGATAGTGCTTCGGCGATGGCGGGATAGGATTCTTTCATTCCCCGCGTGCCATCGACCACGAGCACCACCCGATCCGGAATTCTTCCTTCCGCTTCAACAATCCTTTGTCGGATGATTTGGGGTTCGGGACTGCGCGAGTCGTTGACCCACGCCAGGCGGACGTCGTCCGCGCGGCTCACGCGCACGACCGATTCCAGCCCGGCCAATTCTGCGTCGGCCATTCTGCCGCGAAGCGCGAAACTGTTGTCTTTGGCGCGGTCGCTGACGAGTTGGTTGCCAGACGCGTGCAGGGGTCCTTTCGATTCAATCCAGACTGAATGTTTGAAATCTTCCGCGATCGTGAAATTGCGTTCGAGAAAAGCAGGACAGCGCAGAAAAGCCTCCTCCGTTTTCGTCAAGACCAGTGGCGTCGTGACGCCGACGCGGCATTTCATCACGCCGCCGTCGGGTGGCACCGGATAACATTGCAGCAGCACGCGGTCCGGACCGCACGTGGTCAGGAGCACCGGGTCGCGCCGTTGTTGGACCACTTCCTGGTAGGCGGCTTTCACCTGGCTTCGGCCCGCAAACGCCGCTTCACGTTCCTCACCGTCAATCCACAGTGTCAGTCTGGACACCACCGCGCCTGGCGGCAAAGCGATTTGCGCCCGCGCTTCGCGCTGCAACGACGACACGTTTTTGAATTCCAGGGTCCACTCGATGTAACCAATCGCCGCGTCGGCGTCGATGGAACCATCCTGGCGCGAACTGGCGAGCGACAATCCTTTCACGCGGCCGGCCACGGCATCGCCAGCCTGGTCCTCGTCCCAGGTGAACTCCTCCTCGAGCGCGCGCCAGCGGCCGCGGCCGGCGTAGAGCTTGGGCGGCGGCACGCTGTTGAAAGCGCGGCCCGTCACGAGGTAATAAACCGAGCGGGCCGTTTCCGGGCTGACCCCCTCGCCGAACGAGTAAATGTTTTCCACTCGATTCGGACGGCCATAGCAGGCCCGCAGCAATATCTCCTCGCTGCCGAGGGCGCGGAGCCAGCGAATCCCTTTCATCCGGGTCGCCGCGTCCGCAGAACCGGCCTTGCGCAGGCCGATCTCGCCAACAATGGATGGCAAGGCGAGCAGCAGCAACGCGATCCAGGCCAGACCCGCGCCCGGCCACAATCCGGGCAACCGGAACCCGGGATCGTGGGCACCGCGCAAGTGCTGGCGAAAGTTGAGAGTCGCTATCAACGATAGCAACGGCGCCAACGGCAACAGCCCGATTCCGTAAACGATCAGGCCGGGAATGGCAAAGGGTGTCAGCGGCAAATAAAGCAGCGCGTAAACCAGCCCGATGCCGAAAGCAAAGCCATTCAGCCAGCCTAGCCTCGCAGGCTCTTCAATTCCCTCGCTTCGCACCGCACGCCAGATCAAAAAGTTTGCAAGCGGAACGCTGGCGACCAGCAACGCGTGCCACACCGAAGGTAACGGATCGAACAAAAGCGCCGCGCACATCCCGGTGAAGTACTCAAACGCCAGCGTAATCACCGGCAGGACGACGCCAAAAAGCAGCGACCACACATACCAAGGCTTTGGCGTCGGCCGGAGCCCGGTATTTTCGACCGGCGTCGGGCGCCGGGGTTCCGTGGATGGCTGCGAATCCGGCGGGCCGATCCGCGCCAGGATGCGGCGTGCGTCTTCTTCCGTCACTACCGCGAGGCTGGCGGCGGCAATTTCTTCATTGATGTGGCGATCCAGGTCCCCGATGACTTCATCCGGGTCGGCGTCCGACTCCGCGAGCGATGCCCGCACTCGAGCGAAGTAGCGCCTGACTTCCTCACGGGCAGGTGGTGTCCAATCAGGCATATTTTCCTCCTTTCGCCAGCAACTGGCGCGTGCCCCGGTTCAGCGTTTCCAGATAATCATTCATGACTGCCATTATTTTCCGGCCGTCCTTGGTCGGCGAATAATATTTGCGCGCCGGTCCCTGCGTCGATTCTTCGAGCCGCGTGCTGAGCAGTCCGGCCACGCGCAGCCGGGACAGAAGTGGATAAAGCGTTCCTTCCGTCACGCCCAAGCCGGGAACGGTCACGAGCGTTTTGACCAGATCGTAACCGTAGCGTTCCTGATCCGCGAGCGCGTTGAGAATGCACAGTTCCAGCACGCCCTTGCGGACCTGCACCGTCCAGTTGTCGAAAAAATCGTTCAATGGCAGTTAGCGCGACGCCGAATTCTTTTCGTTCGATCCGGATTCATGGCTCTGCTTGAGGCAATCCAGCCAGTGGCTGATGAAGAACTTCTTTTCCGCCGGCAGCAAGGTGTCCGCTTGGCCAAGCCACGGGCGCAAGGCCGTCGTCATTTGCATCGTCACCAGGAGGAAGATGATCATCCAGACTTTGATGCCGCCGGACCGATCCTTGTGCGCGCTGAAACCCGCGTTCAGGAGCCGCAACCCGAAGTAGATCGTGACCAGCAGGAAGGCCAGGTGCAGCGCGCCCATCGCCACGACCGACTCAGTGGATTGCGAAAAAACCCACGCCACCGGCGCAAACCCGATCCACAGAATCGTCATCAACATCCCCAAACCGGCGACCAGACCGGCGACTTCGACCAGTCGCGCCTGCGAACCGCTCAGACACGCGAAAATATAGAGGCTGGGCAAACAGATGAGTCCAGACAACAAAAGACCGGCCACGCATTTCACCGGTGCGCTCCAGAGCTGCGTGCCGCCCGCGAAAGTGCCAATCACCCCACCGTAAACCAGGCTGCACACGGCGGCGACGAGGACCATTCTTAAAATCAATCGGCCCGCGCCTGCCTGCCGCAGTTGGCACAGGATCCGGCGCGGCTGCCGCAGAATGGATTCAATCGCGGCGACGGCATTGGGAATCGGAATGTCGTCCTCTGGATTGACGGTAAGCTGTGGCGTTTGGGTTTGCCCTGCGGGGGCATCGGCGCGCTGCGGAATCAGTGGTGGTGTATTCGGTTCGTTCATAATTCTGAATTGGGTAGAGCGCGTTTACGACGCAAGCAATTGGCCGATGGCGCGGAAAACCGTTTCATAAAAGTTGCCTTGAAATGCGTTGGGCCGGAGGAATTCGACCGGTAACCCGGGCGAGCCGATCAATGGCCGGAGAATCCAGCAAAGCTGGCTGCCAAGAAACAAATTGCCCGCGAGCCAGGCACCAACGACTTTGCGAGCGACCCGGTGGCCGCCACTTAACACCTGCAACAAGCGAAACAATCGAAGGTTCGCCGCCATACCGGCGAACGCGATGATGACGACCTGTATGAGTTGCACGAAGTTGTAGGTCCCCCAGGATATCTCCGTCTGCCCGGCGAGCGACGGTGTGTTCCAGATGATGAAAAGGACGATCGGCGCGAACGAGCCGAGAATTGCCGACGCGATAGTGAAGCTCAACAGCACGAGCATAAGCGACTGTCGAAACCGGAGATTGAGTCCGAGCAAGGGCGCGAGCATGCCGTTAATAAGCGCGTTGCCAAGGGAGGTCGCCAGAATGATGATCGGGAACTTGACGAGGTTGTAACCGGCTTGAACCGGCGATCGCCAATAACCCATCGCCGCGCCATACAAACCCGCGCCGGCAAAGATCACCGACACGCACACGAACACGCGGCTCATCTGCCAATCCGCCGCCCAGTCCTTGAGCGCGTCCGGATCGCCGCCGAGCAGGACAGGAAATTGCCGAACTTGCATGCTTGCCGGCGGTGCGCTCACAGATTCTGTTTCAGGTCAGATCTTACCGAGTCGAAATGACCGAATGTCATCGGCGCTGCTTCGGCAAGTCGAGCGAGTCGCTTGCAACCGGTATGGCGGTTTGTTTCTCGCCGCGATCCGGCACTTCCTTGACTGCGGCACTCCCATCGTTCCGGAACAACCAGTACTGACTCGCGCGGTGATTCTCGTTCTGAAAAAAAATCACAAACACGCCGTTGCCGATCAGTTGGAATTTGCCCTGCAATCCCTTCAACGGCGCATCGTCGCTGTTCACGCACTTCGCCGCGTTGTCTTTGACTTCAATGTTCACCAGGCGCTCCCGACCTGCCCCTTGCAGATTGACCAGGAAATGACCGTCCGGCACGGATTTCATTTCCAAAACTTTCACCTCCGAAGCTCTCGCATCGCCGGGGGACTGTGTCTGGCCAAGCCAAGCATCAGGCAAAACAGCAGCGCACAATACCAGACCGATTAGGAATGGGGGTGTTGTTTTCATAACGAGACATGGTGTTCACTTTGTTTGGTTGCACTACTGTGTATAACATAATACTTGGCCGCGCATAGTGCAAGCAAAAAGTTTGATGAGGTCCTGCCCGACCGTGGATGCAGCGCTCAATTCGAGGCGGATCATCCGTGGCGTGGCTTAAGCCCGGACATTTCACACATCGAATGGATTGAGTCCACGCCGCCGCTTGAGGGCACGCCGCCTGCGAGGCCTCTCAGCGGGTGAAATATTGGAGTTAGCCGTAATGTCTTTCGGAAATTTGCAAAGAGATGTCCCGAAGGGACAATTGAAAATAGCCCAGCGTTTCAACGCTGGGTCACCTATCGTACCGCGACAAGTCCCGAAGGGACGGCTGGAGGGTGACGGCAAATGCGTTCAGTCGTCCCTTCGGGACTCGAATGGGATCGACAGTGTTCCCGGCGTTGAAACGCCGGGCTATTCTCGGGATGTCCCTCCGGGACACCGCGCCTCAAATCTCCGAAAGGCATTAGAGTTAGCCGGGGCGGGAGGACGGCGACAATTTCCTTGTCCGTCGGCGGCTTAGCCCGCCCCGGATGCCGATCCCAGGCTCTCCAGTTTGGCGATGGCCTGGGTGATCTTTTTGCGAAGGTGTTTGTGCGGATGTGATTGTAGCCGTCGCAATTTCGGCAGCGCCTGCACGACCTTCCGGCGGTGGATCGCCGACACGACGAACAGCAATACGTACGCGTCGTCGTCTTCCAATAGTTCCAGAAGCAGATCGGCCGCCCGCGCGTCCTTCGTCTTGAGGAAGATGTCCACATAAGGCGCACGTTCTCTCCCATTCGAACGATTACGCAATACTCGCAGCACAGGCTCAGCCGAGTGGTGTGTCGCTACGACGTTCAGGGCCATGGCGAGTTCCCAGGCGCACGGTACCCCGAAACCGCTCACGGAGTACGCCGAGGTTTTTCCGTTAAGACTGCGCTTGCCAACTCCTCTCTTTGCGTCCAGGTCGTGCTTTGCCGCACCTCCAGTTTTCCATCGCTGCTGGCCACTACGAATTGGGCGGCGAGGCTGAGGCGCTCGGCTAACGGAAGTCCCGCTTCGACGCCCAACACGTTCAAGGCGGCGGCCCAGGCGTCGGCATGCGCGCAGTCGGCGTGCCGCACACTAACGGTTACCGTGTTGTGACTGATCGGATAGCCGGTGTGCGGGTCGATCAAATGGGAGTACTCTCGGCCGCCGGACTGAAAGTTCCTGCGATAGGTGCCCGAAGTGCCGATGGATTCGTTGGTGAGTGTGCAGGATCGCGTGGGGTGTTCGATGGCGATGGTCCAACGGCCGTGTGCACGCAGTTCTCCGCCGGCCTCGACGAGGAAGTTGGTGTAGCCACGGCGTTCGAGATTTTGAGCCACCTGATCGACGGCCCAACCTACCGCGATGGCGGATAGGTCCACTCCCGTGACGGGATGCTGTTTGCGCAGCATACCGTCGAGGACTTCAAGATTCTTCCAGCCTACGGCCGGGAGGATGGCGGCAATTTCCTTGTCGGTCGGCGGCTCGGCCCGACGCGGGCCGGGACCGAAACCCCAAAGGTTAACCAACGGGCCAACGGTGACGTCGAACGCACCGTCCGTCGCTCGGCTGATTTCCGCCGACCATCGGACCAGGGTCAACACCGGCCAGGGCACCGGCATGGGGTTGGTGGTGACGCCGCGATTGAACTCTGAA
>Ga0207670_10001897_pt1 | contig 10927 bp, 13 predicted proteins | sample KBSS23HmetaG_FD_184339 | JGI IMG/M metagenome (GOLD analysis project Ga0207670, IMG submission 184339) | Switchgrass rhizosphere microbial communities from Kellogg Biological Station, Michigan, USA - KBS S2-3H metaG (SPAdes) (version 2) | ecosystem: Host-associated > Plants > Roots >... | reverse complement strand
CCTGCGCCTGTCGCGCACCAGCCTGGTGAGCGCGGCACGTGCCGCGATGGCGACCCGCGAGGCCACCGAGTACTACGGCGATCTGGCCGCCTGCATTTCCATCATGAGCGACATCGTCAAGGCGCGGAATCTGTTGAAGCAGCGCGCCGGCATCACCCAGGAAGTCGCGGTGCGCAGCGAACGGCTGCGCGCCACGGCTACCTACCTGGGAGATTTCGAGACGGTGCCGATCCCCGAATCGTGCGCGGTGTCCGAGGGTGATGTGATCACCCACGGCTCGCAGGGCGTGACCGCGGCCAAGCTGCCGAACGTCGTGGCCGAAGACACCTGGGACCTGTTCAAGGTCCTGCTGAGATAACCGCCCCGTCAGCCGGGTTTCTTGGTTTCGCTGCGCACCGTGCGTGTCGGCGCCGCGTGCGTGGGGCGTACACCCGTCACCATGTCGGTCATGACCTCGGTGGCCTGGTCCAGCACGGTGTCCGGAAGTTTCGCGTCCGCCAGCTCCTCGCTGTTCTTCAGGGCCGGCAGGCCCTGCGCCGCACGCCGTGTGTTCTCGCGCGCCAGGCGCTCCTTGTCGAGCCGCTCGCGCTCCGCCTTGCGGGTCTGCAGGTTGAGCGACAGGGAGGTCTGTTTGCGCATCGCGTCGTTGGCGGCGAGATCCGCCACCAGCCAGCGGTAGTCGGGATCCTTGTCGGCACGCACTTTCTCTTCGGTGGCGAGCAGCGCGACGTTCGGCTGCTGCGCCTTCGCTTCGCTGCGGAATGGCACGCCGGCGATGCGATCCCAGGGCAGGGCGCCCTCGAGCGCGCTCTCGCCGAATTCATCCATGTCGATCTGCGAAGGCAGGGTCACGTCGGGTTCCACGCCGCGATGCTGCGTGCTCTCGCCGGTCACGCGGTAGAACTTGCCGATGGTGACGGTGAGCTGGCCGTTCACGGGGCGCGGCGACCAGCGATCGAGCGGCACGAGGTTCTGCACCGTGCCCTTGCCGAAGGTGCGCTGGCCGAGAATCGTGGCGCGATGGTAGTCCTGCAGGGCGCCCGCGAAGATTTCCGACGCCGATGCGCTGAAACGGTCAACGAGCACCGCGAGCGGGCCGGTGTACGCGGCCCCGGACTCCGGATCGTCCTGCACCTCGAGCTCGCCGGTGGTGACCTTGAGCTGCACCACCGGGCCCTTGTCGATGAACAGTCCCGTGAGCGCCGTCGCCTCGGGTAGATAGCCGCCGCCATTGCCGCGCAGGTCGAGCACCAGGCCGTCGATCTTCTCGGCCTTGAGCTCGTTGATCAGGCGGCGCACGTCGCGCGTGGTCGAACGGTATTCCTTGTCGCCGTTGTTCTGCGCCTCGACGTCCTGGTAGAACGCGGGCACGTTGATGACGCCGACACGATATTCCTTGTCGCCGCGCTTGATGACGCGCAGCTCCTTCTGGGCGGCCTGCGCTTCGAGCGTGACCTTGTTGCGCGTGAATTCCAGGGTCTTTTCCTGCGCGCCCGGCGCAGCGCCGGCCGGCAGGATCTGCAGGCGGACCTGCGTGCCCGCGCGGCCGCGGATCAGCTGCACGACGTCGTCGATGCGCCAGCCGAGCACGTCGGTGATCGGGCCTTCCTTGCCCTGGCCGACGCCGGTGATGCGATCCTTGACGGACAGGGTGCCGGCCACGGCAGCCGGTCCGCCCTCGATCACGTTCATGATCGTCACGTAATCGTCGATGAGCTGCAGCGAGGCGCCGATGCCGTCGTAGTTCAGACTCATCTGGATGCGGTATTCCTCGGAGCTGCGCGGCGAGAAATAACTCGAATGCGGGTCATAGGCCCGCGCGTAGGAGTTCATGAGCGACTCGAACACGTCGTCGGCGCTGATCTGGTCGATGCGCTTGAGCGTGGTCTCATAGCGCTTCTTGAGCAGCGTCGCGGCTTCGTCCCAGCTCTTGCCGGTGAGCAGCAGCGACAGGGCGTCGTTCTTGACGCGCTTGCGCCAGAACTCGTCCAGCTCGGCGGAGGAGGCCGCCCACGGCGCCTTCTCACGGTCGAACTCGAAGTTTTCGTTCAGCGTCCAGTCCGGTTGCTTGTCGAGCTGGGCGATGGCGAACTTGATTCGTTCGCGGTTGCGCTGCTGGAAGCGCGCGAAGATTGCGAAGGCCGGGTCCACGTCGCCGGTGCGGATCATGTCGTCGAAGCGCAGCTTGTATTGCTCGAATTCCGCCACGTCCGAGGCCAGCAGGCTGGTGTGCTGGCTGTCGATGCTCTCGAGGTAGCGCGCGTACACGACCGCGGACATCTTGTCGTCGAGTTTCGAACCGGTGTAGTGCATGCCCTCGAGCATGTTGCCGACGCGGCGGGCCACCGACCGGTGCCTTTCGGTCGGGACCACCGATCCGGCGGGCAACTGGGTACTGGCGGGAGCCTGGGCGGAACCCGTGAGCACCAGCAGGGCGACCAGCATCGCGGGGGCGAGCCAGCGGGAGGAACGAATGAGGGTGGAATTCATGCTGCGATGTAACTTCCGGCTGAAAAAGGGTCCGTACAATTCAACACTAAGGCCGCGAGATGGCCAGCTTCAAGTGTCAGTCATCCCAATCTGAGGCCAATCCATGCGCCCACTGGTCGTTCTCCTTGGAATCGTGATGGGTTCGACAGTCTCCACCGCGCTCGTTCTGGTGCTCTCGGGAGTGGTTTTTCTGCTGCTTCCGGAGTATGCGGAACGGCTCGCCGACGAGCGCCGGCCCCTGCTCCTGGCCTGTGCCGTATCGGTGCCGCTGGCGGCCATCTCGTTCACCAGTTTTTACGGGGAATTGCGCGGACGGGCATGGCGTTACGCGGCCCACGCGACGCTGGGTGTGTTCCTGGCCGTTGCCCTGTGGATGTATTGGCCGAGGAAGTGAGCCGCGCGCGCATCTGGATATTCGAGCGCGGTTCGGCCCGGTTGGTTCCGGGCCTCGCGGCGGCAGGTGGCGGCAGGGTCCGGGGCCGCCCCGAGGGGAAGTCCTATCGACGACTCAGCGGCGGTCGCGCCGCGACGCCCAGGCTTCCCGCGACGATTTGCCGTGCGTGCTGTTGTACGGATCGCAGCCCTGCGGTTCGCCGGAGGGAAACAGGAAGTCACCTAACAAGGTGACTTTCACGTTCTGGCTCTGCGCGGCCGCCGGTTGTTCTTTTCGGTCCAGAGTGCGCTGTTTCGCGCGTTCCCTGGCCCTCTGGTCCGCGAGGTAGTACTCGCTCATTCGTTCCGTTCCCCTGACCTGCAAGAGATCCCTGAAATCCAGTGTCGCCGAATTGCGTCACAGATTTGGTCTCATCAGGCGGTGGGCTACGAGAAAATCGTGAACCGGTTCACGCTTCGCCGTGAGCGCTTTTACTTATAACTTGCGCAGGATCAGGCGAAACAACCGGATCAGGGTCAGGAAGACAAAGGGGCCGGCGACCACGATCCAGCAGCTCGGCCGCAGCTCGAACAGGCCCTTGAAGAAGTCGTAGTAGAGCGCGAACACGCCGCCACTGGCGTACGCCATGAGCGTGTAGCGGCCGGCGAGATAGATCAGCGCCGGCATGATGAGCAGCCCGACGAGTATCGCCAGACCGAGTGTCATCGCCTCGAACTTGGGGCGCGACTGGGAAACGTAGTAGTCGCGCGCGCGAGTGAACCAGGTGAACAACGTGTGTCCAAGCCCCCGTAGCCCGCCGACCGGCGGGAAAGCGCGCGCATAATAGCGCATGAACAAAATCAGGGCGGCGGTAGTTGGTGTCGGTTATCTCGGGCGCTTTCATGCGCAGAAGTACGCGCAGCTCCCCGGGTGCGAACTGGTCGCGGTGGTCGACGGCCGCGAAGAGGTTCGCAATGCCGTGGCGGTCGAGGTTCACAGCAAGGCGCTTGCCGACTACCGCGAGCTGCTCGGCAAGGTCGACGCGGTCAGCGTTGTCACCCCCACGCCAGCGCATTTCGAGATCGCCGACGCCTTCCTGGCCTCGGGCGCGCACGTGCTGGTGGAGAAACCCATCACCGAAACCCCCGAGCAGGCGCGCCGCCTGATCGAGCGCGCCGCCACGCAGCGGCGCATCCTGCAAGTCGGGCACCTCGAACGTTTCAACGCCGCAATCCTGGCCGCCGAGCCCCACATCAGGATGCCGCGATTCATGGAGTGCACGCGCCTGGCCCCCTTCAAGGAGCGCGGCACCGACGTGAACGTCGTGCTCGATCTCATGATCCACGACATCGACCTCATTCAATCGCTCGCGGGCAGCGACATCGTCAGCATCGACGCCGTCGGCACCCCGGTGTTTTCGGGCGAGATCGACATTGCGAACGCGCGCATCCGATTTGCCAACGGTTGCGTGGTCAACACGACGGCCAGCCGTGTCAGCATGAAAACTGAACGCAAGCTGAGAATCTTCGAAGACGCGGCCTATATTTCCCTCGACCTGCAGCAGAAAATTCTGACGCTGATTCGCAAGCGCGAGACTCCGCCAGCGTCCGGACAGCTGCCCGTCAGCATCGAGGAGGCGAACCTCGAACAGGGCGATGCCCTGAAGAGTGAAATCGAGTCGTTCCTGGAGTGCATACGGAACGACCGTCGCCCGATCGTGTCTGGTGAAGATGGGCTGCGCGCGCTGGAGACCGCGATCCGAATTACCGAGCAGGTGCATGCGAACCTGGAGCGTCAAAAAGCGTCTTGAATGCCCCGTGCTGATGGAACACGGGTTGAAGGATGTGGGCAGCGTTCCTACATACGCCCCATGAACACCACCATCAGACCGTTGACTGACGTGCGCAAGACGCTCGACATCGACCTCGTCGCCGACTTCACCTGTCCCTGGTCCTGGCTGGGGATGGTGCAACTGACGCGTGCGCTCGGCAGCCTGTCGGGCGACGTCGAAACCCGCCTGCGCTGGCACCCGTTCCGCATGGCGCCGGCCGCCGCCGACAAGCACCCGCGCAGTTTCCACGACTATCTCGCCGAGCGGCTGCCCGCCGGCATCAGCGTGCCGTTCGCGGAGAAGAGCCTGACCGAGGCCGGTCGCGAGCTCGGCATCGAATTCCACTTCGAGAAGCTCGGTGCCCTGCCGAGCACCACCGAGGCGCATCGCCTGGTGCAGCTCGCCATGGGTGAGGGCCGTCACGCGAACGTCGCCGCGGCCATCTTCCGCGCGTACTTCGAACGCGGTGCCGATATCGGCGACCCGATCGTGTTGCACGAGGTCGGTATCGAGGCGGGCCTCAGCGCAAAGACGCTGCAGTCCTTCCGCGACACGCGTGAAGGTGATGCGGCGCTCGCCGGCAGCGAAGAGCGGCTGCGCGGATTCGGCGTTCGCACCGTGCCGAACCTGCTGTTCGGCGGCCGCGTGCTCGTCCCCGGGACCGTCAACGTCGCGACCTACGTGCACGCGCTCGACCAGGCACTGTTTCCGGTGTCGGATGAAGAGGCGCGGGAGAAGCCGACGCTTCAGTAACGTCGTCCAGGCAGCCGCCGTTCGTTCTGGCGGCTGCCTGCCAGAGGCGCTACCTTAGCGCCCGCATGTCGCAGGGCGATCTCAAGTCGGATCTCAGGTCCATCGTCGGCGAGCAGGGACTGCTCGACGGCGCGGCGGTGCGCGAGCGCGGCAGCGCGATTTTTCACGGTCGCGTCGACGCGGAAATCCTCGTCAGGCCGCGGGATACCGCGCAGGTATCGGCTGTCTTGAAGTTGTGTCACGCGCGCGGCCAGACCGTGGTCACGCACGGTGGACTCACCGGCCTGGTGCAGGGCGCGGATGCGGAGCGCGGCGACATCGTGCTGTCACTGGAGTCGATGAACGCCATCGAGCGTGTCGACGTGCCTGGCCGTTCGCTGCGCGCGCAGGCGGGGACGCAGCTCGGGCGCGTGCAGCGGGAAGCCGAGCAACACGGCATGGTGTTTCCGCTCGACCTCGGAGCGCGCGACAGCTGCACCGTGGGCGGAAACATCTCGACCAATGCCGGCGGATTGCGAGTCCTGCGCTACGGCATGATGCGCAACCTGGTGCTCGGCATCGAGGCCGTGCTCGCCGACGGCACCGTGCTCACATCCCTCAACCGCATGCTGAAGAACAACGCCGGCTACGACCTGAAGCAGCTGTTCATCGGCAGCGAGGGCACGCTCGGCATCGTGACGCGCGCCGAACTGCGCCTGGTATCGCGCACCCGCAGCCAGGAGACGCTGCTGGCATCGCTGCCGAATTTCGATGCCATGGTCGAATTGCTGGGCCGGCTGGACTCCGGGCTCGGCGGCCAGCTCGCGGCATTCGAAGCCTTGTGGGGCAACTACTACGACTACAACACCGCGCCGCCGGCGAAGAATGCCGCGCCGCTGCCGCGTGGCGCGCCGTTCTATGTCATCGCCGAGTCGCTGGGCGGCGATCCCGACTCCGATCGCGCGCGGCTCGAAGCCGTGCTCGGCGAGGCCATGGAAGCCGGCGTGGTGAGCGACGTGGTCATCGCGAATTCGGAGACGGAGCGCCGCGCCATCTGGGCCATCCGCGAGGACGTCTGGCAGGTGCAGAACCTGGGCGCATTGCTCACCTTCGACGTCAGCCTGCCGATCGAGAACATGAAGACCTACGCGGGCGAAGTTTGCGACTCGGTGCGCGCGCTGGCGGGCGAGAACCGCGCCTTCGTCTTCGGGCACATGGCCGATGGCAACCTGCACATCGTCGTGGCCGCGGGCGATGACGCCGCGACCCGCGCGAAGGTCGAAGACCTGGTGTATCGGCCGCTCGCGGCCATTGGCGGCTCCGTGTCCGCCGAGCACGGCATCGGTCTCGAGAAGCGGGCGTACCTGCCGCTGTCGCGCACGCCGGCGGAGATCTCCACCATGCGACTGCTCAAGCGGGCGCTCGATCCGAAAGGCATCCTCAATCCGGGCAAGGTGTTCGCATGACGCAGCCGTCGCATCTGGCGCGGGCAAAACGTGAAGTGACGGTGGCGGCCATGCAGTTTGCCTGCGGCTGGGACGTGGACAAGAACATCGCGACCGCCGAACGGCTGGTGCGTGAAGCGGCGAAACGCGGCGCGCAGATCATCCTGATCCAGGAATTGTTCGAGACGCCGTATTTCTGCATCGAGCAGGACTCCCGTCATCTGCGCATCGCGACCACCGTGGCCGACAACCGCGCGATCCGGCATTTCACGCCCATCGCGCGCGAGCTCGGAGTGGTGCTGCCGATCAGTTTCTTCGAGCGCGCCAACAATTCGTTCTTCAATTCGATCGCGATTCTCGACGCCGACGGCACCAACCTCGGCGTGTACCGCAAGGCGCACATCCCGAACGGTCCCGGCTACCAGGAGAAGAACTACTTCAGTCCCGGCGACACGGGCTTCATGGTGTTCGACACGCGCCACGCGCGCATCGGCGTCGCGATCTGCTGGGACCAGTGGTTTCCGGAATGCGCGCGTGCCATGGCACTCAAGGGCGCGGAGATGCTGTTTTATCCGACGGCCATCGGCAGCGAGCCGCCGCCGGCGCTGCCGGTGAATTCACGCGATCATTGGCAGCGCACGCAGCAGGGACACGCGGCGGCGAACCTCACGCCGGTGATCGTCTCGAATCGAATCGGCACCGAACGTGCGCTGCAGGATCCGGAAAACGTCTACATCCGTTTCTACGGCTCGAGTTTCATCGCCGACCTCACGGGCGCCAAGCTCGCCGAGGCGGACGAGGAGCACGAGAGCGTGATCACGGCGAAGTTCGATCTCGAACGGATCGCCGAGCTGCGCAACAACTGGTTCGTGTTCCGCGACCGGCGGCCGGACCTGTACGGCGCGCTAACTACCTACGACGGTAACACCGCGAAGGGCGGTTGACGCGTCTACTGGGGTTCTCCATGCCGCCTACCACCTCGACCCGAGATCCGGCCGGGGGATCCGCGACGGTCGGTGCCGCGGTTTCTTTCTGACATCCCGCCAACGTCGCGATCACGGCGAGTGACGCCGCGAGCAATGCAGGAAATGCTCCGCGGATTTCTCCGGGGAGCATTCATTTTTGGTGGAGGCGGCGGGAATTGAACCCGCGTCCGCAAGCACTAGACGTGAGGCTCTACGTACGTAGCTGCTTCTTTGTTTTCTCACTGTCCGCTACCCGAAGAGCAGGGAAGACGTCCAGCCAGCTACAGTGACTCTTAACGGTTCCGCCCGTAGCACACGGAACCGCGATCCTATGAGCGCGACCCAGGTTTCAGTGGCATAGGCACCAGCTGGTCCTGGGGTCAGCTGCGACTAGGCAGCTAGAGCGTAGTTGTCGTCGTTGGCAACTATGATTTGCAAAGGGATTTACGAGGTCCTTACACCCTCGGTACGCCTCTCACGGTTCGCAACCCACGTCGAAACCGGTCGCCCCCGTTAGAAGTGGCCGCAGCATACATGTGGCCGCGGCCCGCGTCTGCAAGCGGCGTCCTATTTAACCCCGCCGCATGACCCGCGCCTTGTCGCGCTGCCAGTCGCGGTCCTTTTCGGTGGCGCGCTTGTCGTGCTGTTTCTTGCCCTTGGCGAGACCGACCTCGAGCTTGGCGCGGCCGTCCTTCCAGTGCAGGTCCAGCGGCACCAGCGTGTAGCCCTGGCGTTCGACGCTGCCCAGCAGGCGCGACAGCTCCCGCTTGTTCAGCAGTAGTTTGCGCGTGCGCTTGGGCTCGGCCGTGACGTGGGTGGACGTGGTGTTGAGCGGCGTGATCTGCGCACCGAACAGGAAAGCTTCGCCTTCCTTGAGATAGACGTAACCCTCGGCGATCTGCGCCTTGCCGGCGCGCATGGACTTCACTTCCCAGCCCTGCAGCACGAGACCGGCCTCGAAGCGTTCCTCGATGAAATAGTCGTAGCGCGCCTTGCGGTTTTCGGCGATCAGGCGCGGGGCTTCTTTCTTGTCTGGTTTGTTCATGGCGGATCGAAGGCTGCCATTGTACCCGTGCGACAATTCATCCCATGCGAGAAGTGAAACGGTCGGCGCTGATCGCGGAATCGCCGGCACGCATGTACCGCCTCATCAACGACATCGAGCACTACCCGGACTTCGTGCCGGGCTGCACCGCCGCGCGCGTCGTCGAGCGCAAGGAGAACGAAGTGGTGGCCACGCTCAACCTCCGGCGCGGCCCGCTCAAGACCGAATTCACCACGCGCAACCTGCTCGAGCCCGACCGGCGCGTGCTCATGCAGCTGGTCAGCGGCCCGTTCCGCGTGCTCGAGGGCCTGTGGACCCTGACGCCACTCGGCGATCTCGGGTGCCGGGTCGAGCTGGAGATGCGCTTCGAATTCGCCAACCGGGTCACCGGCACGTTGTTCGAGTCGATGTTCGAGGACGCGGCCGGTTCGCTGGTCGACGCCTTCGTGAAGCGGGCGCGCGAAACCCGCGACCTCAAGTAGCTAGCCGTTCCATGAAGAAGTGCACGGTGGTGTACGCGACGCCCGAGCGCCAGTGGCAGTGGACGGTGGAACTCGCCGACGCCGGCACGGTGGGCGAGGCGCTGGAACTGGCGCGCGCCGTCGCCGGGACGCTCGAGGTCCCGTGGAATGCCGCGGTGGGGATCTATGGTGCGTTGTGTGATCGCGACGCCGTGACACGTGACGGCGACCGGATCGAGATCTATCGGCCGCTCAGGGCTGACCCGAAGGAGTCCCGGCGGGCGCGGGCAAAGGCTGCGACTCGGGCACCGGGTTCGGCGCCTGCTCGGCCTTCTCCTCGGTCGCGGTCTTAGGCTCCGGCGGCGGCGTCACTTCGTTGCCCGCGGCGCCGGTATTTGCATTGCCGTGCCCGAACATGCGCTTCCACATGCCCTGCTTGGGCTGGTTCTTCTTCGTCTGCGCAATCGCCTTCTGCAGGTCCGTTTCCAGCTGCTGCAGATCCGCCTCGGTGGGTACGCCCTGGTTGTCGTAACGCGCCACGCGTTCGTCTTCGAAGTACACGGTGAGGCGGCGCTTCAGCGGCTTCTCGTACTGCCGCGAGCTGAAATAGTAGTAGTAGTCCCACCTCGAATTGTCGAACGCCGTCGGCACCATCGGTGTGCCGAGCAGGAATCGCACCTGGCTGCGCGTCATGCCTTCCTTCAGTTGGGAAACCGATTCAGCGACCAGATAGTTGCCCTGCTGAATATTCATCTTGTAGACACAGCCGGAGGCCAGCAGCGCGCCGCTGAGCAGCAAGATCGTTGATAGTGCAAGGCGTTTCATGGTGGCGCATCATACCCGAACGTTTTAAGGAGACCGCTGGCTTGGAAAGCAAGGACCTGCGAAAAGCGGGACTCAAGGTGACGGGACCGCGACTCAAGATCCTCGAGATTCTCGAGGGCAGTCCGACTCGTCATATGTCCGCCGAAGGCATCTACAAACGCTTGATCGAGTCCAACGAGGACATCGGGCTGGCAACCGTGTATCGCGTGCTCACGCAGTTCCAGGCCGCGGGGCTGGTGTCGCGTCACCATTTCGAAGACGGCATGGCGGTTTTCGAGCTCAACCAGGGGACGCATCACGACCATATCGTGTGTCTTGACTGTGGCCGCGTCGAAGAGTTCGTCGATGAGTCGATCGAAGAGCGCCAGGAAGCGATTGCCCAACGCCTGGGCTACGAACTGCGCGACCACGCCATGACGCTGTACGGCCATTGCCGCAAGCCCGGCTGTCCCTCACACAAGGTTCAGAAGCCGACCAAGAACAGCTGATTTCTTCCCGTGCCGGCGGGGCCGTCAGGCCTTCTTCTTCGAACCACGCGCCTTCTGTTCCGAACCGCCCGCGAGCTGCAACATCTCGCGCGCGTGCTCGCGCGCCTTGCCGGTGACTTCCAGTCCACCCAGCATGCGCGCCAGCTCTTCGGCGCGTTCGTCCATCGTCAGCTCGGAGAGGGTGGTGCGCGTGGTCTTGCCGTCGGTGAGCTTGGCGACTCGCAGGTGGTGATGTCCCTGGCTCGCAACCTGCGGCAGGTGCGTCACGCAGA
>Ga0207670_10001896_pt1 | contig 10928 bp, 11 predicted proteins | sample KBSS23HmetaG_FD_184339 | JGI IMG/M metagenome (GOLD analysis project Ga0207670, IMG submission 184339) | Switchgrass rhizosphere microbial communities from Kellogg Biological Station, Michigan, USA - KBS S2-3H metaG (SPAdes) (version 2) | ecosystem: Host-associated > Plants > Roots >... | reverse complement strand
ATCTCTACAAGGAAATCGGCGATCATCTGGGCATCACTCTGAGCACCGTGCGCGCCCATCTGCACGCGGTCTATGAGAAGCTTCATGTGCAATCACGCACTCAAGCCGTGGTGAAATTCCTCGGCCGGTGAATTGGCTCAGTGGGGATGGCGAGTCAGGCAAAGGACAAAGCCGTCCTAGACCCAAAAAATTCCCTTGCCCCCCATTCCCCATGCCACCGATGCCGACCACAGAACCGACCGCGCGCCGGGAGAACATATCGGAGGTGAGCGTAATTAGGAACCAACCGCCTGTTGGACGCTAGAGGGAATTGTCGCCCAGCTTGACGGCCTGGGCACAATCGATTACAGGCAGTGCAATCATCTCGGAAAAGCTGCCCATCAAATTACCATAACCAACGATCCACTTTCCATGCATCCACAACCCCTCCTTTGCGTGCGCGACGTTGAAGCGAGCAGTCGCTGGTATCAACGTCTCCTGGGCTGTCAAAGTGCGCATGGCGGCCGCCAATATGAGCGCCTGGTTTCACATGGCAAACTCGTGCTTCAATTGCACAGTTGGGACGTGGAGCACCATCACGGCCCCATCGGGAATCCGAATCTCAAGCCATACGGAAACGGCGTTTTGTTGTGGTTCGAGTTGGACGACTTTGAAGCGGCAACGGCCCGCGCCGAGGAACTGCACGTCGAGGTGGTTTTGCCCCGCCATCGCAATCCTCCGGACGGTGACGGCGGGCCGAACCACTGGGAAATCTGGCTGCGTGATCCTGATGGCTACACCGTTGTACTCGCCAGCCCGGACGGATCAGCGGATGGAGATTGGAGGCCTTAACCCATGAAAGTCATTCCGTGGTGACTCGAAGAGCACCCTGCCCTCTCCCCGCGCCGGTGCAAACAAGGCCGGTGCAACGCACGGGGAGAGGGATCAAGGGAGAGGGGGCATGCCCATTCTACGCAACGTTAGGGTTCAGAAAGCAAAAATATGAAAATCGCAGTCCTCGGCACAGGCATGGTGGGCAACGCCATCGCCACGAAACTCGTCCAACTCGGCCACCAGGTCATGGTGGGCTCGCGCACCGCCAACAGCGATGCCGGGCAGGAGTGGCTTCGGTCGGTTGGCGGCAAGGCACAAATCGGCACGTTCGCGGATGCCGCGGTATTCGGCGAAATTGTGTTCGATTGCACCAACGGCGCGAACTCACTTGCGGCGCTGCGTCAGGCAGGCGGGGACAATCTGCGTGGCAAAATTCTGGTTCACGTCTGCAACCCATTGGATTCTTCCAAAGGAATGCCGCCAACGCTGACGGTCTGCAACACTGATTCACTCGGCGAACAGGTGCAGCGGGAATTTCCCGACGCGCGTGTGGTCAAGGCCCTAAATACGGTAAATTGCGACATCATGATTGCGCCGTCGCGCGTGCCCGGTGACCACGAATTGTTCATCTGCGGCAATGACGCTGCAGCCAAACGCGAAGTCGCCGGCCGGCTTTGCGAATGGTTTGGCTGGCAGCCCGGCAATATTATTGACCTCGGCGACATCACCAACGCACGCGGCACAGAGATGTTTCTGGCGTTGTGGGTGCGCTTGTGGGGCGTGCTGAGAACGCCGCACTTCAACATCCACGTCGTTCGCGAAAAGTGATACAGTCTCGGCTTCATTTTATGGTGCCGGTGCGCGGCGGACGCGCAACGCGATGTCCTGGTCGAAGCCGGGTCCGTCCACGGCGAGACCGCCGCCGGAGTGGTCGATGATTTGTGTCGGTTCCCATTCACCGGTCGCGGGATGCAGCCAGTCGGCGCGCCAGCGGCCCTTGGGCAAATCCAGCAGCACCCCGGCCCGCGGTTCTTTCCGGGGGGAATGGACATAGACCGCGACCGATTCGCCGGGTTTCAGCAGCGCGTAACATCCGCCCGGGTGAGGCGGAATGGCCACAGCGCTGCGGTCGGGCTGCATGTGAATGAAGTCCAGGCTTTCGATAAACTCGCGCAGAGTGCGGAGTTGTTTGCGGAGCACGCGCCCATCGAACCGGCCGTCGGGCTGCTGAATTTTTCCGCTGCCGGTCGGGTCGTCGGTGGCAAAGCTCGGGTCGAGGTTGTTGTACACCGCGCCGCCGCTCAGCATGAAGGCCCAGGCTTCGCGTCGCCGTTCGAGCGCCTTGTGCCCACCGCTGGTCTCATCGAAGCAAATCGGTTTGTTGAGCGTCCAGTTGAGCGGCACAACGGCGGGCGGATAGGAGTAGTGGAAGTTCAACACGGAAACGGCGGGATGCGGCTCTTTGACGAGCGCGTAATCGTTCGCGTAGTTCACCGCCAGGAGTTGCCGGTGCGGCAGCTTCCGCATCGTTGCGTCGGCCACTTCCAGCAGGTGATTCTGCCAGGCCCCGGTCTCCTTGGGACTGGCGCCGCTGCAATAAGGCTCGTCGCAAATCTCGTAATAGACGTTATCGAAAGCGTTCAACTCGGTGAGGAGCTTGCGGAGCACCGCCTCCTGCCGCGCGACCAGGGCCGGTTCATCGAGCGTGTTGTAGCGGTGAAACGGGACACGCCCGACGTTGTTCACATTGTTGCGGGCGTTGAGCGGGTGCAGATTCCATTTCCCGAATTCCGGTCCATCCCCGTACAGGACATAGAACAAATTGAACTCGACAACGATTCCGCGCTCACTGGCCGCGCTCACGAAGTCCTTGAGGCGTTGGAAGAATGTTTCGTCCCAGCGGTCGAGGTCGAACTTATTTCCGCCGTAGAAGTACCCGGGTGTGTCGCTGCGCGCCCACGGGGCGAGAAAGCGTCCGGGACGCGGCGCAAACGTATTCTGGTCGCCGCCGCGATACGTGCTGGCGTTGGTGCTTTCGAGCGAGGTTCCGGGGACGGCGCGCGTGAGGTTCATGCCCTCGGCCTTCATGGTGTCGAGGTACGTGCGGTAATCAAAATCCTGGTTCAACACCGCACCATAGTGCTCGCCCGAAGCAATGAGCACGGTGGGCATCCCGCGAAAGAGGAAGTAGTGCGGATTCTCAGGATGAAGCCGAAGCGGTGCGAAAATTGCCGAGTCGGCGGCGTTCGTCGTGAGGATGAACGAACAAGCGACGACGACTGCAAAGGCCTTGATCACGAATCAAATCTTGCGGGAGTGGCCGGCAACCGTCCAGCACGGAGCGCCGACCGGGATTTTCCGTGGTCAACTCTTGCTCCAAATGCGCGTATTGAGATTGAGGACTTCAATGATCCCCAGAATGAAGCGAAGGTCGTTAAGAAACTCAGCTAGTTGTTGCGCGTCGGAAGCGCAACGTGAACCCAAAAATGCGGGCCACGAAGCTGTCGGGGACCATTTGAACGGCGTTGTTGTAATCGGTGACAGCGGCGTTGAAGGCGCAGCAGCAAGTTGCTCCTCCACCTCATTGAGACCGCGCTGCAATTGGAGAAAGTTCTCTCAAACTCGCCATCTGGCTGCGCGGAAGCAACCGCGCCTCTTCTCCTCAACCGTCAGGCGTTTGAATCACTGCGTGGCTTTGTGTAGGTTGCTCAACCATGAATACTGGAGTCATCCAGTGTCAGAAGCTGGTATCGAATGTCGCCTATAAATTATGTGAAAGAACCCATCGGCGTAATCGCCGTCGCCATTGGCGTCGTCTGCGTGACGGTGGCCGCCGCCAACAAGGTTCAAACCAATGAAACAACTCCATCGAAAGGTCCCATGACTCATCCACCCTCAACTGTCAGTGTGCGCTATATGATTGATGACGTGGACGCTGCCGTAGCATTTTACACCATGCACCTCGGCTTCACCGTTGAGCTGAACTCCGCCCCGGCGTTTGCTTCGGTGACGCGCGACAATCTGCGGTTGCTCCTCAGTGGGGAAAAAAGTTCGGGGCGGCGGCCATTGCCCGACGGAACGAAGCCCGTGCCAGGCGGTTGGAATCGCATTCAATTGCCGGTGTCTGACATCGAAGCGGAGGCAGCGCGGCTTCGCTCGGCGGGCGTGAAGTTCCGCCGCGAGGACATAGTGAGCGGGCCTGGCGGCTCTCAGTTTTGGGTGGTTGATCCGTCTGGAAACCTGGTTGAACTGTTCCAGGCGAAATGATTTCGACCTCCTCACAGCGAACATCGCCCGCCTTGCGCCGAACGCGCCCAAGACTATCCTGCCGCCATGGATTCCCTCGTCGCCTCGGCAGCGCGCTTGCTGGCGGCCGGTGATCCGCTCGGTGCGCTCAAACGCGTCGCGCTGCGCGACGATCCGCCGGCGCTCGCCCTCCGCGGTATTGCGATGGCCCAGCTCGGCGATTACGAGCGGGCGCGCAAGCTCCTGCGCCGCGCCGCGCGTGGCTTCGGCGCTCGCGAACGCCTTGCCCAGGCCCGCTGCCAGGTCGCCGAGGCCGAGGTCGCGCTCGCCGCGCGCGATCTGACACGGCCGGTACACATGCTCGACAACGCCTTGCAGGCGCTCGACGCGCTCGGCGACCACGCCAATGCGCTCCACGCCCGCCTGGTCGCGGCGCGCCGCCAACTCCTCGTCGGCGAACTCGATGCCGCCGAGCAGACGCTGGCCGCGGTTGACATGGCAGCCACCGTGCCGCCGCCGCTCGCTGCCCGGGCCGAGCTCACCCGCGCCGAGCTCGCGCTCCGCCGCGTCCGGGTCGCGGACGCCGCACTCGCGCTCGACCGCGCTCACGCCGCCGCCGTCGCCGCTGGCATCCCGCCACTGGTCGCCGAGATCGGCCGGGCGCGACGCGCCCTGTCGGCGCCGGCGGCGCGCCTTATCAGAGCCGGCGTGGTTCGCCTGGTCCGCCTCGATGAAGTCGAGACCCTGTTCGCCTCCGGCGACCTCATCGTCGATGCCTGCCGGCGCGCGGTTCGCGGCCGGGCTCGAAGTGTGCCGTTCGCCGGACGCCCGGTCCTGTTCGCTCTGGTCGGCGCCCTCGCCGAAGCCTGGCCGGCCGATGTCCCCCGCGATCGCCTCATTGAGCGCGTTTTCCAGGCCCGCACCGTTAACGAGTCGCACCGGGCGCGGCTGCGCGTCGAACTCAGCCGCCTGCGCGCCGCTCTCCGCCCGCTCGCCCGCATCAAGGCGACCCCGCGCGGCTTCGCGCTCGCCCCGATCAAGGCCCCCGCCGTCCTCGTGCTCGCCCCGCCAATCGACGGACCCGCAGGCTCCATCCTCGCTCTGCTCGAGGGCGGCGAATCGTGGTCAACCTCGGCGCTTGCGAGCGCGCTCGGCTCGAGCCAGCGAACCGTCCAGCGCGCGTTGCGTCAGCTCGAAGAAGCGGCGGCAGTGCGGGCCGTCGGACACGGTCGCTCCCGCCGTTGGCTCGCGCCGACACTCGGCGGATTCGCGACCACATTGTTACTCCCGGGCGCGCTGTCGGTGGGGTAGCAGCCCGTTCAAAAAGTACACGCTCACCGATTCTCTCATGACTTGCACCGGGACCCCGAGCGGCCTTCCGTTTCACCGCTTTTGCGTTGCGACAAGCTTGTGTGCGCAGGTCGCACCCAGTATTTTGCGGGTCGAATAGATCGAAAGATTCACCAGAAACCGGGAGCAACGCATAGGTGACAGGTAGTCGCTTTCAATCCAGGTTTTGACGTGATCACCGAAATACGGAACCAGGAGAATTTATGAATCCAGCGCCACGGCCATCTCGCTTCACCTTGGCTCACGCATGTTCGCGCCGCCCCGCCTTCACGCTAATTGAATTGCTGGTGGTAATAGCGATCATCGCCATCCTGGCCGGCTTGCTGTTGCCCGCGCTTACCAAAGCGAAAACCAAAGCGCAGGGCATTCAGTGCCTGAGCAACCTCAAACAATTGCAACTGTCCTGGTTGATGTATCCGGACGACAACGATGGGCGGTTGGTGATCGGCTATAACGGGGACCCCAACGCGCCTGACCGCTGGGTGCGCGGGAGCATGGACGACGACCGAGATGCCACGAACAGGAACTACATCATGAGCGGCTACCTCTGGAAATACAATCCGACTTTGGGAATCTACAAGTGTCCCGCCGACCGCAGCACGCAAAAGACCGGCAGCAAAGCGCCACGTCTCCGCAGTGTCTCCATGAGCACCGCGATCAGCCATCCCGACGCCCCATTGCCCGCGCCACCGTTCCGGGTTTACTACAAGACAACCGATTTAACCGATCCCGCCCCTTCGATGTTATGGGTGTTCATGATGGAACATCCCAACAGCATCGTGGGCGGCGTGCTGACCGTCCGTTGCCTGGAACGCGGCCCCACCGCCCTCATTTACGATTATCCCGCAAGTTATCATAATGGCGCCGACGGGCTCTCGTTCGCAGACGGCCACGCGGAGATTCACAAATACCTCGACAAGCGAACCAAACCGCCGCCCCGATGGGACAAGGGCACAGCCGTTCTTCAGTTCAACATCGCCTCGCCGAACAATCCCGACATTGCCTGGCTTCAAGACCGGACCAGCGCAAAAATACAGCCGTGAAGAAAGCGAGCAACGGGTTGCGGCCCGCCCTTTGATCCTTGATTCGTTGGTGCGCATCTAAGAACCTTCTCTAGAAGTTCTTAACGTTTCTCCGTGGAGAAAGAAACGCCAGCCGACCAGAAAAAGGAAAAGAAGAAAGAAGCGAAGTAGCCAAATCGCTGGCCGGGCATTGACCCGTAACATGAAAAAGAACAAACCCAACACTCACATGAAGACAAATCAAAGACGGTTCCTTGGCATAATCGCGTTCTGCTTTTTGAGCATTGTCCGCCCGTCGCTGTGCAGGGCGGACGGCCCTTATCACTTCTTAAAGGAAATCCCTGTTGGCGGCGAGGGCGGTTGGGATTACCTGTCCGTTGACGAAGCGAACCGCCGCCTTTATGTCAGCCACACCACGAAGGTCGTCGTGATCGACCTCGACAAGGAAGAAGTCGCTGGTGAGATTGCCGACACTCCGGGCGTTCACGGCCTTGCTCCGGCGCCGGACCTTCAGCGCGGGGTGAGCAGCAACGGTCGAGAAAACAAGGCGAGTATCGTTGATCTCAAGACGCTGACCACGCTTTCAAAGGTGGACACCGGCGAGAACCCCGATGGAATGCTTTATGAGCCGAGTCAACAAGAGGTCTATCTGTTCAACGGGCGCGGCCAATCGGCGACGGTCATTGATCTGAAGGCGGCGAAAGTTGTCGCCACCGTGCCGCTCGGGGGCAAGCCGGAGTTCGCCCAAGCCGATCCGGCAGCCGGACGCGTCTATAATAATCTCGAAGACAAGAGCGAGGTTGTCGTTATTGACATCAAAAAGCATGAGGTCGTGAATCGATGGCCCATCGCTCCCGGTGACAGCGCGTCGGGCATGGCGATTGACCTGGCGCATCATCGGCTCTTCCTCGGCTGCGGCAACAAGATGATGGTGATGATGGACAGCACCAATGGCAAGGTGGTCGCGACGGTGCCCATTGGTCAGGGTGTGGATGCCAATGCGTTTGATCCCGGCACACAGCTTGCCTTCAGTTCCTGCGGCGACGGGACGGTTACGATTGCCCATGAAGATGCACCAGACAAACTCACCGTGGCGCAAACGCTCGTGACCGAGCGCGGCGCGAAAACCATGGCGCTCGATCCGAGGACACACAGGATTTATCTGGCCTCGGCCAAATTCGAGGCCCAGCCAGAGCAAACGCCCGGCGCGCCGCGACAACGTCCAAAGGTTCTTGCTGGCAGCTTCAAAATCCTGGTCTTTGGGAAGCAGTAATCGCCGTTTGCTGCTCCAAGCGGGTATAGTGCAAATGAAAGAGCCGTTCGCAGGGAAAACTGCGAACGGCCTACTTTGACGCTCGTCGCTCTAAATGCGACGCGCACCGACTGGCGGTGAAGGGTGCCACTAACAATGCACAACCTGAACCAACGGCCTTCTCGGTCTCAAGTGAGTCCTGACGACTGATTTTCTCAGTGATCGCACTGGTATGTGCGCGTCGGAGTGATATTCACTCCAACGCAGCATGGCCATTCTGCATTGCGACGGGAAACGGATTCGCCCCGAGCCTCTCAAGTTGGGATGCCGCATCTCCAGCTTGCCCTGCGCCGCGTTCGGCCTTTTACTTCGCCCGACATGAGCGCTCCCTCGGATGCCAATCTGCCCGGTGACGACGCACTGCAGGCGCTGCGGGAAGCCTTGCGGGCCTCGCCGAACAATTCCGCGCTGCGACTGCATTTCGCCGACACGCTGCTCGGCCGCGGCCACGCCGAGGAGGCGGAACGGGAATATCGCGAAGGCCTGGCGCAATCGCCCAACAGCCTGCCGATGAAACTCGGCCTGGCCCGAGCCTTCCATCTACAGGGCAAACCAAGCCACGCGCTCGTCCTGCTCGAAGACCTCGTCAAGCATCCCAACGCGCCGGCCCGCGCGTTTCTGCTGCACGCGAAACTGCTCGCCGGCATCGGCGAGATCGAACAGGCCGTGCGGCAATATCGACGCGCCGTGGAACTCGACCCGGGTGTGGCGGACCCGGAGTTTGCCGCCCGGCTCGGCATCGGCGCCAGCGAGGAGGAAAGTGAAGTCGTCGAGGGCAAGGTCCGCGCCGCGTGGGACGACGACGACTCCGCGCCGCCGCAGGAAATCGAACGGCCTAAAATCACGTTCGGCGACGTGGGCGGCATGGAGAAGCTGAAGGAGGAAATCCGGCTTAAAATTATTCACCCACTCACGCACCCGGAACTTTACAAGGCCTACGGCAAGACGATCGGCGGCGGAATTTTGATGTACGGCCCACCTGGCTGCGGCAAGACGTATCTGGCCCGGGCCACCGCCGGCGAAATCAAGGCCGGCTTCATCGCCGTCGGTATCAATGACGTGCTCGACATGTGGATTGGCAACAGCGAGCGCAACCTGCACAGCCTGTTCGAACAGGCGCGCGATCACAAACCGTGCGTGCTGTTCTTCGACGAGGTGGATGCGTTGGGCGCCAGCCGCGCGGACATGCGCCATCACGCCGGACGCCAGCTCATCAATCAATTCCTCGCCGAAATGGACGGCGTGAAATCGTCAAACGCGGGCGTGCTCATCCTCGCGGCGACCAATGCGCCCTGGCACCTGGATTCGGCCTTCCGCCGGCCGGGGCGGTTTGATCGCGTGCTCTTCGTGCCGCCGCCCGACGCCGCCGCGCGCGCGGCGATTTTGCGGCTCCAATGCCGCGGCAAGCCGACTCAGGAAATTGATTACGACCAGCTCGGCCGGAAGACGGAAAGTTTTTCCGGCGCCGACTTGAAGGCGGTCCTGGATGTGGCCATCGAGCGCAAACTTCAGGAGGCCCTGAAGGCCGGTGTCCCAAAGCCGCTCACGACGAAAGACCTTGCCGCCGCCGCTGCTTCGCTCAAGGCGACGACCAAGGAGTGGTTTGCCACCGCCCGCAACTACGCGCTCTACTCGAACCAGGGCGGGATTTACGATGACATTTTGCGGTATTTGAAACTCTCGTGAATCCCAATCTCGAACGGGCAATCCTGCTCTACCAACAATCGCGACACGAACTCGCCGAGGCGGAGTTGCGCCAGTCCCTCGCTTCCGACCCGGACGATGCCTACGCGCACTCCCTGCTCGCGTTGTGTCTGGCGGAACGGGAGAAATTCGAGGATGCCACCCAAGAGGCGCGGCAAGCGATCCAGCTCGGGCCGGATTTTCCTTTCGCCTATTACGCCCATTCCCGGGTGCTCTATGACCGCAATCGCTACCCGGAAGCCCGCGCCGCCATCGAGGAGGCGATCCGCCTGGATCCGGAGGACGCGGATTATCGTTCGTTGCTCGCCGGGATTCATTTCGATGAGAAGCGGTGGCCGGAGGCTTTGAACGCTGCGGAGCAAGGGCTGCAATTTGATGCGGAACACACTGGCTGCACCAACCTGCGCGCGATGGCGATGGTCAAGCTCGGCCGCAAGGCGGAGGCGGGAGCGACGATCGACGCGGCGCTGGCGAAGAACCCTGACAATGCCCTCACGCACGCCAACCAGGGTTGGACTTTGCTCGAACAAGGCGAACCCAGGAAAGCCCTGGAGCATTTCCGCGAAGCGCTCCGGCTCGATCCGGAGAACGAGTGGGCGCGGAGCGGCATCGTCGAAGCCCTCAAAGCGCGCAACTTCATCTACGCCGTGATGCTGAAATATTTTCTGTGGATGTCGAAGCTGAGCGGGCGCGCGCAATGGGGCATCATCCTCATCGGCTATTTTGGCAACCGGATGCTCGGCGCCGCGGCGATATCGAATCCTGCCCTCGCGCCGTGGTTGTTGCCGGTCCGGATTCTCTACGTGGCCTTCGCGTTGATGACCTGGCTGGCCTATCCGCTTTTCAACCTGTTGCTCCGCCTGAACCGTTTCGGGCGACTCGCGCTTACGCGAGAGCAGGTGGTCGCCAGCAACTGGGTCGGCGCTTGCGTGTTCGCGACGCTCGTCGGCCTGGCCGGGTGCGCCCTCTATGGAACGGACAGCCTTTGGCTCTTCCTCGCGCTGGTGTCCGGCTTTCTCATGGTGCCGGTGGCCGGTGTTTTCCGCTGCTCCGAGGGCTGGCCGCGCAACGTGATGGCCGCCTGCTCCGCCTTGCTCGCGATGTTGGGCCTCACCCTCCTGGCGCTCGCGGCCTGCGTGGAACTCCGGTTGGTCGCCGAAACCAAATCGGTGGTCAGCGCGATCAAAGGATTGGTCGGGATTTACCTGATTGGCGCGATCGGGTCCACGTGGCTGGCCAACATCCTTGCCTCGCAACGGCCTAGACGTTGAGGGTGCGTGTGGTTGCGCCGTGACGTCCGTCGCCGTATTCAAGTCCAAACGTCGCGAACCTCAGCGGTTGGACTCATTTCGGCAGCGGGCAGGGAAACGGAGGCGTTGATCTTCTTCCCCCAATTGGCGGTAGTAAGTAGCGTCGTGTATGAATCGGAAAGAAAGTTGTTTAAATAAGCGGGACTGACCCCTCCGACGACCCCTCCGACG
>Ga0207670_10001895_pt1 | contig 10930 bp, 11 predicted proteins | sample KBSS23HmetaG_FD_184339 | JGI IMG/M metagenome (GOLD analysis project Ga0207670, IMG submission 184339) | Switchgrass rhizosphere microbial communities from Kellogg Biological Station, Michigan, USA - KBS S2-3H metaG (SPAdes) (version 2) | ecosystem: Host-associated > Plants > Roots >... | reverse complement strand
CCCAATGAAGAGCCAGCATAACCATGAAAGCAAAATGTATGTCGAATAATTCTGAAGCCCGCCGCCGACACAAAATCGGCACCCAAATATCTCAAGCCCTCGGACCCGGAAAACGAACCCGCACGGAAGTCGGCAACATGCTCGGCATCTCCGCAGAAATGGTGCGGCAAATAGAGACCGCCGCGCTTTTCAAAATCGCCAAACGGTTATCCACCGACATGAACCTTGACACCAGGAACGGCATTGACATCGACTGGCGCAAGGTGTAGCATGACACTCCTGGAACGAATCGATGCTTATATCATGTGCATGTCACCGGAGCACAAAGAACGTCGCGGAGGCAAGCTTCTGATTGAGGCCCGGGGTGAAATTTACCGGCTGACCACGGAGAACGAAGAGTTGAAGATCGACAACGATAACCTGGAACACGAAACTCTACGCCCCCATGACTGACGCACAAAAACGTTATTTTCTTGCGGAGGGCTTCATTGTAGGTCTGGTGAAATGCCTTCCATGCGATCACCACTGGTATGCTCATTGGCACCCCGACGCCAACGAGCAAGAGTTTGAGTGCCCGACTTGCAAATCTCAAAACTCAACTGTAATATCGAAAGACCAAATAAAATGAGTGACTCCCCCGCCCTATTCGAACCTTTCAGCAAAATTCCCCGGCTGTTCCGGGAGTGTGTCATTACAGAAAAAATCGATGGCACCAATGCGCAGATACTTATTAAACCCGCGAATGAGTGCTCTTGGGAAGAGGACGCCTTGGCTTTGATTACGGGGGATCGAGCGGTGCCCGATGCGGTAACTATTTTCGCCGGTAGCCGAAATCGTTGGTTGTCCATCGGGAATGACAATTACGGATTCGCCGCCTGGGTGAAGCACAACGCCGACGAATTGCGCAAGCTCGGACCTGGACGGCATTTCGGCGAATGGTGGGGCGCAGGAATCCAACGCAAATATGCGCAGACAGAGAGAATTTTTTCTCTGTTCAATGTTGACCGGTGGATCGACCGGCTGCGATGCACTCCTGTAGATGTCGCGGGAAAACAGGAGGACTGCCCCAGTTGTTGTCGAGTAGTCCCGACACTTTTTCGAGGCCCGTTCTCAACTGTTTGGATTGACAGAATGTGTGATGCGTTAGAACATGATGGTAGCAATGCGGCTCCCGGATTCATGGACCCGGAGGGCATCGTGATTTGGCACAGTGCGTCCCGAACCCTTTTCCAAAAGACGATCAAGAATGATGAATCTCCGAAAGGAAAATCAAATGAATCCTAGTGGAAAACAGCGACAAGAACGGAACCGATTAGCCAACCTTGGAAATCGAGGTCCCACAGCACGGATTGAGATAACCAAAGGTCTTTTTGTCATTGTTGACAGAAAAAATTTTGATTGGCTAAATCAATATGCGTGGATGGCTTGGACGCCTAAAGAAAGTCCTCGTTTGACTTATGCCGTGCGAAAAGGGCATGTTGACGAAGGTCGTTCTGGTAATACAAAAATATTGATGCACCGAGAAATCGTAGGCGCAAAAGGAAAAGATCAAGTTGACCATGAAGATTGTAATGGTTTAAATAATACTGAAGAGAATTTGAGGTGGGCGACGCACTCCCAAAATTTGGGGAATCCACGGAAACGAGCTACTAAAACATCAAGCAAGTTTAAAGGAGTGACTTGGCAAAAATCAACTAACAAGTGGCAAGCATCCGTTCAATACCTTGGCAAAAGATTTTATGTAGGATGGTTTAAGAATGAACTGGATGCTGCGAAAGCGTATAATAAAAAAGCAATTGAATTATTTGGAGAATATGCCAGAATCAACGTCATTTGAACGGGTCCATCATCCGATGTCCCCTAGCAGTTTAGAGTCCCTCGAAGCTTGCCCGTGCTTCATTAACCGTCAGTCAAAAACTCCGCACGAGAGAACCACCGCAGGCACCAAGGCGCACGCGGTTGCGGATTCTCGCACCGATGACGCCAGTCTAAGTGACGACGACGCAATCAACGTTGCCGCCTGCCTGGACTTAGTGGACCGGCGTAAGCAACTAATGGATGAAGCTTTTCAACGATACCTGAAGGAAAGTAAACTCGACAGCCCGGGCATCACAATCAGCGGCCCGCTTGAAATAAAAGAAGGCTATTGGCCTATCGATTACGAAAAGTTTACTGATGGGATAGAGGCAACTACTGCCGGATACGCGGATACTGTTCTACTGTCACATGACCGAAAAAAGGCGGAAATCGTCGATTTCAAGTTTGGGGCATGGCCGGTCACCGACGCGGAGCACAATCTTCAAGGCATCGCATACGCGCTGGGAGTTTTCTATGCGTATCCAACCGTGGAGGAAATCATCGTCTGGTTTATCCAGCCACTACTTGACCACACTACACGTGCGACGTTTAAACGCTCTCAAATTCCAGAACTTTACCTGCGGGTGCAAGTAGTTGTTGCCCGCGCACGCGAAGCCCGGAACAAAGGAGATTTTTCTACGGCTGCGCCAGCGGTCCCCATTTGTCAATTCTGTAAAAATCTGGGGGTCTGCCCGAAGGTTGCTGAATTCGCCTGCGCGGTCGGGAAAAAGTTTTATCCACTTGCTCTGCCAGAGCACCTGACTCCGACGATGATACAAGATGAACATAATACCAGTCTAGGAATGCGCCTCGCGTCGATTGTTAAAACATGGTCTGAAGCTTTTCGCGCCCAAGTTACTGATCGAGTGTTGGCTCGCAGAGCGGACATGCCTGAAGGTTTCAAGCTGGAAACCCGGCAAAACCGTGAAATTGTTGACATAAAAAAAGTCAAGGCAATCGCGTTGGAACAACTCACCGAATCGGAATGGGAGACAACTCTTTCCACTACCTTCGGCGCATTGGAAGACCTGATAAGCGAAAAAGCGCCCCGTGGGAATAAGAAAGCCGCAATCGAAGCGTTCAAGGAAAAACTTGAAACAGAAGTTGCGGTAAAGAAGTCGGACCCGTATAGTTTTCTCAAGGCGATCCCCGCCTCGAAGAAGTAACAGACAAAAACCAAACCAGAAAGAACACATAACGTGGAAATTAAATTCGGTGCAGACAGTGGTGCCGCTCCAGCCCCTACTCAAGTGGAGACAACCAAGACCCAGGTCGCTACGCCCGTGGCAGACGTGAAGGTGGAATCGACAACTACCGTTGCCGCTCCCGCTGGATCACAGATGCCCGCGCAGCGAAAGTTTCTGCTCGGTGACCGTCTCCCATCCTTCAAGGATTGCATCCTGCCACGATTGAATATTGTTCAGTCGATTGGCAATCTTAAAGACAGTTTCCTGCCGGGAGAAATCGTTTTTAACCAAGCAACAATCTTGTTCACGCCTCCGCAGATCGACCCGAAGACGGGCAACGCGACTCGGAAGGGAACCGCAATGATTACCTCGTATGTGGTCGGCATTATCTCCGACCGCTTCAGCGAGGTCGTCAAGGGGGGTTTCGGCGGTCTCATTGTGGACACTGAGGAAGAAGTCCGCAACAACGGGGGGACGCTGGATTACAAAGAATTCGAGCTTAAGGAAAAAGACGGCATGAAGCGGTTCCAGCCGATCACTGACCTGTTGATGTTGGTTGAACGCCCCGAGACGGTGAAGGACGACGACATCGTTTTCAATTTCACCATCGAGGGAAAGAAATACGCGCTCGGTGCCTGGGCACTCAAGGGCAGCGCATATACCGCAGTGATGAAGCGGGTGTTCAATTATCATCGGTTGGCGGGAATCCTCAAGGGCGGTTTTCCGACCTACGGCTTCGCCATCGCTACACACCTGGAGAAATTCCGTAATGGGAATTCCGCCTGGGTGCCTACCGCAGTTCCCATCGGCAAGACCAGCGAGCCGGTCCTGAAGTTCATCTACGAAATCGCCGGAACCCCGGCGTAACTCTCTGCTTACGCAGACCTCCGCAGGGACCCAGCAACTTGCGGAGGGTATTTTGTCCACTTGACATGCGGTCGTCCTCGTGTATATTGGTGCCGACATGAAAAAAATAAAAGACGAAGATGGAGACGACGACAATGAATGAATCAACTTGCAAGTGCCCCGGCAGACCGGAGGGCGGATGCCAAGACCCGACACCAGAACTTCATTCGTGCACTTATAGTGAAGAACTCAACGATGACGACAGCGATGTGTGCGACTGCTGTGTAAACTGTCAACACGAATGTTGTATGGATATATGAGTGACACACTGACAAAACTGCAACCGGGCCACATCGTCATGTTCAACGGTGCCCGGCACCGTGTAACAATGGTCAACGACTGCCGGGCGCGTATCGTGCCGATGGAAAAAGTGGAAACGCAAGTCGAGCAAATTATCGACGGGAAAAAAGTTGTGGTCGCATCGTTTTCCAAGTATGGTGCTGGCCAGAACATTTCACCAAATTCAGAAATACCAATTTTAGGATATGAGAAACCAACCGAATCAGAGGTCCCAAGTTTACCCGGGGGCGGACCAGTCGAAAGTGTTCAACGAAGGAAGCGAGGCCGGCCGCGCAAGTCGCCCCCGGTCGGGTAACCCGTGGGAAAAATGTCTTGTCCTCAAGCACACATGGCTTGACGGATGGAACCACGGCCACAGACAATTTAGCGATGTTCCAGCGAATTAGAATTCCGAGTCGGAACGCTGATTAAACAAACACTGGTTGCGGCAGCAACAAATGGAAAACGCCGGAACAACGCTGAAATAAGGAAGTAGAACGGCTGTTACTCGCTAGGGCCAAAATGCGCGAGTCCTTAATTTTATGAAATTGATTCCACTTACTCAAGGAAAGTTTTCAATGGTGGATGATGAAGATTTTGACCTCGTGAATCAGTTCAAATGGTGTGCCCATACTGACGGATTCAATTGGTATGCAGAACGAGCGTTGCCGAGAGTAAACGGAAGACAACCGCATATCAAGTTGCATCAGTTCTTATTGCCGGGGCATCCTAGAGTAGATCATAAAGACGGAGACGGACTGAACAACCAGCGTCACAATCTTAGACCTGCGACACATGGGGAAAATATTTCCAACAGTCGAAAATACCGGGGGTGTTCAAGCGAGTATAAAGGAGTAACTTGGCATAAACGGCGGCTAATGTGGGAATCTCAGATTGTTTTCAAAGGCGAACACCAGCATCTTGGGTATTTTGAGAGTGAAATAGATGCCGCCAAAGCGTATGACCAGAAGGCTAAAAAATTACGCGGAGAATTCGCAAAAGTAAATTTTCCATGAAAATAATCGCTTGGGACTTCGAGACCTTTTACGGCAAAAAATTGCGCTATGGTCTTAAAACAATGATAGCCGAAAGTTATGTTCGGCACGATCTTTTCGATCCGTATTTAATTTCCGTATCAGATGGAAAAACTTGCTGGGCAGGGTCACCAAAAGATTTCAATTGGGCTTCTCTGGATGGGGCAATGCTCTTAAGTCATAACTCTTATTTTGAGGAAACTGTGTATGCGGAAATGGTTAGACGTGGCTGGGCACCTCAATTAAAAGTGACTCACCAATGCACTGCTAATTTGACAAGCTACATTTGCAACCGGCGATCCCTGGACGAAGCCCTGGAGCATCTGCTGAAAATCAAACTGTCGAAGGCAGTCCGTGCAGATGCCGACAACAAGCGTTGGCCGCAAGATTTTTCGGAGCAAGAACGCGAAGCAATGTTGAAGTATGCCCGGGACGACGCAGGATACTGCTGGATGCTCTGGGATAAATTTTCTCCCCTGTGGCCGGAACACGAGCGATTGCTTAGTGCGCAAACAATTGCGCAAGGCCGCAGGGGGGTTCAAATCAATACGGACTTGCTGAATCAATATCTCGTGCAGACCCACGAAATGAAAAGCAATACAGAAAAATTGCTGCCGTGGTTGCGCGACGACGAGTCCGAGTCCTGGGACGAGTTCGACGTGAAGCCGACAGCGACGAAATGTATAGCAGAACAATGTCGCCGCGCCGGTATTCCGTGCCCTCCGATTAAATCAAAGGAAGGCGAAGAGGCATACGCCGACTGGGAAAAACAGTATTCGCCGACTAATCTTTGGATTCCGGCGCTATCCTCCTGGCGATCTATCAACAAGCTGTATGGCACTTTTCAGACCATGAAATCTCGGTTGCGGCCAGACGGCACGATGCCATTCGGACTCAAATATTTCGGGGCACACACAGGCCGGTGGAGCGGAGACGGCAAAATCAATTTCCAGAATTTTCGCAAGCTGCCGATCATCTGCACGCCGCAGGGACTCATGGAGACCAACGAAAAGGCGGTCATCGCGGCAGAGAAACAGAAAGATGAAACTGGCAAATACCCGGACTCGGTGCGGTATGCGATCAACACCCGTCACCTCATAATCCCGAGGCCGGGCAAGCGTATGATTGTGTCCGACTTGTCACAGATTGAACCGCGTTGCCTCGCATGGCTCGCAGGCGATTTTCAGACGCTCGACTTGGTGCGTGCTGGCATGTCGTTATACGAAGCGTTCGCCCGGACAACTTTTGGATTCACTGGTGAGAAATTCGACAAGAAATCGATGCTCTACGCGGAAATCAAGGCGAGAGTGCTGGCCCTCGGCTATGGGGCAGGATGGGAGAAGTATATTGAAATGGCCCAAGACTACACGGGCATGGACATAACCGAAGGCGATCCGGAATGGGTAACTGAAATCGATGAGAACGGAGTCGAAACCCGGGTCTCAGGGTATGGCCAGCGGGCACGCCGCGAGGTCGCAGAATACCGGGAGAAAAACACCAAGGTCACCGGCAAAGATGGCGGACTGTGGTCTCGCCTGGAATTAGCTATGCGGACCAGCGTCAGCAAAGACTTGACTGTGGCGCTGCCCTCGGGCCGAAAACTTCGGTATGGACGAGTCCGATGCGAACGGAGGATCGAGCCAGATGAAAACGGAAAACCCCGGTCGCGGTCCGTTTTCACGGTCGGCTGCGGTTCCCGGCGCGTAATCACCTACGGGGGTAAACTGACTGAAAACGTCACACAGGCATTCGCACGCGATGTTTTTGGAGAGCACCTTATCGCGTTGGGTGACATCGTGTTATTCAGTTCACACGACGAAGCCATTTGCGAGGTTGACAAAGACGTGTCGGTGCGCGACATTGAGGCGGTTATGTCTAAATGTCCTGAGTGGTGTCCGGGATTGCCGGTCGCCGCCGAAGCTAAAGAGGTGCCGCATTATTTGAAGTAATGAACCAAACAACTTTCATTTATGCTCTCTGTGAGCCGGGAACGAGAACGATCCGGTATATTGGAAAATCCGATAATCCAAAAAGGAGACTTAGAACACACATTGTAAGATCAATTCGGACTAATAATCGGTATGACTGGGCAGCTTCGCTTTACGATCTTCCGATAAATTTCCCATGAGTTTTTATTTCGTTAGGAATCTGACAGACAAAAATTTGTCAACCTGTGAACCCTGGGTTTTCCCTGGTGAGAAACCCTCTGAAAAAGTTTGTAAGTCGAAGGAGGACCGTCAATTCTGGTATCGCTCTAAAAGCACGGATTGGCAATTCTATACATCAGTCGAGCCAATCTTGAATACTCAAAGAGTTTCAAAAGACAATGTGCCTTACCGTCTGCATGGGTTCTGCGCAGATTTCGATTTACCTTTAACCGATGCCCGGATTGATGAGGTGGTTGGAACAATGAAAATGAAGCCGCAATGGATAGAGCGGTCTTTAGGTGGTAACTGTCGGTTAGTCTTTGTTTTGGATCGACCAATCCTTCTGGACTCTTACGCGCACTCGGTCTTTGTTATTCAACAAGCGTCTTCGTGGCTCAACTTGGGACTTCTCCCAGGTCTTGATGAGGGGGCTTTTACTGATCCCACTAGACTTTTATGTAACGGCGGTGCCGGGGCCTGGAGAGCGACAGGGCATCCTCCGGTTGGTGATCCAGACCTACAGGCGTTTATTGTAAAGACCGGCCTAGCTTTTCGATTCTCTCCCGTTACGAAGAATAATGACATTCCTCTCGACGTAATTGAAAAGGCGATCCGAGAAAGATTCCCCGGTTTTAGCTGGCCGAGTGACTTTGTAGTGGGTTCGGCAGGCCCTTCATTCTGGATTACAGATAGTGTTTCTCCAATGTCTGCCAGAATAAAACCTGATGGAATTTTTACGTTTTCTGCGCATGCGGTCAAGCCGTTTTATTCCTGGGCAGACATTCTCGGACCGGAATTCACCCGAGGATACGCAGACGGCGCGATGGCCGCAGCGACCAAGGATATTTTCTGGGACGGCAAAAACTTCTGGCGAAAAGTCAAGGGCGTTTATAAAGCATGCGCCGAGAAGGAAATGGATATTCACTTTCGAGTGGATTGTGGAATGTCTAACAAAAAAGACAAGTCCGGAACTTCCCCGATTGATAAAGCCCTTTCTCACCTGCACAATGAGTGTCGTGTGGATGGTGCAGCGCCCTTTTTGTTCAGGCCGCAGGGTCGCATTGAATACATGGGCCAACCAGTCTTGAACATCACTTCGACTCGTATAATGCTTCCGGCACCGGAACCTGGGCCATATCCTTTCATGGAGGAATTCATGCCAAGGTTCTTCGTGACCCAAGAACAGTATGACCGCTGGAGGGCGTGGTTCCGCTATTTTTATATCTCCGGTCTCGAAGGAAAACCGCGTCCTGGGCAAGCTATTTTCATAGTCGGGAAACCCGGGCACGGCAAGGGGTTTATTTCTCACGAAGTTGTCGGTAAAGCGATGGGAGGGTTTACGGATGCTTCCGCTTTTTTGGTGCGCGGAGACACTTTTGGCTCAGAGAATTTTCACAAAGCCGTTCTCTGCATCGACGACGAATCTGCGGGTGGAAACAATTACAGTCACGACCGTTTCGGATCGATGCTGAAGAAAACGGTCGCCAATCAGGAATTCAGATACCATGCGAAGTTTAAGGAACCCTGCATGGTTGAATGGAACGGTCGCGTGATCGTTACTCTGAACCTTGATTACACTTCCACCCGTATCATGGTCAGCATGGACAATTCCAACCTCGACAAAATCTGTATATTCAAATGCACCTCCGATGAAAACATTAAATCTTGCTTCCCTGAGCGATATGCACTGCAAGCGCAAATGCAAACTGAACTCCCGAACTACTTACATGATCTGGTTAAATGGGAACCTCCTGGCGGTATTCCAAGGGACGGACGATTTGGTTTTGCAAGCTATCACGACGCCGAAATTCTCGATCAATCGCATCAAACCTCGAAGTCCGCGCCGTTCAAAGAAATCCTGCTCGAAGAGTTAGCGTCGTTTTTCGAACTGAACAAAGACGCTACGGAATGGCGCGGCACCGTCACTCAACTGTTCCGCCTGATTTCCAGCAATGTGTATAATGACGGCATGATTCGCCGGATGAACATTGAGCACATCCATCGATACATCGAGGCGATTGCCAAGGAAGGCATCATCAAATGCAGTGCAGAAACAGGCGAGGCAAAAACGAGAGTCTGGACTTTTCAACGTCCCGCAATCAGTAAACCATTGCCGATTTTTTCAAAGTGACCAATCTCCTTGACCAATTTCCGGAGACGACCGAGGACTCCGAAATAGCTTTGCTGCACGCGAAAAATTTCGAAGCGGTTGCCATTGGTGCCATGCGCGAGGCGGTAAAATACGCCCGTAAGTGCTGCCGGGGTAGCCTGGGCGACGACGAGCTAATCTCCCTGTGCTATCCAGCACTGCTACAGGCGGCAGAGAATTACAAATCGCGGCATGGCATCGGATATTTCGCATTTGCGAAGCAATACGTGCGCGGTGCGATTAGCCGGGAATGGCGTAGGCGCGACGTGGTGCGCAATTCGAGCCGCTACGAGGACGAAGAGGCTCCACCTACACCTCCGAAACCGCACGATGAACTGCAACCGGTGCAGCCGGATTTTGAATCACTCGATGTAAAAGAGAGGTGGTCTCTCATTTGGCCCGTGATGCAAAAAAGACTGAATGACGTTGAACGCATGGTCCTTGTGCTCCGATATAAAGCGGGCTTTTCATATGAAGAAATTGGTCGCTGCCGTGGGGTCACCCGGCAAGCAATTCAACGGACCCACTGTGCCGCGCTAAAAAAATTGAGATGCGCTTTGGCGCACAAACGGTCACTGTTATGAAGAGTATATTAGCCTTGGATTTAGGCACGAAAACCGGTTGGGCGATTGAGCGTGATGGAAAAATCGAATCTGGAACTTGGGTGCTGGCGACCCCTAAAGAAATCGCCGCCTGGGGGCGAGATAGAAAGCGGAGAACCGACGATCCTCGAATTCATCGACTTTGCTCGAATCTTGACATCCTCGGTCACTTCGATTTAGTGATTTATGAAGATGTCTTATTCAGCACTACGACGTTTGCTGTTCAGTTATGGGCCTCTCTTCGGGCTTCTGTTTGGCTATGCGCTCGGAAAAATATTATCGAATGTCTTCCGGTAGGGTCCCTTAAAAAATTTGCCACAGGCAGGGGATCGGCGGATAAAGCAGATATGGAAATCGCTTTGAAAAAATATCATCCGAATCTCTGGACAAAAGGCATCGGGGATGATACTGTGGATGCACTATGGTTGTTGATTTTTGCTAAACAAAATTTATGCCGCTGACGACTTTTATCTATGTTCTTAAAGAACCGGACACTGGAGAAATCCGGTATGTTGGAAAAACGGATCGCCCCGCTCGTAGATTGCGAAGGCATATACAAGCAGCTAGGCTACACCAAGAAAATAATCATAGGGCTTGTTGGATTCGGCATGTTTTAGATTCTGGGAAATGCCCCGTGTTTGAAATAATTGATGAGGTTCCTTCGGAACATTGGCAGCAATGGGAAGTGGCTTATATCGTCTTTTTCAAGGAACAAGGATTCGATCTTACTAACGGATCGTTGGGAGGCGAGGGAGTTGATCCAACTGAG
>Ga0207670_10001894_pt1 | contig 10932 bp, 8 predicted proteins | sample KBSS23HmetaG_FD_184339 | JGI IMG/M metagenome (GOLD analysis project Ga0207670, IMG submission 184339) | Switchgrass rhizosphere microbial communities from Kellogg Biological Station, Michigan, USA - KBS S2-3H metaG (SPAdes) (version 2) | ecosystem: Host-associated > Plants > Roots > Rhizosphere... | reverse complement strand
GCGCGCCCCGGTCAGCGCGGTGAGGATGCTCTCGAGCGTCTCGAAGAAGCGGATCGCCTGGAGCGGCCGATCGAGCCAGCCGGTAGTGATGCAGAAGTTCCGCGTGTGAGGCGGCGCGTGGTGCACAGTGTGGTGCGCCGCGGAGAGGATGACGCGCCACCGTTGGAGCGCGCGGACGAGCACCGGCGGGACCTCCTGGTGCGCCCACTTGTGGATCTGGCTCGTCATCGCGACGAACGTCGCGGTCGCGAGGAGGCACGCGCGGGCGAACGGCGACGCGACGACCAGGCCGGCCACCGAGGGAATGATCGACAGCGCGAAGTTGTGCCCGTTCGTCTCGACGAAGTCGTGCCTTACGATCGCCGTCTGGTCGACGTGGTGCTCGCGGAACGTGCGGATCGCGAGCTGGCCCAGGATGGGCGTGCTCGTCGAGCCCCACGTGTCGCACGCCCAATGGACGAAGCCGGAGACGAAGTCCGCCGCGATCATCCCGATCACGATCGCGAAAGGCGCGACGCGGAGGGGCGCAGGGATCGCTGCGAGGCGCGCCGCGAGGTATCCGGCCGCGACGAGCGCGCCGCCGATCCCCATGAGCTCGTAGACGCGGTGGTGCAACGCGTACCCCGCCGCGAGCTCGCGCGCCGACGCGATGGGCGAGATGGGAGAAGGTGCGCTCGGACTTTCGACGATCGGGCCGTTCACGTCTCGGTTACGCGCGACCCATGCGTGCGGTTCGCCGAAGCGAGAGCGTGACGGCGACGGAGTTGATGCCACGGTGCGCCTTCGCCTGCGCGTGGAGGTCGCCATCGCGGCCCAGCATAGCGCGCTTCCGCTTGAGTCATCGCGCAACTGTCTGGCTTCGAGGGGAGCGCGGCCGCTCCCCTCGAGCTCTCCAGCCGATCAAGCGGGGCCTGGCGATCAGCGCGACGTTCGGCGGGAGGCGACCGCGGCGAAGAGGGCGATCATCACCGCCAGCGCGACGGCGCTCTTCCATTGAGCGATGTCGTACGGCGGCGCGCCGCCGAGGAGGTTTCGGACGTGCCCGCGCGGCACGAGGAGCGCGCCCGCGCCCGACCCGGAGCCGAGCATCCAGTCGATGACGAGCGCGGCCGCGCGCCCGCCGCCGCGCGGTCCGACCGTGGCCCCCGCGGCGAAGGCAGCGGCGTACGCGCCGGCGCCGAGCGCGACGATCCATGCCGAGCTCGCCGTGTCGGTGGCGGCGTTGCCGGCTGCACCGGCGAGCGGGACGAGGAGCACCGCGAGGAGACCGCACACGAGCGCGCTCGTCGCGACCGCGCACCCGACGGTGAACGCGGCGACGCGCTGCGGCTGCGCACCGAGCGCGACCACGCCGCGCCCGGACTCGATCAGGCTCGCGCCGCCGGTCATGGCCGTGACCACGCTGAACGCGATGAACGGGAGCGCGATCGATCCGAACACGCCGAGGAGGACGGCGTCGGCGCCGGCGGTCGTCCCACGTGTCCGCTCGAGGACGGCCATGAGGATCGACAGCGCGCACCACCCGGCCACGGGGAGCCACGCGCGCGGCGCGCGCGTGAGTCGGGCGATCGGCAGGCGGACGAGCGCGACGCTCACGGCGCGTCTCCGGTCGACTCGCCCGGCGGCGGCAGCGACGGGGGCTCCGGCGGACGCGGCGGAGGTGGGGACGAAGGCGGGCGGTGCGCCGCACGCTGAGCGCGATCCATCGCGGCGCGGTAGGCGCCCGCGACGTCGCCGGCGGCGGCCGCGCGGAGCTCGTCGAGGACCGGCACCTCCGAGCGCATCAACTCGATGTCGACGCCGGACGCCTTCACCGCGCGGGCGATCGCTTCGGCGAGCGGGAGGCGCAGCTCGCCCTGCGCGAGGACGACGCGGCCGTCGGTCTCGACGCGCCGCACCGCCGCGTCCTGCGCGAGCGCCGACGCGAGCGCGCGCGCGTCGGACGCGATGAGACGGAAGAGGACGCCGCGCGGGCCGTCGACGAGCACCGGATCCCACGGCGGGCTGCGCCGGACGAGCCGTCCCCGATCGAAGACCATGACGTCCTCGGCGAGGTCGTGCGCCTCGCGCGGCGACGCGGTGGCGACGACGACGCACGCGCCGGCGGCGGCGCGCGCGCGGAGCGCCTTCGCGACGAGCGGGACGGCGCGCGGATCCATCGTCACGTACGGCTCGTCGACGAGGATGACGCGGGCCGCTGTCGACGTGACCGCCTCCGCGAGCGCCACGGCGCGGACCTCCTCGGCGGAGAGGGTGCGCACGGCGCGCCGTTCGAGCGGAGCGACGCCGAGCGCGCCGAGTCGGTCGGCGTGTCCTTGCGGTGGCTCGCCGCGGACCTCGCGCGCGACGCGGAGCGCTTCGTCGACGCGGAGCGCGTCGGGGAGGCGCGCGTCGATCGGGACGTAGGCGACGAGGCGTCGCGCCGCGGCAGCGCCCGCGCGCGCCCCCATGACGTCGATCGTCCCGCTGCGGACGGCCTCGCGTCCGGCGATCGCGGCGAGGACGAGCGCGACGCCGTCGGCGGGCGTCCCGAGGAGCGCGACGACGCGGCCGGGCTCGATGCGCTGCGTGATCGGCGAGAGCGCGACGCGCCCCGAGCGCGCCGTCATGGCCGCGAGCTCGATCACGTGGCGGGCTCGCTGCCTTCGCGCGGGACCCCGCGGACGATCGAGAGCGACGCGGCGAGGCACAGCGCGGCGAGCACGGCGAACGCGCGCGCGAGCCGCGCGACGTCCTCGCCTCCCGGCATCAGCGCGCTGCGGACGCTCGAGAGCGCGGCGGGGATCGAGACCACGTCGCCCCACGCCGCCGGGAGCATCGACGCGGTCCAGGGGGCGAAGACGTCGGGGAGGACCACGAGGAGGAGGAGCAGGAAATAGCCGCCCGCGCGGGAGCGCGCGCCGACGGTCGCCAGCGCGAGCGGGGCGAGCGTCGCGCTGAACGCGAGCGCGTAGACGAGGCTCGCGGCGGTCGCCTGCACGGCCGGAAGGGCGGTCGATGCGTGGCTCGCGGCGAGCACCGCCGTGAGCCCCGCCGCGAGCGTCCCGCCGCCGACGACGATCGCGATCGCGATCGCGACGCCGGCCACGCGCGCGGCGATGTACCCGCTCCGCGACGTCCCGCGCGCGCGGAGGAGCGCGCGCACGCCGTCGTCGCGGTCGCGCTTGAGCGCCTGGACCGCCGCGGCGAACGCGAGCATGACGCCCGCGCCCCAGGCGAGCCAGCGCGCCGCGACCGCCGGGATCAGCTCGAGCGGCGGATCGACCTCGTGGCGCGACATGCTCACCGCCGCCGTCACCGCGGCGAACGTCGTGACGAGCGCGAGGGCCGTCGCGATCCGCGCGAGGACGCTGGCGCGCGCGAGGCTCACCATGAGCGCCAGGAGTCCGCGACGGGAACGAGCCATTGCACCTGGTTTTCGCATGAAAGAGGCGCACCGCAAAGGGGAGAGCCCCTGGAGACGATAGACCGGACGGGGCCCCGCGCCGCGCTCCGGGCTTGATCCCGCGTCCGACCTGGGCGGAGATCGGCGCGTGAAGTTTCTCGCCCGCATGCTCTCGGCCGCGCGCAGGCTCGCGCCGCCGCTCGCGAGCACGCTCTACGTCGTGGCCGTCGCGCTCCGCGCCGAGGAGGGCCGGGGCCTCTCGACGTGGGCGCTCGCGATCGCGTCGCTCGCCGTCGCGTCGCGCGCCGCGTACCGCGAAAGCCGCGCGCACCGGCTGACCGAGTGGGGGCTCGCGATCGTCCTCGCGTCGCTCGGGAGCCGTGACGGGGGGCCGTGGCTCGACGCGTTCGGCGGCGCGGGCGCGCTCATGGCGTCGTGGGGCGCGGCCGACGCGCTGCGCGCGGTGAGCATCGCGCCGTCGCTCCTCACGCCGCGCGCGGCGCGGCCGCGCTGGGCCCGCCCCGGCGCCGCGGTGGGCTGGATCGTCGCGATCGGCGCGTCGATCGACGCCGCGAGGAGCGGAGGGCCGGCGCGCGGCGCGCACGCGATCGCGGTGCTCGGGGGCGCCGCCGCGGTCCTCGCGCTCGCCGGCGGCGCGTGGTGGGAAGGAAACGCGCGGCGCCTGGAGCTCGGCGTCGCCGATCGCCACCGCACGTGGACGTCGGCGGTGTCCGCGACGCTCGTGATCGCCGCCGGCGCGGCGGCGCTGGGGCTCGTCCCGGGCGAGCGCGCGGCGCGCGTCGCGGCGGCGATCGTCGCGCTCTCGCTCACGCGGATCGCGCTCCACCCCGACGCGGTCGCGATGGCGCGCGCGTCGCGCGTCCTCCTCGTCCTCGCGTGGGCGGGCGGGCCGATCGTCGTGCTCGGCGCGAGCGCCGCCGAGGACCGGCCGATCATCGCGGCCACCGCGTGCGCGATCACCGCGGCGCTGTGCCTCGGCGTCGGCGCGCTTTCGCGCCCGCTGGCGAAGCAGATGCGCCCCGAGCGCGGCGCGTGGCTCGACGCGATCGACGACGCGCACGACGCCATCCTCCGCACCGATCCCGAAGAGGCGCTCCGCGAGGTGCTCGTCGCGATGCGCGCGCCCGCCGGGCACACCGGCGAGTCGCCGGAGCTCTGGACGTTCGATCCGGTGCGCGTCCTCCGGATCGACGCGGCGGGGTACGCGCACGAGCGCGACGCGCAGCTCCCCGATCGGCTCCTCGACGTCGCGTCGCGCGAGCCCGAGGCGACGTTGCGCCACGAGGTTCTCGACGCGCTCGAGGTCCGGCGCCCCGATCTCCGCCCGCTCCTCAAGTGGTTCGACGACCGCGGCGCGCTCCTCGCGACAGTCGTCACCCGCGCCGGCGAGGCCGAGGGGATCCTCGTCATCCCGCGCGGACCGCGGAGCGAGCCGCTGTCGCTCGAAGAGGCGCGCGCGATGAAGCGCCTCGCCGACCAGCTCGCCGCGGTGTGCCACGCGCGCGGCGCGCTTTTGCGGAGCCTCGCGCGCGAGCGGCGCCTGATGGAGCGCATCGACGAGGCCGACGATCGCGTCGCGCGCCTCGAGCACGCGGCGGCGGTCGACGTGCAAAGGCACGCCGGCGCCGCGACGCGCCTCGCGCGGCCCGCGACGGTCGGCGTGTACGCGGCGACCTCGCGCCTCGCGTACGACGCGCTCGAGCGGAGGAGCCGCGCCGGCGCGCCGATCGCGCTGGTCGCGCCGAGCGGCGTGGACCCCGTCCCGTACCTCGCGCGCGCCCACCTCTCCGGCGCGCGCGCCGCGGGGCCGTTCGTCCTCGTCGACGCGACGTCGGCGCGCGAGCACGACGTCGAGCGGTGGCGCGATCCGGTGAGCTCGCCGCTGGCGCTCGCCGACGGAGGATCGCTCGTCATCCTCGACGCGGGCGCGCTGCCGCTCGACGTGCAGCGGATCGTCGCGCGCGCGCTCGCCGAGAAGCGCCCGCCGTGGGAGCGCGCCGACCCGCTCGACGTGGTCCTGACGATCACCGCCACCGCCGAGCCGGACGCTCTCGTCGAGGAGGGGCGGCTCGAGCTCGTCCTCGCGTCGCGCCTCGGCGACGCGTTCGAGTCGCCGATCCACCTCCCGCGCCTCCGCGATCGCGCCGAGGACCTCCGCGCGATCCTCACCGATCGCCTCGCCCGCGAGGGGCTCCGCGTCCGCGGCTATCCGATCGGCCTCGACGATCGCGCGTACGCGTGCCTCGTCGAGTACCCGTTCCCGGGCGAGGACGCCGAGCTCGCGTCGATGGTGCAGCGCCTCGTCGCCGGCTGCTCCGGCGCGGTCGTGCGCGAGGCCGACGTCGTCGCACTGAACCTCGCGCCGCCGATCGCCGACGACGAGCCGCGGCCCGGGGTTCGTTCCGCGTAGCGACCGCGGAAAGCTCGCCGGGGTCGCCAGCTTCTTGCTGCCGCGGTTTTTCCCGTGATACTCGTCTTCGGGCCATGATTTTCGCGACGCGCCTCCTCCCGGTCGCATTCCTTCTCCCGGCTATCGCCCTCGGCGGCGCGGCCGCCGGCTGCGGCGGCGACGACGAGCCGTACAAGGCGACGCCCGCGTGGTCGGGTCGCAAGGCGAGCATGCCGTCGATCCCGTCGCTCCCCACGACGCCGATCAAGCAAGGCGACGCGTTCACGATCTACGGCGCGATCCACCACCTCCGGAGCAGCGTTCACAACGCCGACGTCACCGGAAAAGAGATCACGCTCGTCGGCATGATCGTCGACTCGAACATCGCGACCGCACCCCAGTGCGCGATCCACAAGACAGGGAAGAAGGACCCCGACGGCTGCACCGCGCCGATCCCGTCGTTCACCCTTGCCGACACCAAGGACACGAAGGGCCCGCAGATCAAGGTCATGGGGTGGGCGTCGAACTTCGCGAACGTCTTCGACGCGATGCAGAAGTACAAGAACCTGAAAGACCCGCCGAAGGAGCTCCTGAAGGACGAGGTCTGGGGCGTCGATATCCCGTTCCCGCTCCCCGCGGTCGGCGCGAAGGTTAAGGTGACCGGCACCTACGGCGTGAACTTCGCGAAATCGTCCTCGGGAATCGCCGCCGATCCGCTCAGCGGGATCATGACGTACACGAAGATCGAAGTGCTCGAGCCGGCCCCCGAGCCGGCTGCGTTCCCGAAGAAGTGAAGTAGCGCCGCGAGCGGGGTCAGCGCGCGCGACGCCCGCCCCCGCCGCCACCACCACCGCCGCCTCCGCCGCGACGCCGTTCGCCGCCGCCTCCTTCGCTGTCGCGGCGCGCGCGCATCTCGTCGAGAATCGCGGCACGCGCGGCCTCGTCGAGCGACGCGAGGAGCGGGAAAACCTCGCGCTCTTCCTCCGCGAGGTGCGCGACGAAGAGGCGTTCGAGCTCGTCGGCTACGGTCCGTATGTCGTCGCGGCGTGCTTCCCACCGCGATGCGTCGCGGGATAGCTCGGCGCACGCGTCGACGAGCGACGCGACGTGTGCCTCGTGCTCGGTGTGCTCGCGGGTCATGCGATCGAGCGCCGCTTGCGCCGCCGGGCTCGCCGCGGCGAGGCGCGGGCGAATCGAGTCCTCCTCGTCGCGCACGTGGAGCGGGAGCGATCGCGAGAAATACCGCTGCACGCGCGCGGCGGCCTCGGTGATCTCCTCGTCCGTGGGGCGCGGTCCTTTCGCGAGCCGCTGCGCGAGCGCCGTCATCTCGCGGATACGGTCGTGGCAGTCGAGGAGGCGCGCGTCGAGCGCGTCGCGGTCGTCGGTCTTCGCGCTCTTGCCGATTCCGTGGAGCATGACGGCAGCATAGCGACGTTCACGACGGCGAGTCGGGTACGCTGGCGGACCCGTGGCAGATCTCCCCGCGTCGGGCTCGGCCAAGAGGACGACCCTCGCCGAGGACGTGCGCGCGCTCATCGCGTCGCCTCGCGACTTGTGGCTCGTCTATCTCGCGACGCTCTTCGAGTTCCTCGGCGTGTACGCGACGCTGCCGACCCTGCCGCTGTGGCTCACGAGCGACTTCGGGATGAGCGACCAGCGCGCCGGGTGGTGGACCGGTGCGTTCTCGACGGTGCTCACGATCTTCGTCTTCGTCGTCGGGTCGATCGCCGACGCGATCGGCGTGCGGACGACGCTTCTCTTGTCGCTCGCGCTGGCGGCGGCGGCGCGCCTCGCCATGGCGCTCGCGCCGGCGGAGGGACCGGCGATCGCGGCGCTCCTTTCGTTCGGCCTCGCGTACGCGATGAGCAAGCCGGTCCTCCAGACCGCGGTGCAGCGGGCGTCCGACGAGCGGACCCGCGCGTTCGCGTTCTCTCTCTGGTACGTGAGCTTCAACGTCTCCGCGGCGCTGAGCGGGCCGTTCGTCATCGACGTCTGCCGGCGCGCGTTCCTCGATCACGCCACGGGGCAGCTCGTTCGCCGCGCCGTCCGGCTGCCGATCCTCGGCGAGCGGATGATGACGGCGAACGGCGCGATCATGGGGACGGGGGTCGTCTTCGCGGCGCTCGCGTTCGTCGTCGTCCTTGCGCTGCGGAAAGACTTCGAGCACCGCACCCGTCCCGGCGGCGCCGCCGCCGAGAAGAGAGCGAGCCCCCTCGCCGTCCTCCGCGACGTGCTCGGCGATCGCGCGTTCTGGCGCTTCATGGTGCTCCTCTTCTTCCTCGCGATCGTGCGGATGACGTTCCAGCACATGTACCTGACGTGGCCGAAGTACATCGTGCGCGAGCAGGGGGAGTCGTTCCCGGTCGGGGCGGTGTGGTCGCTCAACTCGGTCCTCATCCTCGTCCTCGCGCCGCTCGGCACGGTGCTCACGCGCGATCGCGCGCCGTTCCAGGTGGTCCTCCTCGGCGCGCTCATCTCGGCGGTGAGCCCGTTCATCCTCTGCTTCGGGTCGACGATGCCGCTCCAGATCGCGATGGCGATCGTCCTGACCGTCGGCGAGGCGCTCTGGTCGCCGCGCCTCTACGAGTACAACGTGGCGATCGCGCCGCGCGGCCGCGAGGCGACGTACGTGAGCCTCGCCGCGCTGCCGCAGTTTCTGTCGACGCTCCTCGTCGGTCCGGCGTCGGGCTACCTCCTCGCGACCTTCTGTCCGGCGTCGGGGCCGCGCCACGCGCAGATCATGTGGGCGCTGATCGGCGCGTCGACCCTCATAGGGCCGCTCGGGATCTGGCTCGGGCGCGACTGGCTCACTTCGCCGCCGCCGGATCGGCGGTGAGGCCGCGCAGGAACGTCGTGAGCGCGTCGCGTGTCGCGTCGTCGAACGGCGTGACCCACGGCTCGGTGGTGCCGGTCGCGAGCGCGCTCGATGGATCGAGCCCGGCGGTGGAGAGCGCCGCGGTCATCTCTGCGATCGTCGTGATCGCGCCCCCGTGCCCGTACGGCGCCGTCTGCGCGACGCCTCGGAGCGGCGGCGTCTTGAACGCGCCGACCATCGACGGCGGCGGCGGCGCGAGCCCCGCGAGGCCGTGCGTGTCGGCGGGCGCGTCGCTGAACGCGCCGGTCTCGATGAACTCGCTCGCGAGGAGCTGCGGGACGCCGTCGACGCGCCCGGGGTCGGCGGCCTTGTCTTGCCGCCCCGTCGGGAGACGGATCACGTGGAACGCGTCGTCGGTGAGGCGCGGGCCGTAGTGGCACTGCGCGCATCCGACGCGGAAGAACGCGAGGAGCCCGTCCTTCGCGGCCTCCTCGAGCGCCGACGCGTCGCCGTTCGCGTACGCGTCGAGCGTGCTCGGGGCGACGCGGAGCGTCCGCTCGTACGCCGCGATCGCCTTGCCGTAGCCCACGAAGACGCGCGTCGCGGCGGTCTGGTCGGCGGGCGCCATCGCGGTCCACGCCGCGTCGCCCGGCTTCCCCTCGGCGGGGAAGCGCGCGGCGTCGTCGAGCGGCGGCATCGGCCCGAAGACCGCCTCGTAGTCCGCGCGGTAGCGGTCGAAGATCTGGTGCGCGATGTGGAGGCGGGTCGACGCCATCTCGCGGGCGTTCTCCGGCGGGCCGAGCGCCTGCATCCACAGCGAGTCGGCCCGGCCGTCCCAGAACTGCCACCGGCCGTAGCTCGCGAGGAGGAGCGACGGCGCGTTCCTGTCGACGAGCGCGACGCCGTCGTGCGACTGCGGCGCGCCGTCGACGAAGTGCTGGGCCGGGCGGTGGCAGCTCGAGCACGACACCTGCGACGCCGTGAGCGCCTCGTCGGCGAAGAGGCGCGCGCCGAGCGCCGCGGCCGTCGCGTCGTCGGCCTTCGCATTGGTCGGATCGGGCGGCGGTGCCCCGAGGGCGTCGAGGCGCATCGCGCGGATCATGTCCCACTGCTCGCGCGAAAAGCGTGCATCTTGCAGCGAATCGGCGGGGGCCGCGGCCGCGTCCGGCGGGGGCGCGCCATCGAGCGCGGCGAGCACGGCGCGCACGCGCGCCGCGAGGAGGTCCGGCGCGGGATCGTGGAGGACTTCGCGGATGTCCATCGTGCGCGTGTCGACGAGCGCGATGAGCGGGAGCGGGGTGCGCTCTCCGTGGTTCAGAGGCGCGAGCTGGAACGTCGGGTCGGCCGCCACGACGCCGGGCTGATCGATCCGCGCGCGCCACGCGGCGGCGTCGCGCGGCGTCGCCGGGAGGTTGTCGTCCCCGGCGACGACCAGGTCGAGGAAGGCGAGCCGATCGCCGGAATCGAGCGCGCGGAGCTCGCCGGTGTGCTCGGCGTGCCAGCGGCACGTGCCGCACCACGCGGCGCTCGTCCGCACGATGAGGAGGCGCGCTCGCGCGGCGCACGGCTCGAAGAAATCGCGGACGCGCACCGCGGCGCCGTCGCCGTCGAACGTCAGATCCGGGAGCTTCGACGCTGCGAGCGCCGCGTCGGCCGGGTACGGCGCGGGCTTGCCGTCCACGCAGTACGGCGTCGTCCCCGACGTGGGCGCGCCGCCGCCTTGCGCCGTCGCTCCGTCTTTTTCGTCTCCGCCGCCGCACGCGACGGCGATCGAGAAGAGGAGCCCGGCGGGCGCGGCGAGATGGCGCACGGGGCGAGTCTACCCCGCGATGCCGCCGCGGCGGGCGTCACGTCTCGAGGAGCCCCGCGACGTCGCGGCCCGCCGGCGACTCGGCGAGCGGCGCGAGGAGCGTCAGGAGCGCGCGCCGCGTCCCCTCGTCGAACGCGCCGCCGTGCAGCGCGATCTCGCGGCGCGCGACGAACGCGCCGACGGCGTGTGCGAACGCCGCCTCGTCGGTGCTCCGCTTGGCCAACGGCGAGCCGCGGTCGTCCGCGGCGACGGCCTCCTGCGCCATCGCGAGGATGATCTCGCCGAGGAGCGTGAGCGCGACCTTCGCGTGCCGCCACGCGCGCGCGACGAGGAGCTGCCTCGTGGCGCGTCCGAGCGCGGTGCTCACCGCCTCTTCGGGCGCGGCGCGGAGCGCGCGCGACGCGAGCGTCCGCCCCGCGCGCGTCGCGATGAGCGTGAGCGACTCGGCGCTCCACGCGAACGGCGGGTCGCTCCGGTGCGCGCTCGCCAGATCGGTGAGCGGCGTGCGTGTG
>Ga0207670_10001891_pt1 | contig 10938 bp, 5 predicted proteins | sample KBSS23HmetaG_FD_184339 | JGI IMG/M metagenome (GOLD analysis project Ga0207670, IMG submission 184339) | Switchgrass rhizosphere microbial communities from Kellogg Biological Station, Michigan, USA - KBS S2-3H metaG (SPAdes) (version 2) | ecosystem: Host-associated > Plants > Roots > Rhizosphere... | reverse complement strand
GCAGTTCGACCGCCGCCTGCTGCGGCGCTTCATCACGAACAACGGCATCTACCCGATCGGCCAGAAGGTCGTGCTGCAGAGCGGCGAGCAGGCGCTCGTGCGCGAACACGGCCGGCTCCCCACCGCGCCGGTCGTGGAGCTGATCACCGACCCGCACGGCGTCGCGCTGGACCCCGCCGACCGCCCGCGCATCGACCTCGGCACCGACGTGGCGGGCGCCCTGCGCGTCATCGTCGGCGAGGCCGAGACGGCGATCGACGGCGCGGCGGTCGGCGCCGCGGCGCACTGATCGCTGCCGCGGCTCAGCGCGCGGCCGGAACGGTGACGTCCTGCGCCTCGAGCTCGCCACCGACGTGGAGTTGCAGCGCGTAGCGGCAACCTGCGGCACGTGCCTCGACTGCGAAGCTGCCCTCCGGCAGTACCACGGGCAGCATCCAGCCGCGGCCGTCCTCGCCTTCGAACCAACGCGGAGCATCCAGCAGCGCCAGTTCGAGGCCGGTGTGGTCGCGCAAGGTCACGCGCAGCGTGTCGTCTGCCGTCGCGTCCGGTCTCGCATGAAAGCGCAACGCGCGCACATGACCCGGACGCGTCGGCCAATCGACCGACGTCGTCCGGCCGGCCTGCAGTTCGACCGCGAGCGGCGCCGCGAACACCGTCACGCCCTGCAGGACGTACCGTCCCGACGGCAGACTGTCGAACTCGACGATGTCGCCGTCGAAGATCGGCACGGGATACGGCGACCACTCCGACCCATCGGCTCGCAGCACGCGCGGCGTCGGCGGTCGCCCGGTCCACTTGCCGCCGTCGCCGCGCGCGACGCGCACGCGCAGGATCCCCGCCGGCTCGAGTCGCACCGCGTCGAGTTCGCACGGCTCGTCGGCTCGCACTGCAACCTGCACGCTGCGGGCGACACGGCGCGGCGCGCGCAGCGTCAGCTCGTAATCGCCGGCAACGAGTCGTTGGAACGTGAACCGACCATCGGCCTCCGTTTGCATCACGAGGTCCAGTTGCCGCGGTCGGTCGAGGACCGCCGTCACACCCGGCAGCGACGCGCCCGTTTCGTCGACGACGCGCCCCGTCAGCACTCCCTCGGGCAACTTCGCGGCAGGCACCTGCAGGCGGAGGTCGAGGCTGCCCGCGGGCACGTCCTCGCGGCTCAGCACGACCTCGTCCGAACCGACGCGACACATGACGCGGAGCTGCAGTGGACCTGCCCCACTGCCGAAGCACACGAAGGTCCCGTCGGGGCTGGTCAGCACCTCGCTGACCTCGGCGCCGACCTCGGCACGGACGCACCAGCCGCCGATGGCCACCCCGTCCTCACCCACGAGCACGCCACCGACCACCGGGTGCTCGTCGGTGGCCAGTTCGCAGTGCACCGACTCACCCGGACCAGGAGTCACCGAGACTTCGGCGGCGACGCGCGCCCCGCGACGCGTCTGCACTCGCAGCGGCCCTGCCGGAACGCTCAGCACCCCGAACGTGCCGTCGGGTCCGGTGGTGTCCCACCTGACTTCGCGGCCATCGCCGGCGAGCACGACGACGTTCGCGCCCGCCAGCGGTGCCCCGTCGCGATCGCGCACGATCCCGCGCAGCGTTGCGCGGGCGCCAGCGTCGACGCAGACCTCCGCGGTGGCGAATGCAGTCGCCTCGAAGCTTCGCGACAGGATGCCGCCCTTCACTTCGGCCCAGCAGGTGTAGGTGCCCGGCCGCAGACCGCGCACGGTGAAGGTGCCGAGCCGATCGGTCGTGACGACGACCGGCACCGGCGTGCGCACCTCGCTGCCATCCGCAGCCCGCACGGAGAAGCCATTGCCGCCCGCCTGCAAGGCCAACGCGACGGTTGCGCCCGCTGCCGGGCCCCCGTTGGCGCCGAGCACGACGCCGTGCACGGCGGCCGGGCTGGCGCCGAGCACGAGGCGGACCTGATCCTGCGTTGCACTGCGCATCACCGGCGGCACCGACCACGACGCCGCATGGCCGTCCTTGCGCGCCGAGACCGCCCCCATCATGCCGCCGACCAGCACCGAGAAACCGCCATCAGGCCTCGTCACAGCGCATTGCCGCCCGATCGCCGCGAGCGGGGAAACCACACCGGGGAGGCAGAATCCGCTCCAGATCTCGGCATCCGCGACCGGCAGACCATCCGAATCGATCACGATGCCCTGGAGCCGGGAAGGGAACTCCAACGCGACTTGGACTGCGGCATCGGCCGCGGTGACATCGACGTCGCGCGTGACCGAGTCGAGCGACACATCGCAGTCGACCTTCACGCGCCATCTGCCGGGAGCGAGTTCCGCGAACGTGACGTCGCCGGTGGTGTCCGCGACGCGCGTGGTCCGGTCCCGATCCCCACTGTGATACACAGTCACCGCTGCGCCCGGCAGCGGGAATGCAGTCGCATCAGGCTCCCCGCGCAGACGCTGCGTCACGTGCACCGACACGCGTCGCACTGCTGTCGGCGCGGCAACCTCGCGGCGCGCTGCTTCGCCGACCCGGTCGTCAAGCGTGCCGGCACGGCTGGTGTCGGCCTGACGCGCGCTCGCGGGGCTCGCCGTGGCCGCGGCCGCGGGCACCTGCTCGGGCAGTCCCATTCGCAGCGCCGGTCGCAGCGCGATGACGGCGCCGACCACCAGCAGCAGCAACGCACCAACAGCGACGATGTACTGCCACGCTGCCGCGCCCAGCAGGACCGCCGCGCCGATCGACGTCGGGACCGCAGTGGCGCGCCGCATCACTGTCGCACGCACGGCAGCCAGACCGCGACTCTCCGTGCCGAGACCGAATAGCGCCGCGAGTCCCGCCGGCAGCAGCCGCCGCAGCGCCCGCAGCCCGCGCAGCAGGCGCATGCGGATCGTTCCTGCCGGCACCGCCAGCACCTCCGCGATCTCGGCCGGTGACAGCCCGTGCTGCAATTGCAGCAACAGCGCCTGCCGCTGCTCGTTCGGCAACGCGTTGATGTGCATGCGCAGTACGCCGACGAGTTCGCTGCGTTCGGCCTGCGCCGCCGGCCCTGCGGCCACAGCGCGATCGTCGACGTCGGCGAGATCGGCATGGCTGCGACGGGCTTCGCGCCGCCGCAGGTTCTGCGCCGCGTTTGCCATCAGCCCGCACAGCCACGGCTCGAGCGGCCGCGCGCAGTCGAACTGGTGCGCCGCGAGCATCGCGCGCACGAACGTCTCCTGCAGCAGGTCCTCGGCATCGGCCGGCCGCGGGCTCAGGTGCAGGGCCAGCGACAACAGGCGCGGCGCCAGCGCGTCGAATACCGTGCCGAGTGCGCGCGCGTCGCCGTGACGCCGGTAGCGTTCGAACGCGCGGGACAGGGGATCCATGCCGGTGATGGTCGTGAGCGCAGCGGCGCGTCACCACCGGCGCAAGAAGGTCTCAGCATCGCCCAAACGGTGGCTCCCTGGGAGGGCCCTGGCGGCCCAGCGTCCATCCGCTCAGGTGCGCCCCCGGATCGCCGACCAGTCGAGCGCGCGCGCGCGGCGCAGCGTGCGCCAGTTCGCACGCACCGCGACGTACGACACCAGCAGCGAAGTGCTGACGATGGTCGCCAGCACCGTCGCCGCCTGCGGCAGCGAATCGTTGTACCACATGTCTTCGCCGCTCGCGCAGCGTCTGGTCAGGAACGCCCACAGCGGCGGCGTGCCGTAGATCATCACGCGGAACAGCACGCGCCACAGCGTGCGGGCGAGCGACGCGACGGGCCGCACGCGCTTCAGGTGCAGCACCTGCCGCCACATGACCATCAAGTGCCCGAGCCAGATCGTGCCGGCGACCGTGACGCTGCACAGCGTCAAGTAGAGCAGCACGCCCGCGTAGTCGTTGGCCTTGATCGCCGAGAGCATGTACGCGCACAGGATCGTCGCGACGAGCCAGCCGAGCACCGGCAGCGCGACGTAGCTCGTCAGCAGCACGCCGAAGAACGCGCCGTTGCTGAACCAGCTCACGGCGCTAGCCTGCGCCGGCGCGCGCCCGTCGACGGCGATGTCGACGATGCGGCGGAACAGCGCGTCGTCCCGCCAATAACCGACGTGCGCGACGCCCGGCAGCACGTAGCGCGCGTAGACACGTTCCTCGACCTGCTCGAACAGCGCGCGCACGACCGGTGCCGAGTGCGCGAGGTCGAGTTCGTGGCCGACCGGGTCCTGCTCGTCGCAGTAGTTCAGGTGCCGGATGCGCGCCGGCCGGCGCGCGACGAACTCGGGGTCGAGCCACGCCGGATCGCCGTACACGCCCCAGGCCTGCGGCCACAGCAGCAGGAACTTGTCGATCGGCGAACCGAGCGTGACGAAGTTGTCGACGCGCAGCGCCCAGTCGACCTCGGGCAGCTCACCGCCGTCGTGGTAACCGGGCAGATGGAAGACCTGCGGGTCACCGCTGGCGGCGACGGCGGCGCGCGACCGTTGCCGGCTGTGCGCGAACGCGAGCGCGTCGAGCGACAGCACCGTACCGAGGCTGTGCGCGACGATCGTGTATTGCGGCCGTTCGCCGGCGTGCTGCGCGTCGATGCGCGCCATCACGTCGTGGAAGCGGCGCACCGCGGCGCCGCGCGTCGGGGCATGCTCGGCGTAGAGCTGCACGTCTCCGAGGAAGTCGTCGAACACGACGCGCGTCACCTGGCGCAGCCGCAGCGCGAGCACGGCCTGCACCGGCACCAGGCCCGCGCGCATGTGCACGAGCAGGTCGCGCACCCAGCCGCGCGACTTGTCCTCGTGCGTCAGGCGCTCGATCAGCCCGGCGCTCCAGCCCGCGAACGACTGGCCGACCAACGGGAACACGCGCCGCGGGATGTCGGCCCAGCATAGGTCGACGAAGCGCAGGTTGGCGCCGGCCGCGGGCGCTGCCGGCAGCGGCAGCCACGGCGCGTCGATCGGCCGCGCCGGCCGCACGCGCGGGATGTCCGCGAACTCGCTCCAGCCGCTGATGCTGGCGCCGGCCAGGGCCGGCAGCGTCAGCGGATTGCCGACGGTGGCGCGCCGCCGCGGTGCCCGCCGCGCCTCGGCGATGCGCTGCACGACCGGCAGGACGGTCTCCCCGGCGCGCTGTTCGCCGATCCCGTGCACGACGACGACGTAGCGCGGTGCATCGCCCATCCGATCACTGTAGGTGCGTCCGCACGCGGCGTCGACGGATCAACGCATGCCGTTCACGCGACGTCGTCACGTTGCGGCTGCGTGCACGGCCAGCAGCCCGCGGCGCGCAACCGCTCGAGCAGCGCGCGCTGATCGCGGCTGCGCGCGAATGCGACTTCGCGTTCGGTCGCACCCACGAGCAGCAGCCAGTCGACGCGGCCCGACGGCAGTTCGAACGACGGCGCCATGTGGTCCGGCGCCTCGACCAGGGCCCAGGTCAGCGCGCCGCCGGGCGTGGCGTCGATCGGCCCGCCGAGCGGGATGCGCTGGCCGGGCGCCAGCGGCTGGCCCGTCACCGCGCCGGTCGCGACCAGCAGCTGCCACGCCATCAGATGGTGCAGCACCGGCACGGCCCAGTCGGCGCGTTGCGCGGTGCACAGGCACAGTTCGAAGCCGAGCCCCGAGAACCCGGAGGGATCACGCATCGGCGCCGCCAGGTTCCACGGGTTGCTGAGGCCCGAGGTCACGTAGGTCCACAGCGTGCGGTCGCCGTGCGGCGGGCAGGCGAACACGCCGTGGTGCAGCCAGCCCGGATGCCGCGGCGTCTGCTGCAGGCGCTGGTAGTGCGCGGCGGTCGCCGCGTAGACGCCGCCGCCGAGGTCGCCGAACAGGTCGCGGTAGACGCGGTCCTCGCGCTCGGCCCACACGGACTCGAACCACGGCTGCCAGGCAGGGTCTGCGGCCGGATCGGCGCTCATCGGCGACAGCCTCGCGCTTCCGGCGCGCGAACGCAACCGACCGCTCCCTCCTGCAACCCTTGGTTGCGGCCGCCGGACGCGCTGTCCGCCTACTGATCCATTGCGTGTCGATGCCATGCCTGCGACCGTTGCCGCCGCGATGCGACGCCAGGCCACCACGCGACCGAGCCCGGGCCGCCGCGCGAAGGCCGCGCGGATCGCCGCGATCCTGGACGAACGGTTCCCCGCGCCGCTGATCCCGCTGCGGCACGGCGATCCGTTCACGCTGCTCGTCGCCGTGCTGCTGTCGGCGCAGTGCACCGACGAACGGGTCAACCGCGTGACGCCGGACCTGTTCGCGCTCGCATCGACGCCGGCGGCGATGGCCGCGGTGCCGGTCGCGCGCATCCGTTCGATCATCCGGCCGTGCGGGTTGTCACCGCAGAAGAGCAAGGCGCTCGCGGCGCTGAGCGGCATGCTCGTGCGCGAGCACGGCGGCGAGGTGCCGCGCGACCAGGCCGCGCTCGAGCGGTTGCCGGGCGTCGGCCACAAGACCGCGAGCGTGGTCATGGCGCAGGCCTTCGGCGTGCCGGCGTTCCCGGTCGACACGCACATCCACCGGCTGGCCGCGCGCTGGGGTCTGTCGTCGGGTCGCAACGTCGTGACGACCGAGCGCGACCTGAAGGCGCTGTTCGCGCCGCAGCACTGGAACAAGCTGCACCTGCAGCTGATCTGGTTCGGGCGCACGTTCTGCCCGGCCCTGCGGCACGACGCCGCGGGTTGCCCGATCTGCTCGTGGGCGGCGCCGCGGCGCGCCCGCGTGCAGCGGCGACTGCGCCGGTGACGCGTCAGCCGTGCCGCGCCGCGGTGTTCCGCGTGGCGCGCACCGGCGCCTTGCCGCGCGCGGCGGCGCGCTGCGCGTTGCCGAACACGACCGCGAACACGTCGTCGAACCGGCTCGCGTAGTGGAACTGCACGCCCTGCACGAGGTCCGGCTTCAGCTCGGCGATCTCGGGCTCGTTGCCCTTGGGCAGCAGCACGCGCGCGAGACCGAAGTTCTTCGCCGCGAGTACCTTCTCGCGCACGCCGCCGATCGGCAGCACCTCGCCGACGACGGTCAGTTCGCCCGTCATCGCGAGATCGACGGGCGCCGGCCGCCCGATGAGGTAGCTCAGCAGCGCGCACGCGATCGTGATGCCGGCGGACGGGCCGTCCTTCGGGATCGCGCCGGCCGGGAAGTGCAGGTGCAGATCGGTCTCGGCGAGCCGCGGCAGGTCGAGCCCGAACGCCGACGCGCGGCTCTTGAGGTAGCTGAGCGCCAGGCGCGCCGATTCGGCCATGACGTCGCCGAGGCTGCCGGTGATCTGCAGCGCGCCCTTGCCCGGCGCACCGGTGACCTCGACGTAGAGCACGTCGCCGCCGACGGGCGTCCACGCGAGGCCTTGCACCACGCCGGCGATGCGCTGCTTGCGCCGCTCGTCGGGCTTGAACTTCGCGCGGCCGAGCATCTGCTCCATCTCGGCGCGGCTCAGCTTGCCGGGGCCGGTGCCGCCCTTGGCGACGTCGAGCGCGGCCTTGCGGCACAACCGCTGCACGACCTTGTCGAGGCCGCGCACGCCGGCTTCGCGCGTGTGCTGCGCGACGATGTCCTTCCAGACCACCGGCGCGATCGACAGGTGGCGCGGCAGCAGGCCATGCCGTTCGAGCTGCTTGGGCAGCAGGTGACGCCGCCCGATCTCGACCTTCTCCTCGAGCAGGTAGCCGGGGATCTCGAGGATCTCCATGCGGTCGCGCAGCGGCTCGGGGATCTGCGGCAGCACGTTCGCGGTCGCCAGGAACATGACCCTCGACAGGTCGAACGGCACGTCGAGGTAGTGATCGAGGAAGGCGTGGTTCTGCTCGGGATCGAGCACCTCGAGCAGCGCGGAGCTCGGGTCGCCGCGGTGGTCGTTGCCGAGCTTGTCGACCTCGTCGAGCAGCAGCACCGGGTTGTTGCTGGCGCACGCCTTGAGGCCCTGCAGGATGCGGCCCGGCAGCGCGCCGATGTAGGTGCGGCGGTGACCCTTGATCTCCGCTTCGTCGCGCATGCCGCCGAGCGAGAACCGCCAGAACTTGCGTCCCATCGCGCGCGCGATGCTGCGGCCGAGGCTGGTCTTGCCGACGCCGGGCGGCCCGGCGAGGCACAGGATCGAACCCTGATGGCCGGGCTTCAGCTTGCGCACGGCGAGGAACTCGAGGATGCGGTCCTTGACCTCGTCGAGACCATAGTGATCGTCGGCGAGCACCTTCGCAGCGCGCGACAGGTCGCTGTCGTCGACGGTGCTCGCGGACCACGGCAGCGCAGTCAGCCAGTCGAGGTAGTTGCGCACGACGCCGTACTCACCGGACTCGACCGGCGTGGTCTTCAGCCGCGTCAGTTCCTCGTCGGCGCGCTGCCGCGCGGCCTCGGGCATGCCGGCCTTGACGATCGCGGCCTCGAGCCGTTGCAGCTCCGAGCTGCGCGGATCCTTCTCCTCGCCGAGCTCGCGCCGGATCAGCTTGAGCTGTTCGCGCAGGAAGTAGTCCTTCTGCGCCTTCTCGGCCTTGTTGCGGATCTCGAGCTGGATCTTCTTGTCGAGTTCGGCGAGTTCGACCTCGGACATCGCCAGCTCGAGCGCGATCTGCAGCCGCTGTTCGACGTCGGCCGTCGCGAGCACGCGCTGGCGGTCCTCGACCTTGCGCACGATGCCGCCCGTGAAGTCGGCCAGCTGCGACGGATCCTCGAGGTTCAGCAGCGTCGTCGCGAAGCCGGGGTCGAGGCTGTCCTGCATCTCGGCGAGCTTGCGCAGGTTCTGCTGCAGCAGGCGCACGAGCGACTCGGCCTTCTTGCCGGCAGCGGGGATCTCGACGACCTCCTTGACGCGCACGACCAGGTGCGGCTGCTGGCGCACGGCCTTGACCAGGCGCGCGCGCCGCAGCCCCTGCGTCATCGCAGACATGTTGCCGTCGGGCAGCTTCAGCGTCTTCAGGATGCGCGTGACGATGCCGACCTCGTGCAGATCCGCGAGACCGGGGCGCTCGACCTCGGCGTTCTTCTGCAGGACGACGAACAGGTGCCCGTTGTGCGCCTCGGCCTTGGCGACGATCTCGCGCGCCCCGGCGGAGTCCAGCAGCAACGGCATCATCAGGTTCGGGAACGGCACCGCGCGGCGCAGCGGGAAGACGAACATGGTGTCCGGCAGGGTCTGCTGCACGACCACCTTGCCCTGCGCATCGCCGCTCGCCTCCAACACGATCGCGGGCCCGGCGACCGGCTCCTCGTCCGGCAGGGTGTCGTCGGGGTCCTGGTCGTTGCGCATAGGGCCGCAGTTCTAAACCAGCGCGCAAGATGCGTGCACGTCCGTCGCCCGTTCGCGTGCTCAATGGGCCCGTCGCGCAGCGCGGACTGCCCGCTCCGCGACGAGACCGCGCGGCAGCCGTACGGGGAAATGTGTCGGGCGGCTGAACCTGTGGGAATCCGCGGCGGTTTGTTCCGTCCAGAGGCGCCGCCGTCGCTAGGAAACACTTGCTGGCGGCGAGCGGGATTCTCGAAGCGACGCGCGATCAGGGTAGAGAGGGCAACAGTCGGTGGTCGGAAGCCACCGGCACACCTTGTTCGTGGCATGCACCCGGCGGTGGCCGGGTGAGCGGCGCTGGGAGATCCTGCTCGCCGTCTGGCTTTTCGCAGCGCTCTTCGCAGCGCGGCTGCCGGGCCGGGGCGCGCGACGAGAGCCAGCGATGCCGCAGCCGGTGCAGCGTGCGAAGAGAACGCAGGGGATGCCGCAGCACCTGCCCGGTTGCTGCGACATCCCCTGCGCGGAAGAAGGAGCGGATGCATGGCCCCACGCAACACACGTGGGTAGTGCCGCCTCCGGTTCCTGCCTGCCCCATGTTCTGAGGGAACCATCGGTGGCGTTCGTGCCATGCATCCGTGCGATCCCGACCGGTCCGAGGACCGGAAGGATTGCAAGTTCGGTTGGTAGAGAACGGACTCAGCGGACGCTGAGCAGGCGCAGGCGGACGAGCGTGGCGCGCTCACCGGTCTCGACGTCGAGGACGCCAGTGCTGCGCGTGGGCGCGCCGGAACGCGGGTTCGCGCGCGAGCCCACCGCAGCGAGCCACGGCGCGATGTCGATGTCGACCAGACCGCCGACGCGTTCGCCCTTGTCCGTAGCGAACGCGCGCAGCGCGCGCGTCAGCGTGGCCTCGAGCGCGGCACGCGTGCGCGGCCGCTCGCGCCGGGCTGCGGCCAGCGCCGCGACTACGTCTGCTTCCTGTGCGAAGACGAGCAGATCGTCGACGACGCCGAGCCGCAGCCGTTCGAGGCCGCGCACGCCGCGGATTTCGACGTGCGGCGACTTGTCCGTGCCACGCGCACCGTCGCCGACGGCGCGCGCGATCTCGTCGACGATGTCGACGGCCGCCTTCCGGTTCTGCGCCTGCAGGGCGAATGCAGGCGTCACCTCGGCAGCGGCCCCGGACAGGAGCACCATCTGCACGGCGCCGCGGTGCCCGAGCCGCCGCGCCACGCGTGCGAAGTCGATGCCGCAGTCACCGCAGGCGCCGGACAGCCGCGAGCCGAAACCGCCCGCACGACCGGCCACCTCGGCGACACGCGCCGGCTCGACCGCGAACACCAGTCCACCCAGCCCGCCGGACGGCAACTCGTCGAACAGCTGGCGGACCGGCGCCGGTTGCACGATGTCGAGCCAGCCGTTGATCGGCGTGCCGGCCGGGAACGACAGCAGCAGCGTCGACTGCAGCGCACCGTCGGCGCCGTCGACGGTCGCGGGCAGCAGCGCCGCGACCATCGCGTCGGCGCCGCGCAGCCCCGACCATTCGAACAGGGCGCCCGACATGCCGCCGAGGCTCGCGAGCCTGGCGCCGAAGCGGCGCCAGTCGGCGAACGCGATCAGTGCACCGGGCGGCGCCTGCAGCTTCTCGACCAGTTCGCGATAGCGCGCGTCGCTGGCGAGGCCGCGCGGGTTCGCGGCGGTGCGTTCGTCGAGAGCTTCGTCGAGGCCGCGGCCGTTGTTCGCGACCACGAGGTCGTCGCCGACGACGACGGCCTCGATGCGCCAACCGGGACCACGGTCGCCACCGTC
>Ga0207670_10001890_pt1 | contig 10938 bp, 6 predicted proteins | sample KBSS23HmetaG_FD_184339 | JGI IMG/M metagenome (GOLD analysis project Ga0207670, IMG submission 184339) | Switchgrass rhizosphere microbial communities from Kellogg Biological Station, Michigan, USA - KBS S2-3H metaG (SPAdes) (version 2) | ecosystem: Host-associated > Plants > Roots > Rhizosphere... | reverse complement strand
CACGCTGGATTGCAGGTAACCGTAATCATCGATGTTCCCGATGATCATTTCCGCAATCTGCCGCTGATCCTCCATCAGATCGGACATGCGGACCTGTTCCAAAAGGTTTTCCTGCAACGAGATGCTGGACACCAGCGAGTCGAACATGAACTGCCGTTTTTCCTCCTCTTCCTGGTTCTGACGCGCCGGCAGATTCGTTTGCGCAAAATGGTCGCGCCATTCCTGGTCGAGTTGGGTCAGACGTTCCATTTCAGCCTGGAAATCGTCCACTGGCGCGGTGCTGTTCTTTTCCGTCGCCGGATCGAAATTGACATCCGCCGGCGGTTCAGTTGGGTCTGACGGCGCAGCCGCCGCTGCTTCGTCCGTTTCCCGGGTTTCCTTCTCTTCCTGGGTCATCTCGGTGGCGGCCAACTCTTCCAACACGGGGTTCTGCTGAAGTTCCTGCTCGACCATCGCTTTCAACTCCAGAGTCGGAGCCTGCAACAGGGCCAGCGACTGCTGGAGCTGCGGCGCCAGCACCTGCGAGAGCGTCATCTTTTGGGAAAGATGTAAAGCCTGAGCCATTGGCTTCGATAATAATGCTCCTGGGAAATAGCTCAAGCTTTTTGCGGCATAACCCCTGCTTTGACAGGAAGCGTGCCAGCACTGATGTGGCTTCGCGTCAACCTCAATCTTCCCAAATCCCAAACCTGTCGTGTTTCCACAAGTTGTCGGTGCCGGATGGCGCCCGGCGGGGGCACCGGGTCTACAGTCCGGGTTTTTTTACGTTGTAGGACACGTGCCCCACGCGGCGCAGGTTCCGCAGCGACTAATAACTTCGGGATGCATCGCCCATCCTGCAAACTTGCCCTGAAATCCGGCACGTTCCTGCTTCTCGGGCTTGTCGCCAGGGGGATGCAAAAGGATTGCGGCGTGAATCGCCTCGCCCTACCGTCGGCCTGTGCCAGTCAAACTGACGATTCTGGGCAGTGGCTCCGCGGGAAATTGCGCCTACCTCGAAACGGACGAGACACGATTGCTGATCGATGCGGGATTGAGCGGCCGTCAAATACGAGGGCGGCTTGCCTCCATCGGCCGCACGCCTGAGCTCTTGCACGGCATTCTGATCACCCATGAACACAGCGATCATGTTCAAGGGCTGACAACACTGTGCGCGAAACTGCAGATTCCAATCTTCTGCAACCGCCTCACCAAGGAGGCAATCGAGAATCAATTTGATACCCGATTCGATTGCCGGATTTTCAGTACGGGCGCAACGTTCGAACTGGGGGACGTCGTCGTGGACACTTTCTCCGTGCCGCACGACGCGTACGATCCGGTCGGCTTTTTGGTCCGCACGAACGCGGGGAACATTGGATTTCTGACCGACCTCGGCTACGCCACTAAGCTCGTCGTGGAACGCGTTCGCGCCGCGAACGTCCTGCTGTTGGAAACCAATTATGACCTCAAACTGCTGCAGGCGGACACCAAACGCCCGTGGAGCATCAAGCAACGCATACTCAGCAGGCACGGCCATCTCTCGAATGACGACGCGGCGGGGTTCGTCGAACAGATCGCCTCCGCTGAGTTACGCCATCTTTATCTCGGCCATCTCAGCCGCGATTGCAATCAACCCCAGCGCGCCATTAGCGCCGTCAGCGAACGCCTCCAGAAATTGGGCGCGCACCACGTCCGAATCGAAGCTGCTTCACAGGATGTGCCCTGCTCAACTTTGAGCCTCTGAACCGCAGGCACGAAACTGGTCTGTATAGCGCCCGAATCAACGGAGGGCGAGGAGCGCGGGATTTATCCCGCAACGACGGTACCAACCAGCCCGATGGTCGCGCGGGCTCAACGCGCAAAGTTTCGCGTTTATTCGTCAACTCCTTCGTGGCTAAATCGAGCGATGGAAAAAACCTTGCCGCCGCTGACGCCGGGCACGCTTTACCTGGTGGCCACGCCAATCGGCAACTTCGAGGACATTACCCTCCGAGCATTGCGCACACTGAACGAATGCGACGTCATCGCCGCCGAAGACACCCGGCGCACCGGACAATTGCTCAAACACTTCGGCATCTCCAAACCGATGTTGAGTTACTTTCAGTTCAACGAGGCAAGGCGGAGCGAGGAAATCATCGAACGATTGCGGCGCGGAGAAAAGATCGCCCTGGTGACCGACGCCGGCAGTCCTGGCATCAGCGATCCCGGGGAACGGGTGGTACGGGCCTCTCTGATGGTCGGACTTCGTGTCGAACCGGTCCCCGGCCCGTGCGCCCTGGTCGCCGCCTTGACGGCCAGCGGATTGCCGACCGGCGAGTTTCATTTCGTCGGATTCCTGCCGCACAAATCCGGGCAGCGCCGGAATAAACTTGTAGCGTTGAAATCCGTTTCCGGAACACTCGTTCTATACGAATCGCCTTACCGGATCGAGAAACTGCTCGCGGAGCTCGTTGAAAGTTTCCCGGACGCCACCGTCATTCTCGCGCGTGAATTGACCAAAAGGTTTGAGGAATTCTTGCGGGGTAAACCGTCGGAGCTGTTGGAGCTCGCCCGCAAGCGGTCTTTGAAAGGCGAATTCGTGGTCCTGATCCGCAACTCACCTTAATAGCCCGCTGCTTTTGCCAGGGCTTTCTTCGTGTAAAGCCGGTGATCTGTATCCTGATACACCACGCGGTATTCCGCATCCATCAAGTCTTGGAATGGTACCTCGCGCGTGTCATTGCGCAAGAGAATCACCTCCGGCTGTGCTCCCCACATCTCCGCCGCGACGCGGGCATTGCTCATCTCGCCGGACCAGAATCTTTTCAAAGGTAGCACCGCCAGGTTGGGTGGCATGGGGATTCCGCTGTGGAATGAATAGACCGTCCGGTCGGCATAGATGAATCGAGCGAACGGCTTGAGCCTTCCGATTTCACGGAGCACGAGTGAATGATACGTCTGCGCCGCATGGCGTACGCCGCTGATCTGAAGATAAGTTCGCGCCCCAGCCCAGCTCACGGCCCCAATCCCAAACGCAACAAGAGCGAGAGACAAGCCCAGGTGTTGCCGCCGATGAACCCATTGAACCATCGCCGCCACGCCGATTGCCGCGCACCAGCAAAGAGTCATTGCGTTGTGGATGTAATAATACGACCACCAAGGTTTATGCCGGGCAAAGACGATCAACACCAGCGCCAGCCATGCCAGGGGAAGAATCGTGGCGGGCATCTTGTCTCGCCGCCGAATCAACAGGATGATTCCGAAGATCGCCGGAATTGTCGTATCCCAGTTCTTGAGCACAATACTCCAATCGAAGGAATGATCGCCGGGTGAGCCGTACTCGAACGACTTCGCCGGCGCGAAATGAGAGAACCAGGATTGCTGAAAGTGGAGCATAAATGCCCCCCGATCGATCCCGTAGTCGATAGCGGCAAAGGTGATGGTGATGCTCCCCACAAGTACGAAAAGCGGTACGGTCAGGTTCTTGAGAAACCACCTCTCAATTGCCGCGGAACTTCTGCCCTTGCCCGTGAGCCCGCCGGTCGCCTCTGCCGCACTTGGACTTGGCGTCGTCGCATTGCCAACTCGTCGGGTTTCCGCTCCACGAACCGTGTCTGTGGCGGGTCGCGAGGGAGCCGCGGTCGTGCGGTTTCGCAGCCAGATGATCAACGCGGCAAGTGGGAGCAAAATGATGTTGACGAGCTTAACCTGGAACGCGAAGCCGAATAAGATCCCTGATAGCACTTCCGCGACACGCCACCGGGTCCGCCCCGCGACCTGCAACAGGCAAAGCGCCGCGACGGCGGGCGCCAGGGCGGGAATTTCGAGCATGCACGAAGCACTCAGTTCGATGAACCCGGGCGACGCGATCAGCAGCGCCGTCGCCAGGGCGGCTACGAACAGGCCGCTGATATGCAGACTGAGGATGAAAATCGAGATGAGCAGAAGAGCAGCGAACACCGAAGTCAACAGGCGTGGGCCAAGAACCGAAGGGGACAGGTGCTTCAGGATTTGCGTGATAAGAAACGTGTGGAGCGGCGGCTGGTCATTCCAGACTTCGGTATAGAGTTGGTAGCCATGCAGACAGAGCGTTGCTTTGGCGAGTTCGAAACCCTCGTCGGCGCCGATCTGGACCGCTGTTCGGAGAGGCAGCGACAATTGGAGAAGAACGAACCCAAGAAGAAGCGCCGCGAGGATACCCACAGGTTTGCGGCGCGCGAAGCTCCCAAAGCGCTCATCCACTCCAAAGATGATCTGTGTTGGCCGGCGATTGCCTCGAGTTTTGCGCGCGGCGGAAAGCACAGAGGAGTGTCGGGTCAATCGATCCAAAGCGTCAAGCCGCTCTGTCAATTGGTCGTCAGAACAAGCCGTAGGGGTCAGTCCTAAACATTGACACTATTAACTGTTCGTCATCTCACTGCGACCTTTTCCGCCGCTGCTTGGAAAGCAAATTCGACACGTGTGTCCAGGTCCCCATCCGCAACTCCCCCGCGATCCATTTCAGCGTCATCGTCGTCTCCGCCCGCAACCGCTGCGCAATGCGCACCTTCTTTACGTCGCCTTTTCGCCGAGCCTTCAGGTCCTCGGTCGTCCACCCTACCCGCTTCAGTTCCGCCGCCACGATCCCCCGCGCCTTCTCCTCTCCGCTCCCCTGCCGTTCCTCCGCGTAATGGTATTCTCCCACCTGTTCGGCCACCTGCTCGAGCAACTCCTTCCGAAACGCCTTCTCCCCAAAACACCAGCCTCGTCGGATCGCCCGATATCCCCGCGCGTCCTCGGCTGCACGCGCTTGCTCCATCTGAGCCTCGAACTGCGCGCGCCCAACCGCGCTGTCTTTGGGTATGCCGTGTTCGCCCAGCAACCGATTCACTCGCAGCCACTCCGGCCGCCTCGCCGGCGCTTTGAGATAGTTCGGATAACTGCTCCACTCGAATGCCTTCAACGATTCCCTGACGCTCAGTAACTTCGCCCGCGCCGGATTCAGATGGACGTAATCGCACACCGTCTTCAGGTAGCCGTTGCCCGAGCCGTCCACCGCCAGGGCCTTGTAGCGCCCGCTGAACAGGTGTCCAAAGAGCTTGTGTCGCCGGTTGAATCGCGCCGTGTAAGCGCCCAGGAACCACTTCATCCCCGCCACCAGATTGGCTCTAGGAGTTTCCACCACCAAATGAAAGTGATTGGGCATCAGACACCAGGCATGAACCTGCCAATCCGTCTTGCCACAGCACTCGCTCAAAGTGGCTAGAAACAGCCTCCGATCCTCGTTATCCTTGAAGATCGGCTCGCGCCGATCCCCGCGATTCATCAAGTGATAGATCGCTCCCGGATATTCGACTCGCAACTTGCGCGGCACGCGCTGATGCTACCTGCTGCCAGTCTTGTGTCAATGTTTAGGACTGACCCCTGACAGGATGACCCCTGACCCCTTTTTCTTTTCTGATTTTTTCGCTCCATGACGCACTGCTTCGTGCTCACGCGCGGTTGCCGTGCCGCCACCTGGTCACCGCTTCGGTCCGGTTGTTCACGTGAAGTTTCAGGAAAATTCTGTGCAGCAGCTTGTGAACCGTCGAAAAGCTCAGGCGGAGTTCGTCGGCGATTTCCTTGTAGAGCAATCCTTTCGCGAGGCAATTCATCACGTCATGCTCGCGGTTGGTTAATCGAGCGGGTTCATCGCCCACTCGCGTTGAGGATCCGTTGTCGTCAGTCTTATCGGGCGGAGCGGAGTGGTTGCGCCTGAGCGAAAACCTGACGGTGGCCAGACATTGGGCAACCGCAAACGGCTTAGTCAAATAGGCGTCACCACCGGCCTCCAAAGCGGCGGACATCGTTTCCGCATCCGTCAACTCGCTGACCAGCACGACGATCAACTCCTGCAGCCTTGCCTTTAACCGGCGCATACATTCGATGCCAGAAATACCGGGCATCCGAACATCCATCAGAACGATGCGAGGACGGACGCGGGGTATTTCGCGGAGCGCATCCTCACCACTGGCAAAAGCACCGACGCAGCGATAGCCGCCCGACTGCTCCAGCACTTGCCGGAGAAAGAATCGCGATTCAGCATCGCCATCGACAATAGCCACCTCGATCGGTTCGTCCCGCCTCCAGAGAACGTCTTGGTTTTGACTATTGTCGAAATTCTCCGCGCAACGAACACTCCTGGATTGCTCCGGCACACTCTCAGAAGTCGAGTCACCGGCCTGCCAAACGACCTCGCCCGCGGTCGCCTCGCAGAGTTTGGCGTTCGCGTAAGTCAGCGGCGCAATGCTCCCTTTCCGGCCGGATTTGATTTCCGCAAGCTGAACGTTTGAATCCATAGAGCCTCCCTCTCCTGAATACTCGCAACCGCCGAAACAGCACCGACGCATGTGAGGTGCGCGAGGCGCGGTTCATAGACAGCCTTTCGTTCCTGGTTCGTTTAGAAGACCCCATCCGCATGCCTCAACCGATCTTGTCATCCACAAAGTTACCCTCTGGATAACCTCACCACAGAGCCCGGCTTCAAGACGAGCACTTGGAGGAGTTAACGCTCGAATTTCTATGGCGAACCGTATCTGGAGTCCATAGGGTATTGGCCCCATATTGCACAGGGGATCTTTACCCAGGCCGCGTCAAGCGGGCATCCGATGTTGTCGGTTGCTGCGAACAAGCGCCGCGTGGGGGCACGCGGCCTACAACGGAATCAACCCGGACTGTAGGCCGGTTGCCCCCACCGGGCGCCACTCGGCACCGACAACTGGGCATGCACGGACCGCGTCGGAGGGGCGAGTTGGTGCGATTGACATCCTTTCTCTAATCCCAAAGATTCGCCGCACCACGCATGACCTTTCTGCCCATTGTGGCCCGCGAACTGCGGGTGGCCGCGCGCCGCCGCGGCACCTATCGCGTGCGGATGAGCGTCGCCCTGATCGCCATGGTCCTGACAGGCATCATCTTCTTCGTAAACTTCGGCGCGCCGCAAAACCAGTTGGGGCGGCACCTTTTCGAGGGACTGTCCGTGCTTGCCATCATTTACTGTTTGTTTTCCGGGAGAATCTCCACCGCAGACTGCCTGAGCGAAGAGAAACGGGAGGGAACGCTCGGGCTGTTGTTTCTAACCGATCTGAAAGGTTATGACGTGGTGCTCGGCAAACTGGTGGCGACTTCGGTGAGCGCCTTCTATGGTCTGCTGGCGGTGCTGCCGGTGCTTGCCGTGCCGCTGCTGCTCGGCGGGATCACAAACGCTGAATTCTGGCGCGTCGCTCTGGTGCTGGTGAACACTTTTTTGTTGTCACTGGCGATCGGGATTTTTGGGTCGGCGCTCAGTCGGGATGCTCGCCGGGCCATGGCCGCCAACCTCACTTGGGGGCTGTTGCTGATGGTAGTTCTGCCCGCCGGAATGGCCGCTGTGATTTATTTCGCCGGCCTGCCAGTGCGGCCCGAAGGGTTCATGGCTTGTCCCATCTATGCCTTTTATCTGTGTGACGATGTCCGTTACAAAGCGGAACCGCACCATTTCTGGTTGTCGGTGGCGGTGGTTCACCTCTTGACTTGGCTGTTGCTGGCGTTAACCGGCTGGATTGTGCCGCGGACGTGGCAGGACAAACCCACGGTTCGCACCGCAAAGGCCGGCTTGCGCGATCTCTGGAAGGCGTGGAATTACGGGAGGGCGGGGCAACGAAGCGCATTCCGCAAGCAGTTGCTCGACGTGAATGCGTACTATTGGCTGGCAGGGCGAGCGCGGCTCAAACCGGTCCATGTCTGGACTTTTCTCGGGCTGATGTCGGGCTGGTGGATCTGGAGTTGGAGCGCGTCGGGCACAGTTTGGTTCGACCCGCTCACCGCTACCGTCACAGCGCTGATCCTCAACTCGACGCTCAAACTCTGGATCGGGCTCGAAGCGGGCCAACAATTGGCCGAGGACCAAAAAGCCGGCGCCCTGGAACTGTTGCTCTCCACGCCGCTCACGGTGCGCGACATCTTACGCGGACAACTGCTGGCGCTGCGCCGACAGTTTCTCGGTCCGCTGCTGCTGGTTGTCGCCATTGAATTAATTTTCATGATAGGCCAAATGAGCGGTTTGCCAGGAGATTCAAGGAATGTGGCAACCTTGATGGCTGGCGTCCTGATGCTGGTGTCCGATGCGTTGGCTCTGAGTATTGTCGGGATAAGGGTGGCACTGACCGCACGGAGCACGCACCGCGCCGTACTCACCACCATCTCGCGGATACTCGTCCTCCCATGGGTTGTATTCGGGCTCGGCGCGGGAATGGCCGCGGTTTGGGCCGAACTATTTTCCACCACGGGTTGGTCGCCCGATTGGAGGACTTACCTGGGTTTGTGGTTCAGCCTGGGGATTTTCACCGATCTGATCTTCGGTCTCCTGGCGGTGCGGCAATTGCTGAATAATTTTCGCCAGCTCGCCACGCAACGGTTTGCGCAGACACCAGCGCGCTTCGCCCGCTCGTTGAACCCTCGAACCAGCACGACCCCGGAATCAGCGGTTGACCGGGCAACGGTGCACCATCAGCCCGCCGATCATACAGCACCGCCAATCTCGACAAGAAAGAGGACGCTCCTGATTGGAACCGCGCTTGGCGTGGTGGTGGCCGGCATGCTCATCTACTTTAAGGGCTCGAGACCCAATTTCCCTCCGGCCGTGGTCGTGTCGATGACTCGCAGCAACGCGCCGCTCCGCGTCTTACCCGGGATGGCTGTCTTTATGATTCTCCCGGATGGCTCGCTGTGGCGCTGGGGCGGAAGCGGCAGGCCGGAATTCCCAAGGGCTGTCGTGCCCGAGCAAATCGGAACCAATTGCGACTGGACGCGCGCGGCCGCCATGGGCAATCGCATCGTTGGGGTTCACGGGGACGGAACCCTGTGGGAATGGGGGTGGGGCGCGCGCGGTATCGGACGATTCACCAAAGACCCCGAGCAAATCGATGCAGGACACGACTGGATCAGCGCAAGCGCCGGCGGTGTACATTCTGTAGCTCTTAAAAGAGACGGCACACTTTGGGCGTGGGGCGACAACTCGGCTGGTCAAGTGGGTAACGGTCCCGGCCCATATACCCCCCACCCCGTCCAGGTCGGCACCAACCAGGATTGGGCCGCCGCCACCTGTCAGGGCTCCTACACGCTGGGCTTGCGAACCAACGGGACGCTTTGGGTTTGGGGTCGGATTTATTCGTTCAGAAATCGCCTCCCTGCGGCGATCAATTTTCCGACGCCGACCCAGGTCTGTCGCGAAACCAATTGGGCGGGTCTCAGCACGGATTCAGGGTGGGCGTGGACACGATCGGGCGAAGTGTGGGCACCGATGGTACCGACCGGCGCCTCTCCCGACCCGGAAGCGACCGTGGCTGTAACAGGCCAGTTCATCGCCACCAACTTCATTCCCGGTCACTTGATCGGGGCGATGTGCGACACGGCGAAGCTTTACCAAGTGCGCGCTGACGGGACACTTTGGGAGAAGTCCTATTCCTTTGGCCCCTGGGCCGCGCCACCGGCGGACAAGTGGCGACAAGTCGGTAAGCGCTCGGACTGGGTGGCGCTCTGGAGCGTTTGGGGCACCGCGATCGGACTGACCGCCGATGGGACGATTTGGACGTGGGGAATCGACCAGAGCCGGGACCCTACGCACGATTTCCCTGCGAAACTTAAGCTGCTCCAAATGCGCATCCAGGGATTGCTCGGAGGTTCTCCGGGGCGTGGCGCCGGCGTGAGCGCAAGTCAGCCGTACCAGAAGGAGCCGCGGCCCTTGATGCGATTGAAGACGGAATGAGGGATCAATCCGCTTGTTCCGCCGCGCGATTGTGCTACCGTTCTCGCCCTTTGTGGATAGCACCAAAGAAATTCAAAGGCGGCGCACGTTCGCCATCATCTCGCATCCGGACGCGGGCAAGACCACGTTGACGGAAAAACTGCTGCTCTACGGCGGCGCGGTGCAGCTCGCCGGCTCGGTTACCGCGCGTAAAAACCAGCGCGCCACCACGTCCGACTGGATGGAATTGGAACGGAAGCGCGGCATTTCGATAAGCTCGACGGTACTGCAATTCGATTACAATGGTTACCGCTTGAACCTGCTCGACACGCCAGGTCACAAAGATTTTTCCGAGGACACCTATCGCGTGCTCACCGCCGTGGATTCGGTGGTGATGGTGATTGATTCGGCCAAGGGCATCGAGCCTCAGACCCGGAAACTCTTCGAGGTTTGTCGCGATCGCGGCGTTCCCATTTTCACGTTCATGAACAAATGTGATCGCCCGATGAAAGACCCGCTCGCCTTGCTCGATGAACTGGAACACGTGCTGGGCATCGGCGCGTTCCCGGTAAACTGGCCCATCGGAAACGGCTTCGAATTTCAGGGCGTGTTCGATCGCCAGACACAGCAGATGTACTTGTTCGAGCGCACTGTGGGCGGCCAGTTTCGCGCACCGGTCCAGGTGGGCGGACTGCAAGACGACCTCATCCGGGCCCGTCTCGATGACGCCACGTTCCACCGGACGGTGGAAGAACTCGAAATGCTCGAACACGCCGGGCATGAGTGGGATGATGCCGCCGTGCTCGCGGACACAACCACGCCGGTGTTCTTCGGCAGCGCGCTCAACAACTTCGGTGTGCAGCTTCTGCTCGACGGATTCCTGAAACATTCGCCGCCACCCAAGCCGCGCGTGATGGCCGGCGTTGATATATCGCCGGAGCATCCCGGGTTTTCCGGATTCATCTTCAAGATCCAGGCCAATATGGACCCGAGGCATCGCGACCGCATTGCGTTCATCCGTGTTTGTTCGGGCAAATTCGAGCGTGACATGTCGGTGCATCACTCGCGCTCCGCGAAGAAAGTGCGCTTGTCGAGTTCACACAAGCTTTTCGGCAACGAACGCGAGACGATGGATGAGGCGTATCCCGGGGACATCATCGGCCTCGTTGGGCACGACAGCTTCGGCATCGGCGACACGCTCACGACCGACCCGAGCATCACCTACAAGGAAATTCCGC
>Ga0207670_10001887_pt1 | contig 10946 bp, 8 predicted proteins | sample KBSS23HmetaG_FD_184339 | JGI IMG/M metagenome (GOLD analysis project Ga0207670, IMG submission 184339) | Switchgrass rhizosphere microbial communities from Kellogg Biological Station, Michigan, USA - KBS S2-3H metaG (SPAdes) (version 2) | ecosystem: Host-associated > Plants > Roots > Rhizosphere... | reverse complement strand
GCCGCCAGCGCCGACATCTGCGCGCGCGAACCTGCCGCCGTGCGGGCCGCTTACAACCTGCTGGCCCAGGCGGAGCACCAACAACCTGCGCCTGAGGCAGGTCCACGCAAGACCTTGTCCGGCTTCGACGCCTTGCGCGCTCCGCTGGAGTGGATCATCGATGCCTGCCTGGAACAGGCGCTGCTGCCCCGGAAACTCAGCCTCGACGAGGTGCTTGGCCCAGCCGATGCCTTGCTGAAAGGAAACATGGCCTGACATGAACGACGGCACCGCCACACGCAGCGCTGACGCGGCATTTGCCAAGAGTTAGTTGCATCATGACCCGACCGGTAAATCTCCAAGCCCACATGATTTCGCAACGGCGACCGCTCTATCGAGACCTGACCTTCCAGGTGCTGGCCGGCATCGTGCTGGGCGTGCTGGTCGGCGTGCTGTGGCCGAATGCCGGCGCCGCACTGAAGCCGCTGGGCGACATCTTCATCCGCCTGATCCAGATGGTGGTGGGGCTGATCATCTTCTGCACGGTGACGCACGGCATTGCCAGCGTGCGCGACCTGGGCAAGGTCGGCCGCATCGCGCTCAAGGCGATGGTGTATTTCGAAGTGGTCACCAGCATCGCGCTGGTGATCGGCCTGGTCGCCATCAATCTGCTCAAGCCCGGCGTGGGCATGCATGTGGACTTGGCCACGCTCAAGCACGGCGTGGATTCGGTGGACGCCACAAAAGTAGCGCCGCACGGCTTCGGCGAGTTCCTGACCAACCTGGTGCCGACGTCGGCCGTGGGCGCTTTCAGCCAGGGCGACATCCTGCAGATCCTGCTGTTCTCGGTGTTGTTCGCCTGCGGCCTGGCCAGCCTCGGCGAGAAGGGACAGCCCGTGCTGCACGTGGTCGACGTGGTGCGCGAAACGCTGTTCTGGATCATCCGCGTGGTGATGAAGCTCGCGCCGATCGCGGCCTTTGGCGCGATTGCCTTCACCACCGCCAAGTTCGGCATCAGCAGCCTGCTGCCGCTGGGCAAGCTGGTCGGTGAGTTCGTGCTGACCTGCGCCGTGTTCCTGTTGGTGGTGCTGGCGCCGATCTCCTACGCCTGTGGCTTCAGCCTGCTGCGATTGATGCGCTATTTCCGCGAGGAACTGGTGCTGGTGCTTGGCACCAGTTCGTCGGAAAGCGTGTTCCCGCAGCTCACCGAAAAACTCACCCGGCTGGGCGTGGACGAATCGGTGGTAGGCATGGTGCTGCCTACCGCTTACAGCTTCAATCACGACGGCACCTGCCTGTACTTCGCGGCGGTGACGGTGTTCCTGGCGCAGGCCACCGATACCGCGCTGGGCTGGCAGGCGCAGCTGGGCCTCCTGCTGATCCTCTTGCTCACGTCCAAGGGTGGCGCGGGCGTATCGGGCTCGGCCATCGCCGTACTGACCCTCACGCTGGCGGCGACGAAGACCATTCCCGTCAGCAGCATTGCCTTGATTCTTGGTGTGCACCGCATTTTGTCCGCCGCCTTCGTGTTCGTGAACATCGTCGGCAATTGCGTTGCCACCGTCGTCGTCGGCCGCTGGGAGAAAGCAGTGGACCTCGACAGGCTTCAACGAGAACTACGAGCGGGCTGACGAGCAGAACGATCATGCCCTCAAAACAACTTGAGTTCGCGGCTCCCCGGGGCGCCGCGATGGGGAGGATTGCGTCAATGAAAGGCTTGATGACACGACAATCGCTTTATCTCGGCCTGATCGCCGCGCTACTGGTGCCTGCCGTGCATGCGCAAGATGTGCCGGCCGCGGCGGACACCGGTCCGAGTGCGAACTGGGCCGACACCTATGCGACGTCGCAGCAGGACAATAGCGGTGGCGATGCCGCCGCGGCGCCGCCGAGGGCGACCTACAAGGAACCCGCGCTGCCTCGTCCTGATTGGGTGCAGAGCCTGATCGACGATGGCGTGAACATCCGCGCCAGTCTGGTCGACCAGTACGCCAAGAACACCACCGGCGGCGTCTACCAGGGCAGCCACAACGTGGGCCAGTTCTATATCGGCGCGGATCTGGACCTGGCCAAGATGTGGGGCTGGACGGGATCCACCCTGCACTTCACCGTCTATCGCGATTACGGCCTGAGCCTCAACGCGCTCGTCACCGGCACCTATACCAAGCAGCAGTACATCTACAAGAATCCCTATACGCGCTGGCATCTGGGCCTGTTCTCGTACGAGTACAAAGGCCTGGACGACCGGCTCGATATCCAGGTCGGCCGCCTGGGCAGCACCACCTACTTCGGCCACTTGGTGGTGAACTGCCAGTTCACTTCCGCCAATACCTGCGGCGAGCCGCGCATGCTGGTCTCGGAAACCGGCCTCAGCCTGCTGCCGTCGGCGACCTGGGGCGGCAACGTGAAGTACAAGACTACCGAGAACACCTATGTCGACATGGGTGCGTTCGAGGTCAATCCCACCATCCAACCCAGCAACGGTCTGAACTGGGGCATCGAACATGCCACCGGCTACACCGTTCCGGTCGAATTCGGCTGGGTGAAGAACGATCCGCGCGCCGAGCAGTATCCGTTCGAGCTGAAGGGCGGCGCCTATGTGAGCACCGCCCCGCTGACCGACATCAACCTCAACACGCGCGGACAGCCGCTGGGTATCAAAGGCGGCACCGCCGCCACCGACAACCACGTGCGCGACGGCATCTACATGATGGGCGACAAGGTGATCTGGCGTCCGGACCCGGACTCGCCGCGCAGCTTCAACGTGTTCGGCGGCTGGGTGCAGCAGCTGGAACAGCAGGAAATCATGCGCCAGCAGATCTATGCCGGCTTCGTCATGACCGGTCCGTTCGCGTCGCGTCCCTACGACACGGTGGGCCTGAACATTTCCGAGTTCGAGTTGACCTCGGCCGAGCGGGCGTTTCTCGCCGAGGAGCGTGCCAAGCTGGGCGGCAGCGGCTGGAATGCGCGCCACCAGACGGCGGCCGACCTCACCTACAGCTACCACATCGTCAAGGGCCTGGAGCTGATGCCGAGCGTGCAGTACATCGTGCACCCGGACAATTCGAGCATCCCGAAGACGCCGGTACTGCCGAAGAACCTGCTCGTCTACGCCATCGGCCTGCGCGTGGACATCGGTGTACTGATGGGCTTCAAGCCTGCCGCCGCCAACGATTGATGTTCGAAAGAGGAAAAGCCATGTCCGTCGTAGTCACCCGTATCGAACGCGCCGATGCCAGCGTCATCGCCGAGCTGGCGCTCGCCGGCGTCGCCACCGTGCATGAAGCGCAGGGCCGCAGCGGCCTGATGCAGTCGAACCTGCGACCGATCTACGGCGGCACGCGCATCGCCGGCTCGGCCGTCACCGTGCTGATGCCGCCGGGCGACAACTGGATGATGCACGTGGCGATCGAGCAGTTGCGCGAAGGCGACCTGCTCGTCGCTGCCACCACCAGTCCCTGCGAAGACGGCTATTTCGGTGACCTGCTGGCCACTTCGGCCAGGGCGCGCGGTTGCCGCGGGCTGATCATCGATGCCGGTGTGCGCGACGTGCGCGATCTCACCGTGATGGGCTTCCCGGTATGGAGCCGCGCGATCCATGCACAGGGCACGGTGAAGGAGACGCTGGGCTCGGTCAACGTGCCGGTGGTGTGCGGCGGCGCGCTGGTCAACCCGGGCGATGTGGTGATTGCCGATGACGACGGCGTTTGCGTGGTGCCGCGCGCCACGGCCGCCGCCACCCTGGCCAAAGCGAAGGATCGCGAAGCCAGGGAAGAAGAAAAGCGCCAACGTCTCGCCGCCGGCGAACTGGGCCTGGACATCTACGACATGCGCGAGCGCCTGGCCTCGAAAGGGCTCACCTATGTCTGAGCGAGCCCCGTTGATCATCGACTGCCACGGACACTACACCACCGCGCCGAAAGCCCACGATGCCTTTCGGGAAGCGCAGCTCAAGCACTTCGCCGATCCCTCGCAGCCGTTGCCGGTCTATCCCGCCATCTCCGACGACGCCATCCGCGAAAGCATCGAGACCAACCAGTTGCGCCTGCTGCGCGAACGCGGCGCCGACATGACGATCTTCTCGCCGCGCGCCAGCACCATGGCACACCATCTTGGCGACGAGCCGGTCAGCCAGGCGTGGACGCGGCATTGCAACGACCTGATCGCCCGCGTGGTCGCGCTTTATCCGGAAACGTTCATCGGTGTGTGCCAGCTGCCGCAATCGCCGGGCGTGACCATCGAGCATTCGATCGCCGAACTGGAACGCTGCGTCAACGAGTTGGGCTTCGTCGGCTGCAACCTCAATCCCGATCCCTCGGGCGGACACTGGAACGGTCCGCCGCTGACCGACCGCGCCTGGTATCCGTTCTTCGAGAAGATGGTGGAACTGGACGTGCCGGCCATGATCCACGTCTCCGGCAGCTGCAACGCGAATTTCCATGCCACCGGCGCGCACTACATCAATGCCGATACCACCGCCTTCATGCAGTTCCTGGAAGGCGACCTGTTTGGGGATTTCCCGGACCTGCGCTTTGTCATCCCGCATGGCGGCGGCGCCGTGCCTTATCACTGGGGCCGCTACCGCGGTCTGGCCGACATGCTGAAGAAGCCGCCGTTGAACGAACACGTGATGAAGAACGTGTCCTTCGACACCTGCGTGTATCACCAGCCGGGCATCGACCTGCTGTTCCGGGTGATCGACATCGACAACATCCTGTTCGGCTCGGAAATGGTCGGCGCCGTGCGCGGCATCGACCCGACCACCGGCCACCACTTCGACGATACCCGCCGTTACATCGACTCACTGGGCCTCTCTGCCCAGGACCGGCACAAGGTCTACGAGGGCAACGTGCGACGCATCTACCCTCGCCTGGACGCGCAGCTGAAGGCTCGCGGCAGATGACTCATCCCGCCGCGTTCGATGCCTGGCTTCATTCGGCCTTGTTGCCGAGTTTTCGATAAAGCCGAACGATCGCTTCCTCGGCGATCAGCATGACCACGACCACCACGATAAGCGCCACGATCCCGTGGAACGCGCCGTAGAAGCGCACGTCCTCGCCAAACAGCTGGGTGATCGCCTCGAGTATCACGAACTTCGAACCGAACAACACCAGCCAAGCGAAGAAGAACCTGAGGAACTTCATCCAGCCGCCGGGCTTGTCCTTGAAGTAGGCACCGACGCGGTGCTCGACGGCGACCGTCAACTTCAGCAACACCTGCAGCACGATGGCGGCGAGCAGCGAGGTGGTGAACGTATCGACGTAGACGTTCTTCCAGTACTCCGCGAAAAGGTTGAGTACCACCAGATCCATCAGGACCCCGGTGTAATAGCGCACGAACAAGCGTTGTTTGTTCGTGATTCCTTCGCCCGTGACCGGCAGGAGCGCTTCGCTCGTCATCGCTGGGATCCTTGGGTAGGCAGAACAAGGCGCTGGCAACCTATCGCCCGGTACAGCATATGCCTGCGCCGATAGCGCACGATAGCGCAGAGTTCATCGACGTGGCGGCTTGATGTTCCACGCGATGCAAACGATGGGCATGTCGTGCATGGCGCACGAAACGCACTACGGCAGTAGATCTACTTAGTAGTGCTACAGGCTGGATACATCGCGCGTCGCCAAAGCCCGCTGCATGATGGTGAAATGCTTCGCGCACTGCAGATGCTCGAGCAAATTCACACGGAAGCCACGCCTCCGGTTCCAAATTCGTCTGCATGTAAACGGGGCAGCGAACTTCCGGACGGAAGCGCGAAGCGGTTGCTGGTCGCGGCGAGCGACCAGGAGGGGCAGCGTGAATCGGAGGTTGCGAATCAGCAAGCTTCCACCCATCGCTTTGGCCTTGGTCGTCATCGCATGCGTCGATGCGGGTTGCACGCTGGGTCCCGACTATGTGCGGCCGGCGGTCTCCACGCCGCCCAACTATCGTTTTGCCGACGCCGCCGCTCCGGCGCCCTCGGCAACGCTGGCCGATGTGCCCGCCTGGTGGCGCGCCTTTGGCGACAGCGAGCTCGATGCCCTGGTGGACGAGGGCCTGGCTGCCAACCACGATCTCCGTATCGCCACGGCGCGCGTGGATGAATTTGCCGCACTCGTGGTGACCTCCCGTGCGCAAGCCCTGCCCCAGCTGGGCTACGGTGCCGGCGCCAGCCGCCAAAGCGTCAGCCGCCAAAGCGTCAGCCGGAATGCCACCTCGCTGCCTGCAGGCGTCAATCCCATCAGCGAGAACTATTCCACGCTGCTGTCGGCGAGTTGGGAACTGGATCTCTGGGGCAAGATCCGGCGCGAGAACGAGGCAGCGCAAGCGAACCTCTTCGCGACCAAAGAAGCGCGCCTGGGCGTTGCGCTGACCCTGGTCTCCACCATCGCCACCAGCTATATCACCCTGCTCGATCTGGATCGCCAGCTGGAGATCGCGCAGGCCACGCTGGACGGCCGCAAGAGCACCGTCGCCGTGTTTCAGATGCGCCTCGACGGCGGCGCCGTGTCCGAGTTCGAAATGATGCAGGTCACGGCGGAGTACGAAACCGCGGCGTCCGCCATTCCGGTGCTGCAACAGGCGATCGCACAGCAGGAGCATGCCTTGTGCGTGCTGATCGGCCGAAATCCCGGACCGATCCGGCGCGGACGCAGCCTGCAGCAATTGGCCACCCCGCCGGTACCCGGTGGACTGCCGTCGGATCTGATCGCCAGGCGCCCGGACATCCTGCAGGCCGAGCAACAACTGGTGGCCGCCAATGCACTGATCGGCGCGGCGCGCGCGCTGTACTTCCCCTCGGTCTCGCTGACCGCGTCCGGAGGCGTTGCGAGCAGGCAACTGGACAACTTGTTCGCCGGCCCGTCGCGCACCTGGTCGTTCGCCGGCCAACTGCTCGGCCCGTTGTTTTCCGGCGGTGCCATCGATGCAGCCAACCAGCAAGCGGAGGCACGCCGCGAGCAGGCATTGGAGATCTATCAGCAGACCATCCAGAGCGCGTTTCGCGATGTCGACGATGCGCTCGCGGCCATCCAGGCCAAGCGCGCGCTGATCGCGTCGCTGCAGCGTCAGGTGACGGCGCTGAAACGCGCCGTGGAACTCACCCGGGAGCGCTATGACAACGGCTATACCGACTACCTCGAAGTGCTCGATACCGAACGCAGCCTGTTCTCGGCGGAACTGTCGCTGAGCGCGGCGCGCGGCGACGGCTACCGCTCCTTGGTGAGTTTGTACCGCGCGCTCGGTGGCGACTGGATCGCCCAGGTGGCGCCCCTGCCGGTGGCGCAACAGCCGACAGCACACGAACACGGCAGCGATGCGGCACGCGTTCCCGGCACCCGGCCGGCCCCACGGTGAGTCAAACGACGAGAGCCACGATGCCCACCGATCCGTCCTCCGAGCAGAACGTGCCCCCCACCGAACCTGCGGCCGCCGCTCCCGTGGCCGCTGCACCGCCCGACGCCGCTGCAGGCAATGGGCGGCGCGTGCGTCGCCTCGTGCTGGGCACCCTGCTGGTACTGCTGGTGATGTTCGTCTATCACTTGATCGCCGATCGAATCACCCCGTACACCTCGCAGGCAACCGTCGATACGTTCCTGGTGCAGATTGCACCGGAAGTGACCGGACCAGTGGTGTCGGTGGACGTATCGGACAATCGCAAGGTGAAGAAGGGCCAGGTCCTGTTCCGCATCGATCCGCTGCCGTTTCAGATTGCCCTGCGCGCGGCGCAAGCCAATGTCGCGCTGGCAACCCAGGCCGCCGATGCATCGGTGGCCGACGTTCGCGTGTCCGAGGCCCAGCTGAGCCGGCAGCGCGTGGATCTGGCGGCATCGCAGCAACTGGGCAAGATCGTGCTGGATCTGTCGGCCAAGCGGGCACTCTCGGAGACCTCCGCCATCCGCGCCCGCGCCGATATCGCCAAGACCCGCGCCGACATCAGCCGTGTCGAGGCCGAGACGGAGCGCGCACGCATACGCATGGGAGAAACCGGCAACCAGAACGCCCAGGTCCGGCAGGCGCTGGCCGCGGTGGATCAAGCCGAACTCGATCTGCGCCACAGCACGGTGGCCGCACCGAGCGACGGCGTGGTCACCAACCTGCGTCTGTCGCCCGGACAGTTCGCCAGCCGCGGCCAACCCGTGCTGAGTTTCGTCGCCGACGGCCCGCGCTGGATCAGTGCGGCGATGCGCGAGAACCAGCTGGGTCATATCGCGCCGGGCAACCGTGCCTACGTGGTCTTCGACGACCAGCCCGGCAAGGTGTATTCCGCGCACGTCGACAGTGTCGGCTGGGGCATTGCGCAAGGCGGAGAGGCACCCACCGGGCAGCTGCCCACGGTGACCGCACCCAGCGGCTGGCTGCGCGAGCCGCAGCGTTTTCCGGTGCGCATCGTGGTCGATCCAGCCACGGATTCCGCCGAGTCGCTTCCACCCAACCGCAGCGGTGCGCAAGCGAATGTCGTCGTGCTCACACGCGATCGTTCGCTGATGAACCCGCTGTCACGCCTGTGGATCTGGATGGTCGCCATGCTCAGCTATCTGCGATGAACGCCGTTGGCGCACGCGTCGAGCCCCGCGATGAGGCGGCATGGCAGGCCGTGCTGCGTTTTGCCGCGGGCATCGCGGCGGCCTTTGTGGTCAGCGAGATGATGCAGTGGACGCCGTCGTTTCTGGCACCCGTACTCGCGGCCGTGTTGCTCACCAACCTGCCCGCACGGCCATCGCTGAAGGCCGCGCTGGGACTGATGATCGTGATCACGGCGACCTCGCTGTTCTCATTCGCTGTCGCGTCGCTGTTTCGCGATACGCCATTCGTGCTGTTCGGGTTGATCGGGGTGTGCGTGTTCCTGGCGTTTCTCGCCATGCTCGGCGGCCGTCCGCCGTTGCCCCCGCTGCTGCTGCTGATCTGCCTGGCGACGATTCCGGTCGTGGTGATGGTTTCGCCCGCGCAGGCGGGCGTCCTGCCCATGGCGTTGATCCGCAGCATGGCGGTTGCGCTGGCGACCATCGCCTTGGCCTATCTGGTCTGGCCGCTTGCCCCCGCGCCCAAACCTGCGCCGCCCCCATCACGAGGTCGCGTCTCGCCCGTGACGATGGCGCTGGGTGGCGTTGCCATCGTGATGCCCTTGATGCTGGTGTATCTGTTGTTTGGTCTGGCCGACGTGTTGCCGGTGATGATCGCCACGGTAATGCTGGTGGCGAACTTCGATCTGCAGCGCGGTCGCTTGCACGCGATGGGCATGATCGTCGGGAATTTCGGCGGCGGCCTGCTGGGCTGGCTCATGCACACCCTGTTGCTGACGACGCCGACGCTGCCGTTTCTGGCGGGATTGTTGTTCGTGGTACTGCTCGGTTTCGGCCAGCGCATCAGCGCAGGCGGCCCAGCTGCCGGCATCGCGGTACTCGCCTGCAATGCGATGCTCATCATACTCAGCACCGCGATCGCCTCCGATCAGGGATCGCTATCCCTGTGGCTGATCCGCGTGCTGCAATTCTCCCTTGCCGGCGCTTTTGCCGTGGGCACGATGAGCCTGATCTGGCGCGCGTCGGCGTCGCATCGCTAAGCATTCATCGTGCGGCGACCTCGGTATTCGCCGGCACCGGCTGTCCGGGGCGTGCCACGGCGTACATCTGCCACGCCATCTGCTTCAGCAACGCATTCGGGTCGTTGCCCTGGGCGTACAGGTCCATGTGCGCCTTGTTGGGAAGAAAGCGGATATCGGCGTGCGCATGCAGGCTGTCGAGCACGATCTGGAACTTGTGCACGGCACCGTCCAGGTACCAGGTGTCGTCGGTGCCCACCGCAATATGGATCTTGCCGTCCAGATCGGCTTTCAGCGTCGGCCAATGCGTCTGCACGTAATGGGCGATGTCGTAGCGGTCCACCCAGTAGTCGCGCACCTGGGAATCGATGTCGCCCGTGTAGCGGTCGAACAACTTCATCGGCGCGCCGTCCACGCCGCGCGGCGAGAACACCCATTCGTAGGATGACAACTGGCCGCCGTACGGACCGAGCACCTGCTCCAGCCGAGCGGCATCCGCAAAGGAACCCACCGCGTGGAAATGCACGCGGTCGATCGGCCACGGCGTGCCGTCGGGACGGTGATAGAGGTTCACTTTCGGCGCGTAGAGATTCACGCCGGAGAAATCATGGAAGTCGACCGGATCGGGCGAGGTCGACCAGGTGCCGCCGAACACCGTCGGGTAGTGCGTCTGCAGCCACAGCGTGGCCCAGCCGCCCGAGGAATGTCCGGTCAGCAGGCGGCCATGCGCATCGCCGTCCATGCGGTAGCGCGATTCGAGATAGGGAATCAGCTCGTCGACGAGTGCATCGCCCCACGGCCCGTTGTTCACCGAATTGGCGAATTCATGCGTACCGGTGGGACTGGACTGGTCGAGGAACACCCAGATCATCGGCGGCATGCTGCCCTGCTTCATGGCCACGTGCACATTCACCACGTCGTCGACCAGCGTGTTCTCGTCGCCGCCGTAGCCATGGGTGAAATACACGGTGGGATAGCGGCGCGTGGCCGAGGCGTCGTAACCGGGCGGCAGCAGCACCCAGCCGCGCATCGCGATGTCGCGCCCCCAGAAGGCGGACAACAGCGCACTGCTGCGTTCCAGTTTCACCGTGTGCAATCGCGCGTCGGCGGCATCGGCGCGCACGGCCGGGCTCTCCCATGGCAACGACCAGGGTTCGGCCCGCGTATGCACGGCTACCAGTTTCAGCACCGCGGGCGTGATGGCCGGAAGCCTGACGCTCACCACCGGGCTGATCAGATCGCCCGTATCGCGGCCGCTGTAGTTGTAGTTGTGGTCCTGATCGAGCACCGCCTGCAACAGGTAGTCGCCTGGCGGCAGATGCGAGAAGCCGGTGGGAAACGCCAGCGCATCGGTGTCGATCTCCACCGTCTGCCCTGGAGCAAGGCGCGCAATGTCGCGTGCCGCGACCGCCGCCTTGTTCGGGTGCCAGGCGTCCGCATCGACCGATGTCAC
>Ga0207670_10001882_pt1 | contig 10959 bp, 13 predicted proteins | sample KBSS23HmetaG_FD_184339 | JGI IMG/M metagenome (GOLD analysis project Ga0207670, IMG submission 184339) | Switchgrass rhizosphere microbial communities from Kellogg Biological Station, Michigan, USA - KBS S2-3H metaG (SPAdes) (version 2) | ecosystem: Host-associated > Plants > Roots >... | reverse complement strand
GATCCGCGACGTCTCCAGGAGGTCCCCCATGAATATCCGCCACATCCTGTGGATTGCCGCTTTGCCCGGACTGCTTGGCTGCTCGGACCACGACCGCGTGGTCGCCGCCATGCCGTTCAATCCCAGTTCGCTCGCCGGCGGCACCTTCAACGTGGTGGCCAAGAACCCGGCCGAGTCGATCATCCTGCTCGGCCAGCTCCATTTCGCCCCGATCTCCGGCACCGATATCCAGGGCACCTGGGACCTGAAGCAATGGAGCGGCACCGACGTTCCCGGACTGCCAGGTTCAGGAGCGATGACCGGAACGCTCTTCGGAACGGCGGCCATCCTCCGGCTCGAGCTTCCGGGAACCGAGAGCACGCTCGGCGTCGTGATCGATCACGCGGTCGATGGGCGCGTCGCCGGGCGCATCGATCTCCTGCCATCGGGGACGTTTCACGGCAGGATCGAGGCGATTCGCGCCACGCCTTAGGAGCGCTCGGCGAGCTCGCGCCCGCCTGGCCCAGTTGAGTGGCGCATGGGCGTGGACCTAGAATCGTCGGCCTTCGTCCGGACGCCGTTCGATTGCCGCCTCTCACGGGAGATCCGATGCGCCGCCTTTCGTCCTTGCTGCTCGCCGCCACGCTCGCAGTCCTCGCCGTCGCTTCGAACGCCTTCGCCGGGCCACGGTTCGGCATCTCGGGATTCACCGGCTTCCAGAGTTATCAGATGGGGCAGATCAACAGCGCCATCCATTCGATCGAGGAAGCCTTGTCGACCACGGGAGATCGGGCCGAGATCGATAATCTGACCGGGAACTGGAGCTATGGCTTCGGGGTCCGCGCCGATCTGACTCCGAGCTGGCGCGCCTACGTGGAATACGAGCGGCTCGGCGACAAGACGGGATTCGGAAACAACCTCGGCGCATTCCACTTCGAGCCGGCAGCCAATGTCATCATCATCGGCGGCAGCTACTTCTTCCCGACCACGAACAAGAATCGCTTCGGATTCGGCGCGGGCGTCGGCCTCTACACGTTCGAGGGCACATCCAAGGCCACGCTCAGCTGGTACACGTCCACCGTCAGCGGCGACGTCGATCTCGGTGGCAGCACCACCGGCTTCCACGCGCGCGGTGAGTACGAGCTCACGCTCTCGGACATGTGGAGCTTCGACGCGGCGCTCGGCTACCGCTGGGCCCAGGGCAACATGCAGGTGAACGGCCAGGATTCCGGCACCGATCTCGATTGGTCCGGCCTCATGACGCGTGCGGGTTTCACGGTCGCGGTGGGCGGCGCTCGCTAGAACTCGAACCCGCTCGCGACCACGAAGGTCTCGTCGTCGTGGCGGTCGAGGTTGAACCAGTAGAAGGCGAGCCACTTGCGATCGAGCGACACCTCGACCAAAGGCCCGCGCTGGAGCTCGAGCCCGGTCTCGTAGGTCTTGGTGCGCTGGGCGGCGAGTCCGAGACGCAGTCCCTGCATGACGCCGTAGGATCCCTCGAGCCACGAATACACGAAGCTGCTGCCGGCGTCCTCGAAATCGACGACGACTTCGGACTCGGTCAGGAAGGTGAACCCGCGCCAGTCGGCATTGAGCTTCAGCCCGGGCGCGAAGCCGTCGGTATTCCCGAGGACGATGCCGAGCATCGGGACGACCATCCACGCGATGTCCTTCCCGAATTCGTACGTTCGGCCCACGAGCAAGGCGCCGGTCTCGAGATCCTCGTAGTTGTATCGCGCCTCGAGGTGGAGCACGCCGCGATCGGCTTCGACGATCGGGTTGAGGAACGCATCGGCCCCGGGAGGATCGTAGTAAGTGATCGAGGGGGCGAAGCTCCACTCCCCCGCGCGCGCGCGCGCCGTGACGGCCGCCAGGAAGACGAGCACGAACGCGAGTCGCTGAACGAGTCGCAGGCGCATCGGGGCAATATACTGCTCGCGACCATGCCGAGCTTCCAACCCTCCGGACGCCGCTCTCGTCCAACCGGCGTGCGCGCACTCCTGATTCTCGTCGCGGGCATGGCTGCAGGGTCGGCCTCTGCGCACGCGGCGAGTCCACCTCTTCCATCTCCCGACTCGGTCCTGAGCCAGGCGGATCGTTACCTTTCCGCGCGCACCGCCATGGGCGGTTTCAGCGGCGCGGTGCTCGTCGCGCGCGAAGGCCGGGTGATCCTGCGGAAGGGCTACGGCTTCTCCGACGTCGAGCGCCGTGTGCCGTTCACGCCCGCAACCCAACACCTGGTGGCGTCGGTTTCCAAGATGTTCACGGCCATGGCCGCGCTCGAGCTGCGCGACGCGGGCCGTCTCGATCTCGACGCTCCGATCTCCACTTACTTGCCGGATGCGCCGGCGGCCTGGGATTCGATCACCAGTCGCCACCTCATCCATCACACCTCCGGCATTCCGGATTACGAGGAACGGCTCGAGATCGGGTCGGAGAAGTACTTCGCCTTCATGACCCGGCCCGAGGCCTCGCGCGAGATCTACGAGCAGGCGAAGCGCGACACGCTGGAGTTCGAGCCGGGCACGAAGTTCCACTACAGCAACTCGGCCTACATCGTCCTCAGCCATGTCATCGAGCGAGCAGCGGGGCGCCCATTCGCGGATGTCGTGCGCACCCAGCTGCTCGAGCCGGCCGGCATGAAGAGCTCGGGAGTGAACGGTGTCGGGAAACCGCCGGCGCATCTCGCAGTGGGCTATACGCACCGGAGTTTCGGATGGGACACCGTGCTGGCGGGGCTGACGCTGGATTCAGGGCATCTGCGTCGGGTGCCGAAGCTGCCTTTGCTGCCGCCCGAGGGAGACGCGTGGCTCTACAGCACGGTGGACGACCTCTACCGCTGGAGCCAGGTGATGGACGGCGGCAAGCTGATCGAGCCGAGCGAAGTGGCGGAGGCATTCACCCCTGGCCTGGGCGACTACGGTGCGGGTTGGTTCATCTCCGCGCAGGCCTTCGGCCGCCGCCGCGTCCGGCACAACGGCATCCTGCCCGGCTATGTCTGCGACTTCGTCAAATTCCCGGACGATCGCGCCACCATCATCATCGTGTCGAACCTCGACCGCTCGCGCCTGCAGCGCATTGCCCGTGACCTGTCGGCGCTGCTCTTCGGCCAGCCCTACGACATGCCGGTGCGGGGCAAAGTGGTGGCGCTCACCCACGAGCAAACGACTGCGCTCGAGGGCCACTATCGGATGACGGACGGGAAGAGTCTCGATGTGCGCAAGGAGCCGGAGTTCCTCACCGCGGCGATCAAGGATCAATTCACCGCCGGGCTGATCCCGCTCTCGCCGACCCGCTTCTACATGCCGCTTTCGGACGGCATCGCGACCTTCGAGCTGGGAGCGGATGGGCGGGCCGCGCGGGTCAATCTCCATTACAGCGGCGAGGATCATTTCGGCGATCGCGCGGCTCCTTAGGCTCCTTAGACTCCTCACCAGAGCCCAGGGAGGATGCGCCACCGCACCCGGGTCATGTACTGCGCGTAACCCTCGAGGTGGCGGCTCAGGAATTTCTCCTCGAGCAGGATGCGCGAGGTCATGAACAGACATACGAGAATCCCCGCGAGCACCCCCGCGTACGACTGGAGCCAGAGCGGAAGCCCGAGGACCAACGGCACGGCGCCGGCGTACATCGGATGCCGCACCACCGCGTAGGGCCCGGTGTCGATCACCCGCTGCTGCCTTTCTTCCTGATACCGGACCGCTGCGGAGGCGAAGGCGTTCTCGCGCAGCACGCGAGTGATGGCGACCCAGGAGAAGACGTAGAGCGCCAGGCCCAGCGACGAGACGATGACTCCGGGCTTCGGCAGCAGATGCCAGCGGAACACATCGAGGGCGGTGAGGACGATGGTGCCGACATAGAACAGGATGAAGAGGCTGACGAGGATCCTGTCCGCCGTGGGCTGCCCTTTTTGGATCGGCGGCTTCCAGCGCTCGCGAACGATCTCAGGATTGACCAGCATCAGATAGGAGGTGCTGATGGCGGTGCTCAAGGCCGTCAGGGTGAGGAGGACCCAGGCGCGCGGCCAGTGGAGCGTCCCCGCCGGCAGGAACAAGGCGAGGCCGTAGAACGCCACGACGGAGATGACTCCGCCCACCAGGCTGATCACGGACATGGACACGCTCCCCTTCCACCTTACCTGGGACGGGGGGTCGTCGATCAACCGGCTTGGGTTTGGAGTCCCATCGACCGAAAACAGGGCATGCCTCGCTCGACCCATCGTCTGGCCATCCTCGCCGGGCTCGCCGGGCTCGCCCTGCTCGCCTCCTGCGGTCGGCCCCATCAGGACGAGCCTCTCCTGCCTGTCGAAACCTTCTCCTGGTGCCCGCAGCCGATCGCGTTCGCGCCGCCGCCTTCGCGCTGGTACCGGCAAGGCGACAACGGCGGAGGCACGCTCGGCGTGCGTTTCATCCTCCGCGATGGCGGAGGCCAGTGCATCAGCCTCGCTGGTTACCGCGCCTTCGCCGAGCGCAACCCCAAGGCGGCGATCGAGCGGCTGATCGGGCGGCGTGACTCGCTGAGCGAGCGTGAATTCCTGAACGAGGTGTCCAAGCTGCGGGCCCGCACCGACGATCCGCTGTCGGACCGCGAAGCGATGGTGGCGGCATCCATCAACGAATCCCTGGACCGTGTCGCGTCGGACCACTTCGCCGGGCAGCCGGGGTTCGTGCTCGCCGATCTCGAGAGCGCGCTGCGCGTGGCTTCGGGCTACCAGATGACGCTGGAGGAGATCCTGCCGCGCATCCGGCTCCATCCCGAGCGCATGCACGAGCCCGAGCGTTGGCGGCTCGGCTACGAGCGCGACACGGTGGTCGCCGGTCATCCGGCTTTCGCGTCCGACGACACGCTGATCACCGACGAGCGCCCGCTGCTCTACCACCAGGTGTTCTGGGTGGTGGGTGGCTGCGCGTTCAACGCGATCTACCAGGGGACCGCCGAGAACCTGCCGACCTTCCACCGGGTGCTGGATTCGGTGGCCTTCCCCGAGATCACGATTGCGTCGCGCTGAAGCCATCGCCGCGCTGAGCGCACTTCTGGCTCTCGGCGCCGCATGCTCACGCCGGGAGGAGCGAGTCGCGCGGGACTACCAGGTCGGCGTCCATCAGGTGCGATTGGTCGCCCCGCCCGGCTGGGAAGTCATCGAGCACGGCCGCCAGCACCTCTTCCGCAAGGATCAGTCGGAGCTGTCGCTCGTCGATGTGGGACCGACGAATCCGGACAGCACCGCGCCCCAGATGACCCGCGACCAGAAGACCGCCTACGTGCTCGGGAGCTTCGATCCGTCGGACCGCAAGGAGATCGCCCAGCGCGAGGATCGGCTGCGCCAGGGTCGGGTGTGGACCGAAGTGCATACCTGGAGCCGCGTCAGCCACACGGATCCCGCCCGCGTCGCGTTCACCGAAGCCGCCGGGCATTTTCTCGTGCTGGCGACCGATTACGGTCCCATCGAGGTCACCGGCCCGGCGTTCGATTCGCTGCTGGCGACGATCGAGGATCGGTCCGACCGCGCCACGCCGCGCTGACGCTAGCGATCGGCGCCGGTGTAGCGCAGCACCACCTGCGGCATGGTGCGCGCGCGATCGCCTGCCGCCCAGGCATGGGCCGAGTCGAGCAGGAACAACGTGCGCAGGAGCTCGCCGGGCTCGACGCGCTGAACCTTCCACGTGGCCCCGCCATCGCGGGTGGCGATCACCACCGATTCGCCGACGTCGTTGTAGGAGCCCACGGCGTAACCGCGTTGCCGATCGAGGAACCGCACCGCGGTGAGGGTGAGCGGATCCGGCGGCACCTCGAGCTCGCGCACGACCTCTCGCGGCCTCGGCGGCTCTCCTTTGGGGATCACTCGCACGATCGGAACACCCTGGCTCTGGCGGGTCCAGGTGGCGCCGCCGTCGTCGGTGTGGAAGATCACGCCCTGCTCGCCCACCACCCACCCTTGCGCCGGATCGGTGAACGTGACGTCCCACAGCGTGGGCCGCTCGTCCTTGGCGAGCGGCAAAGCGACCTTCGTCCAGGTGCGTCCGCCGTCGCTCGTGGACTTCAGCTCGCCGCCGTGCGACACCACCCAGCCGTGCGAATCGTCCAGGAACTGGATGGCGTTGCCCGAGAAATAGTCATCGTCGGCCATCACCGATGACCAGCTCTCTCCTCCGTCGCTCGTGCGCAGAAGCGTCGAAGGTCCGACCGCCCACCCGTTCCACGCGTCGAGGAACCGCAGATCGGAGAGCATCGATCCGCGCGATCCGTCCGCCGGCGTCCAGCTCACGCCGCCATCCGCCGTCACGAGCACTCGGCCTTCCGAGCCAAGCGCCAGGCCGTTCAGCGTGTCGCGAAACTGCGAAGCGCCGAGCGCGAAGCCGGCGCCTTTCCCGGGAACCACACCGCTCATGAACCGCCACGTCCGTCCGCCGTCTCGGGTGCGACCGACGATGCCGCCGGGGATCTGGTAGTTCCCACCCGTCATCCAGCCGTTCAGCGAGTCGGTGAAGAAGATGCCGTCGAAGATGGCATCGGTGGGAATGGTGACCGCTTGCCAGGTCTCGGGTGGCGTGATCGCCTTCTGGCCACAACCGAGGAGCAGGAGCGCGCCGATCAGCCAGGCGCGCCGGCGAATCAATCCGGTCCCCCGCGAGGCGCCCGATCCACCCATGGGGTTCGATGCACGGCCAGCCACAGCGCGCCCACGACCAGCAGCACGGCCGAGACACCGAACAGCTCCTGCCACGTCGCGGTGCCCTCGAAGAGCATGATCCAGATCTCGCGGACCACGATCGTGATCGAGAGCGAGAGCACGTGGGGCACGGACAGTTTCGAGTGCTCCCGATAGTCGCGGAACAGGCTGAAGATCTCGACGAACACGAAGACCGTGAGGACGCTGAGACCGATCTCCTTGAGCGCTCCGGGCTCGTACTGGACGTACGCCTGATACGTCTCGATGGTGACCAGGATGACCGCGCGCACGAGGATGGCGAGCACGATCAAGCTCAGGGCGTCGAGCACCAGATTGCTCGCCCAGCGACTGATCCGCGCAAACGGGGCTTGCTGAGGGGTCATGGGAAGCTCCGCGGGGCCAAGAAGTTAGCGGGCGGGCTGGCGCCCGCCCGCTGGAGACAACCCATCGTGGACCTCGCGGTCCTACATCTGCGGCATGTCTCCGCCCGACTCCATCATCTTGCGCATGACCTTCCTGCGGACCTTGCGCCGGACACGGCGAACCTTGCGCCGCACCTTGCGGACAACGCGGCGCACCTTGCGGCGCACCTTGCGGCGGACGCGGCGGGTCTTACGAGCGACGCGGCGAACCTTCCGCCCCGTGCGGCGAACCTTGCGCCGCACCTTACGAGTCGCCTTGCGCTTCACTCTCCTCACCTTGCGAGCCGCCCTCTTCCTAGCTGCCATTTGTTCCTCCCTGCGGATAGTCCGCATGACCGTTCTCGGCTCGACATTCCGTCAGGAAAACCTGACGTAAGGACCGGAGGGGTTTCGCCGCCCGCGAAGAGGAAGGTGCGAGGACAAATGCGGCAGCGAACGATCTAACCGGAGTGAGGTCCCGCGTCTGGGCGAGGCACATATGCTATGGCGAATCTCCTCGGTATCGACGCATGTCAGGCCATCGCCAACGTAGCACACGTGCAACATCCGTCAAGCAACATTGTCGCGCATTGCACCATTTTTTTGTCCGCGACGTCGTGTTGGATGTCACGGTTCGGCATTCCGCGATCGACGGTGCGCACCGTGTGCGCGACACGGTGTCACCGTCGACCGAGAACCGCTCCGTTACTTCTTCGCCATCAGCTGGCGCACGCGCGGATCGGTGGCGACCGTCGCCAGAGCGGGTTCCGTCTGGATCACCTCGGGGCTGAAATGACCCGGAGACGCCGCCGCGGCCTTCTCGAGCGAGCGAATGGAATCCTCCTTCTGGCCGGCCTTCGCGTACTCCACGGCAGCCGTGTACCAGGTGTAGCCCGACATCTCGTCCTTGGTGATTTCCGCCTGGCGGGCGAACGCTTCCGCCGCCGGTTGGTGCTTGTCCTGAGCGCGAAGCGTCAGGGCCAGACTGCGCCAGGCATCCGCGTCCTTCTCGTTCTCCGCCAGCAGCGCTCGATACGCCTTTTCGGCCTCGACGTAGTCCTTGCCGGAATAGTGGACGTCACCCATCTGCATGCGGCGGCCGCGGTCGTCGGTGCTGGGATTGAGGTACGAGTACCCCTGGGCGAGCGATGCTTCAGGCGCCCAGGCGTACTCCATGTAGGTCGCCACGTCGTCGGCCACCTTGCGCCCGAGCAGCCGCGCCACCACGTGGAGCGAGCCGTCGATCCCGGCGGAGATGCCGGCCGTCGTCACCACCCTGCCGTTGTCCACGAAACGGCGACCGCGCTTGACCGATGCCTTCGGATAGCGCTTCTGCAGACCGTCGATCGCGCCGTGGAACGTCGTGACTTCGAGCCCGTCGAGGAGTCCCGCCTTGCCCAGGACGAAAGCGCCGGTGCACACGGATTGGGCGATCTCCGCCTCGACCGAGGCCTTCTTCGCCCAGGCGAAGAACTCGGCGTTGTCGGTGATCTGGTTCGACGGTCCCCCCGGGAACAGCACGATGTCCGGCTTCGGAGCATCCTTGATCGAGTAGCTCGGGACCACGTGCAGACCCTGCGCGTTCACCGGATCCTTGGTCTTCGAGACGATGTACACGTTGAACGCCGGCTCCCCGTTGACGCGGGCGAACTCGGCGGCGTCGTTGTACACCTCGAACGGCCCGGTCCAGTCGAGCGGCTCGGCATTCTCGTAGACCACGATCGCCACGTTGCGGGTGTACGGCTTGGCGCAGGCCGCGACCGGAATCACGACCAGGCCGGCGAGCATCACGCTGCCCAGGATCTTCATGGAAACCTCCTCGAGAGACGTTTCGGCCTCGCGGCGCTGAACGCCGCACGCCGCATTCTGGCAGCGCGAGAGGGGGCGAAACGGAGTCATGCAGCCGAAGCGCTGGCGCGCGCAGCGAACCGGCTCGCGGAGCTCCGAGCGCGGCATAGCCGCGCTCGAACGCCTCAGCTCGAGCGTCGCGGCAAGGCGCCCAGCAGGCGCTCGAATGCTTCGCGTCGGCTGCGCGAGAGGCGCACGCGGGCGCCGTCGGCCAGCACCAGCAGCCGGTCGCCGCGCACCAGCGGCCGGATCTCCCGAACGCGCTCGATGTGGACGATGGCCGAGCGGTGGACCCGGTAGAAGCGCGCCGGATCGAGCCGCTCCTCGAGCTGGTTCATGGTCTCGCGCAGCAGATGCGACTGCCCCTCGGCGTGGATCATGGCGTAGTAGTCCGCCGCCTCGATCCAGTCGATGGTGTCGACATCGATGATCCGCGTGCGGTCCCGATCGCGCACCAGGATGCGGGACGTCCGGCGCGAGCGCTCGCGGAGCAGCGCACCCACCCCGGTCTCGGCCGGCTGGCCGCGGCGGCGGCTGCGCACCTGCTCCTTGGCCCTGGCCAGGGCGTCGGTGAAGCGCTCGTCGCTGACCGGCTTCAGCAGGTAGTCCACGGCGTGGACTTCGAAGGCGCGCAGCGCGTGCTCGGAATAAGCGGTGACGAAGACCACCGTGGGCGCGCGATCGATCCCGACCGTCTCGAGCAGGTCGAATCCGTCCACTTCGGGCATCTGCACGTCGAGGAAGAGGAGCTCCGGCTGGGTGTGCTCGATGGTTTCGGCGCCGTCGACGCCGCTGCACTCCCCCACCACCTCGACCTCGGCGTCCTCGGCCAGCATGAGCCGAATCGCCTGCCGGGCGAGCGGCTCGTCGTCGACGACCAGCACCCGCACCCGATCGCTCACCGAGCCTCGCTCCACGGCAGCGTGACCCGCGCCATCACGCCGCCGTCATGGGTCGCGAGCTCGAAGCTCGCCTGGTCGCCATGGAGCTGGGACAGGCGCGCGATCGTGTTGGAGAGACCGATGCCGTGCTTTCGGTCGGCGTCCAGATGTCCGGTGTTGAAGATCTCGATGGCCACCTGCTCGCCGCGTCGCTCCGCGCTGAGCGCGATGCGTCCCGCCGCGTCGCTGCGCGAGAGCCCGTGGCGCACCGCGTTCTCGACCAGCGGCTGCAGCAGCAGCGCCGGCACCGCGGCGCGCGCCGCACCGGGATCCACCTGGACGTCGAACGAGAGCCGGTTGGGGAACCGGAGGCTCTGGATCTGGAGGTAGCGCTCGACCGTTCGCACTTCCTCCGCCAGCGGCACCGTGCCTCCTCCCGCGCGGTCGAGGGCGTAGCGCAGCAGATCCGAGAGCCCGCCGATCATGGTGAGCGCCTCTTTGGTCTGTCCCGCCCGGACCAATGAGGCGATCCCGTTCAGCGTGTTGAACAGGAAGTGGGGCTGGGTCTGGAGCTCGAGCGCGTGCAGCCGCGCCTCGGCGAGCGAGGTCTCGAGCTGCGCCGCCTTGCGCTCGTGCTCGCGCGCCCGCGCCGAGGTCTCGTCGACGTAGTACGCCAGAACCACCAGGCTGTAGAGCACGATCTCGATCGGGACCTGGAAGTAGCCGACGTGGATGAACCGCGGCAGGAACCGGGTCGGGTTCATGAAGTCGTACGGGACCAGCACCAGCTCCGCGACGATCCAGGCGGCGACGTGCGCGATGCCGAACACCAGGGCCAGCGCGGCATGGAGCACGACGGCCGAAGGCCGGAAGTCGCGCAGCGGCACGCGCCGCAGCAAGGCGCCGATCGCCAAGGTGATCGGTATCCAGAGACTCCAGACCAGCACCTGGTACGAGATCACCGCCAGCCACGAGTGGTGGTGGCTGAGCATGCTGATCTGGATCTGAAGCCCCGAGAAGGCTCCGAACAGGGACCAGGCTCCCGCCATCAGGAGCCTTCGGCGCGTCGAGCGGGTCATGACCGGGCGATCATGCCCGACTTCGAAGGCCGCGCGGCGGTCAATTGCGGTCAGTCGTCACGCCGGTGCGGCCAGCCGCCTTCAGCGGAAGCGGACCTCGG
>Ga0207670_10001873_pt1 | contig 11006 bp, 8 predicted proteins | sample KBSS23HmetaG_FD_184339 | JGI IMG/M metagenome (GOLD analysis project Ga0207670, IMG submission 184339) | Switchgrass rhizosphere microbial communities from Kellogg Biological Station, Michigan, USA - KBS S2-3H metaG (SPAdes) (version 2) | ecosystem: Host-associated > Plants > Roots > Rhizosphere... | reverse complement strand
TTCGTCCCTCGCTCCGCGTGTGGCCAAGCGTTCGCGGAAGAAATCGGGTTGTTCGCGAATGAGTCGGATGTCGAGCACCGCGACATTATAAGAAGGCATCTGCTCAGGGCAAGGGAGAAGCCGAAAACACGAGCGCGCGCAGCGTAACGCGGAGTTGCACTCTGCCTCATCGCAGTAGCGGCAGCCATCTTGGCTGCTGTAGAGGGTGGCATCTTGCCGCCCGGAATGGCAGCTCTGAACGCGGAAGTGACGGTGTCGCCCGCGAGACAATCCGCCAGGCAGGATGCACGCAGGCTGGGTCGTTGTACAGATACCGGCTCTCCAGCCGCCAGATGGTGGCGAACCGCTCCGCCAGCTCGATCACGCTCGCCAAGATCGTCGTGGCTGAATAGAGTCTCGCTTCGGCCTGTGAAAATCCTGGTTTTGACCAATCTCTATCCGCCGCATCACGCCGGCACTTACGATCTGCGGTGCCAATCGGTGGCCGAGTTGCTACGGCTCCGCGGTCATTCCACGCTCATCCTGACGTCCAATCACGGCCTGAACACCGAACAGCGCGACGACGAAATCCATCGCCGCCTGTCCCTCAACGGCGCCTACGGACATCCGATGGTGGCGGGCTTGAGGGAACTCGAGAAACTCGAGGAACGCAACCATCACGTCCTGACTGAGGCCATCGCCGAATTTGAACCCGATCTGGTTTACGTGTGGAGCCTGCACGGCCTGTCCAAGGGTCTCATTTATTCCTTGCGCCATTCCCGGCTGCCGACGGTGTACGACATCGCTGATCGCTGGCTGGCGGACGAATTACGCGAAGATCCATGGCTCCGCTGGTGGAATGCGCCCGGCACAAATCTCACGCGCAGCAGTCTCGAACTGGCCGGGAAGCGTAACCGCCTCGATGCCGTCGCCCCGACGCGCATGATGAAAGGGATCGACCGGATCCCGGAGGTTTACGGCCGGCCTAAAGTCGTGGCCAACGTGCCGCCGGACTCGATCGCTGCCTTTCGCTTTGACCGGATTTATTTTTGCAGCCGCGCACTGAAGCAAGCCACCGAACAAGCCGGCTTTCACGTCAGCCATGGCGAAGTGATTTACCCAGGCATCGCGACGGAGCATTTTGTCGGAGACGTCAAACCCGCGGCGGCGCCTGTCAAAAAATTGCTTGTGGTCAGTCGCCTCGATGATGAAAGCGGCGTGATGACCGCCGTTAAGGCGATGTTACACGCCCGGCAAAACAAAATGGCCGCCACCCTGAGCATTTATGGCCGGGGCGAATCCGATTATATTTCCCAGGCGCGCTCGTTCATCGTCCAGAACTCCTTGCCAATCGAATTCCTGACCGTGTCGAACCTGAACCGCGATCTGGCTGCGATCTACCGCCAGCACGACGCCCTGCTTTACACCGCCGAGAGCGAGGAAGCCTTTGCCACCGTGCCGCTGGAAGCGATGGCTTGCGGTTTGCCTGTGGTCGGCGCCTACATCGGCGGCGCGCGGGAACTGTTGCGTCATGGCGAAAACGCCTTTACCTACACCGCTGGCGACCCCGTCGAACTCGCGTCACGCATTCAGGAGATGCAGATGCAACCCGCCTTGCGCTGTCAGATGGCCGAAACCGCCCAGGCCGAAACACAAAGCAAATACAACCAGACCACGGTGGTGGACCAGATCGAGAATTACATGAACGCCACGCTCGAAATCTGGCAACACACGTGAGGCGGGAGAGAGAAGGCGGGGTGTTGGGCTCCCGGGGTATTGGGGCGATTCGCTGGTGGAATGAAACGAATGCCCCGTGTCCGTCCGTTCCTGGCTACATTCTGGTTGAAAACCCTCCCCTGCCCCGTCAAATTCACTTTATGCAATCGGTTTTTACGGGCCCGGTTTATGTGGTAGGCGACAATATCGACACCGACCAGATCATTCCGGCGGAATATTTGACCCTGGTACCAACGATGCCGGACGAATACGAGAAACTCGGCGGCTACGCGCTTTGTGGTCTTCCCAATTCACTGTATCCAACCCGCTTCGTTAAGGAAGGTCAGCTCGACACCGAGTATCCCATTGTGGTGGGCGGGAAAAACTTCGGGTGCGGCAGTTCACGCGAGCACGCACCCATCGCTCTGGGGTCGGCTGGTTGCCGCGTTGTTCTCGCCGAGAGTTTCGCCCGGATTTTTTTCAGGAACGCCGTCGCGACCGGCGAGCTGTATCCGTGCGAGTGCGTGGACCGGCTCTGCGATCTTTTGAAAACCGGCGACGTGGTGACTGTGACTCTCGATCAATGCGCTGTCGCAGTTAAGGCCACCGGAAAAGTCTTTTCGTTCAAGGCGCTGGGCGACGTGCGGCCGGTCGTCGATGCCGGCGGCTTGTTCAACTACGCGCGAAAGACAGGAATGATCCCAACACAGGGTTGATCCGTGTTCGACGGACTGAGGAGCTGCAGTAGAATGACAAGATCCGAATGACGATGGAATTCGGAAGTCCGAATGGCGAATGCAACTCCTGCGCTGCCAATCAGCGATTTTGGATTTCGAGGATTCGGGCTTCTCTTGTCATTCGTCATTGGTCATTCGGATTTCATTATGTCCATCGCTGACCTTCGTAGAAGCTACACCCTTGCTGGGTTGCGCCGCATCGAGCTTGATTCCGATCCGATTCGGCAGTTTCGAAAGTGGTTCCAGCAGACGCTCGACGCCCAGTTGCTCGAGCCCACTGCGATGACCCTGGCTACCGTGGATCCAGTGGACCGGCCTTCGGCGCGAGTTGTCCTGCTCAAAGGTGTGGAGGAACGTGGATTTATTTTCTTCACGAACTACGGGAGCCGCAAAGGACGTGAACTCGCGGAAAATCCAAACGCGTCCCTGGTGTTTCATTGGGCCGAACTGGAACGTCAAGTGAGAGCGTGCGGGACTGCGGGCCGGATTTCGCGCGAAGAATCCGAGAGCTATTTCAAAAGCCGGCCGCGCGGCCACCAGCTTGGCGCCTGGGTATCCACCCAAAGCGAGGTCATCACGGACCGCGCGGTGCTCGAACAACGGCTCAAGGAGTTCGAGCAAAAATTTCCGCACGCGGTGCCGGTGCCGCCGTTTTGGGGCGGCTACGTGCTGTCACCGACCGAGGTCGAATTCTGGCAGGGACGCCCCAACCGGCTGCACGATCGTTTTCGCTACACGAAACAGACGGAGGGGACGTGGCGGATCGAGCGCCTGGCGCCTTGAGGAGTGGAAAATGACCAATTACAAATGCCAAATGACGAAAGAAATCCCAATACGAATGCCAAGAAAGTAGGGATCAATGTTCCTTCGCTTCCCAACCTTCCTGCGGACTGAAGTCCGCCCCCCGTTCGCTCGCGGAATGATCGCGCTAAACAGCAAGTGCGCGGGTTTGGAGATTCGAGCTTGGGTATTCTTTTGTAATTGGGAATTTGTCATTCGGATTTGATCAGTGCATCTCCACCGCGCACGATCCGATCCCGCCGCGGTAGAAATTAAACTGTACGTCAGAGTGCTCCCCCAGCAATGACATCGGGACGGACGTGTCCACGATTCGTTGTGAAATCATGTACGTGGTCAAGCGCTGGCCGAATGGGTTGTCGTGCTTGCCCGCATGCCAGATCGACACTTTCTCCGCCTTCCACGTCTCCACCGGGCCAACACTGATCGCCTGGGTTGGCACTAGCGCGATGTTGCCACCACCGGAAGTCCGCGCGTTTTGGGCGATCGTCAAGGGATGTAGATCGACGACACGGGTGGCGAGCTTCCGATACTCCGCCGCCGACGGGGGTGCGGCCTTGTGCTTCCCCGTGCGCGGCAGCGGATCGTTAAACGCCCAGTGTTTCACATCCCCCTGCCCTCCCTGCATGATCGCGCAGCGCACGTTGTTCCAACTCTTGCAGTACTCTCTCGTGTCGGCTTTCGGAAAATGGAGGTGGGAATCCGGCATGCGCAGTTCCTTGCGAATCCGCTCAAAGCAAAGCTCGCGATCGGCTCTCTCAAACGACAACGGATGCGACGGAGAAACTTCTCGCCCGTCGAGATGCCACTCGTCCATGCCCCAGAAATGCGCGGAGCGGATCTTGAGTCCCAAATCATTCACCAATCGCGCAACGAGCGGCAATTGCTCGGTTGGCCCAATTGGTCCGCAGATGCCGACGGGGTTGTCTTCCGTCGATTGTTTCCACGCGTTGATGTATTCGAGTGCTTCCGCGAGATAAAATTCCTCGAGTGAATCGTAGAACACAACTTTGAATCCTGGTCGTGAGAGTCTCAGCATCTTTTCCGGTGTCAACGCCGCGGCGGCTTGAACGATTCCGTCGTCGAGCGTGGTGTAATCCCACCAATCGGGAGCGATGGAGCTGAGCTTACGGGGCATGGCTTGGGTCGATGGTCAGACGGTCAAATCGAGACTCAATTCATCGGACATTGCGCGACAAGTTTCTGTGTGTCGTAAGGGAACTCAATCAAAATCTGGGCGTTCGTTGACGCGGCCAACCTACTTTATGAAGCGCCGCTTTTCCTGAAGCGATGTCGATTACGGCACTCAATGACGAATGACAAATGACGAATGACCAAAGAAATCCGAAACCCGAATGTCGAAGGGCGCTCCCACGGGCGATCGCAAGATTCGGCATTCGGATGTCGGCATTCCTTCGGATTTTGGCATTTGTCATGCGGATTTGGGAATTGCGGTTCACGGACAACAATGGGTTAGTTCACCAAAATGCGGTCTGCGGCGACAGGCCCCGCTCGTACGCCTTGTTCACCAGATAATCCTTCCCCAGCGTCTCGCGAAGCGGGTCAACGTCTGACCCGCTAAAGCCGTAATGCAAATGTCTCCGCCAGCCTTCAGCGAACTTGAACTTCTTCGATAGCCTCCCAACTGCGCGCGCCATTTCGTCAACCTTCGCCGAGAGTGAGTCCAGCCCCTGGCTCACGTCGAGCCAGTTCATCTGGCTTTTGTGCTCAGCAAGAGCGCCGCGTTTGATGTCCTGCACGGAAGCCGTATTCACGAAAGCGCCCGGCGTGACGAGACGACGCAACGGGTCCCGCAAGCCGTGGGGCATCGCGTGATAAACCGTGGTGTCGTATTCGGCGACGGGGCGCGGCGGGGTGGATTGGAAATTCGGCATCGCGTGAGTGAACGCCGCGGTGACGACCAATCGGCTCGTGTTCGTGTGGTCTTCCATGTAGTCCATCGGCGCGTGCGTGAGGATAATCGCGGGCTTGACCTCGCGAATCACGGACGCTAGTCGGCGCAGTAGTTTCAGCTCATAGAGAATCTCCAGATCGTTGCGGAGGCTCTCATGGAATTCCGCCCCGAGGACTTTGGCGGCGCGCCTTGCCTCGGCGCGTCGGATCGTGCGAGTCTTCCGGGCGTCATGCTGCACACTGCCGCAACAACCATTGCCAATGTTCAGGTAGTGCGTCTGCCAACCGGAGCGCTTGAGTAACACGAGCGTACCAGCCATGTAAAACTCGATGTCGTCTGGATGCGCGGCGATGGCGATAGCGGATTTCATAATGATCTACCTCAGAAGAACGCAAACGGAGTCCAGGAAATCAACCTTCTTCTGAATGAGATTCCCTTTTCATGAACCCTAACGTAGGGCGGGCGTCCCGCCTGCCCCGTCGGCGAAGCCGAAGGCAAGTTTGCGTTTCCGCTCGCGCTTTCGCGCTCGCTGGGCAGGCGAGACGCCTGCCCTACGTTGGGCCAGCCTTGGTTCCTGGTCCCAATGCATGCGGAAAAGCGAAAGGGGGCTTTCCACAAACGGAAAACTGCGGGATGCACCGCGCCTCGGTGCATCGCGTTTTCATGTCTTGCCGGTTCGCGAGATTTCTGATAACTGGATAACGTTCAATCTTGAGATGGCCGCCGGTCTGGTCCGGTCACTGCCAGCCGTCAAGAAAGAACAAACAACAACTTAGGAACAGAGAGGCGATTATGAAAATAGGCATTGTCCCCGTTTTTCTTCTTGGCGCGCTTACTTTTGCGAGAGCGGCTATCATCCCCTTCAACCTATCACCACCCGGCACTGACAAGGCCGTGGGTTTGAGCCATTCGAACGAAGTCGGCACGGTCATCGGCAGCACCGGTTCCGGCAATGAAATCCTGGGTGGAATAACTTTCGATACGACCACGCGGGTGCTTTCTTTGGCTGTCGGTTACGGCTCTGCTGCGGGTTTCACGGATCTGACAGGACCAGCTACGGCCATGCACATTCATGGAACGGCTGGCCCGGGGACGAACGCCCCGGTCCTCATTAGCCTCAGCACCAATCACCTGCCGGCAGCGGATCCGGCAAGGGGCGGCGTGATCTTCGGCGGCGTCAACTACACCGAAGCCCAGGCGGCCGATCTTCTCGCCGGACTGCATTATATCAACATCCATACCTTCACCAATGCCGGAGGCGAAATTCGCGGGCAATTGATTCCGGTGACCAATCATGCACCGACGGTGACGTGCCCCGCCGCAGCCCTACTGGAATGCACCTCACCGAATGGCGCCAGGGCGAGGGTTACGGTTAACGTGTCAGATCAAGACGGCGACTTTCTCCAGGTAATCTGGAAGATCAACGGCACGGCGGTGCAGACGAACAACGTCGCCGCGGGCACGCCGACGACCCTCGCGGCCGTCTCGCTCGAGGCTGGGTTCGCGTTCGGCGAATCGGAAATCTCCGTCACCGTGTATGATGGGATTGGTTCGGCGAGTTGCATTTCAAAAGTCACCGTGGTCGACACCACCCCACCCACCGTGGAGTCCGCGAAGGCCAGTCCGAATGTTCTCTGGCCGCCGAATCATCAGATGGTCCGCGTTCGTGTCGAAGTGAAAGCGTCCGACGCTTGCGGCGAAGTCCGCAGCAAGATTGTGTCGGTCACGAGCAACGAACCTGTCAATGGTCACGGCGACGGCAATACTTCCCCCGATTGGAAGATCACCGGCGACCTGACTGTGGATTTGCGCGCGGAACGCGCCGGCCCGGGGAATGGACGGACGTACACAATCAAGTTGGAAATCTCCGATCACGCCGGAAACAAGGTCACGAGGAATCTCACCGTTTCGGTGCCGCATGACTCAGGCAAGCGAAAAGAGGGCAGCCATACACCGACGAGTGAATCGACCATCGTCGCGCCGGCCCGAATCGATCCTCCCGCCGTTCAGAAGAGAATCAGCGGCTCCGGGCCCAAGGAAAACTGAGAGTTCATTCCGAGTCTAAGTACCCCGTTCCGTAAATACGACGACGTTTCCGGCGCAAACCGCGCTGCGAAGCATTGCGGCTAAATTCTTACCTGCTTACCGGTTGAGGCGGATTTGTCGGCTGCGAAGATTATTTCATGACTGCGCAACGCATCGTTCAGGCTGGTGAGCGGCATTTCCTTGCCGGCATCGAGAGCGTCGAAGAACGCCTGGAATTGCGTTAAGTAGGGGTGATCTGAGACGTCGCCCGAATCGAGCATCTTCATGGAAAGCTCGCTCCACTTTTGTTTGTTCAACCCACCCAGCTTGTTTGAGTGGAACTTGTTGTCCAGGAGACTGCCTTCACTGCCGACCAGGTGCGTGTGAAAGTAGTACGGCTGAAGGCAATCCACGACGGCCGCGCATTTTCCGACGGCGCCGTTCTTGAATTTCATGATTGTGACGCTGGTCGTTGTGTATTCGTAGGGTTCGAAGGTCCTGCTCCGGGATTTAGTGTCATAGCTCGTCAACTCCGCCACATCCTGGCCCAGGCAAAGGAGCAAGGCATCCAATGCATGGCAACCGGCGGTCAGCAGCGAACTACCGCCGGCATCCTTCCGCGTGTTCCAGCGGAATTGGCCGTACCAGGGGCCGATACCGTGGTAATAATCCACCTCACCGTAATGCAACTTACCCAGCAGACCCTGGTCCAGGACGGCCTTGGTCGCGAGGAACTGGCTGGAATAACGGCACTCGAAGCAGACGCAGGTTCGCACGCGCGCCTCTTTCACCGCTTTTTGGATCGCCAGACAATCCTTCCAGGTCAGCGCAAGCGGCTTTTCGATGATGAGATGTTTGCCCGCCCTGGCTGCTGCCACCGCCTGCCTTGCGTGCTCGTAGGGGTAGCTGCAAATGGACACAACGTGGATCCTATTGTCGGCGAGTAGCTCGTCGAGGTCGTGATAGACGGTGATTTCGCCACCGTGCTTTGCGCTCAGTTCGGCAGCATCGAGTTTGCGCGTGGAACAAACTGCTGTCACCCGGGCTTGCCGAGTGGAGTTGATGGCGGCGATGTGCGCGGTCGCGACCCAGCCGTAACCGAGAATGCCAACATTGTAATTCTTCATGGAAACGCTGATGGCATCTCGTTAAATGCTCGATGTCAAAGGAAAAGTCGCAAACCGATCCGTGTCCGGTGCCTCTTGACATTGTCACCGGAGCGCGGGCGGTCCCCGCCCGCAGCACGTGGCTCGGTCGAGGTGGTCTGGAGTATTCCTGAGCCTTTCCACCGGCAATGCCGCTGCGGACCGGGACGGTCCGCGGTCCGGCGGTGGCGGTTTCATGCGCCCATCCACGTCCGGAGCATCCAGGAGTGGTCGGTTCGTAGGAGCGCGGCCTTCAGGCTGAGTCGACAAGGTTGGAATTGAGCGAGATCTGTGGGAGGAGCGACGGTGAGGCGGCGTAAACGCCGCGCTCCGAGACCGACCACTTGGACACGCACTGTCCCGCGTCATCCCGCGTTCGTTTGACACTCCCCTGCCCTGCCCCTAACTTCGCCGTCAATGTTCGAACTCGTCGCACCTTATCAACCCGCCGGAGATCAGCCGCAGGCGATCGCCCGGTTGACCGCGAGCATTTTGTCCGGCGCCGAACATCAAACCCTGCTCGGGGTGACCGGTTCGGGAAAAACCTTCGCGATCGCGAACGTCATCAAAAACGTGGACAAACCGACCCTGGTGATTTCGCACAACAAGACGCTGGCGGCGCAGCTTTACGCCGAGTTCAAAAGCTTCTTCCCAAAGAATGCCGTGGAGTATTTCGTCAGTTACTTTGATTATTATCAACCCGAAGCCTACATCCCGCGCACCGACACGTTCATCGAGAAGGATTCGAGCCGCAACGAGGAGATCGAGCGGCTCCGTTTGTCCACGATGAGTTCCCTGTTCGCGCGGCGCGATGTGGTGGTGGTCGCGAGCGTCTCGTGCATTTATGGCATCGGGAGCAAGGAGGATTACGAGGCGATGGTGATCCCCATACGCGTGGGACAGGAAATCACGCGGGAACAATTCCTGGCACGCGTCGTGGACCTGCAATACAGCCGCAACGACATCGAATTCACGCGCGGCCAATTTCGCGTGCGCGGCGACACGATCGAGCTCTGCCCGGCGGGCGCTGAGGACGCGCTGCGGATTGAATTTTTTGGGGATCAGATCGAGCGCATTACGCGGTTCGATCCCTTGACCGGCCACAAGCTCGATTCCGTGCCGCACGTCACGATTTATCCGGGCAAACAATTCGTCACGCCCATGGACAAGATCAAACGGGCGATCCTGACCATACGCGAAGAGCTGACGGAACGGATCGCCTGGTTCGAAGCGCGAGCCAAACTGCTCGAAGCCCAACGCCTCAAGATGCGCACCGAATACGATCTGGAGATGATGCTCGAGATGGGATTCTGCTCCGGAATCGAGAACTACTCGCGCCACATCAGCGCCCGTCCGCCGGGCTCAAGACCCTACACCCTGCTCGATTTCCTGCCGGAAGACCATTTGCTGGTGATCGACGAGTCGCACGCGACGATCCCGCAAATTGGCGGCATGTACGCCGGCGACATGGCGCGCAAGAAGGTGCTGGTGGAATACGGCTTCCGACTCCCGAGCGCGCTCGATAACCGGCCGCTCAGTTTTGAGGAATTTCAACGGTTTCAAAAGCAAACCATCTATGTCAGCGCCACGCCCGGCGAGCGCGAAATCCAGTGGTCGCGCAGCCAGGTGATCGAGCTGGTCGTTCGCCCCACCGGACTGATCGATCCGAAAGTCACGGTCCGGCCGCTCAAGGGCCAGATCGACGACCTCATCGAGGAAGCGCGCAAACGCGTCGATCAGAAGCAACGGGTCCTGGTGACAACGCTCACCAAACGCACGGCCGAGGAACTGACCGATTATCTGCGGGACATCGGGATCAACGTGCGTTACCTGCACAGTGAAATTGACGCCATCGAGCGCGTCGAGATCCTGCGCTCATTGCGCAAAGGCGAATTCGACGTGCTCGTCGGAATCAACCTGCTGCGCGAAGGGCTCGATCTGCCCGAAGTCTCGCTCGTCGCGATTCTCGACGCCGACAAGGAGGGTTACCTGCGGAGTGCCACCAGCCTCATCCAGACCGCCGGGCGCGCCGCGCGCCACATCGACGGCGAAGTGATTCTGTACGCGGACGTGATGACGCGGAGCATTCAGAAATTTCTGGCAGTCTCCGAGTATCGGCGACAGAAGCAGATCGCTTACAATCAGGAGCACAACATCACACCCCGCAGCGTGAGCCGGCCGGTGGAGGAGAGTCTGTCGGCGCGTTTTGCCGGGAGCGACACGGCCGCGGCGGTGATCAACGATGCCGGCGGCAATTTCGACGTGACCGAGACGATGCGGGAACTGGAAGAATCCATGATTGAAGCGGCGAACAACCTGGAGTTTGAAAAGGCCGCGCTGTTCCGCGATCAGATCAATGAATTGAAGAGGAGCACCAGCGGCGCGTCCCCGGACAAACCAGTCCTATCATCCACGGCCAAGCCAGTCAGTTATCGAAAGGCTAAGAAATCGCGCGTCGGCAGATAGATCGCCAGAGTGTTGCAGCGGATGGCCGCGAATCGCCGGCCGGTTTCAAATCAATGTCGGAGCGACTCTACCCAGTATTTGTATCTGTTTAGCCCGATGGGGACGCCTCAGCGCGGAGCGCGGACGGTCCCCGTCCGCAGCACGTCGGAAAAGAGAAGTGTTCTGGAAAAGTCCGCCGTTCAGGAGCAAGACGATCCGCTGCGAACCGGGGTATGTGTTTACCGT
>Ga0207670_10001872_pt1 | contig 11007 bp, 9 predicted proteins | sample KBSS23HmetaG_FD_184339 | JGI IMG/M metagenome (GOLD analysis project Ga0207670, IMG submission 184339) | Switchgrass rhizosphere microbial communities from Kellogg Biological Station, Michigan, USA - KBS S2-3H metaG (SPAdes) (version 2) | ecosystem: Host-associated > Plants > Roots > Rhizosphere... | reverse complement strand
TCAACGCCATTCTTTATTTCTTTCTCGTCTATCGCGCCGCGCCGTCGGCCACGCGCGGATTCGAACTGCCGGGCGCCCACAGCCGACGCCGGATCAAGGAACTCCAGGCGCAGATCCATCACCTGGACAAGGCGCATCATCATTCGCAGCTCGGCGACATTTATTTTCAGCAGGGCAAACTGGATTTGGCCGAAGGGTGTTACCGCGCGTCGCTGGAGCGCGATCCGGACGACATCGACACCCGCTCGCATCTGGGCCAATGTTTGTTGCGGAAAAGGAAACCGGACGAAGCGCGCCCGCTGTTGGAGAAAGTCTGCTCTGAACAGCCGAAACACGACTATGGCCATTCCCTGATGGCCCTGGCCGAGACCCAGGCGGTTTTGGGTGATCCCGACGCGGCCATCACCACCTGGCAGCGCGTGCTCGAGGATCATTCCTATGCGCGCGCGCGTGTGCAACTGGCTGAACTGTATTTGCAGAAGACGCAGGCCGACCTGGCGCGAACCGAACTGAATGAAGTGCTCGCCGACGATCGGCACGCGCCGGCATTCCAGCGCAGACGCGAGCGCGTGTGGGTGCGCAAGGCGAAGGCGCTGCTGAGCAAAATCGGCTGACGGCTTACCCCGGCTCGAACCATGCTTAAACCATCACGAAGCCCCACCCAGCTGAGACAAGTCACCGACTGCCTACAACAGCGGAACCTGTGTCGCGCTCGCTTCGTGGCGCAGCGTTGCGCTCTATCGCGATTATGACTGCAGCCGCTTCAGACTCCAAACGAGCCACGCTGGCCAGGCGCGTGGAAAAAATTGTCGCGAACACGCCGGTGTTCGACATTCACACCCATCTGTACGATCCGGCATTCGAGCGGTTGTTGCTTTGGGGCATCGACGAATTGCTGGTTTATCACTACCTCGTCGCGGAGGCGTTTCGTCATCTCGATCACCCCTACGAACAATTCTGGGCGCTGCCGCGGACGCGCCAGGCGGAGTTGATCTGGAACGCGCTGTTCGTCGAACACTCGCCGTTGTCCGAAGCGTGCCGAGGTGTGCTGACCACGCTGAACCTGCTGGGATTGGACGCGCGGAAGCGTGATCTGACCGCCCTGCGGCGCTGGTTCGCAAAGCAGAACGTCGAAAAACATCTCACCCGTTGCCTGGACCTGGCGAAAGTTGGAAGGGTTTGTATGACCAACTCGCCGTTCGATGATTTGGAGCGACCGGTCTGGGAGAAGGGATTCCGGCGCGACGACCGGTTTGTGGCGGCGTTGCGGGTCGATCCTCTGCTGCTGGCCTGGAACGACACGGCGCAGCGGCTGGGCGGCTGGGGCTATCAGGTGGGCGCCCTACTAACAGTCCCGGTCCTCAGCGAAGCGCGCCGTTTTTTGGCCGACTGGACGAAACGCATGCAGGCGAAGTACCTCATGGTATCGTTGCCACCGGATTTCCGGTTCCCGGAGATCAATGATTGCGCGCGCTTAATCGAAAAGGCGGTCCTGCCCCATTGCCGTGAATTCGGCTTGCCGTTCGCGCTGATGCTCGGCGTAAAACGCGCGGTCAATCCCGCGCTTGGACTCGCGGGCGATGGGGTCGGGTTGGCGGATTTGCAGTCGCTCCAGAATCTCTGCGCCGCATTTCCGGAAAACAGGTTTCTGGTCACGGCGTTGCCGCGCGAGAACCAGCACGAACTCTGCGTGCTGGCCCGCAAATTCCGCAACCTGCACGTGTTCGGCTGCTGGTGGTTCACGAACGTCCCGCAGGTGGCCGAGGAAATGACGCGAATGCGGCTGGAGCTGATTGGACTGAGCGTGACGCCGCAGCATTCCGATGCCCGAGTGCTCGACCAACTGGTTTACAAGTGGAATCATTTTCGCGAAATCCTCGCGCGCGTGTTGATCGACCAATATGCCGGCCTGTCGCGCGCCGGATGGGAACCGACAACGGCGGAAATCCAACGCGACGTGAATGACCTCTTCGGCGGCGCCTTCGAGCGATTTTGTCAGGTCGGGTGACCCGCGTGTGGCGCGCGACGCGATTTGGTGTTTCGCGCCGCGTGGTGTGCAGCACAAAAAGGGCTAATTATCGTTGTCCCTCCGGGACAAGCCCGCAAACTTCTATCGAAATGGATACAACTGGCCGGCACGAAAACCCATCGCCCCTCAGCTCCCATCACAAAGTGGTTACTTTTTCGCCTCACACCGTTCCCAGTGTCCGAACCGTCCAAACCGACAGAACACTTGACGCCGCGGTGGTCGGTCCCTAGTTTCGTGCGTCCATAAATTGAACGAGAAGGAAGTGGTTTCGTCCGGTGCGAATGAAGTCAACCTGAATTGGGCATTCAATGAATTGGTCACGAAAACTCGGATGGTTCCTCCTGCTGGCGTTGGTGGCGGTTTTTCCGTCGCTGGGCGGGACGGTGAATGACGGCAGCACGACCAATAATCTGAATCAGATTCTTAATTCCAGCCCAAGCAGCCTGTCCGATTCGTTCGTCAGTCTGGAACTGGCCAACTGTTCGTCGGACTGCTCTTTAAAAGCGTTCCAGGGTGGCGACAACAGCTCGGCCATATTTGCATTGCGTTCCGCCTGGTACGCGAACGCCGTGGCTCCGACTGGCGGCGTTTACACCGTCTCGGCTGCTTTTCAGCCGGCCAATATCGCGTATCAAAATCGTGGCGGAGTGATGGGCTGGTTGAGTTTGAGCACAAGCAACGGAATCGTTCTTCAAGTCGTTCCCGAGGACGGGTTCGACTCGAAATCGTTTCGCGTGTCGGTGGTTGATTTTTCAGCCACTAACGGCAACGACAATGAGAGCCTCGCTCATCTATTCAATACGAATGGAACCGCTGCCACGGGAGACGCCGCTTCGGCCTGGTCGGAATTGGGAACCAATTACTCCGCCACGAATTTTGCGACGTTCCAATTGGCCTTCTCAGCACCCACGCCGGCTGAGCTCGCCATCCTTACCAATGCCACCGCGCACGTGACAGCCAGTGTTTTTCAAGGGACCGCTGGGACGCCGATACAGGTCAGCCGCACAATCGAGTTGTTGACGGACCTGGCGTTGCCGCCGCCGAGCAATCATCGGTTCGGCTATTACGCTGTGTGGGCCTCCATCTTCGAGGCGGGAGACGCGATCGGTTATTTGGACAACCTGTCGGGCGAGGGCGGAGTCGGCTCGCTGAGCAACGCGCCGCCTGCGGTCAGCATTTCGAGTCCAACGAGCGGGGCGACATTTACAGAGCCGGCCAATATCCCGATCGTCGCCGGCGCGACAGACAGCGACGGCACCGTGACGCGCTTGGAGCTTTATGCCGGCGCGACACTTCTTGGCACGTCCACCAACAGTACGTTGAGTCTCACGTGGACCAATGTGCTGGCGGGGAGTTATTCGCTGACGGCGCGAGCGACGGATGACCGCGGCGGTACCAGCACGTCCAATCCGGTCAATGTCACTGTCAACAGCTCCACGGTGAGCGGTCCCCCCCTCGGCATCGCGCTGACAGCGAACAGCATTGAGATTTCCTGGCCAACAGCCGGCTACCAGCTGCAAATGAAAACCAATTTGTCATCGCCGAACTGGACGGACGTTGCCAATACTGTGACGACTAATCGCGTCGCGCTTGCCCTGTCCGCCGGCAACGCATTTTTCCGACTGACCCAGCAAGGAACGCTTACCGGTCCGCGTTTGACGATTCTGCTTTCTGGAAATTCGGTCGTGATATCCTGGCCGGCGCAAGTCACAGGTTATCGGTTGCAAGCGAAGGCGGACCTCAACGCGGTCTGGACTGATGTCGTCACTGTTAATAACCAAGTGACCGAGACCATTAGCGGCGCATCGCGTTTCTATCGCCTGACGCCCTAATTTGCGCGGCGTGGGCAAAGCTCTGGTCAGTCATCAAACCACTCGTCCCGTTCATCGAACGCGGGCACAGGGATGTTGATGATCTTGAGCTTGCCGATGGCCCGGTGCCGGCAGCCGGGCATGATGTAAATCGCTGTCATCGGCTTCACCGGGACGAGCTTTCCGTCCAGCTCCATTTGGCCTTCACCTTCGAGCACAAGATAAATCTCCGTCATTTCCTTATGATAATGCGTGCGGGCATCCTGTTGAATGTCCACAATGTGAAGGCTGGCGACGGCGTGTTTTGAATCCGCGAACGCGCGGCGAGCGAAACCGCAAGGGCACTTGACGGGCGCAAGCTCGTCCAGATGAGCGATGAGGTAATTAGGCATAGTCGGTGACTCCTGATAAGTCAGTTCGTCAGTTTCATCCCGGTCGCCGGGTCAACAGGGACCGCATCGAGATAATCCGGCACAAGCTCATTCAGACTTCTCGGATGCCGGCCACGATCCAACTCATAGGCGCGCACTGCCAGGTCAATAATCAGTCGTTTGAAAGGCAGTTCGGATTGGTTGCATTTCGTTACAAAATTCTTCTGCGCTCGCCTCGTCAGCGACGCAAACGGAATCGTCGCCGCGACACGCTGCCAAACCGGAATAGTCAGCCGCACCCATTCCGCTTCATTGCGCATTACGTCCGCTAACGATTCCTGTCGACGTTCGATTTCCTGTAACTGCTTTGACAGGTCGCGGCAAGCGGTCGCGTCGAGCGAAGCCGTAATTCTCTGCAAGGCATTGACACCGATCGTTTCACAGGCGATTCCCACCAGGTGGTCGATCATGACTCCGCCCCGGCACGATTCCATTCCGTAACGGATTGTTACCAGATAGATGCGCGCGGCGTCGTTCGTGCGGCGTTCCAGCTCTGCGAGTCGTCCCTCTGCTTCGAGCAATCGTGTCACGCGCTTGATATCGCCTAGCGAACGAAGATCGAGATAGTTCGTTGTGAAAGAAAGCGCAATTCGGCATTGCTTCGCCAAACCTATTCGGACGAACTTGAGGACCCCGGCGTTTTCCGCGACGTGCTTGCGCAGGTCCTCCAATGACCCCCAAGCGAAATCGGCTGAAGTGCCTACGATGAGGTTTTGCGCCTTCACAAAATCATCGTAGCCGTTCGGATTGGGCAGGGGCGGCAGCGGCGTTTTCCGGTTCAGCTCGACCAATTCATAAGCCAGCACGCTGAGCAGGATCAGCAGGCAAAGGGTAAAAAAAGCTTTCCCTCTTTTGAATTTTCTATCCGGCATGGTGCGTCAACAGATTGACAAGAAAAGGCCTAACGTCAACAGTAGGGGTACCAACGCAAAATCCAATGACCCGACCGAACCTCCTGCTCGCCACCACTCTGCTGGCGGGCGCCCTTTCGCCCACGCGTGCCGCCGACAAAGTGGATTTCGAGCACCAGATAAAACCGATCCTTGAACTGGACTGTATCCGCTGCCACGGGGCGGAAAAGCCAAAAGGCGGATTGCGCCTGGACACGAAAGGCGGCGCGCTCAAGGGTGGGGACAATGGTGTGGCATTGGTGCCTGGCAAACCAGACGAAAGCCCGCTTTATACAAGCACTATTTTGCCCGCCGACGACGACAAGCACATGCCGCCCAAAGGCGATCCGCTCAAGAAGGACCAGACCGACCTGCTGCGCGTCTGGATCGAACAAGGTGCCGTGTGGCCGGAAGGGTTGCCGCCGTTGATCGCCCGCAAACAGGAAGCAGCTCCCGGCGCTGACGAAGGCCAAGTGGCGGCGGAGATCCACAAACAGATTCTGTCGAGGCCCGGTCCAACGACAGAAGCGCAGATGAAGCTTTACACGAACACCATACCTGGCACGGCGGTGCAGTTCGCCATGGTGCCCATTCGAGGCGGGGAAGTCTTGATGGGCAGCCCGGAAAATGAACCGGGACGAAAGCCGGACGAAAGCCCCCAGCACAAAGTGAAAATCTCCCCGTTCTGGATGGGCCAATGCGAGGTGACGTGGAATGAATTTGAGCTGTTCATGTTCCCGGAAGAGGAGCAAAAGCTCAGGCTGGGGACGACTTCCGATGTGTACGTGGACAAGGTTTCCGATGCCGTCACGCGTCCCACCAAGCCGTATGTTGAAATGAGCTTTGGCATGGGCAAGGACGGTTACCCGGCCATCAGCATGACCCAACATGCGGCGAACAAGTATTGCGAATGGCTCAGCGGGAAAACGGGGCAATTCTATCGCCTGCCCACCGAGGCAGAGTGGGAATACGCCTGTCGCGCCGGCACCACCACGGCCTACTCGTTCGGTGACAACACGGCCAATCTGGGTGACTACGCCTGGTACGAGAAGAACAGCGACTTCAAATATCACAAGGTGGGCACGAAGAAGGCGAATCCCTGGAACCTCTACGACATGCACGGCAATGCCACCGAGTGGTGCCTCGACCAGTATGAGCCGAATTATTCGAGCGTGGCCACCGGCGAGGTGTCGGACCCCTGGATAAAGCCAACCAAACCTTACCCGCACGTGGTGCGTGGCGGCTCATGGGACGATGAAGCCGACAAGCTTCGATCGGCGACGCGGCGCGGGTCGGACAAGATGTGGAAGCAGCAAGACCCGCAGTTGCCTAAGAGTGTCTGGTATCACACCGACGCGCAGTTTCTCGGTTTCCGCATCGTTCGCCCCTTGAAGGTTCCTGCCGCCGAGGAGATGCGAGTCTATTGGAACAACGGCGTGGAGCGGGATTGAGCCGTTCTTCGTCTGCGCGTGGCAACCGAGTTGGAGTTCAGGCTTTAGCCTGTCCGGCGCAAATCACGCTAAAGCGTGAACTCCAACGGCAGCTAGCAGCTCAGCGTAGGACATTTCCGCATACGCTGTTATTCGTGGACAAGCGGTCCGAAAAGTCGATAATCTTGCCCGTTCCAAATGATTTCACGGGGCGTGAATGTCCGTGGAAACATTGGCGTCCAATAGACCTGTTGAAACAACCAGCAAATCCATGAAAGACTCGAACCATCCCAACGCTCTGGCGCCGACGACGCGCCGTGATTTTCTGAAGAAAACTTCCACCGCCGTTGCGGGCGGGACTTTGCTCGGCGGCTTGACGCTCGAACGCAGCGCCTTCGCCGCAGGGAGCGACACCCTGAAGGTCGCGCTCATCGGCTGCGGCGGCCGAGGTTCAGGTGCGGCCGACCAGGCGCTGAGCACCTCCGGCGGAGTCAAACTCGTGGCCATGGCGGATGTGTTTGAAGACAAGCTGCAAGGGAGTCTGGGGAACTTGAAAAAACAACACGCCGACCGGGTTGAAGTTCCCAAGGAGCGTCAGTTTGTCGGTTTTGATGCGTACAAACAGGCCATTGCGCTGGCTGATGTTGTGGTGTTGGCGACCCCTCCCGGTTTTCGCCCCATTCACTTCGAAGAGGCGGTCAAACAGGGCAAAAACATCTTCATGGAAAAGCCCGTCGCCACTGACGCGCCAGGAGTGCGACGCGTCCTTGCCGCGGCGGAAGAGGCGAAGAAGAAAAACCTGAAAGTGGGCGTCGGCCTTCAGCGCCATCATCAACTGGGCTATATCGAAACCCTGAATCGACTCTGGGACGGCGCGATTGGTGAAATCACCTCGATGCGGTGCTATTGGAACGGCACCACACCCTGGGTTCACCCGCGGGCGGACCTCGAAAAGCAGTACGGGCGCAAATTGACTGAAATGGAATACCAGATGCGGAACTGGTATTACTTCGTCTGGATCTGCGGCGATCACATCGTCGAACAACACATCCATAATCTCGATGTGATGAACTGGGTCATGAAGGGTCATCCGGTCCGCGCTCATGGCATGGGTGGTGTCGAAGTGCGCAAGGGCCCGGATTACGGCGAGATATTCGACCATCACGCGGTCGAATTCGAGTACGCGGACGGCACGCGTTGCTTCAGCCAATGTCGCCATATCAACGGTTGCTGGAGCGACGTTTCGGAGCACGTTGTGGGCAGCAAAGGTTCGGCCGATCTTTTGGACGGACGCTGGGCCATTACTGGGTCGAGCCCTTGGCGGTTTCAAGCGAAACAACAACGGGATCGTTATCAACAGGAGCACGATGATCTGTTTGAGGCGATCCGCAATAACAAGCCTTACAGTGAAGTCGAATACGGCGCGCACAGCACAATGACCGCCATCTTCGGGCGCATGGCAACCTACTCGGGCAAAGTGCTTGAATGGGATGATGCCATTAACTCAAAAATCAGCGTGATGCCTCAAAATTTCGCCTGGGACGCTGAAACCCCCAACAAACCTCGGTCCGACGGATGGTACGATCATGCCGTGCCAGGGAAAACCCGCGTGGTCTGATCATCGCGACTTAACTTCGCAATCGTGACCCGCATTGCTAATGCGGCATTTAACGTCGGCGTTGCGCTAGTGAACGGGGCGCGGCGTTGACGCCGCTTCAGCGTGGCACATACTCTGTGACGTTGTGGATTTCCTCGAAGGAAAATGAGGACGATGAAGCGGCCTGAAGGCCGGAACGATGCAGTTGAATTAATGGGGAGCGCAGCCGCCTCGGCTGCTGTTCGGCGCGCCCTCGCGCCGAAGCCCGGCATGTACGAGCGCACCAAACAGTGGACGGATTGGGTGCACGCAGTGGTCCGCGAGGGCGCGGTCCACTGCGCCCGAGGCGGGCGCGCTCCCCAAGTCAGCTGCATCGTTACGGCGGAAGGCCGCGCCCCTGACGTCATTGGCTGGGGCGCTAAACACGTTCAACCCGATGCTGGTGTTCACTTCGGCTCGTAATATGCCTTCAATCGGCTCGATTCCTTCACTTCGATTTGGTTACCCGAGAGACGAATGATGCGCGCTGCCGCGCGTTTTGTCCTTTCGATCAGCTTTGTTCCTTTGTCCGGTCCGAGGACACTGACGGCTGTCGCAAGGCTGTCGGCAGTGATGCCGTCCGGCGCAATCACCGTCACCAGGCTGTGATCGGTCAACCCGATTCCGGTGCGCGGATCAACGATGTGGGAGTAACGTTTGCCGTCGATCTCCACGCGCTGGAAAAGATCGCCTGATGTCGCCAGGCCGGCATTGGCAAGTTGGACGAATCGGACTGGCGGGCTGTTCGCCGTGTCGAGAGGCGCCAACTCGATGCGCCAACCTTTCGTTCCAGGAGGCGGATCACCCAGCGCCATATCACCGCCGCCGGCCACCAGTGCTCGCGCAACACCGCGCCGGCGCAGAATCTTCAGCGCCTCGTCCGCGGCGTACCCTTTGGCGATTGCACCGAGATCAAGTCGCATCCGTGGCGACAGCAATTCGACGGTGTGGCGCCGGAAATCCAGACGGAGTTTTTGGTGCCCGACTGCCTGAAGCGCCTCAGCGAGACGAGCGGCGTCCGGCAATTTTTTTTCGCGGCGTGCTTTTCGCCACAAGCTCACCACCGGTCCCACCGTCACGTCAAACGCTCCATCGGTCCGCTGTGCCAGTTGTTGCGCGCGTTGCAAGACCAGCCAAAGTTCATCACTGACTCCGATCGCCCGGCCGGAGCCGGCCGTCCGGGAAAGGCGGCTCAATTCACTGTCGTCTTCATAGTCGCTGAGGATTGCGTTGAGCTGCCGGACGCGGTCGAACGCTGCGCGGGCTGCGGCCTCGGCGGCCGGCTTCTCCGATGCATACAAGACGATTCGAAACGGAAGCCCCATTTGCGGCTCGGTGAACTCGAAGCGTCGGAGATCGGCGGCCGGGCGGGAAAGAGTCGGACAGGCGCTCAAAAGCAGGGTTGCCAGCAGGCCGGTTTGCAGGCCAAATGCAAGTCTGAATCTTTGGTGGCGCGCCACGGGTTCCACAAGTTGAACGTTCAAACATCAAGAGAGAAAAGCTATGCAATGGAAAGATAAAATCCTCGACTTCGTCTTGTTGCACGGGCCGTCGTTGATCGGCGCAGCGGTGATGCTGACGGCCGGCTGGTTTGTGGGCGGGTGGATTCGCCGGCTGACGGAACGAGCCTTGGAGAAAAAACACTTCGAGCCGCCGGTGCGCATGCTGTTCGGCCGCAGCGTTCAACTGTTGGTGATGGGCCTCACTGCGATCGTCGCTCTCGATACGGTAGGCTTTCGAATGACGACGATCATCGCAGGGTTGAGCGTCGCGGGCGTGGGCGTCGGGCTGGCCATGCAAGGCGTGCTAGGCAACCTGGTCGCCGGGCTGCTGATCATATTCACGAAACCGTTTCGCGTGGGGGAATATGTCGATCTGCTCAGCGTGGAAGGAATGGTGGACAAAATCGACCTTTTCACGACCACGTTGCGGCACGCCGACCTGTCGCGTGTCGTCATTCCCAACCGGAAAATCATCGGCGAAGTGCTCCATAACTACGGCACCATCCGACAGCTCGATTTGACCGTGGGCGTGGCCTATGACGCCAACCTGACGGAGACGATCGCCGTCGTCCGCGACATCCTGAACCAGCATGCGCGCGTGTTGAAGGATCCGGCGCCGGTCGTCGGCATCGGCATGCTGGGCGACTCCTCCATCGACATCGCAGTCAAGCCGTGGACAAAAGTGGCCGATTACGGCCCAGCGCACACGGAGTTATATCAGACGATCGTCGAACGATTTCGCGAGCGCAATATCACAATGCCTTTTCCGCAACGCGAGGTTCGATTACTCAACCACGGCTGAGAGGTTGTTGTACTGGGACCATAGACCCTGAGTTTTTGGTGAGACGATATTCTCTACCCCTCTCGACGCGGCAAGTGGGGTTACAAGCGCGAAGATAGTTTCCGGTAAAGTTCGCGGCAAAGTCGAGTCGTCAAAATGTCCAAACTCGCAGGGAGAAGCGTTGGTAGCCCATTCCGTGGTCCGCTCAGCGGACCGCAGCCCCTTCGAGGAGCGCTCGAATCTGAGCAACCGACGCCGTGCCGGTAGTGCCGAGTTGATGAACCACGATTGACGCAGCCGCCATGGCGATTTCCATCGCCTCGCTCAGCTTTGCGCCGGCAGCCATCGCCGCCGTCAGATTCGCCGTCACCGCGTCACCAGCGCCGACGATGTCAATCGGGCCGCGGACGGGCATTGCCGGGACGTGCTCGGCTCGGCCCTCGGGTGACGCGCCGAGGATGCCGCGCTCCGAAAGAGTGACAAAAACGGTGCGCCCC
>Ga0207670_10001871_pt1 | contig 11007 bp, 10 predicted proteins | sample KBSS23HmetaG_FD_184339 | JGI IMG/M metagenome (GOLD analysis project Ga0207670, IMG submission 184339) | Switchgrass rhizosphere microbial communities from Kellogg Biological Station, Michigan, USA - KBS S2-3H metaG (SPAdes) (version 2) | ecosystem: Host-associated > Plants > Roots >... | reverse complement strand
ACAGGGACTCCGTGATCGTGTATGGCGACGACGGACTCATGGCGTCGCTCGGTCGTGCTCGCCATCCACGCTGGCGCGCGGTAGCGCGGCCGCGCTGGATCTCATCCGGCGGTGCGCGGCGGCTTCATCGCGGCCTCGCTCGGCAAGCTTATCCGGGGGACATGGCTGGACGGCACTACGGAACACCCTGCGCCTGACTGTGTGCTCAAGAGCCGCGACCCGGAAGTGCCCGATCGCTGCTTCAGCCCGCGGCCGAGCCGGAGCCGGCTCCTAATACGCCTTGGCGAACACGACGCGGCGCGGGCTCGGCTTTTCGCACGCGACGCAGCGGCCCGGGCCGCCGGTGTCGGCCGGCGCGATGTCGGACGTGTCGAACGGGATGCAGCGGATCGTCACTTTGAGCGCGTCCTTGATCGCCGCCTCGCACGCCGCGGACTCGCACCAGTGCGACAACGCGAAGCCGCCGTGGATCTCGGGGCGCTCCTCGTTCTTCGGGGTGAAGAACGCGTCGAACTCGGCGCGGGTGTCGATGAGGCGCGTGTGCTCGCGGCGGTAGGCGCGCGCGCGGTCGAAGAGGCCCCGCTGGATCTCGTCGAGCGTCGTCACGACGTGGCGGACGAGCTCCGCGCGCGGGACGGACACCTTGTCCTTCACCCCGCGGTCGCGGCGCGCCACCATCGCCGCCCCGGCGTCGACGTCGCGCGGGCCGATCTCGATCCGGAGCGGGACGCCTTTCTTGATCCACTCCCACTGCTTCTCGCCGCCGCGGATGTCGCGGGCGTCGACCTCGACCTCGACGCGCCGCTCGCCGAAGCGCGCATCGCGGAGCTCCTTCGCCAGCGCGTCGATGAACTCCATTACGCGCGCCTTCCCCGCGTCGTCGCGGAAGACGGGGAGGATGACGACGTGCGCGGGCGCGAGCCTGGGCGGGAGGACGAGCCCGTCGTCGTCGGCGTGGGTCATGATGATCCCGCCGACGAGGCGCGTGGAGACGCCCCACGACGTCGTCCACGCGAACTCCTCGGTCTCGTTCTTCGTGTGGAACTTGATCCCGCTCGCCTTGGCGAAGTTCTGCCCGAGGAAGTGCGACGTGCCGGACTGGAGCGCCTTTCGGTCCTGCATCATCGCTTCGATCGCGTACGTGTCGACCGCGCCGGGGAAGCGCTCGCCGGGGGTCTTCGGCCCCTTCAGGACCGGCATCGCCATGAAGTCCTGCGCGAACGTCCCGTACACGTCGAGCATCCGGCGCGTCTCCTCCTCGGCCTCCTCGGGCGAGGCGTGCACCGTGTGCCCCTCCTGCCAGAGGAACTCGGCGGTCCGGAGGAAGAGGCGCGTCCGTAGCTCCCAGCGGACGACGTTCGCCCATTGATTGATGAGGAGCGGCAGGTCGCGATAGCTCTGCACCCAGTTCGCGAACGTCGCGCCGATGATCGTCTCCGACGTCGGGCGCACGATGAGCGGCTCCTCGAGCTCCGCCTCCGGGTCGGCGATGAGCCCGCCCTCCGGGCCCGCGACGAGGCGATGGTGCGTGACCACCGCGCACTCCTTGGCGAAGCCCTCGACGTGCGCCGCCTCCTTCTCGAGGTACGACTTCGGGATGAAGAGCGGGAAGTACGCGTTCTTGTGGCCGGTGGCCTTGAACATCGCGTCGAGCTCGCGCTGGATGTTCTCCCAGATCGCGTAGCCCCACGGCTTGATGACCATGCACCCGCGCACCGCCGAGTTCTCGGCGAGGTCGGCCGCGCGCACGACCTGCTGGTACCACTCGGCGTAGTCCTCGGCGCGCGTCGGGCTGATCGCCGTCCGCGCTGCTTCGTTCTTCCCCTCGGTCTTCTGCGTCTTGTTCGGCGTTTCGCTCTTGGCCACGGTGTTTCCTCGGCCATCCCTCTATCACAGGTGCGCGTGGTGACCCCAGCGGTGGCTGGGGTCACGCCGTGGCGAAGGCGAGCCACTCGACGAGCGGCGCGGTCGCCTTGGACGCGGTGGCGAGCCATCGCACGAGCTCGGGCGTCGCGAGGATCCCCTTCGGCAGCGCCGGGAACGACGCCGTGAGCCCCTTTCGTTTCAAGAGCTCGGCCCGCGGGTGGTCGGCGTCGTACCCCTTCGGGACGCGCTTGAACGTCTCGTGCGCGTCTGCTTTGAACCCCTTCCTCGCCAGCGCCGTGAGGATCTTCTCGAGCTCCTTGCCGCGCTTTTCGTCGGCGACGGCGGCGCGGAACCGCTCGAGCGAGTCCGGTTGCATCATGTAGTGCCCGGCCGCGCCGAACGTCTCGGTCGCGCCCACGTGGAAGTAGAGCGCCATCGGCAGATCGGTCGCCGTCCGCCCCGATCGCTTCAGCGGGATGTATCCGCCGATATGCGTCTTGTACGGCGATTTGTCCTTAGAGAAGCGCACGTCGCGGAAGATCCGAAAGACCTTCGGTTCGTCCAGATCACAGTGCGCATACGCGCGGTCGATCGACGCGCGCACGTCGGCGAGGAGGAGCTTCATCGGAGCGTTCCACCCCTCCTCGAATTCATCCTTGTGCGCCTGGAACCACTCGCGCTCGTTCTTCTTCGCGAGCGCCTTGAAGAACTTCCCATTCGCGTCGGCGAACCCTTCGAACGTGGGCATCCCAGAGTCGTATCCCACGGTCCAGCGCGGATCGAGGGTCGCGCGCGGGTAGGTAGGTAGGGTGCGTCTACGCGTCTACGCGTCTATTGGCACTTCACCGGCGCCTGGTGGCACTTGCCGCCGACCTTGCAGTTGTCGCCTTCCGTCGAGTTCTCGCCGCAGGTCACGCACACGCCGCCGGCGAACGGATCGCACGCCTGGTTCGGGAGGATGCACGCGGCCGCGTCGGCGGTGTTGCACTTGCACCAGTCGTAGCCCGGCGGCGTGTAATCCTGACGGCAGCTGCTGCCTATCGGGACGCAGACGCCATAGATCGCCGCGGACGTCGTCGAGCACAAGACACAGCCGAGCGTGTGCCCGGCGCACGTCGAGCAGTCGCTCGTCATGGTGCCGGCGTCGAGGCACTTGAAGAGGATCCCGCCATCGGCGCCGGCGTCGGTCTTCGAGTCGGCGCCCGCGTCGCTGGGCGCGGGCGCGTCGCTCGTCCCCGCCGCGTCGCCGGGCGGTGAAGTCGTCGAGTCGCCTTCGGCCGCGCCGTCGCTCGCCGGATCGACCCCTTCGCCGGAGGCCGTCGCGTCGACGCCGGGATCGCTCCCGCCATCCGGGCCCGCCCCGCCGCCGCTCCCGGCGAGCTCGACGCCGCACGCGCCGGCGGCCGCGCTCAGGGCGCAGACGGCGAGGAGCGCGCGGATCACGCGGCGGCGCATGCGCGAGAGTCTACTCGCGCCGGGCGGTTCTGTCTCGTCCAGGGCCGCGATCAGACCGGTCGGGCGAACGCGTTCTGCGCGCGATGGAGCCCCGTCGCTTGAGCCGCGACGCAGACGGCCACGCCCGCTGCGACGACGAGCACCGCGGCGCGTCCGGTCGCGCTCAGCGCGTGCGGCCACAGATCGACGAAGAGCACGCTGCCGATCGCGTACGCGCCGTCGCCCACGGTGAGCGCAAGCGCCTCGATCCGCCGCTCGCGGCGCGCGACGAGCCAGAGGACGGCCGCGAAGACGGCGAAGAACGCGCCGAAGGCGCGGAGCGGCAGCGCATCGTCCAGGCCGAACGGCGCGGCGAGCGCGCCGCCGTCGATGAGGAGGACGGCGGCGCACGCGGCGGTGAAGAGCGCGTTTCCGCGGAGCGCGTGGCGGAGCAAGCGGGTGCGATCGAGTTCCATGGTGGTCTCTCCATTTCGATGGGTCGGCGACTCGCGCGAGAAGATGGATCCCGGGGGCGGCTACGACGATTCCCTTCGAGGTAAGGCTTCGAGGAACGACGCGGCGCGCGCGGCGAACACCTCGGGCTGCTCCTCGTGCACGAACGCGCGGCCGCGCGGGATCACGTCGAGCGTCGCGCCGCCGCCGAACTGGCCGACCATCCGCCGCGCGCGTTCGATCGGGAAGATCGGATCGTCTTCGCCCCAGACGAGCTTCACCGGCGCCTTGATCCGCGCATGGAGCGGCGCGAGCCGATCGGCCAGCGCGAGGTCGAAGCTGCGGAGGAGGTCGATCTGCCTCCCCCACGCCTCCTTCGACGCGAGGAGCGGTGCGACGAGGAGCTCGTGGAAATCGCCGTCGATGAAGCCGACGTCGTCGAAGCACCCGCGATAACCCAGGGGCGAGCGGCGCACCGCGCGGCGCTTCATCGCGAAGCGGACGACGTCCGCGCCGCCGGGGAGGCGCGTGACGACGAGGAGCTGCCGCACGACGGCCGGGACGTAGCTCGGGAGCTCGGTGTTGCCGAGGACGAGCGCCGCGACGCGGGGGTCGTCGGCCGCGACGAGGCGCGCCACGAGGCCGCCGCTGTCGTGCGCGACGAGCGCGTACCGGGCGAGGCCGAGCGCGTCGATCGCGCCGCGGAGCGCCGCCGGGGCCGCGTCGAAGCCGATCGGCCCGCCGGAGTCGCTCGTCGTGTCCCCCGATCCGGGGAGATCGACGAGGTGGCACGTGAACCGATCGGCGAGCGCGGGGACCACGTTGCGGAACGTCGCGGACGTGAGCGGCCACCCGTGGACGAAGACGACGTCGGGTCCCTGCCCGAACGCGCGGTGGGCGACGCGGTGCGCGCCCGCGCGGAGCCACCTTTGCGGCGGGCCGCGGAAGGCCGCGCGGACGTCGTCCGCGGTCGGCGATCGCGCGGTCTTTGGCCTCTGGACTCTGGCGGCGGTGTCTTGCATCGAGTGAGCGCTGGGCATGTCGGCCTCCACGCGCCTCGGGATACCGGCCGCCGCCGGCGCGCTCAATTACCCGGGAGGTAAGCGACACGCGCGGAGCACGCTCGTACGATTCCGACATGTCGCGCGAAGAACCTCGCCTCTTCTCGGCGCTCCTCCGCCACTGGCGGACGCGGCGCGGAATGAGCCAGCTCGATCTGGCGATCGCCGCGGACGTCTCGAGCCGTCACGTGAGCTTCCTCGAGACCGGGCGCGCGCAGCCGAGCCGCGACATGGTGCTCACGCTCGCCGCGACGCTCGACGTCCCGCTCCGCGATCAGAACGTGCTCCTGCGGTCGGCGGGCTTCGCCGACGCGTTCCCCGAGCCGCTCCTCCACGGTGAGATGCCGAAGGCGATCGAGCGCGCGATCGAGCGGATGCTCGCGCAGCAAGAGCCGTATCCGATGGCGGCGTTGAACCGCCGCTACGACGTCCTGATGGCGAACCGCGCGACGTCGCGCCTCCTCGGGCGCTTCACGCTCGATCCGTCGGCGCTCGGCGACCGCCCGAACTTGATGCACCTCGTCTTCGATCCGCGCCTCGCGCGTTCGTTCATCGTCGACTGGGAACGGACCGCGCGGACGTTCCTCTCGCGCCTCCACCGCGAGTCGCTCGCCCACCCGAACGACGAAGTGCTGGCCGATCTCGTGCGCGCGCTCCTCGACTATCCCGACGTCCCCGCGACGTTCCGCCAGCCCGATTTCTCCGAGCCGAGCGAGCCGATGTTCACGGTCCGCCTCCGTCGCGACGGCGTCGAGCTCGCGTTCGTCACGATGGTCACGGTCTTCAACGCCCCGCAGAACGTCACGCTCGAGGAGCTCCGCCTCGAGAGCTACTTCCCCGTCGACGACGCGACGGCCGCCGCGTGCGAGGAGCTCGCCGCGCGCGACCGCGCGTGAGCCCGAGCCTCGTGGACTCGCGGCGCCGCGTCACTTCGACGGCGAGAGACGCTTCAGCGGTGCGCAGTGGACGGTGCGCTCCTTTTCGTCGAGGCGGTTCAAGATCGCGAGCTGGCACCGAAGATCTTGCACCGCGTACACGTCGGGATAGGAGGCGAAGAGCGGCTTCGCCGTCTCCCACGCCGTGCGCACCGCGCCGGAGTTCAGCTGGGCGGAGGCCTGCGCCAATCGTGGACGGTCGGCTTCGCGCACGCCTTCGGCCGCGTCCTTCGCCGACGGCGGCGCGGCGTCGCCGGTCGCGGCGGACGTCACGGTCGTCGTCGACTTCGCGTCGTGGCTCGCGGCGGCCGCCGCGCGCGGGCGCATCCCCTCCAGCGTCGCGATCGATCGTTCGCGTTCTTCGGTGCTCCACGGGGCGCTCCCGCTCGCCCTCCGGAGGATGTCGGCGATCGCGCCGGCGGCGCCGCGTGCGTCGCGATCGCCCTTCGCCTTGGATGCGGCGGCGAGGCGCATCACGTCGACCGCCTCGGGGCTGAACCCGGCCATCTTCGGATTGTATGCAGTGTACATGATGCTGGTGGCGCCGATCTCGTGCGGCGCGCCGAGCGTATGGCCGATCTCGTGGAGGAAGACGGCTGCCGCGCGGTGTCGCCTTCGGTCGCGCCGCACGCGGGCGCGCTGCTCTTCGCTCAGGTCGCCGAAGGCCGACTCGACCTGGTCGTATTCGCCTTCGCGCGATGCCGCGCGCAGCACGACGTGCTTCCCGAGGACCTCGCCGAAGCCGACGTCGTGGAACGACGCGGTCACGCGCGGGAGCCCGCCGACGAGCCCGACGACCCAATCGACGCCGTCGCCCGGCTCGTCGCGGTGCAATGTTTCGAGCGTCACCGGCAGTGGATCTTCCGGCGGCGACGTCGTCCAGCTCGCGACGCGCTCGACCTCCAGGTGCACGCCGATCTCGGGCTCGAGGATCTGGTTCGTGTCATCGAACAGCTCGCGCACCTGGCGCTGCCAATCGGCGGTCTGCGCGGCGTACTGTGGCGTGGCGACGACGAGCACCCGGTACGTCGTCGCGCGCGTGGCCCGATCGTCCGAGGACGCGTGCAGCGTCGCCGGCGCCCACGCGGCCGCAGCGCGCTGCTGCGCGCGCTTCGATTCGCCCCACCGCGAGTCGTACCCCAAGAAGCACGAAGACGTGCCCGCGAGGAGCGCGCCAGCGAGCCACCACGTGCCAACATTCGTCGCCTTCGTTCGCATGGCCGCCCCCGCGCCGATGCAGCTCGAAAGCGCGCAGCCCGCCGCTGCGTCGCTCCGAGCGCGCGTCCCCCGTAGACCAGTATATGCGCGCGCCGCGCGGTGACCGAAACACAATCCAACCCAAATGGAGGGCGCGGAGCGGGCTTCCGCGGCGACCAAAGTCATGCTCGTGATCCGTTTCCACGTTGCACGTCGAGGTAGGTCGAGGTACGCCTCCCGGCGATGAACATTCGCCGCTTCTTTGCTGCCTCGATTCCGACGGGCGCTGCCCTCGTCTTCTCTGCGGCGCTCGTCGCCGGGTGCGGCGCGGGGTCCGACGGGTCTTCGGGGTCCGACACGGCGAGCGCGGTCGGCACGCGATCGGCGGCGACGTCGACGGCGAAGCTGCTCGTTCATTACCCGACCGGCTTCGGCCACCGGATCACGGTGCACTGCGGCGGCGCGGGTCGCGACTGGAACACGCCCATCGAGACGACGTGGACGGACGGCGACGTCTGGCAGGTCACGCTGACCCTGACCGCCGGAATCCAGTGCAAGCCGCTCTTCGACGACACGACGTGGGCCGTCGGGCCGAACTGGACGCTCGCCGTCGGGCAGACGCTCGACATGTGGCCGTTCTTCTTCCACTCGGGCGGGCGCATCGCTCAGACGCAGAACTGGCATTCGAACATCTTGAACAACGACCGCCGGATCTGGACGTATTACCCGCCGTCGTACGACGAGAATCCGCACGAGCGATATCCGGTCGTCTACATGCACGACGGGCAGAACCTCTTTTACGACGAGGAGTCGTTCGGCGGCGTGTCGTGGGCGGTCGGCGGCGCGATGGATCAGGGGGCGCTCAACGCGACGATCCACGAGGCGATCATCATCGGGATCGACAACAACGCGGATCGGATAAGCGAATACACGCCGGTCCCCGATCCGGACGACGGCGGCGGGAACGCGGCGAAGTACCTGGCGTTCATCACCAACGAGCTCAAGCCGCAGATCGACCAGCAGCTCCGCACGTTCGCCGACGCCGATCACACGGCGATCGTCGGCTCGTCGCTCGGCGGTCTCGTCTCGCTCTACGCCGGCCTCGCCCGCCCCGACGTCTTCCACAACGTCGGCGCGCTCTCCCCCTCCACGTGGTGGGACAACACGTGGATCATCGGGCAGAGCAGCGCGGCGCACGCGCCGCTCCCGAAGCGCGTCTACATCGACTCGGGGAACGCGGGGACGTCGAACGACGACGTGACGAACACGGCCAACCTGGCGAACGTGTGGAAGCAGAAGTCCGGGGTCACCGTCGATTACCTGGTCCAGAACGGCGCGTCGCACAGCGAGACGTACTGGCGGCAGCGCGTCCCCGGGACGCTCGGCTTCCTCCTCGGCGGCAGGTAATTGCCCCAGCGGCGCTACGCGCCGGGCTTGTGGACGAGGAGCGTCTGCGTGTGCACGCGCGCGCCGCCCTTGTCGATCGTGATGAGCACCGGAGCTCCGGGCATCGCCTTCGCGAAATAGAAGCGCATGTGCGGCGCGTTCGCTTCCTTCCGCTCGACGACCGCATAGACCTTGCAATCGAACGTCCCCGCCGGGACGGTGATCGTCTCGTCGGTGATCGTCGTGGCGGCGCGCGGGAACTCGGCGTGCCTCCGGAGCTCGTCCCACGTCGCGCGCGACTCCTTCTCCGGCTGCACCGCCGCGCCCGTCTTCTCGTCGACGGTGGTCGAGCGCGTCTCCGCCTCCTCCGGCGTCACCTTCAGGAACGTGATCGTCGTCGTCCGCGGCGCGGCGCCGGGCGCCTCGATCCGATAGACGTACGTGCGCCCGGCGCGCGACGCGTCGCGGATCTGCGCCGCGGTGTACGGCGTCGGCGCGGTCTCGTCGGCGCCCGCGGGCCTCGCGCCGCTCGCCGGTGCCGGCGCGATCGGGGGCGCGGCCAGAGGAGCGGGCGCGACGGGCTTCGGTGACGTCGATCCGCACGCGGTCGCGAGGAGGGCCGCGCCGGCGGCGAGGGCGGCGCACGCGCGGGCGTGACGATCGGCGAAGAGGGCGGTGGATCGCGGGCTCATCGCGCGCACGATAGCGCACGAGCGGGCGTCACTCGACGATGTGGTAGTCGGCCGGGTCCACGCGGCGCGTGCGCGCGTGGAACTCGAACGTGAAGCCCGGCCAGAGCGTCGTGTTCTTCCCGTCCTTCGTCGAGTACCAGGCGATGCAGCCGGTGGACCAGACGGTCCGCGCGAGGCGCGCCTGGATCCGCGCGTTGTACCGCGCTTGCGCGTCGGCGCGGACGGCCACCGACGTGAGGCCGTCCCGCCGCACCATCCGGATCGCGTCGAGGATGTACGCGATCTGCGCCTCGATCATCGTGATCATCGAGTTGTGGCCGAGGCCGGTGTTGGGGCCGACGATCAGGAAGAGGTTCGGGAAGCCACAGACCGCCGCGCCGAGGAACGCCTCGGCGCCGCCCCGCCACGCGTCGTTGAGATCGCGCCCGCCCGCGCCGCGCACCTCGAACGGCGCGAGCGCGTCGGCGGCGTGGAACCCGGTGGCGAGGATGAGCGCGTCGGCCGGGCGCTCGCGGCCGTCGGCCGTGACGATCCCGCGCGGGCTCACCTCGCGGATCGCGTCGGTCACCACGTCGACGTTGTCGCGGACGAGCGCCGGGTAGTAGTCGTCCGAGATGAGGATCCGCTTGCACCCCATCGTATAGCTCGGCGTGAGCTTCCGCCGTAGCGCGGGGTCGAGGACGCTCGCCTCGAGGTGCTTGATCCCCATCCAGCTCGCGACCTCCAGGATCCGCGGTTCGACGACGAAGCCGAGCGCGCGGACCTCGTGGCGCGCGTAGAGCACGCCGCGCACGATCTTCTGGAGCCACGGGCGCGCGCGGAACCGAGCGCGCTCCTCGTCGGTGATCGCGCGGTCGGCCTTCGGGAGGATCCACGGCGGCGTCCTCTGGTAGACGTCGAGGTGCGCGACGATCGGCGCGATCTCCGGGACGATCTGGATCGAGCTCGCGCCGGTCCCCACGATCGCGACGCGCTTTCCGTCGAGGCGCGCGCCCGCGTCCCAGCGCGCGGAGTGGAACGTCGGGCCGGCGAACGTATCGAGCCCGGGGATCGCGGGGAGCGCCGGGCGGCTCAGGCCGCCGCACGCCGCGACGAGCGCGCGCGCGCGCCGCGTCTCGCCGTCGCTCGTGTCGATTGTCCATACGCCCTCGCCGTCGTCGAACGCGGCGCGCGTCACGCGCGCGCCCGTGCGGATATGCGGGCGGAGGCCGTATTTGTCGACGCACCGTTCGAGGTACGCGAGGATCTCGCGCTGCGTCGCGTACGTCCGCGACCACTCCGGATTCAGCTCGAACGAGAACGAGTAGAGGTGCGACTCGATATCGCACGCCGCGCCGGGGTACACGTTGTCGCGCCACGTGCCGCCGATGCCGTCGGCCTGCTCGAGGATCGTGAAGTCGTGGATCCCCGCCTCCTTCAGGCGGATCCCCATCCCGATGCCCCCGAAGCCGCTCCCGACGACGACGACGTGATCGTTCCTCATGGGGGCGCTCGATGGATCACCGCGCCGTCGAGCGGAACCGGCGGGTTCCGAAACGCGCGACGAGCTGCGGGAAGAGCGCCGGCGCGACGCGCTTCAGCCGCCAGAACCACCGCCCGTCGGCCATCGGGACCGAGTGGAGGACGTTGCGGTCGACCGACGCGAGCGCGGCGCGCGCCACGTCCGCCGCGTCCCCGCCGTGATCGACGAGGCTCACCGCTTCGGCGCGGATCGACGGATCGGTGAACCGGCCGCTGTTGACGATGTTCGTCTTGAAGAACGTGGGGCAGAGCGCGGTGACGCCGAGCTTCGTGCCGAAGAACTCGCCGGCGAGCGTCTCCGACAGCGCGACCACGCCGGCCTTCGCCACGTTGTACGCGGCCATCTGCGGCGGCGAGAGGAGCCCTGCCGCCGACGCGACGTTGAGGATGTGGCCGTGCCCCTGCTTCCGGAGGATCGGGACGAAGACGTGGCACCCGTGGATGACCCCCATGAGATCGACG
>Ga0207670_10001867_pt1 | contig 11011 bp, 2 predicted proteins | sample KBSS23HmetaG_FD_184339 | JGI IMG/M metagenome (GOLD analysis project Ga0207670, IMG submission 184339) | Switchgrass rhizosphere microbial communities from Kellogg Biological Station, Michigan, USA - KBS S2-3H metaG (SPAdes) (version 2) | ecosystem: Host-associated > Plants > Roots > Rhizosphere... | reverse complement strand
TTGATACGCTGATCGCATGCGCGTGGGGATGCGATCCGCTTTTGTCATCGCCTTGTCGGGGCTCGCCCTGAGCCTGTCTTTCTCGACTGCAGCATGCAGCAAGCAAGCGAACCCGGTGTGCGTCGGCGACACCGCACAAGGGCCGACGCACTTCTCGACGACGGTCTCCGCGATCGACGAGACGGGCGCGCCCGTCGCCGCGACGATCGACCTCGGCGATCACCAGGTCACCGCGGGGAGCAACGGCAACGCCACGCTCGCCGATCTCCAAGGCCCCGTGCTCGCGATCGTGTCGGCGCCGGGCCACCTCGCCGAGCCGGTGCCGATCGGGTGGGGCGACGAGGGGCGCGTCGTGACGGTGCGCCTCCTCGGTGACAAGAACGGCGAGCGCGTCGTGATGCACTCCGCGGGCGACGCGATGTTCGGACGCCGCTTCGAGACGCCGGCCGACCAGGGGGTCACGCCGCTCATCCCGCAGAACGACGCGGCGAACGGCGCGCGCCAGGTGGTCGCGGCGGTGCGCCGCGCGTTCGGCGCGGCCGACGTCAAAACGCTCAACTTCGAGACGGTGATGAGCGACCGGCCGGACACGTCGGCGTACCCGGGGAAGCGCTTCATCCTGCGCACCCGCCCCGCCGCGGTCACCGGGCTCACGTCGCTCGCTCCCACCATGGTGGGACAGGCGAACAACCACTCGCGCGACTACGGCGACGACGGGATCGCCGACACCACCGCCGCGCTCGCCGCCGCCGGCGTGCCGTTCATCGGATCGACGAAGGACGGGGCGCCGGAGAAGCCGTTCACCACCACCGTCCGCGGGACGCGCGTCGGCATCCTCGCCTGGACCACGGTCGACGGATCGTACGTGAACGACAACTACCCGCACGACGGCGACCCGGTCCCGCAGGACGTCGCGGCGAAGGATCAGTTCCAGTACGACGCGCGCCACTGGACCTTCACCGGGCAGGCGTTCTCGGTCCCCGATGCGCCGCGAAGGATCGGCGGCGCGTGGGGGCTCTTCAAGGCCGCCGAGGACAAGCTCTCGCCGCAGGACGACGTGGGCGCGTGGACGTCGCTCGCGAAGGTGTACCCGGAGATGCAGGACTGGGTCGCGCGGCGCGGGCACGGCGGCGCACAGCCCTGGGACCAGAGCGAGTCGATCAAGGCGATCACCGCGCTCCGCGAGCAGAGCGATCTCGTCGTCGTGAACCTCCACGCCGGCTTCCAGTTCCAGGAGGCCGCCGGCGCGAACGTGAAGCTGATCGCGCGGAGCGCCATCGACGCCGGCGCCGACCTCGTCGTCTGCCACCACCCGCACGTGCTCCAGGGGCTCGAGTTCTATCGCGGGAAGCTCATCGCCTACAGCCTCGGGAACTTCGTCTTCGATCAGGACTTCCTCTCGACGTTCGCGAGCGCGATCCTCCGCACCGTCTGGGAGAAGGGGAACATGGTCGAGGCGCGCCTCATCCCGGTCGAGATCCAGGCGTACCGGCCGATGACGGTCACCGACGGCGCGGCGCGCACCGCGCTCCTCCGCATGTGGGAGCGGAGCACGAACCGCTCGGCCGCCGATCGCGATCCGCAGGGGGCGGTGCACGCCTTCCCCGACGACGGGACGTCGGACGTGAAGCCGGCGATGCTGGCCTTCGAGCACAACACGGCGCGCATCCTCGGCGATCCGCCGGCGCAGCAATCGATCTCGGTCGCGCTCCCGCCGGGCGCGGTCGCGAAGCTGGGGTTCGACGGGCTCGTCGATCCGCGCCTCGGGCTCCAGCCGGGGTCGGACGACGTCGACGTCGGACGCGACGTCTTCCAGTACGGGAGGTTCGAGGACGAGACGGCGGACGAGAGCACGCGCGGCGACCTCCACTGGGACGTCGGCGGCGACTGCGACAAGGACGTCACGACCGGCGTCGGCGCGACGGGGCGCGGGTTTTTGCGGCTGATCCGCCGCTCGTCGAGCTCGCAGCAGATCCTCGCGCGCCCGGTCGCGCGGATCCCGCTCTTCCATCACCACCTCTTCGACACGATCACGAACGGCGAGAAGCCGATCGACCCGACGCCGAGCTACACAGTGCACTTCAGCGGGCGGATCGTCGGCTCGGGCGCCCCGTCGATCCGCGTGGACGCGTACCACTTCGACGACAGCGACCCGACCGAGGACCCCGACTCGTCACTGGTCGCGACGCTCCAGCTCCCCGTCACCCTCCCCGCCGACGGCGCGTGGCACGACGTGGACGTCGCCGTCGATCCGAAGGTCATGGGCGGCGACACCGCGACCGCGAACATGGCGTTCATCTACGTGCGCCTCGACCCGGCGACCGGCTCGGCGACGACGTTCGACGTGGACGACATCGCGTTCGTCGAGTGGCGGCGCGCGTCGCAGATGACGGACCGGTTCGGCGCCTACGACTTCGCGCGCAACGTCGGGCAGACGGCGCAGACGCTCACCGTCGTCGGCCTCCCGTTCACACGGTAATTTCCCTAAAAACTACTTCACCATCCACTGGCCCTTCGCGCGCGCGACGATGTCGCGCATGCGGATCGCCGCGGCGGCGTGGGAGATGCGGCCGGCGACGAGCTCGTCGACCACCGCCCGCGCCATGTTCTGCCGCCGGATCGAGTCGAGGTAGTCGAGCGTCTCGCCGATCATCTTGCGGACGCGCGACGTGAACGACGCCTTCCCCTGCGCGGAGAGCCCCTTCGTCCGCGTCGCGACGATCTCGCGGAGGCGCGCGAGGAGCCCGTCGTACGGGAGCGTCGCGCGCTCCGGATCCGCCGCCGCGAGCTGCTCCACTTCCGTGAGCGCCATGCTCGCGTCGACGAGGCCGTAGTCGTCGTGGACCATGAGCTCGCGGAGCGCCTTCTCGCGCTCCTCGCGGACGCTCGACTTCAACCCCTGGAGCGACTTCGCCACCATGTCGGTCGACACCCAGCGGTAGACGAAGTCGAGCCCGGTCCCCTTGATGTTCTGGACGCCCTGGATCGACACGTTCGCGCCGGGCGGGACCTGCTTCGCGATGATGTCGATGATCTGGTCGCCCTTGAGCCCGTAGTCGAGGAGCGGCACCACCCCCTCGTCGAAGAGCGCGCGGTACGTCGCGCCGAAGACCTGATCGACCCCGGCCGGATTCGTCCCGAGCTGCTGCTCGAGCGTCATGTAGACCGCGCGCACCGCGCGGCGCCGCGCGATCATCGAGATCATGAACGGACGGCGCTCGGCGTCGTCGACCTGCGCGAGCGCCGCCTCGACCGCCCGCCGCGCCGACTCGTACGTCTCGCCCGGCTGCGACGGCGTGAGGAGCTGCTCGATCGTCCGCGCGTCGAGCCCGGGGAACGCGAGCGCCGCGAGCTCGGCCTGCACGCTCTGCGCGTCGAGGCGGCCGATCTTGAGCTTGGCGAACGCGCGCTCGAGGCGCGACCGCGCGGTCCGGAGCATCTCGTCCGGCGTCCCCGCGAGCTCCTTCGTCGGCGAGACCGCGAGGAGGTGGCGGTCGAGCGCGACCTTGATGAAGCCGACGAGACCGCCGACGTTCGTGCCGATGAGGACGTGGCGGTGCGCCGCGATGTCCTCGACGAGGAAGCGCGCGAACACCTCGCTCCGCGCGATCCGGTCGCCGCGGTTGTTCACGACGGTGACGACCCAGCGCTGCGGCTCCTTGTCCGGATCGAACTTGTCGAAGCCGGTGCGCCGCCAGTTCGCGAGCGCCCCGGTGCGCTCGTTCGCGCTCATCCCGTTCGAGAACGTGAGGCTCCGCCCGCGCCACGGCACCGTGGGGTAGGTCTTGAGGACGCCGAGGTCGGGGACGACGTGGTCGGCCATCTCGACGATCGCGACGAGCGCCGAGACGCCGAGGCCGCGCGCGAGCGACGCGACGAGCGCGATGTTCTTCGGGTGCTCCTGGTACGGGAAGCGCGCGAGGAGGTCCTGCGAGATGAGCTCGCTGTCGCGGAGCGTGACCTCGCGGATCGTGGTGCCGAGCTCCTTCGCCCGCTCGCGCATGATCGGGAGCATCTGGTCTTCCGACGTGAAGAGCTTCCCCGCCGTCGGGACGAACTCGCTGATCACGGTGGCGACGTCGAACCCGGCGGGCCCCTGCACGTCCTCGTGGTCGGGGTACGCGTTCGTGATCGTGGAGCAGTCGTCGCGCATCCACTGGTGCTGAATCAGGTTCACGAGGTGGGGCTGGAGCGCCATGCACTCGTAGAGGAAGACCTTCACGCCGAGGCGCGCGCCGAGCTTGAGCACCTCGCGCTGCTCCCACACGGTGGCCTTGTCGTACGGGCGATAGATGAAGATCTCGCGCGCCGGGACGCCGGGGACGGCGTGGATGAACATCGCCTCGCAGCCGGTGGTCTTGACGAGCACCTCGTGCCCGAGCCCCTGGAAGAGGCCGGCCTTGAGCCGCTCCGTCCCCGACTTTCCGCGCGTCCCCCACCCGCCGACGACGAGCGGGATCGACCGGCGATCCTGCTCGATCGCGCGCCGGATGAGGACAGTGCGGATGAGCATCCCGCCGAGGATCGCGAGCGCGTACCCGGCGAGCTCGGGGAGGCGGTTCCCCTGACTCGAGAGCGAGTACGCCGTGAGCTCGCTCATCGTCTCGCGCAGCGTCGGGAAGCGCTCCGTGAGCGTCGCGCCGATCGCCGGCGCGGCCATGAGGCTGAGCGAGCTCTGCATCACCGGGTGCCCCATCGGCGGCCCGGGCTGCGCCGACGCGTGCGCCGGCGCGAGCTCGGTCGGGACGGCGAGGCCGACGTTCGCGCCGACCGAGTCGCCGAACGCGAACGGGTTGAACGTGACCGTCACGCCGACGCGCTCGCCCACCTCGCGGAGGTACGCCGTCTGCGTCGCGACCTCGTCGGACTCGAGCGACCTCCGCCGGAGCTGGACGAGCGTCGGGTACCTCAGCGTGAGCGCGACCCAGCTCCTTAGGCGCGCGCCGAGCGACGGCGGCGGGACGACGCGCGTGAGCCCGAACGCGCTCGTGAGCGCGACGGGCCGCGGGTTCATGACGCCGACCGACAGGAGATCGTCGACGAGCGGGAGGTGCCTCCCCCACCCTCCGGCGCGATCGACGAGGACGCGCTCGCCCGGCACCTGCGTCGCCGTGAGCTCGGCCATCCCGCCAGGCGGCGCGCGGAGGGCGCCGCGCGGCTGCCGCCCCCACGTGTGGATGAACGCCTGCCGCTTGCTCGGCGTCGGGTGTTTGAGCTCGTAGAGCGCGCGCCACGCGGCGAACTTCCGCTGATCGCCGCGGTACAGGATGATCCCGTCCGGCGTGCGATCGACGCCGAGGCCGTAGTCGTCCTTCGAGAGCACCGCGAGGACGCGCCCGAGCTGATCGTCGGCGAGGAGCGCGAAGACCTTGCTCGCGATCCGCGTCGACCCGCCGACCGGCGTCTGCTCGACGACCGGCTTCAGCGCCTCGTACGCGGCGCGGCGGAGCGGCGTCGTGAGGACGTCGATCTCGGCGAGGATCTCGGCGCACGCGGCGCGCGCCGGCGGCCCGAGGTCGGTGCGCTGCGCGGCGCGCGCGAGCGAGCTCATGATCGCGGCCTGCTGCCCGAGCTTCCCCTGGCGCGCGAGCTCGGCGAGCTCCTCCGCCGCCGTCTGCACGACGAAGTCGTGCTTCTCGCGCTCGAGCGTGAACGCGAGGATCGGCTGCGATTTGGCGGCGGCGCGCTTGGCGAGCGCGATCAGCGCCGCGGCGCGCACCTTGTAGCTCGCGTCCTCGCGCGCGATCGCCGCGAGCGGCTCGGGGCTCCGCTCGACGCGGACCGCGGTGAGGCGCACGAGATCGCTCGGGTCCTTCAGCGCGTACGGGAGGAGATCCCACCAGCCCTGGTCGCGGAAGCGGATCACGAGCTCGACGATCCGCGCGCGGACGATGAAGTCGTCCCCTTCGCCCGGGTGCGTGAGGCGATCCATCGCCACCGCGTGACCCGCCGCCGGCTTCACCGTCCCGAGCGCGGCGAGCGCCGCGACCTGGACCCAGCGGTTCTCCGTCCGCACCGTGAGCTTGCTCGCCGCCGCCGCGATCCCGTTCCGCATCGCGGGGTGGATCGGCAGCTTGACGAGATCGGCCATGCACTCGAGCGCCTCGGCGCGGCGCGACCACCGGCCCGGCGTCTGCGCGAGCCAGATCACGGCGCGCACGTCGACCTGCGCGGCGAGGTCGGGGCGGAGCGCCGCGCGGAGGAGCGCGAGCGAGAGCTCGACGCGCCGCTCCTTCCGGTCCGCGAGGAGCGCGATCCGCTCGCCCAGCGCCGCGACGTCGAGGACCCCCGGCTTCTTCTGCTCGAGCGCCGCGAGATCGCCCTTCAGCGCGATCGGGTCGGTCACGGTCTCGCGGAGGTACTGCGCGACGACCGCGCGCCGATCGTCGGGCGTGCGCCCGTCGAGGGATCGCGAGAACTGCTCGAAGTGCGCGCGCGCCTGCTCGAGCTCGCCGAGGAGGCGCTGCGCCTCCTGGAGGAGCGCGGGGAGGCCGGCGCGCGCGAGGATCGCGCGCGCGTCGCGGAGCTCGACCGCGCCGATCCGCTCGCGGAGCGGATCGATCCGGATCTCGCCCGGCGCCTCGGTCGGGAACGGGAACGGAAACGACGTGTTCGTCATTGGTACCCCCCCGGCACGGCGCCGCGCCACGGGATGCCCCCGCTGAGTTGCTCCGGGAAGTCGAGCTCGAGCGACGAGAAGTCGCGGAGGCCGCGCCGGTAGCTGGCGAAGACGTTGAGGAACGCGCTCGCCTGCCACGCGACGTCGTTCGCGCGGAGCGATCCGGCGAGCCCCGGCTGCAAGGCGAACGACCCGATCCCGTACCAGAACGTCTTCGTTACGTTCGCTCCGGCGAGGACGTCGACGTGCGACTGGCTCGTCGGGACGCCGGGCGTCGGCCGGAAGAACGCGTTGTCGACGAACGCGGCGACGTCGAACGTGTCGAAGACGAGGAACATCCCGGGGCGGACCGCGACGTGCGAGAGGTCCTTGTTGTTCACGTCGAACGTGCTGCGCGTCCGCAGGTAGAAGATGTCGTTGAAGAACGGCGTGAACCAGAAGAGCGACTGGAGGAACGCGAGGCTCGTCCGCTTCACGCGGAACGAGTTGTAGACGGCGTCGTCGACGTTCGAGAGCGACTTCGGGGTCTTGTCGTACGTCGTGTAGAACCCGTCGAACCCGAGGCGCGGGAGGATGAAGAACGTGCGCGCCGGGCGCCAGCTGTACTCGATGAACCCGCGCGGGCCGAACGTGTTCACCGACGTCCCGTCGATCGTCTGGTTGTCGAGCGTGAGCGTCCCGGTGACCCGGAGGTGGAGCTCGTCGAGGTCCTCGTAGAGGATCAAGCTGCTCCCTTGCGAGTGCTGCCCGTCATCGCGGACGCGGAAGTTCCCGGTCACCGCGGTCCACAGGTTGATCGACTCGATCCGCCGGCGGTAGCCGACGAACGCGAAGCCGTACCGATCCGGGTCGGTCGAGTCCGACCCTTCGCGCATCGTCCCCGCGACCGCGCCGGTACCGAACTGGAACGTGCCGAGCGCCGCCTCGAGCGGCGTGAGCGGCCGCGGCGAGTGCTCGGCGGTGTCGCGCCACGAGCCGGCGGCGCGCGCTCCGCTGAGGTCGAGCATCACGAGCCCCGATACGTTCGCCGAGGCCGCATCGGCGGGTGCCTTGTCGTCCTTGGCGTCGTCCGCCGCGTCGTCGGGCGCGTCGTCGGGCGGCGGATCCGCCACGTTCGGGATGCGCTCCGCATACGCGATCGTGACCGGTCCGCCCGTCGCGCGCACCGAGATCGGCCCGCCGTTCGGGAGCGGGAAGACGACCTCGGACCCGTCGGTGGCGAGGGTCTCCTCTTTCCCGTCGTACGTCACCGTCACGCGCCCGCGCGATCCGGGCTCCTCGAGCGCGTCCATCCGCACGAGACCCGGGCCGGTGAGCTGCTGCGTCGCCGTCTCGCCGCTCTTGAGGAGGAACCGGTAGTCGACGTGGGGCGGCTCGAGGACGTACCCCGATCCGGGCACGGCGACCGCGCCGGGCACCTCCTTGTCGAAGACGATCCGCGAGATCGCCGCCCACCGCCCCGGACCGCGACGGATCCCCATCGCCACCGGCGTCGTCGGATCGGAGATCTTGAGCTCGATGAAGCCGCGCCCGTCCGGCCCCACCGGCACCTGCTGGATCGGCCCGTTCCCGACGATGACCTCGATCGGGCACGGGCCGCGCGCCTCCGCCGGATCGCGCGAGACGCAGACGACCTCGAGGCGCGCCTTCGCGTCGCCCGCGCGCGTCAGGATGGCCTTCGCGGGGCGCGTCGTCAGCGCGGCGTACGTCCCCTCTTCGAAGGGCTGACCGGCGATGACGCGCGCGCGGAGCTCGCCGTCGCTGTCGACCGGCCCGTCGTGGCGCACGGTGCGCGGACGCTTCACGCGCTGGAGCGGTCCCACCTGCCGCACCGCGCGCCAGCGCGACCCGAGGAGGGCGCGCGACTGGAGGATGTTGCCGCGCGGATCGAGCGGCTCCTGTCGCACCGCCGCGAGCACCTTCGTCGCGAGCACCGGGTCGTACTTGCGCTCGCGCGAACGCGACCTCCCGAGGAGCTCGGCCGAGACCGACGCGAGCTGCGCGCGCGGGCTCGTCGGATCGACCGAGCACCGGCGCGCTTGCGGATCGAAGTCGGGCTCGGCGCCGAACGTCTTCGTGCCGGGCGGGAACGCAGCAGCCGTCGCGTGGTGGAGGCGGATCTGCGAGCGGATGAGGATCGTCGGCTCCTCGCCCTTCGGCCCGCGAACGCCGAGCGCCTGCGCGGCGCGCGCGTCCTCGAGGGCGCCGCGCGACACGCCGCCGCGCGCGAGGAGCTCGGCGCGCTCCATGTAGAACTTGCCGCGAAGATCGGGCGGGACGGCGAGCATCTCCTGCGAGAGCTTCACGAGGCGCTTCTCGTCGAGCGGCTCCGGCTCGTGCGTCTCGTCGGCGACGACCGGCTCCTCCGGCGGGCGCTGCCCGCGCACGAGCGCGCGCACCGCGACGTCGTTTCCGCCGCTCACCTGCACGCCGCCCGCAGCCCACGCGGGGAGCGGGACGCGCGCGACGCGCACCCAGCGAACGCCGCCCTCGTCGAGCGCGGCGAGCCCGCCCTTCTCGTGTGCCTTCGCGGCGCGCGCGTCGACGACGACGCTCATGCGGTCGGGCACACCGGGCCCGGGCTTGAGCGGCGCGACGTTGATCTCGCCCGTGGACGCGCCCTGGCGAAGCCAGACGTCGAGCCCGGGCGCCTCGCCGGCCGGGTCGAACGTGAGCTTCGGCGCGCTCGACGCGAGGTGCGGCGAGCGCATCGCCTCCCAGCGCGCGCCGCACACGGAGAGCTCCTTGCGGATCGCGTAGACGTGGCCGCCGTTCTTGTCGAGGCGCTTCACCTTGGCCGACGTCGCGCCGGTGACGCGCACGTGCCACTCGACGAGCCCCGCCGACGGCTGCGCGGTGACGCGCTCGCCGTCGATCATGAGCTCCACCGGGCCCTTCTCGTTGCACGACGACGAGCTCACGAGCTCGAGCGCCTGGACGCCGTGCCACAGCGTCGTCGCGAACTCCGCCTCCTGGTCGTTGATCTCGGGCCAGTCGACGTCGGCGTGCTTCGCGCAGACCGGGATGTCGCTCGTCTCGAAGAAGAGCGCGGGCCACACGCCGGCGCCGTGCTCGCTCTCGGCGCTGCCCCAGCGCGTCCCGCGCGAGACGGCGCGCGCCCACGCATGCCGCACCCCTTCGTCGATCGACGATTGCGCGATCGTGTCGAGCTTCCCGAGCGCCGCGCCGTCGCCCTGCGACGCCGCGAGCTCGAGCTCGAGCATCGGATCGTGGGGAGCGCCGCGCGACACGTCGGTCGCGATCCCGCGCGCCGGGGGGGGCGCGGCGTCGAGCGCCTTCGTCCACGCGTCGCCCGCGTCCTCGCCGCCGAGGGCGAGCGCGATCGCGCAGATCCCGGGGGCCGAGCCGCACGCCGCGCGCGCGGCTTCGAGCTGCGGCTGCTCGTTCTTCCGACCGGAGAAGCCGTCGCCCAGGTGGATGAGCGGGCGCGCCATCATCGGGAACACGTACGCCGGCTCGCCCTGCGTCACCATGCGGTACGTGTGCGTCCCCGGCGGGACGTGGATGAGCGCGCGCCGGAGCGGGACGAGCTCGCTCGAGTGCATCCCGTCCTGATCGAAACCGGTCATCTTCGTCCGCGCGATCGTCGCGCCGCTCTCGCCGCGGAGGCGCGTCCCCTCGAAGATCGAGAGGTCGATCGTCTCGTCGACGACCTTCCGCGCCGCCTTCGACCACACGTGGAGGATCCCGGGGCCCTCGACCGAGACGTTGGCCGGCGCGTTCGGCGCGATCTCGAAGACCGTCTTCCCGTCCTCCTCGAGCTGCTTCGCGCCCGGCTCGGGGAGGCGATCGATGAAGTACGGGTACCCCGCGGCGGGGCGCAGCGTGCGGACCGCGCGGAGCCCGGCGACGCGGCGGATGGCGCGCGCCGCCTCGAGCGCGGACTTCGGATCGCGCGCGCGCCGCACCTCGTCGTCGAGCGCCTTGCCGAGCGCGTCGAAGAACGCGACGTCGAGGCGCTCCTTCGCGGCGACGAGCGGGAACGGCGTGGTGAGCGGACCTTCCGCCCACTCGAGGACGCGGTCCTCGAGGTCGAGCCAGAGGTACCCCGGGTCGGAGCTGTGGCCGATGTACGCGCGGTCGATCGCCCCGCGCGGGACGAGGAGCGCGGTCGCGAAGAGCGTCGCGCGGAGCAGGATCGTCCCGCCTTGCGGCGACGCCTGCCACCACGTCTCGGCGAACTCGTTCCCCGATCGGAGGCGCTCGGCCATCTGGACCGGCCTGTCGGTGTGGAGCTGTACGAGCTCGCCGCCACGCACGTCGATGATGTCGACCGCGGTGCCGCGCATGCTCGTCCCGCTCGTCGTCTCCGCCGGCTTCCACACGACGAACGACGCGGCGGCGTTCACGGGGATGCCGGGGCGGACGGGG
>Ga0207670_10001865_pt1 | contig 11015 bp, 5 predicted proteins | sample KBSS23HmetaG_FD_184339 | JGI IMG/M metagenome (GOLD analysis project Ga0207670, IMG submission 184339) | Switchgrass rhizosphere microbial communities from Kellogg Biological Station, Michigan, USA - KBS S2-3H metaG (SPAdes) (version 2) | ecosystem: Host-associated > Plants > Roots > Rhizosphere... | reverse complement strand
ATGGAAAGGCCGGAGGCGCGATACGCCGCGGCTATTTCATCCGGGGTCAGGGCACGATCATAAATCGCCGCTTGCTTGATTTCGCCGGTGAGGAACGGCTTGCTCCCGCCGGTATGCCGCATCCCCAGCAAAACGCGCGCGTTGCCGGCCCGGTAGGTCCGCAGTTCGCTGGCCGGCGTGTACGGTTTTCCGTAAGGCTCGCCGTTTCGGAACACGGCAATGCTGTTGTCGCCCCGATAGACAATCGTCAGGTGGACGAGCACGCCGGGACCGGAGGTTTCTTCCGGCGCATCGAGATCCCGCGTGCGTTCAAAGCCGCTGCTCCCGGCCATCCACTTCCCCGCCTGGCGCTCGCCATAGACAATGGCATCGAAGACACTGCCGTCACTGTTCTCGATTGAAATGGCGGCGCCGCCCCGCTGCTGCCGATCGTCGAGCGCAACCCACGCCTCCAGTGTTTTTTCCCGCAGGTCGCGAGACAGCGGCACCGACTGAAAATACGCGCCGGCCTTCGCCAGACGAAGCCGGCCATCCTGGACACGTCCCCCGCCGTGAAGCTCGCCCGGCAAATCATTCGTCGAGCCGTCGAACGCCCAGCGCAGGAATGCGCCCGGCCCGGGCTTTGTCCCATCCGGCCGGCGTTTGGCCGCTGCCGCCTTCCAGCCCTCTGCCTCAAGGAGGGAAATCGTTTCCTCGGCCCGGGCGATGGATTGTTTCCATCCTGCACCGAGGTCTTCCTTTGATTTGATTTCCGCCGGGATGGCGATGGTTCGTTCACCGTGTTTCACACCATCGAAGACCGCTTTGAGGCGGTAATAATCCTCCTGGGGTATGGGATCGAACTTGTGGTCATGACATCGCGCGCAGTTGACGGTCAGCCCCAGGAACGTCTGTCCCACCACACTGAGCATGTCCTCCATCTCCTCTTCACGGGTGAGGGCTTTCTGGGTGACGTTGGCTTGTGAATTGCCGGCCTCATCCCACGGACCGCAAACCAGCAGGCTCGCCGCGATGATGCCATCCGTCGTGATCGGCTCGAGCACATCCCCGGCAATCTGCTCTTTCATGAACTGATTGTAGGGTTTGTCCTCGTTCAAACTGCGAATCACATAGTCCCGATAATGCCACGCGTTGTCGCGGAGCTTGTCGTACTCGAAGCCCTGGCTTTCCGTGTATCGAGCCACGTCGAGCCAGTGACGGCCCCAGCGCTCGCCGTAGCGAGGAGACGCTAGCAGACGTTCCACCACGCTGTCGTAGGCATGGGGTGAACGATCCTTGACGAACTCGTCGATCTCCTGCGGTGTTGGTGGCAAGCCAGTGAGGTCAAACGTCAGTCGACGAAGCAAAACCGGACGCGAGGCCGGCGGAGTCGGTTTAAGTCCGTTGGTGGCGAGGCGTGCGCCGACAAAGGCGTCGATCGGATTAACCCGCAACGGGACTTTCTCGCGGGCAACTTTATCCTGTGAGCCGAGGGCCTGTTCCAGTTCCTGGGTCGACTTCAGAGGTTGGAGCGACCAATGGTTGCTTGGTTTCGATTTCCCAATGGGAGCATCGGAGGCCGCCATGACCGGAAGGATTGTGCCCGCGAGCGTCAGGCAGGCGCAGAGCCACCGAGCCGGAATGGAATGACTCGTCATGATTGCGATAGCCAAAAGACTAGGCATTTTGCTGGACCGGGCCGAGTACAATCTAGGCCTTGTCGCTACCGGCGCCGAGTCTTTCGAAAAGCTGCCTGCCCTGAACGAAGCCGAAGCAAACTGAAGGTTGAGTCCAACGGACAGCGAGGCCTGTCCGATCTTCGGCGATACCAATCCCACACAGCACCTGCAGCACCCCATTGGCACCTCGTCGGCCTCGGCGGTGCCAATTCCGCACCGCACCTGCAGCAGCGCATTGGCATTTTAGGTGCCTACTGTTCACTCCAAGGTCGGCCCGGAGGCGGAGAAGGAGGTTCCTTCCATCGCCAGATTGGTTGATACGAAAACTGGAGGTGCGGCGTTTCCTTGCGAACGCCCGCTTCCGCCCGCGATTGCAGCAAAGCATCCAATAGCCCGCTCGTCATCAGCGTGCGTTCGATGTTCCAACGCGGCCGGCCGGATGCCACCAGCTCCTCAATTCCATTCAAGAGAAGAGTGAAATGCGCCGCCGGACGCGCTTCCTGCGTCCAAAACTGCGTCGACTCAATCCGACGATCCTCCCGATAACGCCATGCGCCCGTCCATTCACCAACCGCGCCGTTCAATTCCAGGACGGTCGCACGCAGGCCATCGGCATATTCCACGCGCCAGAGAATGGGTTCCTTGACCGCCTCGCTCAGGGATCGCTTGCTGTTTTCGCGTCGGGTCAAACGGCTCATCGCGGCTTCGAACAATTCCGGATCGAATTGCTTTTCTCGTTGCGCAGCCCAGACCGCTGCGCCCGTGAGACATTGCACCGCCCGCACTCCCGTCTCCCCTCCCCGCCGTTGTTCGGCCAGGGATTGCAGGCATTCGAGCGCGTGAAATCCATAATGGTCCGTCGAGCCAAAGGTCAGCACCACGATTTCATCAATCATAGCGTCGCGCGCCACGTCGGCCGCTGGATGACGCCACGAACCCGGCACGGAGGAACCCGCCAGGAGGGGGATTTTCAAGGAACGCGCCTCATCGTAGATGTGTTTCGCATCGGCCCAATTGTCCGACAGCGCCTTGTCGATAAACACCGGCACGACCTGGCCGCTGCGCCGGAAGACTTTGATAATCTCATCCCAGAAACGCCGTTTCGGATACTGCGTGTTCCCGCTGGCCGACCGCGGATAGTTGCCGTGCTCGGCGATCAGCAGAACCCCGTCCACCGCCAGCTTGTCCGTGCCCAGCATCAAGGCCTGCGTAATGTTGCTGCAGATTGGAAACCGATGCGAAGCCGCCAGCAGCCGGCTGATGTCATTGCCCGGCTTTTGGTCCGTATAAAGCGAAACGAGTTTAAGGGGCGAATCCCGGCCGGTACCATCGAGCATATCGGTTTGCAGCAGCCGGCTCAGGATCACATCGGAATGCGAATTGTGGTAATAAACGGTCGTGATGCCCGCGACGCGCTTGCCGTCCATCAGCGACACCACTGGCACCTCCGCCGCGTTCATCGGCCCCAGGGCCACGCAGCAAACGGCCAGGAGAACGAGAGGGAAAAGCTTGCTCCCGGCCAACGACGAGGAGCCAGCGTGGTGCATCGACATCTCCTTGTCCGTTCCTAAGCTCATTTGAAAGATGGATGGTCGGCGTCGCCGTCACTTATCAAGTAGGCCAGCAGATCGAGCACCTGCTCTTCGGTCAGAGTATTCGCCATCCCGACGGGCATGGGAGACAAGGCGGATCTTTGCCGGCGCCGGATTTTCTTTTTCTCGATCTCCGTGGCTGCTGACTCAGAGGCGACCGGCCGAAGCACCACGCGCCGTCCATCCTCGCGCTCGATTCGTCCGGAGACAGTTTCCCCATCCAGCAACTCGAAATCATGAGTGGCATAGTCGTCAGCGATCAACTTTGAGGGTTCGAGGATCGATTCGAGCAATTCGCGAGCAGGCAAGCGGCGGCCGACGCCGGCCAGGTCCGGACCCACCGCTCCTCCTCCGCTCCCGGCGAAGCGGTGACACTGGTTGCAACCCGTCTCGCGAAACGCCGCCTGCCCCGCGGCGAAGGAGCGGCCAGAAGCCGTCATCGGCAGCTTTGGCAGCAATTCGGAAACGCGCCACTCGTGGACCTGGGGTTTCTCCGGCTTCAACTGGGCAATCCATTCCCGGAGCATTTGAACCGCATCTTCATCGACTCGGTGGGAAACGAGCGGGGGCATCTGGCCGGGTCCCCGGCGCGAAACACGATACAGCAGGACGGACCGCTCCGGAGCGCCGGGCGCGACCACCATGGCGTTCTCCAGCCCAAACGTGTCGTGTTGAGGACGCGCCCCGATAAGGTTGAGGCGTTCGCGTTTTCGGGTGATTTCCAGTTCCATCCTGGCATTGCCGCCGCCCGCCTCGACATGGCAGGGCGCGCAGTTCACGTGGAGATAGGAGCGCACGCGGGTCTCGAGACTCGCGGAGCGATCGTATGGATTCACCATGTGATCCAGTTCCTTCGCCCCTTTTGTCACGGAGCCGGAAAAAAGTCCGATGTGTTCCAGCGCGCGCAATTGGTTGTCGGCCACGGCGCCGTAAAGGTGTTCGCCATTCAACTGTTCGCCAATGATCCCCAGGACGAAGTTCGCCTGCCGGCTATGACAGACCATGCACTCGCTCCGGCTGGGAAATCGCCAGGCCCGCCGGCCTTCAGCTTTTTCCGAGCCGCGTCCCCGAATTGCCTGCGAAATCGAAAACGTTTCCTCGGCGCCTTCTTTCGGAACCAGCAGGGCATCGCTTTGATTCGCCTTCCAGCGGTAGGAGTAGGCCGCCCATTCACCTTGCTGGCGGAGCAAAACGCGCGTCTCGATGCGGGCTCGTGAAGCGGGGTTTCCCGCTTCACGTTCGAGCGACAACGTTTGCACCAAGGCTGAGCCATCGGGAAATTCCCAGCCTCGAGCGGGATCAAATTTCACTTTGGCCGTGCCTGGCACGGCCATGAAGCGTTCCGCCTCGGCTCCGTCGGCCCAGCCAGCCGCCTTGACCGAATACGGGATAAGACCAGATGCAACGCGATGATCTTTCACCGAGACAAACAGCCCCGTACCACTCAGCCGAGCCGGAAATCGCGGCAACGACTTCGGTCGCAACGCCGGGACCAGGCGATAAATCCCGCCGCCATGGTCCACGATCAACAGATCACCGCGTTGATCGACGCGAAAGGCGGCGATCTGCAGCGCGGTGTCGGCAAGTTCCCGGTGCCACAGGGCTCGCCGTCCGTTGTGCTTCATTCCCCAAATCCGGCCGGTTCCATAGTCCCCGTAGACATACACCCCATCCAATTCGGGAAATCGCCTGCCATCATAGACGACGCCTCCCGTCAGCGAGCGAAACTCCCCGTGCGAATGCTCGATCGTCGGCGGCACGTGCGGCGTGGGTCCGCTCTTGCGCCCCGGATAGAACGGATGGCTTCCCTCATAGACGCTCCAGCCGTAGTTTTCACCACGCCTCACCAATTGCGCCGTCTCCCAAAGATCCTGGCCGTTGTTTCCGACCCAGACGTGGCCACTCTTCCGATCAATGCTCATCCGCCACGGATTGCGAAACCCGTAAGCCCAGATTTCCGGCCGGGCGCCCGCCAGGTTTACAAACGGATTGTCGCTCGGAACTCGGTAGGGCTGCGAAGGCGCCGGACGGTCGACGTCGATGCGCAAGACGGCGGCGAGCAAATCATCCATGGTTTGCCCGGAGTTCAACGTGTCCGAATCGGTGGAGCCATCCCCCGTTGTCACGTAAAGCATCCCGTCCAGCCCAAACGCCATGTCGCCGCCGTCGTGACCTGATGAACTCCATTCAATGATGGTCCGTTCCGAATCCGCATCAAGGCGCGGCACTTTGCCGGTGACGGCGAAACGGCTCACTCGATTGGTTCGGGGTGACGCCCCGGTGGGACCGTTGCTGAAGACATAAACGTGCCGGTTGGTGGTGTAGCCGGGGTGAAAGCAGAGGGAATAGATGAGGCGGCGAGGCAGTTCGAAGAACAAATCCGTCGCGGACGCCGCCACATCATCCTTCACTCTCAGGATGCGCGAAGGCCGTTCCGGCTCGCCGCCGGCAAGCACAACCATCAAGTCGTCGGTTCCAGGTTCGTCTGCGATGTAAATCGGCGACCTCCATGTGACGTTGGTAAAGACCTTCTCAATGGTGTAGGGCAGCGGAGGCTCCGGTGACCCGAGCAGACGGGAGTTCTCCCATGGGACCCGGGTTTCCAGGCCAAACGGCTTTTCCGAATCCGCCGCACCACTCTGGAGCGCCGGCCAGACGAAGCAAAAGAGCGTAACCCAGAGGCGAACCACCAGCACTCCGTGAGAACGTCGATTGTTCATCGACAACCCAATCGATCCCCGATCATTCGTAGGTCATTCGTCATTCGTCATTCGTCATTCGTCATTTCAACCGGATTCTGGCAACTCCATAAACCAAAAACCGTGGCAGCAGAAAGGTGATTCGTCCGGATTCCGATTGAGCTTCCACCACTTTGGCACTGCTTTGCTCCGGTGTAATGAATTCAATCGACTGCAAGGTTGCATTGGCGGGCACGGCGAAGTCCACCTGGACGCCATCCGCCAACTGCGGTCGCTCATCCCGAATCCCGCTGCCCACCGGCGGTTTGCCGTCCTTTTCCGGCGGCAGCTCCGTCCGGTCGTAATTCACAAAGTGCAGATCCACTTCATTAACCTGTCCCGCCGGGCGGCTGGCGGACACCCGGACCGTGAACGGCGCGGCAATCTGCGTTCGATCTTTTGGAAGCACCTTCAACAATTCTCCCAAGGATTGTTCAATGGTGAGAACCGCGCGATACTTCGCCGCCACGTCAGCCGGAAACGCGTCGTCTGGCCAAACATCAAACAAGACTTGTCCCTCCAGGAGCGCCTGGCCCAGTTGCCGGAAACTTTCGACGGCGGATGCCTGTCCCTGGTGCACCAAACGTCTTGGAAATAGCAGGGCCACCTCGCCGGCGGCGCGATTGCCCCGGTAAATCGCGTCATGCTTTCGGATGAATTGGTAATAGCGGACGATTTCCGCGCGGGCCAGCGGGTCGGTAAACTTCGTGTAGAATCCCATCGGGGCCCCGCCGTTGGCGGCCAGCTCTGAGATGGCAGACCGAATGCGTGTTCCTTCGTATTTACCCAGGGTGAATGGTCGATCCCGAAATGCCCCGCGAATATAACGGGCGTGAAGCGTGCCCTCACCGAGGACCCGTTTTTTTAAATCCGATCGATTGGCCCAATCTCCCGTGCTGTACCAAAGATAAGTCTCGTCGCGCCCCCATGAATCCGCCGGCAGGAGACATCGTTCATCGCCGTCGATTTGGGAGAGATTCCCCAGATGATTCCATTGGGCCACGATGAGATCGGGCCTCAAGGAGCGTCCGTAGCGAATGAACACCTCGTCGAACACCTCCTTGTTTGAGACCTGGGAGAACCGCAGCATCTCGAGACGCAAAGGGCTGGTCTCCTTGGCAGGATGCCAGGAAACAATCTCGGAGAATTTGTGGTGCTCCAAATCGTCGATCCCGAAGCGGGTGCGGAGAGTTTCAGTGGAAAAGCGCTCCCGTAAATACTGACGAAACCCGCGCTGGCAGTGCTCGCACAAACAATTGTGGCGATAGAAATAATTACTGATGAACCCATCGACTCCGCGCCGCACCCCTTCCCGCACCCAGGCTTTCAGCACCTGTTGCCAGGCCGGATTGCGCAGACAGGCCCAATACTCCGTCATGCCACCGATGGAGTAAGTCCGATTGGTGATGGGAGAGCCGTCGGCGTTTCGTTCCAGAAGCTCTAATGGGTCGGCCACCGGTTTTGGTCCCAGGCGTTTTTCGTCCCACAGCTCGCGGTAGAATTTAAAGAAGCCGCGTGGTCCGTTGGCGCTGTCGGGGTCGCCTATCAGGAACTCCACATTGAAATGGCCGACGACCTTTACGCCGCGTTGATGAAGATTGCGGTTGAGGTCCTCGAACCATTCTCCCAGCTCGGGCAAGCCGCGCACGGGAAAGTTCGCTGGATAACCGCTATACTGCGGGGTATGAGCGAGGCTCCAGAAATGCGCCCCATAGAATCCGACCTGGGCGATCTCGGGCTGGGCCTCCTCGATGAATTTCAAGTAGTCCGGCTTTTCGTAGTCTGACCAGTGAGCGACGAGAGTGGTGAACTGGAAGGGGTCAGCGCCCTGCCCGCTGGACACGATCGCTCCAAGCAAGCAGCCGAGGACTAGGTGAGCGAGACGGAACATTGCACTCAAAGACGACGGATGGGCAGGCAACGTTCATTTGCCATTTACGATTTTGGATTTTCGATTTACGAGCGCCCGGTGGTTTCGGTGCCTAATTCAGGAAGGATTGCTTTGAGCACTCTTTGCCCCGCTTCCAGTTTTTGCGTGAGCGCTCGACGGCGTTTCCTTGGGAGAGCAAGGCCTGCTTCGCCACCGAACCCCGTCGACGCGCGCTCGGGAACCACCCAACGCTCGTAAATCGAAAATCCAAAATCGTAAATCCAACTGCATCGTTGTTCCAATTCCATTCAATCGGTATCCTCCCGTCATGCGCATCCCTGTCTCAACACCAATGCGTCTCGTCCTCATTTATTCTGTCGCTCTCTTCGTTTCCCTGACCTCGCCCGTCGGCGCCGCTGAAGGAACCGACTCGCTTTTGCGTGTCGCCTGTTTTGACATCGACGCCACGCCGCCCATCGGTTCGCACATGGCTTACGATCCTGTGACCAACAAATGGGATCTCGGCCTGAGAGCCCGCGGGATCGTCCTGCTCGGGGCCGGCCGGCCCATCGTCTTGTGCGCCCTCGATTGGATCGGTCTGGCCAATGAAGGCCACGATGCCTTTCGCCAGGGCCTGGCCGCTGCCGCGGACACCGGCATAGATCGAGTCAGCGTGCACGCCCTTCATCAACATGACGCCCCCGACTGCGATTTTTCCGCGGAACGCATTCTCAAAGACGCCGGCATGGATGCCCGCCAGTACGAAGGAACATTTCAACGACAAGTCCTGACCAATCTTGCCGCGGCCGTCCGGGCGGCCGTCATCAATTCCCGGCCCATCACTCATGTCGGTTTCGGCGAGGCCAAAGTCAGTGAAGTCGCCTCGAATCGACGCATCCATGGGCCCGACGGAAAGGTTCGGGCTGTGCGTTATACCGCCACGACGAATCCGACACTGCACGCGGAACCCGAAGGTGTCATCGATCCCATCGTATCTTTGGTGAGTTTCTGGAACCAGGATCAGCCGGTGGCCGTGATGAGTTATTACGCAACCCATCCACAGAGCTATTATCGAACAGGCATCCCGAATCCGGACTTTCCGGGTGTCGCGAGGTTCCTTCGGCAAATGGCGATTCCGGCCGCATTGCATGTCCACTTCAATGGCGCCGGCGGAAACATCGGCGCCGGTAAATACAACGACGGTGCGCCAACAAACCGGATCACCCTTGCCCAACGGCTCGCCGACGGGATGAAACGCGCCTGGGACACTTCCAGGCGTTATCCACTCGCGGTCACCGACGTGGGATGGCAGGTCGAGTCAGTCGCGCTTGCGCCCTCACGGCATCTGACCAACGAAGTGCTCGAAGCCGAGGTCAACAATCATGATGCGAAACTGGTTCTCCAAGGAGACGCTTCCCGGCTGGCCTGGCTGCGTCGGTGCCAGGCCGGTCACAAACTCGACATCGGATGCCTCCGGTTGGGCCGGGCCCGGATTCTCCATCTGCCCGGCGAACTGTTCGTCGAGTATCAACTCAAGGCAAAGGGGCAGCGAAAGGATCTGTTCGTAGCCATAGCCGCCTACGGCGACTACGCGCCGTGGTACATTGGGACGGCGGTGGCCTACGAAGAAGGCGGTTACGAGACCGAGCCGCGCTCATCGAATGTGGCGCCGGAGGTGGAGAGCGTGCTGATGAAGGCGATGGAGAAACTGCTGCGCGACTAGACTAGCAACTCCTTAACCACCCGGGCCGGCTCCACGCCGGTCAATCTCTGATCCAGACCCTGAAATTTGAACGACAGTTTTTCGTGCTGCAGACCCAGCTGATGCAGGATCGTGGCGTGCAGGTCGCGAATGTGCACCGGATCCTGCACCACGTTGTAACACATCTCATCGGTTTCCCCGTAGACGAGCCCCGGTTTGACGCCACCCCCGGCCATCCACATGGAAAAGCAGCGCGGATGATGATCGCGTCCATAATCCTTCTCCGTAAGCTTCCCTTGCGAATATACCGTCCGGCCAAATTCGCCTCCCCAAATAACCAGCGTGTCGTCGAGCAACCCGCGCTGTTTCAAATCCTGAATGAGCGCGTAGGACGGCTGGTCGACGTCCTTGCACTGCGAAGCCAAATCGCGCGGGAGATCGCTGTGCTGATCCCATCCCCGGTGAAAAATCTGCACGAATCGCACGCCGCGTTCGATCAGCCGCCGCGTCAGCAGCGCAGAATTGGCGAAAGAACCGCGCGTTTTTGTGTCCGGCCCATAGAGTTCATAGGTCTCGGCGGACTCCGCTGACAGGTTCGTCAGCTCCGGCACGCTGGCCTGCATCCGGAAAGCCATTTCGAACTGCTGGGTACGCGTTTGGATCTCTGGATCGCCCACCGCTTCGTACGACCGCCGGTTCAACTCGCCCAGCCCATCCAGCATCTCGCGTCGCAGCTCCCGGGAGATCCCTGGAGCGTCCTTGAGAAAGAGCACCGCATCCCCTTTGCTGCGCAAGGCAACGCCCGCGTGCTCCCCCGGAAGAAAACCTGACGCCCAAAGTCTAGCGGAGATGGCCTGAACATTGGACAACGGGCTGGAGTGTTGGGCATGCAGCACCACAAACGTCGGCAAATCCCGATTCATCGATCCCAGCCCGTAGGATATCCATGACCCAATCGACGCCTTGCCCGATTGCATCGAGCCCGTATAGATGAGCTGGTTGGCCGGTTCGTGATTGATGGCATCCGTCTTCATCGAACGAATGAGACAAAGGTCATCGACCATCCGTCCATGCCAGGGCAGCAACTCGCTGATCCACGCGCCCGCGCGGCCGTGCTGCTGAAATTTGAAGAGCGACGGGGCCAGCGGAAATGCGGCCTGGTTCGCCGTCATGCCGGTCAGGCGCTCGCCTTGCGCCTTTAGCCAATCCTTGATGTCTTCCTTGAATCGATCCTTGAGGGCAGGTTTGTAATCGAACAGGTCAATCTGTGACGGCGCGCCAATCAGCGAAATGTAGATCGCCCGTTTTGCCTTGGGAGCGAGATGGGCTATCGATGCCGGCAGCGATTCGTTCGAAGCACCCTGCAGAACGTGCGGGTCAAGCAGCGAGCCCAAGGCAGCCGCGCCCAGCCCGGCCGCGCTGCGCCGGAAGAAATGTCGCCGTGAAATGGCGGCG
>Ga0207670_10001864_pt1 | contig 11018 bp, 8 predicted proteins | sample KBSS23HmetaG_FD_184339 | JGI IMG/M metagenome (GOLD analysis project Ga0207670, IMG submission 184339) | Switchgrass rhizosphere microbial communities from Kellogg Biological Station, Michigan, USA - KBS S2-3H metaG (SPAdes) (version 2) | ecosystem: Host-associated > Plants > Roots > Rhizosphere... | reverse complement strand
CCGGCGCCGAGGACCACTTCGTCGGCGTGAACAGGATCGCCCGTTGGGACGGGGTCGCATGGTCCGCGCTTCCGCCGACGCCCTCACCGGGGTCCCTGGTGTACACGTTGTCGCATTACGACGGCGACCTCGTGGCCGCAGGAGACGCGTGGGTCGCCACGCTCGGGCCCGGCGGTTGGACGCGGCTGGGCGGAAGCCTTGGCGGGGCCACCCTTGCACTGGCGCAGGTGGGGACCGATCTCGTCGCGGCCGGGTACTTGCCCTACTTCGGGTTGAACGGCGTCGCGCGCTGGAACGGGTCGAGTTGGGCCGCGGTCGGCGCCGGGTTCGATGTCTACAACAACGACGACATACCTTACGCGGTCATCGGCTATGGCGGCGGCATCGTGGCCGGCGGCTATCTCACCGCCTCCGGAAGCACGCCGCTCAAGAATCTCGCGTTCTGGAACGGGACGTCCTGGGGCGATTTCGCGGGCGGCGCGGACGGCGACGTGTACGCGCTCACGCTCTCGGGCTCGGACCTCCTCGTGGGCGGTTTCTTCACGCACGTGGGCGGCGTCGAGGTCCATGGCGCCGCGCGCTGGAACGGTGCCTCGTGGGTTCCGCTCGGCGACAACGCCGAATACGTGTACCGCTTCCGCGAGCACGGCGGCCGGCTGTTCGCCGTCGGGGAGTTCGAGGAACTCGACGGGTCGGACGTCTATGGAGTGGCTGAGTGGACCGGCGAGCGCTGGAGCACACTTGGCTCCGGCGTCGTCGGGGAGGCGCTGGGACTCGATTTCGTTGGCGATGAGCTGTTCATCGGCGGCTACTTCGGATGGGCGAACGGCCGGCCCTCGTTCAACATCGCGAGCCTGCCCGGCATCTCCACGCTGGGCGCACCGCCTCCGCCACGGGTCACCCGGCTCGCGCTCGCGGTGGGCCCCAACCCGTCGCGGGGCGCGATGCGCTTCCGGCTCTCGCTTCCGAACCCGGCACACGTGCGGCTCACGGTGCGCGACGTGAGCGGGCGCACCGTGGCGACGCTGGTGGACGAGGACCGCGGCGCGGGCACGTCGTTCGTGGACTGGACGACGCGCGCCGCGCCCGGCGTGTACCTGGCGACGGTCGAATCGGGCGGTGAGCGCCGGAACCTCCGCGTGATCCGGCTCGACTGAGCGCCGCCTGCCGCTGACGACAGCCGCCCTACCGGACGTGGGGCGGCTGGCGCTGGTCGCACGCCGAGCCGCTGCACCTGGGCTCGGGCGCGAGGGTGAAGACGCCGGGATGACGCGCGCTACCTCACCTGCACGTTCCCGTGGGTCCACTCGATGAGGCCCAGCGGCGGCGTGGTGTCGCACGGCGGCACCGCCCCCCACTCGAGCTGACTGGTCATGTCCGGCGGGCGCGCGTCGCCCGCACCGTTGGGGTGAACCCGGAAGCCCTCACCATTGTCCTGAACCCGGAACAGGATGTTCAGGCCGAGGCCCACCTGCGAGGGGATTACTCGAGCGCGTGATGGTGCCGCCGATCCAGGCCTCATTGCCCACGACCGCCAGGCAGGTCACCTCCACGTGAACGGTCGTGTCGATGTAGCGCAGTTGGAACTCCGCCTGACCCTTGGCATTACCGTCGGCGTCGACTTGCGCGGTGAATGCGTGGGTGTTGAGGGCGCCGGCATACTCGACAGTGCCTGCGCCGGACGCCCAATGGACCGGTGCCGCCGTGCCCACACTCACGAGGATCGCGAGAAGCGTGGGCACCGCTAACGTCCCAAGCAGCATCCTCATGGCCCACCTCTCTTTCCGACCGAACCGGTTGATGCCGCGCCGGAACGGCGTCCGGCGGTGAATCATCCGGATGCCGGCAAATGACCCGTGCGCCGGCACCGGTGGCGGCACGAACCACGCTAGTGTCCCGCTACTTGGGGGCGCAATAGTTGAACGCCTCTACCTTGAGACGGGACTTCACCTGATTCGCCGCGACCACGCGCCATCGAGGGTCTCGCTCCACCGACGACCGCGCTCCTGCGTGTTCTCCTACGCAGTTCTCGGAGCATGCCTCAGGGAACATGCCCCCGCGGAATCAGGCGTTCTCACAATAGCGACAAGAGCTTGCGCGCCCTAGCGTCATACGAGTCAAGAGGGGGACGTATAGAAGAGGTGAACCGATGACGGCGAACTCCGTCCCCCAAATGAAATCGGCCCGCAGGGCGCTCGCGCTCCTGCTCGCGTCGGGGCTCATGATATTGGCGTGCGCTGGAGAGGCGTTCGCTCTGCCGCTGCCGCCGCTGCCGCCGCTGCCGCCGCTGCCTCCGTTGCCGCCGCTACTGCCGCCGTTGCCGCTGAACCTGCCGCTCGGACCGCCGGAGTTGCCGACGATTCCCTCGCTGCCGCAGGTGATCCCTTCGAACGCGCCCCGTCCGTCGAGCTCGACGCAGCTGCCGAACACATTGGCGACGCTCGGCGCGAAGGTCCTCATCGTCTCGGCCGACAGCACCGAGCCGGTGCTCGGGTGGATCCGTCAGGCGGCACAACACGAGGGCATCCCGTACACGCTCTATATCGCAAGCCGCTCACCGGGCGGATTCACTCCGGCCATGCTGTCCGATGGCGGCAATCACGCGTACTACCAGGGTATCGTGCTCACCACCGGAAACCTGGCCTACTTCAATGGAACGGCCTGGACCAGCGCGTTGAACGCCACGGAATGGCAAACGCTGTGGGACTACCAGGCCAAGTACCGGGTTCGCACGGTGATCGCCTACGCGTACCCGACCGCGGACTTGGGCTACGGCTCGGCGACCGGCGTGGATGCGACGACGACGCCGATCGCCGCGCAGCTCACGTCATCGGGGCAGTCGGTGTTCCCCTATGTCAACGCGTCGAATCCCATCACCATCACCAAGGCGTGGACATACCTCGCTCCGACAGAGGGAACCGGAACCGATGTTCTCCTGAGGGACTCGAACAATCACGCGTTGGCCCAGGTCCGCACCTACCCCGACGGCCGCCATGTGCTGTCGATGACATTCGACGGCAACTTCTTCTTGGTTCACAGCCTGGCCCTGGCCTCCGGAGCCATGAATTGGGTGACGGGAGGGCTGTTCCTCGGCGAGCATCACGTCTACATGGCTCCGCAGGTCGACGACATCTTCCTCGACGACAGCCTGTACGTCGGCGGGATCTACCGGCTCACGGCGACCGACTGGACCGCGGTGACCGCCTGGCAGGCGCAGAAGCAGCTGCAGGGGCCCACCGCTGAGCTGTACCTGCACATGGCATTCAACGGCCAGGGCACCACCCTCGGCGCGTATCCCCTGGACACGCTGACCCCCGCCGCAAGGCTGACGCAGAGTCAGTTCCCGTGGATCAATCACACCTACAGCCACGAGAACCTCGACGCCGCGAGCTACGACCTGGCCTATCGCGAGATCACGCTCAACGACGCGACGGCCGCCTCGATGGGGTTTTCGATGTTCGATCGCCGGGCGCTGGTCACTCCCGACGTCTCGGGGCTCGCGAATCCGGCCGCGATGCGCGCCGCCCACGACGCCGGCGTCCGATTCCTCGTCACCGACACGTCGCGGCCCGGCATGAGCAACCCGACGCCGCAGGCCGGGATCTACAACCAGTACCAGCCCGACATCCTCATGGTGCCGCGGCGGCCGGTGAACCTCTACTACAACGTGACGACGCCGAGCGAGTGGACGACGGAGTACAACGCCATCTACCACACCTACTGGGGACGCGACCTCTCGTACACGGAGCTCTTGGACAAGGAATCGGACGTCCTGCTGCAGTACCTGCTCCGGGGCGAGGTCGATCCGTGGATGTTCCACCAGGCGAACCTGCGCGCCTATGACGGGGTCCACATGCTGCTCGGCGATCTGCTGGATGCAACGCTGGCGAAATACAACCGGATCTTCGTCCTTCCGGTGCGCAGCCTGAGCCACGTCGCGCTCGGGGAGTGGACCGCAACCCGCATGCGGTATGACGCCGCCGGGGTGAGCGCTTCGATCTCACCGAGCCAGGGGACGATCACGATCGCGGCGGCCGCTCCGACCGTCGTTGCGGTCACCGGCCTGTGCTCCGATGCGGCTGAGTCCTACGGCGGGCAGTGCATCAGCCACGTCACGGTCGCCTCCGGACAAAGTCTGACGTACAGCTACGGTCCGCCGCAAGACCCGCAGGGTACGACCGGCGTGCCTGGCCTTCCCACCGCCGGGACGGGTGCGATCGGCGTGTCGCCGAACCCCTTCAACCCCGAGACCCAGATCCGCTTCACGACCGCGCGCGCCGGCCACGTCACCGCCAGGGTCTACGACGTCACGGGCAAGCTCGTACGTACGCTGGCTGACGGAACGCTCGGGGACGGGCGTCACTCGTTGCGCTGGAACGGCACCAGCGACAACGGCGCGCGCGCGGCCGCCGGCATTTACTTCGTCACGCTCGACTCGCCCGATGGTCGGGCATCGACTCGGTTGGTGCGCTTGGAGTAGGGGAGCCCCACATGAGACGACCGCGGGGGCATGCGGTCCGCACAGCGTGCACAGCCACGCTGCTCCTGCTCGCGCTGGTCACGGCCGGCGGACGTGCCTGGGGACAGGCACCGTCCCCGTCGGACGACACCTACGAGCGGGCCGCGAGCTTGATCCGATCGCGCTCGTTCGCGTCGGCTGAGGATGTGCTCCACGGCATCCTCGCTGCCGATCCGTCGAACCGGCGCGCGCGAGAAATGCTCGCGTTCGCGCTCGAGTGCACGGCGGATCTGGAAGGCGAACGGCGTGTGCGATCGGCTCTCGCCGCGGAGTATCCGGACGACGCTCGGATCCAGGCCGACTACGGGCGCGTGCTCGAGCGCGCGGGCGACGCCGGCGCCGCGCTGCGGGCGTATCGCCGCGCCCGCGAGCTGAACGCGGGCCAGTCGGACCCGGATCTCGACGTGGCGATCGAGCGGACCCGGGACCGGACCGCCATCGAGCTGGCGGCCCCGGTGATGATCATGTCCGAACCCGGAGCGACCGCTTCGCGCGTTCAGGCGGGCGCCGCGCTCCCCGCCGGCTCCCGCCGACACGTGGCGCTCGTCGGCACGCGTTTCCTCGCCACGGGAGCGACCGGTTCGGTGGCGACGGCCTCCGCAGCCCTCGCGCTCGCGTTGGTGCAGAACGGGAGCGGCGTTCGCTGGTCGGCCGGCCCGAGTTTCCACGCCGTGGCGATCGAGGGCGGGGCGCGTCCCGACATCGGCGTCGGAGGGACGATCGCGGGGGACGCGGCTTTGGGCCCCGCGCTCGAAGCCGAGGGGAGGGCCGAGGCCGAAACACCCTGGGACGAAGCGGCGGTCGCGGTGCTTCACGGCGGGCGGGCATCGTCGGCCGAAGGCCACCTCTACGCACACGGACTCTCGCGGCGCCTGCTGCTCCAGGTCGGCGCACGAAGGCGCCGGCTCTCGATCCTCCCCGCGGAACCCGGTTCGAGCCACCGCCCCGAGGCGTGGCAGTCGCTGTGGCTCGCGGGCGCGGACGTCGTCCTGTGGAGGGCGACGCCCACGATGCGCGGCGAGATGCTCGACGAGGCGATGATCGCGCCCACGACGTTGGCGTCGGCGTTGACGCTGGCTTACCGGCACTACGATGTGTCGACCCGTTCGACGCCCGGGTTCGCCGCGCTCGTCGGGCTCGCCCCGCGTGCGTCCGCGGACGAAGTCTCGGTCCATGCGACCGCGGCGTCGCCGGGTGGCCGCGTCGGTGTGGCGTTGGGCACCGGCACCACCTATGACGCCGCGCGTGGCACCCGCGGGTGGAGTGCCGGAGGCGCTTTGGTGTGGGCGCCGCTGCCGGCCACCCGCATCGCGCTCGCGTACGACGAGGCGAGTGAGATCGCGACCGGACTGCTCGGCCGGCGCCGCACAGGATCGTTGAGCTTCCATGTCGACCTCTAGACCGATCGGAGGTCGGCCTCGACCGACACTGAGGGCAGGCGCGCTGGAAGTGCTCGGGCTCGGCGTACTGTTCGCATTGCTCCCCCAATTGGCCGAAGCCCGCTCCGGGGTCACGCTCGAGCCGCACCCGGGCTGGATCGCGGTGCTCGTGCTCGCCGCGCGATACGGCAGCGGCGGGTTGTTCGCCGGGCTCGTCACGGTTGCCGGCGCCATCCTCGGCGCCACGGCGATCGCGGGCACGGGGCTGACGTCCGTGTGGAGGGGGCTCGACTCCACGCCCAGCCTGATCGCGTTCGGCGGGTGTCTGATCGTGTCCTGGATCGCCTCGTGGCACCTGCGACGTGAAGCGGAACTCAGCCGGCAGCTGGACACGCTCCGCGATCGAAGCCGCGAGGCACGTGCGGAATTCCAGACGCTGAGCGACGCGGTGGCGACGCTGCGCGCGCGCGTGGATCGCACCTCGACGTCGCTTTCGTTCCTGCGCGACGTCGCCAGGCGCCTCGAGGGGCGGGATCCCGTCGCCGCCGCAGAAGCGGCGGCCGACCTGGCGCTCGCTCGGGCCGGGGCCTCCGCGGCGACGGTCCGGGTGGGCCCGGGCGGATTCCAACGCCTGCTGGCCGTTCGGGACGCGCGCGGGCCGCACCTGCTCGGGTCGCTGGACGCGCGCCATGCGGATCTGTCCGTCCCGCTTCGAGACGGTGGCGATTGCATCGGCATCCTCGCGCTCTGGGGCGTCTCCCGCTCGGAATGCGATGAAGCGACGATGCACGACCTGGGGGTGATCGCGTCGTGGTGTGCCCGGGCTCTGCGTCCGCTCGCGTTGACCGGCAGCCAGTCAGGCAGTGGGGTCATGTGATGGCGCCCGCGAGGAGGTCTTCGATGACCGCATCCCCCGTTCATGAGCGTGTCGTGCGCGGGCATCCCTGGCTGCTCGCGGGCGCGGCGATCGATGCGTTCGCGGCCGCGATGCTGCTCCTGCACGCACCGCTTTCGCCGGGGCTGGCGGGAGTCGTGGCGGCGACGGCTCACGTTGTCGCGGTCGTCCTCCTGTTCGGCGCGGCGGGCGCGAGCACCAGCCGCGGATGGCTCGGCAGCGCGGCAGCGCTCACGATCCCCGGCGCCGGCGTCGCCGTGGCGGCTGTGGCGATCCTCACCAAGGGGCGCCACCGGAGCGCGCGGCGGTGCGGCACGAGCGCGCGCCGGCGCGCGCCCCGGGCGATGGATGCGCTGCACCGGCTCGGACATGACCTGTGCCCCAGCGACGCGCTGGACCGCGGCGACGGGGAGGAGCGGCGGAGCGCGCTGTCGGCGCTCACGCGGCGGGCGGACCACGAGGCGATCGCGTTGCTGAGGCGGGCGTCCGCGGCGACCGACTCCGATCTGGCCCTCGCCGCGGCGCTGGCGCTCGACAAGATCGGCGAGCGTCTCGAACGCGGCGCGTACCGGCTGAATCCCGGAGAGCTGCGCCGTGCCGCCGGTTGAGGCTCAGCGCGATACGGCGCCCGCGGACGTCTGCCTGGTGCTCGAGGGGACGTATCCCTACGTGCAGGGAGGGGTGTCCACCTGGGTTCACGATCTGATCGGGAGCCTTCCCGAAACCCGTTTCGCGCTCGTCCACATCGGTCCCGAGCCCGGAGCCTACAAGCGGCGCCGCTATGCCCTGCCGGCGAACGCGGTCAGCCTGCGCGATCTGTACTGCCGGGAGTCGACCGCGCGCGGAGGTGAGGTGGCGGCCCGCCTGCGGAGCGCGCTCGCCGCGCGCCATCGTCACGCGCGGGTGCGTGGCAGCTCGCGGGTCCTCGACGGCATCCGCCGGCTGCACCTCGAGGACACGATCGATGCGTCGCTGCTCGACGACCTTGCGGGCGGCGACCTGCCGGTCGGCGCGTTTCTCCACGGCCAGGCCGCGTTCGATCTCGCCATGGAGCTCTACGAGCGACTGGCTCCCGGCGCCGCGCTGGTGGACTTCTTCTGGCACTTTCGCTCGATGCACGCGCCGCTCGTCCGGCTGCTCGAGGCGCCGCAGCCTGCCGCGGATACGTACCACGCCGTATGCACCGGCTACGCGGGCATGCTGGCCGCGATCTGGAGCCGCCGGGCCGGCCGCCCGCTCCTGCTCACCGAGCACGGTCTCTACGCTCGCGAGCGCAAGCTGGAGCTGGACCGCGCCGATTGGTTCCGCGGCCCCGGTCGAACCGTCGACGACTCGACGGCCTCGGCCCTGCGCGCCATGTGGATACGGTTCTTCCGCATCCTGGCGCGGTGCGCCTACACGCGCGCCGCGACGGTCGTCTCGCTGTGCGAGGCCAACCGCGCGAAGCAGATCGCCGATGGCGCGCCGGCCGAGCGAACGGTCGTGGTTCCGAACGGCATCGATCTGGAGCGATTGCTCGGCGCCTACCCCGCCCGCCGTGTCGACCCCACGAGCACGAAGCGCATGAGGGTCGGCTTCGTCGGGCGGCTGGTGCCGATCAAGGACGTGGTCACGTTCATCCGCGCGGTCTTCCTGGCGCAGCAGGGGATCGAGTTGGAGGCGAAGGTCATCGGACCGATCGACGAGGATCGGCAGTACGCCCTCCGGTGCCGGCGGCTGGTCACGAAGCTCGGTCTCGCCCACCGGGTGCATTTCGTCGACGCGCTGCCGCTCGATCGCCTGTACTCCGAAATCGACGTCCTCGTGCTCACGAGCTTCAGCGAAGCCCAGCCGCTCGTCATCCTGGAGGCGGGAGCCGCGGGGATCCCGGTCGTCGCGTCCGACGTCGGCGCCTGCCGCGAACTCCTCGAGGGCGGAAGCGACGTCGACCGGGGCATCGGTCCGAGCGGCATCGTGACACGGCTCGCCGCCCCCGAGGAGACCGCGGCCGCCATCCTCCGGCTCGCCCGGGATCCGGAGCTGCGCCGGGCGATGGCGGCCGCGGGTCAGCGACGAGTCGCCACGTTCTATCGCAAGAACGCCACCATCGCGGCGTACCGGGCGCTCTACCTGGAGGGGTCGTGGCAGGCATCGGCTGGCGTCTCGAGCGCCTGATCGACGCGGGCGTCGCCGGCGCCACCGTGGCCTACGCGACCGGGGCCGCGGTGATGACGCTGCCGTGGGTGCTCACCACGTGCGTGCTGCTGTCGCTTTCGGCGCTCATCGGCTCCGGACGAACGGACCTCGCTCTCGCCGCAGTCCTCGTCAACACGGCGTTCGCGGTCGCGATGCTCGTCGCCGGACCGATCCAGATCGTGATCTCCCGCTACGCCGCGGACCGGTTGTACGAAGGGCGGTCGCGCGCCATTGCGGCGCCGTTCTGCCGCGGGCTCGGGGCAACGTCCGTGATCTGCGCCGTCCTCGCGGCGGTGGCACTCGTCGCGCTGGGTCTGCCCCCGCGCGCCAGCCTCTGGGGGGCGGCGCTCTCGGCCGCCGTCGGCGCCCAGTGGACCGCGTTGGCGGTCGGAAACGGGTTGTGTGCGCCCACCCTCGTGCTCGGTGCGGTGGGAGCCGGCGCGGTGCTGAGCCTGCTCGTGGCTGCCCTGCTCGCCACCGTCGCCGGCCTCGGCGTTCCGGGCTACGCCTTCGGTCTGCTCTCGGGCCAGGTGCTGACACTGGCGATGCTGCTCGTCGGGATCCTTCGTGCGCTGCCCGAGGACTCCGACGAGAACGCGCGCCTCTCGCCTGCGTTCCGCGACTACGCGCTGCTCGCCGGGGCGGGCCTGGCGTTCAATGCGTCCCTATGGGTGGACAAGCTCGCGGCGCGCTTCCTCGTCGGTGGCGAGACCGAGGCCCTGCACGCGACGGCGTCGACGATCGCATGGTTCTCGACCATCCCGTGCCTCGCCTGGGTCTTCGTGGAGCTGGAGACCACGTTCCACCGGCGCTTTCGAGAGTTCTTCTTGGCCCTGGAGGGCGGCGCGACCCTCGCCGAACTGCAGCGTGGCGTCGCGGGACTCGTCGACGAGGCCCGGCGACTGCTGCTCGGCGCCGCCTCCGTCCAGGCCGCCGTGACGCTGTTCCTGGAGCTTGCCGCCGATCCCATGGCCCGCCGGCTCGGGCTGCCGGTGGACGCGATCCTGCCCTACCGCTTCCTCCTCGTCGCCGCCGGGGCGCTGGCGCTCGGGCTGCTGGGGCTGATCCTCCTCTACTACTTCGATCTCCGGCGCGACGCGTTCTTTGCCGCCTCGGGCATCTTCCTCGGCATCGCGGTGCTCACCGCGGCCGCCTCCGTGTCCGGCGTGGCGCCGGGCGCCGGAACCGCGCTCGGCTGCACGCTGGGAGCGGCTCTCACGTGGCGTCGCGTGTTCCGAGGCGTGGCGGGAGTGTTGGAGCACACGCTGCTTGGGCAGCCGTTCGGCGTGGCTTCAGGGCCGCCTCGGGACGGAAGGGGCACCGCGCGCCGGCCGCAGATGCGTGTGGCACGCGGAAGTGGGAATCGGGCTTCGGCCTGAAGCCGCGGTGAAGGGCGCGCCCGCCCCGCGGCCTTTACCTCAAGACCACCACCCTCGTGGCAAGCGAGCGAACATGGCCCGCGCTCGTGACGACCGCCCGGCCGAAGTACACCCCGCTCGTCATTCCTGCGCCCGCAAGGGGCAACGCGTGCCGGCCCGGGGAGAGCAAGCCGTTGGCGAGCACGACGACCCGTCTTCCGGTCACGTCATAGAGCCCAGCCTCGACGAACGAGGTGGCCGGCAGGTCGAGCTCCATCGCCGGCTGGGTCAACGTGCCGGACGAAGCCAGGCGCAGTGGCTGGCCGCCGGGGCCATCCACGGCGAGCGTGCCGCTCGCAAGCTCGTGGGCGCCGATGTTGATGGCGCTTCCCTGGATGCGCCCGCTGCCATCGATGTCCGTGAGGCCCGAGATCGGTTGACCCTGGGCGTCGTTGCCCAGGTCGAGTCCGGTGTTGATGGCCGGCGAGCCCGGCAGGATGTGCAGATCCAGGTACGGAGCGACCAGGAGGGGATTGACGAAGTGCGCCAGCGCGTCGGGGAAATCCCCCGGAGACGAGCCGGCGCCGAAATAGACATTGTTCCCGACCTGGACGCTCGTGTTGTTGCTGCCGCTCACCGAGATGTACGGCTGGCCGGACGCGGCGTAGAGAATGTTGTTCTTGATGACGATC
>Ga0207670_10001860_pt1 | contig 11030 bp, 12 predicted proteins | sample KBSS23HmetaG_FD_184339 | JGI IMG/M metagenome (GOLD analysis project Ga0207670, IMG submission 184339) | Switchgrass rhizosphere microbial communities from Kellogg Biological Station, Michigan, USA - KBS S2-3H metaG (SPAdes) (version 2) | ecosystem: Host-associated > Plants > Roots >... | reverse complement strand
TGAGCGGTTCGCGAAGGAGCCGATCGAGCTCAGCGGTGAGCTCGGCGAGTACCGTCGGGGACACCCTGAGGCGTCCCTCCGCCACACCGCGGACGGTCCCCGCGAGGCTCGTCACGAGGGTGTCACGCGATGAGAAAACCCCTTGTTCCGGCTGATCTAGGCGGCCTCGGAGCCGTAGGTCGCAGGTTCGAATCCTGCCGGGCGCGCCCCAAGGATTTTCGGTAGTTGCGGCCTTTGCCGCGCGGAGGCGTGACACCCCCGTGACGACCCCTCCGGGGCGGCGTGCGCGTTGACGAACGCCACATGTGCCGCGGCGGCTACCTCCTGGACCGGACCCGCGGTCACCTTCGCGTAGCGCTGGGTGGTCTTGATGTCGGCGTGACCGAGGATCCGCTGCACGTCCTCGAGACGCCAGCGAGCGCCCCACCACCCGCAGACGAGCGAGCTCGCGCCCGCGTGACGGAGAAGGTGGAACCACGGGCGCCGGCCGATCCGCGGGATGACGCCGAACTCCTCCGCGACTGCGTCCCAGTCCACTGCGAGGCGCCCGGCGCGCCGCGCCTCCGCGATCGTTCACGCGCGAGCGCGGGCGCGGGCGCGCCACGCATTGTCCCGCGCCATCCTCGGCGCCGAGGCGCGATGCGCCGGCCGAGCCGCGTGACGACGCGTCGTCGCCGATAAGAAGCGCCGCGCGCCCGCGGGTCGATGTGAAATCGCCGCCAGGCGGTCACATTCGATGATCGTAGGGTGTCTATATTCGCATTAATCGGTATCGCGCTTCACGTGTCTGTCCCGTGGACTGTTGGGTGGGCGCGGACGCACTTTTGTGTACTCGTGAAAGGATCTTGAACATGAATCGAGACCGCATGTTTCGTCGTGCCACGGCGTCGCTCGTGGGCGGGCTCATCACGCTCGGGCTGCTCGCCAATGGCTGCTCGTCGGACGGAGGCAACGCCGAGCCTCCGCAGGGGGGGGACGAGGTGTACGGCAACGCTGCCGAGGAGCTCTCCGTGGCGCGCACGGTCGGCGACTGGTCCAAGTTCCCGGGAGGCTATTCGTGCCTCGCGGGCGTGCAGTACTTCTACCCCGCCAAGTTCGGTGTCAGGGTCCCTCTCGCCAGCGACCGGTCGAACGGGAATTGCGCCGCCGACGGCGCCTGCCATATCTGGCTCGACACCCAACCGGACTCGAGCGAATGGGAGCGCATTCCGAACGACGGGGACCATGTGCCCACCACCTACGATCTCATCGTCTACCCGCCGACGGCGACGAACGGGTACGGTCACGTCGCTTCGGTCGACCACGTCGAGGGCAAGAACATCTTGGTGATCGACGACAATTACGTCGGACACCACATGAAGGCCGCGGAGCCGCATACCGTGTCTTGGAAAGCGTACGGGTGGTACCACTTGAAGAAGCTCGGACCGTCGTCGCCCCCGCCGAGCGGCGGGTCGCCCCCGCCGAGCGGCACCAGCAGTACCTGCCAGGCCGGTGGCTTCTACTGCGGAGGGGACAAGGTCGCTGGCGACTCGAGCACCCTCTATCGATGCGAGACGGGCGGCACCGCCACGAAGGTCCGGGCGTGCGAGCACGGTTGCATCGTCGTCGACGGCCGGGATGACGTGTGCCGCTGCGTCGCTGGCGGCAGCTACTGCGGTGGGGACGTCGTCGAGGGCGATGCGAAGACCCTATATCGGTGCAACAGCAATAGTACGCTCACCGTGCTGAAGCAGTGCCCGAGCAGTTGCGCCGTCGTCGCGGGGCAAGACGACGCCTGCAAGTAAGGAACGCATCGCCCACGGAGCGCACGGCCCCGCGCTGCTAGTTCTTCGAGCCGTCGAAGGCGCGGAGCCGTGCTTGTTGTCCGCTCCCGATCGCTAGCTCATCCGGGAGCACGTCGGCCATGCACGTCGCGACGTGTGGTGGCGAAGAATTCGCTCGCGAGGGATCAAGCCGCCCTCGAATATCGATGATGGAGTCCGCCGACGCGCCGAAGAGCGACCACCGCGCCGGTCTTTTCGACGGCCCGACGCATGGGCGCGTCGCCGCCAAGGGCCATGTGCGGGCGATCGTGATGCCGCTCGCCGAGCACGATCAGGTGATCGAGCAGCTCTCGGCGCAGTGTGCCGACCCATCTTTCGGCGAAACCGTTCTGCCACGGCGAGCGCGGAGCGATTCGAAGCTGGCGCAAGCCGAGTCGTTCGACTCGAGCGTCGAACATGGTGCCGAACACGCCGTCGCGATCGCGGATCAGGCGCTCGACAGGTGGCGCATCGGGGCCAGCGCCTCGACGATCTGCTGCGTTTCGCAAGAACGTCTTCCACGTCTGCGACGGCGGGCGCAGAGGTCGTTTCGGAGGTTTCGGCATGTACTTCGCGACGGTGTCCTTGCTGACGACGAAGCCGAGCTTCGCGAGCTCGCTCGTGATCCGGCGCCGGCTCCACGTCGGGTTCTCGCGCGCCATCCGCCCGATGAGCGCCACGATCTCGTCCGCGAGCGGCGGACGCCCGACGCGGCGCGATTTCCAAGCCCAAAATCGCGCGAAGGCGCGGCGGTGCCAAACGATCACCGTCGCCGGCTTCACGATCGCGAGCACGTCCCGCCAGCGCGACCACACTTTCGAGAGCACGACCCAGAATGCGCGATCGATCGGCCGCAAACTGCGGCCGCGGCGTCGCGCGGTGCAGGAGTGCGAGCTGCTGCCGTAGTGCGAGGTTCTCCGCGACGAGGCTTGCGCGCGGCCGAAGGGCCGCGACGAGGGAGCCGACAATCGCCGGAAGGAGAGTCCACACCGGCGACGAGTGTCGTCCCCATGGGGACGCGTGTCGACGCGAACCGGTCGTCAGGGCTCTGCTATCTGTGTCAACTGGACCGTGCGGTCCATCGAGAAAAACCGTCGAAACGTGATTCTAGCCACCACAGGTGACTACCGCGTGAAGAATGGCGTGTTCGCCCAGCTCGATGCGTTTGGCAATTTCGATTTCGCCTTCGCGCGTCAGCAGTCCGAGTCGCCCGATCTCCCCTAGGTATGTGCGTACGGTGTCGTGCGTCGTCCCTGGCTCTAACGGCATTCAGAAGCCTCGACGTCCGCCTCGCGGGCCACCGCGGCCGCGATCTCCACCGCCACCGCCGCGATCGCCGCCGTAACCGCCACCACCGCCGCCATAACCACCGCCGCCACCGCCGCGCTGCTCACGCTCGCGCGCTTCGTTCACGGTGAGGGCCCGGCCGTCGAGCATGGCGCCGTTCATCGCGGAGATCGCGCCGCGCGCGTCGGCTTCGGATCCGAAATCCACGAACGCAAATCCGCGCGGTTGTCCCGTCTCGCGATCCGTCACGATGCTGATCTTCGAGACCGAGCGTCCGTCTTCGGTGCAAAGAGCGCGGAGGGTGTCCTCCGTCGTATGAAACGAGAGATTTCCGATGTAAATGCGCGCGCCCATGGACACCCTCACCCTGTGGAAAACGGATTTCGAAGCCTCGTACGGCACACAACCTACCACGAACCTCCTTGCCGTGCGGGATAACGACCGCAGCGCTCGCGAATGGAGCGCGCGTGTGCTCGCGCTTGGACGGGCGCGCGTTGGGTGATCGCGCTCGGATGCGAGACACGCATGCTCGAAAATGGTGGTAAGGTCCGCGGATGAAAGATCAGCGCCTGAAGGTTTTTCGGGCAACTCTGGATGCTTTGTTCGAATCGCTCGACGCGCTGGTTCGCGTGACTCGCTGGGCCGATCCCGAGGAGGCCCCCCCCGAGCCGCTGCGCGCCGCGGTAGCCAAGCTCAGCGAGCGACTCGGCGCCGCCGATCGCCTCTCCTCCGGCACGTTCGTGGGCACCCCGGCCGATACGACGAAGGTGAACGCGATGTGTGCGACGATGAAGCGACTCGACGCCGCCTACGTCGCGTACCGCCGCCGACTCGATTCGAGCATGGAAAAAGGGGTGGACGCAGCGGCCGCGCTCGAAGCGGACATCGCCGACGCCCAAGCGGCCGCCGCGGCCGTCGCATGACGCGCACGCCGCTTCGCGCACGCCGTTGAGGCTCTCGGCGCGCTCGCGTCGACCCCATCTAATGCCGCGCCGGCACAGCTCCGGCGCGGGGAGAACCGGAATATGGCCGAAAAGAACCCCGACGCGCTGAAGATTACGAACCAGTTCCGGTCGAGGACCGGCTTCGTGTACGACCTCAAATACGAAGCGGTGCGGCTCACGGTGGAGATTGCTCGCCGTCAGAATCCCGACGAGCCCGGAGAGTGGCACATGGAGGTGCGTGTGAGCTCCGTGCCCGACGCCGCGCCGATCGACGCGTGGGCGGAGACACGAAGGGACGCGCTGACCGAAGTCGGACGCGTGTGGGCAAACAGTGCTCCCGAGCTCGGTTTGCCTACCGTCGACTGGGTGGCGGTCGCGACCGCGCTATCGGACGTCCGCGCCGTGTGAAAGGGGATGGGACGCGGACGAGGACTGGAAGACGCGGGGAAGCTCATCGCCGGTGAGGTCGATGGAGCGCACCGAGGCGTATCCGGAGTTACTCGCGCGTCATGTGAATTGGATATGCGGTGATCATCGCGCCGTCGCGCACGACCATCTGTATTCGTGTTCCGCTGGCCGAGCGCCCTTCGAGGACCGCAGGATCGTCGGCAGTGGGGCGAGCGTTCTCGTACGCGCTGCGGATCTCGTCCATGACGCGGTCGCTCGACCAGGATCGCGGGAAGGGCGTGGAGTGGCCTGCTCTGGCGACCGATGGGCGCGTCGAATCGTCGAAGGGCTGCACGCTCGTGGCCGGCGGGGTCGTGGCCTTCGCCGAGCTCCGCGCGATGCTGCGCGCGACCCCGACCGCCACGTTGACGACCACCGCGGTGTCGCGCCCCACGACGCGCGCGTCGTCTTCGCTCACGCCGCGTGCTCGCGCCACGGTGTATGCGGCCGACCCAGCGACGCTCGATCGCATCGTCGCGAGGTGCTCGAGGGGCGAGAAGGCCGCGCAAGCTGTGGTGGCGAAGAATGCGTTCGCGAGGGGATCAGGCTGCCCTCGAATACCGATGATGGAGTCCGCCGACGCGACGAAGAGCGATCACCGCGCCGGTCTTTTTCGACGGCCCGAGGCGGGGGCGCGTGCCCGACGACGCGGCTTCGGCGTGCCGCTCAGGGCGTGAGCCAGTCGCGGATGGCTTCGTAGACCTCGATCCGCTCGAGGAGCGCGAGGTGATCGGTCTCGTACGCGATCCGGCGGTGCGCGTCGGGGAAGGGGAGCGAGAGCTCCGGTTTCGCGTGGCGGCCGAGCGCGCTGTCGACCGGGACGAGCCCGTCGCCAGGGAGCTCCTCCGTCCCGGCGGCGCCCTTCGTCCCGGCGACGGCGAAGCTGCGGACGCCGCTCGGCAGCGAGAGTCGTCCGCGGGGATCGGAGCCGCGCGCGAAGCGGTCGCGCGCTTGCCAGTGCTCGTCGAGGACGGCGCCGAAGCGGAGATCGGTGACGCCGGCGCTCCGGATCTTCCCGAGGGCGGCGAGGGGCGCGCTGTACGGGCTGATCGTCAGCAGGAAATCGACCCAATTGCCGCCGCGTTCGAGCGGCGCGCCGTGGTGCGGCGTGCCGAGCGATACCCAATTTCGCAGTCGTGCGCGCCACGCGTGGCCGGCCTCTTCGGCGTAGTGGCACGCGCTCCGCGCGACGAGGCCGCCCATGCTGTGGCCGACGATCGCGATCTCGTCGACCTCCGCGGGCCACGCCGCGGCGAGGCGCTCGAGGAGATCGGCGAGCGCGCGCCCGTTCGTCGATACGTGGAGGCCGGTGTTGTAATGGAGATAGATCGCGGCGTATCCGAGGTCGCGCGCCAGCGCGGCTCCGTGGTCGTGCCCGTGGCGGCTCCATTGCAAGTCGTTCATCGACGAGCCGTGCACCAGGAGGAGGATCTTGCGCGCGCGCTCCGCCGCGGCGTCGGGGAACGCGGCGCCGAGCGCGTCGCGATCGATCGCGAGCGTCGCGCCGCCGGCGCGGAGCTGCATCGTGATCGCGAGCGGATTCGCGGTGTCGCGGAGATAGTCGCCGAGCACGCCGTTGAGCGCCGAGACGACGGCTTCGCGCTCCGGCCCGGGCACGCTCTCGCCGAGGAGCGGCCCGAGCTTCTCGAGCGCGCGATCGAGCCCCGCGCCGACGAGCCCGGTCACGCCGCGGATGCTCCCGTACACCACGCCGGTCATCGCGCGCGCCGGGAGCGCGAGCGGCTTCCCGAGGACGCCGGGGCCGCTCGCGATCGTGCGATGCATCGCCTCGACCACCGCGGTGACCCCCTTCGTCGCTTCGATCGCGAGCTTCCCCGCGCCGCGCAGATCGTCGACGTGGCGGCGCGTTCGCTTCGTCATGGGGCCGGGCGCGGTCGACGGTGGAGTGACATGGGCGCCGGCGTCGAGCGTACCAGCAGTCGTCGTCTGCGGCGGACCGATCGCGCCGCGCGGCGCGCGCGTCACTGCGTGTCGACGAGCACGCTCAGGTCGTCGGGGGACGACGCGTCGGCTTCGAGGATGTACGTCCCCGCGGGGAGGGTGACGGGTGCGCTCTGCGCTACCGCGTTGGAATACAAGGAGCTCGCGGCGCCGGCGTCGGCGAGCGAAGGGCCGCCGCACGCGGCGTAGAGGTGCAGGTAGATGGTGCCACGGAAGATCGTCCCCTGGACGGTGAGGGAGGTGGTCGCGGGGAGCGTGAACGAGAAGAATCGAGGGAGGGAGTCGCCGTAGTCTCGAGGATCGGATTGGGGTTGATCGAGGGCGATGGGCATCGCCGTGTCGCAGGTGGTGTTCGGCGGCGCGCCGGCGCCGACGATGAGCGTGGGCGCGGCCGCTCCGTAGCCGACGACGTACACCCAACCGGCGGCGCCGGGGACGAAGGTGACGGTGTTCGTGGTGGAGATGCAGGCGATGTCCGGTGAATCGACGCACGGAAATCGGACCGCGTAGGCGTTGTTTCCACCCGGGCTCGGCGCCACGTATTCGACGGTCACGGAGGTGGTCGCCGATGGGACGTAAGCCTGATAGACGGCACTCGGCCCGTTGCCGTACGGGTAGATGGCGCAGCTCGGTCCGGGGACGTCGGTGACGGGCGCGCACATCGGAGCGTCGCCGTCGCTCGCTCCGGCGTCCGGCGCGGCGTCGTCGCCGGCGTCGATCGACGAGTCGTCGCCGGCTCGAGCGTCGGCAGGGGGGCCGGCGTCGGCGTCGCCATCCGTCGTCGTCAGACCCCCGTCGCCGTTCGCGTCGCTCGGCGCCGCACCGTCGGAGCTCGCGTCGAGCGTCGCGCCGCTGCCGTCGTCTGCCGCGTCGCCGTCGCTCGCCGAGCGATCCGCCGACCCATCGTCGCCGCCGCGGCCGTCCGAGCCCCTCGCCGCGTCGCCCTCCGACGCATCCGCGCCGCCGCCGGAGTCGTCGGGCGTCGAGGTGCAGCTCGACAGCGCGGCGAACGCGACGCAGAGGGCGGCGCCCCACGCACACCTTCTCGAGCGCACCCCATGGGCGCTGCGCGTTCGTGCGGATTCGCACGAACGCCTGGTCCCGACCTTCGCCCCGAATCGCGCGCGGTCGATGCTCATGACGGCCCTCCGCTGCCAGGTGTCCACGGGAGCCGAATTCGGCTCACGGAATCGTCAGCGTCGGTTCGTGCGCATCGGCTGTGGTGGTGAGGAATCCATTAACAGCTCGTTTCCCGCAGGGTGAGTGTGGTATGGGCGGTCAACCAGAGTATCGCGTCGGGCTCGGCGATTCTCTGCGCAACAGCTCTCGGTCTTACGCCGCACGGTGCGCCGACCTCGGCTCCGGCCGGTCGACCGCGCCTTCTGGGTCGTCCTGTCTCGTGCTTGGTCGCGCGTTGGGCACGTTAGCTTCGGTCGGTACGCCATCTCAGCCCAGCTTCAGTCATGCGAGCGCCGCGGCCTCTTCGCGGAGCGCGCGCACCGCCTCTTCGACGTGCTCGCGGTGCGTGCGGAAGCTGAGCACGCAAATGCGGAGAGTGTATTTGCCGTGGATATCGGTGCTCGAGAGGAAGACGCGCTTCCGCGCGTTCACGCGCCGCATCAGCTCGGCGTTGATCTCGTCGCCCCGGTCCTTCATGCGGAACGCCACGACCGAGAGCTGCGGCTCGTCGACGATCTCGAAGCGCGCGTCCCGGCGGAGCTCGTCATAAGCCCAGCGCGTCAGCGCGAGCTTCTCGGCGAGCGCCGCGCGGAACGCGCCGAGCCCGTGGATCCGCATCGGGAGCCATACGCGGAGGCCGCGAAAGTCGCGCGAGAGCTCCGGCGAGAGCTCGTCGAAGCCGGGGTCCTCGCCGCCCTCGTTCGCGTCCTGAAGGTACGCCGCGGATCCCTCGTGCGCGCGGCGGAGGGCGGCGCGTTCTCGCACGAGCAGGCACCCGGTGCCGTACGGCAGGAAGAGCCCCTTGTGCGGATCGATCGTGATCGAGTCGCAGTCGCCCATCCCCGCGAGGAGCGTGTCGCCGCCGTCGACGAGGCGGAAGAAGCCGCCGTACGCCGCGTCGGCGTGGACCCAGAGCCCCTCGCGCCGCGCGATCTCGACGATGGCGGGGACGGGATCGATCGCGCCGGTGTTGGTGGTGCCGATCGTCGGCACCACCAGGAACGGCTTTCGCCCGCCGTCGCGGTCGCGTCGGATCGCCCGCGCGAGCTCGGCCGGGATCATGCGGAACCGCGCGTCGACCGGCACGGCGTGGATGCTCGACGCGGGGAATCCGGCGATGCGCGCCGCCTTCGCAATCGAGTGGTGCGTATGCTCGGAGACGTAGAGGACGCCGCCGAGGAAGTCCTCGGGGAGCCGGTCGGTGCGCGCCGCGACGATCGCGGAGAGGTTCGCGAGCGAGCCGCCCGACGTGAGGATTCCGCTCGCCGACGCCGGGTATCCGACGATGTCCGCCAGCCACGCCAGCACGGTGCGCTCGATCTGGACGAGGGCCGGCGCGGCCCTCGTCACGCCCACGTATCGATTGACGGCGCACGCGATGAAGTCCGCGAGCGCCGACGCGTACAGGCCGCCGCCGGGGATGAACGCGAGATACCCGGGGCCCGCGGTGTTGAATGACTTCCGGATCGCGCCGGCGAGCGCGCCGACGATCGCGTCGAGCGGCGCCCCTTCTTCGGGAGCGGGCCGCCGGAACGCTTCCACGATCGCCTCGACGCCGTCGAGGTCGTGCGCCGGCTGCTCGCCGATGGTCGCCACCTGACCCTCCACGAAGTCGGCTACCAGGCGGGTCATCTCGTGGACGGTCGCCGCGTCGGGCTCGAGCGGGTGATGGATCGTCATGGTCTACGCTCCGTGCGAAGACCTGACCACGATCCGTCGTCCGGTTCAATCTCATCGCAGACTTTTGGCGCCTGCCAGGACTCCCTCGAGCGTCCGCATATCGGGAGGCTTCACGAGGTGGACATCGAAACCAGCAGCCTTGACCTGCGCCACGTCGTTCGGTTGCGCGTAGCCGGTCAGGGCAAGCACCCCGTCGAGCGACACCGCGATCGAGTACGCCTCGTCCGGCACGACGATCGCCTCGCGAAGCACCTGCTCGTACGCTTCGCGCCCCGCCTCCCATCGCTCGCCGATCGCCTTCGGCAGCCGATCGAGGCTGCTCTTGGAGGGCTCCATGTTGCCCACGCGTCCGAACAGGTCTTCGGCCTTCTGCGGCGTCATCTGCGTCACCACCCACGACGCCTGCTCCGCCGCTCGCTGCGTCCAGAACCCCTCCACGATGAGCTTCACGTCGAGCGCTGCCAGCGCGTGCGCCGTCGGGTCCGACGGTCCTTCTACAGCCAGCGCTCGACGCTTACCTCACCTGCCGCCGTCATGTAGGTCTGCGCGCTCCGCAGCACGCGACGGTGCACCCGCCCCTCAATCTCCTCGCGTGCAGCTCTGTCTCGAAATCGTAAAAGTCCCGCGCACCCGTCTTGCCCGTCATCGCGTGATCTTCGAGGAACTCCGTACCCCGTCGAGCACCCGCTCGTGAAACGAGCGCTGCGATTCGGACGCCGACACTCTCCGTTCGACCTCAGGACCCAAGCGGTGACTCGCGACGCAGTTCCTCATGCCGCTTCAACCTGCTCAACTCCACGAAATTCCGGCCGACCATGCGTCAGGATCGGATCAGCACCCGGCTACGTAGACTCACCCTTCGAGCACCGCGGGGAAGCCCCACTGCGCGAGCAGCTCGGGCAGCACGAACACCGTGAGCTCGGAGATGCGCGCGTCGTCGTCGAGGGTGAGCACCGTGAGGCACATCGCGATGTAGCAGCCATCGGATGCGCGCACGTAGCCCATCGCGGCGGGCTGGCCGTTCATCGTGCTGCGCACGAAGCGGTAGCGGCCCGGGCGCGGCGGTCCGTCCCAGGTGCCCGGCGAGTGATGCACCGCGACCACCGCATCCCGGCCGTCGAGCCAGAACGGCCACGGCGGCATGCTCATGATCGCGTCATCCGTCAGCATCGCGACGAAGCCGTCGAAGTTGCCGGTCTCCCATGCGCGCACGTAGCGATCGACGACCTCGGCCTGGCGTCGCGCCAGGTCGGGGCTCGGCTCGCGGGTGTGCGGCCTCGCGATCGTCGCGCGCGCCCGCTGTAGCGCGCTGTTGACCGCGGCCTCGGTGGTCTCGAGGATCGCGGCGACCTCTGCCACGTTCCAGTCGAGGACGTCGTGCAGGATCAGCGCGGCGCGCTGGCGCGCGGGCAGTGCCTGGACGATGTGCACGAACGCGAGGCGGATGCCCTCGCGCAGGCGCACGGCATCCTCGGGGCTGCGCGCGAGCGGCAGGCACGCGTCGGGATACGGCTCGAGCCAGTGGATGTCGGCGCGCGCGTCGCCCAGCGGTGGTCCAGGCTCGACGGGCGGGCCGACGTCCTGCGGCAGCACGCGGCGCGCGCGCGTCTTCAGCATGTCGAGGCACGTGTTCGTCACGATGCGGTACATCCACGCGCGAAAGCTCGCGTGCGGCTCGTACGCACCGAGCCCGCGCCACGCCTTGATCCGCGCCTCCTGCATGGCGTCA
>Ga0207670_10001856_pt1 | contig 11037 bp, 7 predicted proteins | sample KBSS23HmetaG_FD_184339 | JGI IMG/M metagenome (GOLD analysis project Ga0207670, IMG submission 184339) | Switchgrass rhizosphere microbial communities from Kellogg Biological Station, Michigan, USA - KBS S2-3H metaG (SPAdes) (version 2) | ecosystem: Host-associated > Plants > Roots > Rhizosphere... | reverse complement strand
CGGCAGAGCGGGGCCTACGGCATGGTGCTGCCGCGCTTCCTGCACCAGGCGCTCGCCGGCGAGCCGATCACCGTGTTCGGCGACGGCGCGCAGACGCGCTGCTTCGCCGCCGTCGACGAGGTCGCGGCGGCGCTGGCGCAGCTGCTCGGCACCGCCGCCGCGCGCGGCCGCGTCGTCAACGTCGGCAGCGACCGCGAGATCGCGGTCGGCCGGCTCGCGACGATCGTGCGCGACGCGGTCGGCGGCGGCGCGATCCGCCACGTGCCGCTCGAAGAGGTGTTCCCGCGCGGGTTCGTCGATCCGCCACGGCGCGTGCCGTGCCTGCAGCGCCTGCGCGCGCTGCTCGGCTGGGCGCCGAGCCGTCCCGTCGAGACGATCGTCGCGGCGCTGGTCGCCGATGCGCGCAGCGGACTGCCGCGCGACCTTCAGGAACTCGGCAGCGGCGCGGCCGCGCGCGCCCGCGCGTAGTTCTGCTGCGCGGTCGCGTCGTCGGGCAGCTGTTCGGCGGCTGCCGCGAAGTGTTCGAGCGCGCGCCGCGAGTCGCCGGCGTGGAAGTGGCAGATGCCGAGGTTGGTGTGCGCCAGCGCGAGGCCGGCCGCGGCCGCGCGTTCGAGCACGGGGATCGCCTCGTCGAAGCGGCGCAGTTCGATCAGCAGCGCGCCGAGCCGGTTCAGCAGCATGCCGTCCGTGGGGCGCAATTCGATCGCCGCGGCGAAGTCCGCGGCGGCGCGCGCGCAGTCGCCGCTGCGCTGCGCCGCGTCGCCGAGCAGCGTCAACATCTCGACGCCCTGCTCGACCGCGAGCGCGCAGGCCGCCAGCGCCCACCGCCACAGCTGCTGGGCGCGCTGGAACTCGCCGAGTTCGAGCCAGCAGCGGCCGAGCAGGATCAGCGCCTCGTGGTGGTTGGGGCAGTTGCGCAGCCACGCGCGCAGGTGCGGCACCGCGTCGGCCCAGCGGCCGCGCGCTGCGCAGTCGCGGCCGAGGTGCCAGTCGGCGTCGGGCCAGTCCGGGTGCAGCCGCCGCGCTCGCCGCGCTGCCTGCACCGCGCCGTCGCGGTCCCCGGCGAACGTGCACAGCCACACCGCGCCGGCGGCGTCGTGCTGCCACTTGTCGGCGAACACCGCATGCTGCCGCTGGATCTCCGTGGCGACGTCGATGCCGAGCGCCGCGAACGTCTGGTGCGCTTCGTGGTGCAGGAACGCGTCGCGTGCGATCACGAGGCGGTGGCCGCGCAGCCGCGCGCGCAGGCAGAGGTCGTCGTCCTCGAAGTTGCCGGGCACGAAGCGCGCGTCGAAGCCCTGCAGCGCGCGCCACGTCGAGGTGCGGCCGAGCAGGCAGAGCCCGGACAGCGTGTCGACGTCCTCGCCGCGCCCCTGGTTCGGGTCGCACAGTTCGCGTTCGATCTCGGCGCGGCCCGCGGCCGTGCGACCGTGGTCGCCGCAGCCGATGCGTGCCGGACCCTTGACGCGGTTGCTGGTCGGCGCCGCGAACGCGATGCGGTCGTCGCGCAGCAGCGCCGCTTCGAGCCGCGACAGCATGTTCGGCGCGGCGAGCGTGTCGTTGTTGAGCACCAGCGCGAACGGCATCCGGACCCGCGCGAGGCCGGCGTTGCAGCCGCCCGCGAAGCCGAGGTTGCTGGCTTGGACCAGCACCTCGACCTTCGGCGGCGCCGCCAGGGCCTGCGTCGCCGCGTCACCGAGGTTGTCGACCAGCAGGAACTCGAGTTCGTGGCCGCCGGCCTGGGCCAGCATGCTGTCCACGCAGGCGCGCGTCAGCGCCGCACCGCCGTGGCACGGAATGACCACCGAGCATCGCATCCTCCCTGCCCTGATCGGCATCGCCGGCCGCCGAGGACAAGCGCGGCCGGACGGTGACGCCGGGTACGGGGGACTGATCCATTGAGTGTGCTTGCCGGCGCTGCCCTGGGGGCACCCGCGGGGGGCCCGCCGCGCCGAGCACAATCAATGGATCAGTAGGGGTGGGGGCGTTTGTGCCCGTTGCCCAAGGCGCTACGCTCTTCGCCCCTTGTCCCCCGCGGCGCGCCAGGTTCTGACGGTTCCCCAAGCCTTGCACGGGGTCCTGCTGCAGGATTTCCTGGCCCGGTCCCTGCCCGATGCCGACCGCGCCCGCCTGCGCGGCATCCAGGCGCGCGGCGGCGTCCGCGTCAACGGGATGCCCGCGGCCCGCAACCGGCGGCTGCTGGCGTTCGACCACGTCGAGCTGCTGGCCGAGCCGGGTGACCTGGCGCCGCGGCCGAAGGCGGCGCCGGCAGCGCCGATCGCGGTGCTGTTCGCGTCGGCGACCGCCCTGGTCGTCGACAAGCCGGCGGGGCTGACGACGGTGCCCGACCGCAGCGGTGCCGAGGGTGGCGTGCACGCGCGCCTGCGCGAACTTAGATCTGCCGGCGACCTGCGCATCGTGCACCGCCTCGACCGCCACACCTCGGGCTGCCTGCTGCTCGCCGACGGGCTCGCGGCGGCGCAGCACTTCGACGCCGCGTTCCGCAGCCACGCGGTGCACAAGCGCTACCTCGCGCTGGTGCACGGCGCGGTCGCGCGCAGCGAGTTCGCGATCGACCGCTGGCTGGGCCCTGATCCGCGCCGGCCCGGCCGCATGCTGACGTCGGCGGCGGCGAAGAAGGGGTACCGCACGGCGCGCACGCGCGGCGAGGTCGTGCAGGCACTCGGCGACCTGACGCTGCTGCGCCTGTACCCCGAGACCGGCCGCAGCCACCAGCTGCGCGCGCACCTCGCGGCGATCGGCCATCCGATCGTCGGCGACACCGACTACGGTGGCCGGCCGCTCCTGCTGTCGGAGCACAAGCACGGCTACAAGCTGCGGCGCGGCGTCGCCGAACGGCCGCTGCTGGCGCGGCCCTTCCTGCACAGCGAGCAGCTCGAGTTCGTCGACGTCGACGGCACGCCGGTGACCGTCGACGCGCCGCTGCCCGACGACCTGCGCATGGCGCTGGCGCGGCTCGCGAGCCATGGCACCGCGCGCGCGCGGCGAGGCTGACGGTCATGCGGCTCAAGGCGACTCCCGAGGACTTCCGCGTGCAGGAGCAGCTCGACTTCCGGGCGGTTCCCGACGGGGAGCACTACGTGCACGTGCTGCACAAGGAGAAGCTGTCGACGCACGAGGCGCTGTCGCTGCTGGTGCAGGAAGCGCGCGTCGACCGCGCAGCGATCGCCTACGCGGGCCTCAAGGACCGCCAGGCCGTCACCGAACAGTACGTCAGCATCGCGGGCCGCGCCGTCGAGCTGAAGCTGCCGGGTCTGCGCGTAGCACCGGTGGGCCGCACCGACCAGCCGATCAACAGCCGCATGAGCCGCGGCAACGCGTTCACGATCGTCGTGCGCGAACTGCGGCCGACCGAGGCGGCGATGCTGCGCCGCAGCCTGCCGTCGCTGCAGAAGACCGGCTTCCCGAATTACTTCGACGACCAGCGCTTCGGCTGCCTGCGCCACGGCCAGGGCTTCGCGATGCTGCAGGTGCTGCGCGGCGACTACGAGGCGGCGCTGCACCAGCTGATCGCGACGCCGTCGCCGCGCGCGATCACCGGTGACGTCAACCTGAAGAAGGCGCTGCAGACGCACTGGGGCAACTGGGACGCGTGCCTGCGCACGGCGCGCGGGCCGGTCTACCAGCCGCTGTTCCAGCATCTCGCTGCGCATCGCGACGACTTCCGCGGCGCGCTCGAGCTGCTGCCGCTGCGGCAGCGCGTGATCCACTCGTTCGCGTACCAGTCGTTCCTGTGGAACCGCGCGACGAGCCGACTGTTGCGCGGCGGCATCAACTCGGCGCAGCGGCTGCGCATCTCGACGCTGGCCGGCGACCTGATGGCGTGGAAGTACCTCGAGCCCGAGCGCGAGCAGAAGCTGCTCGCGATGTCGACGCCGCTGTTCGCGCCCGACGGCGCGGGCGGCAGCCCGCCGTTCAAGCAGGCGATGGTCGCCGAACTCGAGTACGCGGGGCTGCGGCCGTCCGATTTCACGCAGAACGTCGTGCCGGGCATGATCTGGAAGGAGGAGCAGCGCGCGGTGTTGATCAAGCCGCAGAACCTCGGCGACCTCCGCATCGCGCCCGACGACATGACGCCGGGCCGCGTCAAGGCGACGCTGTCGTTCGCGCTGCCGCGCGGCGCCTACGCGACGATGCTGCTGAAGCGCCTGTTCGCGCCGCCGTTCTACACGCGGCCGAACGTCGCGGGCGGCGGCCGCGCGCCGCTGCCGCCGCGGCGCGACGACCACTGGCGGGCCCCGGGCGGCGGCGCCGGCGGGCGCGACGCCGGGCGGCCGCGCTCCGGCCACGTGCCGCGGCAGCAGCCGGCACCGCCGCGCAGCGCGCCGTGGGACAGCGGCGACGACGAGGAGTACGAGGCATGACGGTTCGCACGTTGGGTGTCATCGGCGGCTCGGGCATCTACGACCTGCCGGGTCTCGAGCAGCGCCAGGAGGTCGCGCTGGAGACGCCGTTCGGGCCGCCGTCGGACGCGCTGATCACCGGCGAGATGTTCGGCGTCAAGATGGCGTTCCTGCCGCGGCACGGCCGCGGGCATCGCCTGGCGCCGCACGAACTGCCGTTCCGCGCCAACGTGCACGCGATGAAGCAGCTCGGCATGCAGTGCGTACTCGGCATCTCGGCGGTCGGCTCGATGAAGGCCGAACTGCAGCCGGGGCACTTCGTGCTGGTCGACCAGTTCATCGACCGCACGCGCGGCCGCACCGCGGAGTCGACGTTCTTCGGCGACGGCTGCGTCGCGCACGCGCACTTCGCCGATCCGGTGTGGGAGCCGCTGCGCAAGCTCGCGCTGAAGGCCGCGCGGCAGGCCGGCGCCACCGCGCACGACGGCGGCACCTACGTCTGCATGGAGGGGCCGCACTTCTCGACGCGCGCCGAGTCGCGGCTCTACCGCAGCTGGGGCGTCGACGTGATCGGCATGACCAACCTGCAGGAGGCCAAGCTCGCGCGCGAGGCCGAGATCGCCTACGCGACGGTCGCGCTGGTCACCGACTACGACTGCTGGCACGAGGCCGAAGGCGACGTCGAAGTCAGCAAGGTGCTTGCGGTGCTCAAGCAGAACGCCGACCTCGCGCGCCGCACCGTGGTCGAGTGCGCGCGGCTGGTCGGCGCTGGCGAGCCGATCTCGGCCAGCGGCTGCATGGCGCACGCGGTGATGACCAGCGCGGACCGGGTCACGGCCGACGCGCGGCGGCGGCTGCGCCTGTTGATCGAGGACCAGCTCGGCTGATCGGACGCTCGCTGGCGCGGAGCGCGGCGACGGCGTCGCACGGCGGCGCCTGCGACAGTACAGTCGCGCGCATGGCCGCCGATCCATTGACCCGCCGCAGTTTCCTGCAGCTCTCCGCCGCCGCCGGTGCCGCCTCGTGCGCGACGCCCGCGGCCGAGCGTTCGTTCGCGATCCGCACCGGGCCGCGCAAGGGGCCGGTCGCGGTGTCGAGCCACAACGGCATGAAGGCCGTCGAGATCGCCGTCGCGCGCATGCGCGACGGCATGCGTCCCGTCGACGCGGCCGTCGCCGGCGTCGAGATCGTCGAGAACGACCCGAACGACGACAGCGTCGGTCTCGGCGGGCTGCCCAACGAGGACGGCGTCGTCGAGCTCGACGCCTGCGTGATGGACGGGCCGTCGGGCCTCGCCGGCGCCGTCGGCGCGCTGCAGAACGTCAAGAACGCGGCGCAGGTCGCGCTGAAGGTCATGCGCCACACCGACCACGTGCTGCTGGTCGGCGAGGGCGCGCTGCGCTTCGCGCGCGCGATGGGCTTCAAGGAGGAGAACCTGCTGACCGAACCGTCGCGCAAGAAGTGGCTCGAGTGGAAGGAGCGGCGCTCGGCGAACGACAAGTGGCTCCATCCCGACGAGAACGGCGAGGCCGGCCGCGAGTGGTTCCAGCAGTTCCGCGACAAGACCGGCACCATCCACCTCGGCGCGATCGACGGCAACGGCGACCTCGGCGGCTGCACGACGACCTCGGGCCTCGCGTTCAAGATCCCGGGCCGCTGCGGCGACTCGCCGCTGATCGGCTGCGGCAACTACGTCGACAACGACACCGGCACCGGTGGTGCGACCGGCCGTGGCGAGGCGTGCATCATCGTGACCGGCGGCAGCTTCGTCGTGCAGCAGATGGCGCTCGGCCGCTCGCCGACCGACGCCTGCCTCGACGCCTGCAAGCGCATCGTGCGCATGACGCGCGTGCCGCGGCTGCTCGACCCCAAGGGCCGGCCGGCGTTCCAGGTGCAGTTCTACGCGCTGAACAAGCGCGGCGAGTTCGGCGGCGCGGCGTTGTTCCCGTCGCCGTACGCGGTCTGCGACGACGACGGCCCGCGCGCCCTGCAGATGGCGTCGCTCTACGACGCGCGCTGATCTTCTGGCCCGTGTTCCATGCTGGCGGCGAACGCGGCGACGTCGCGCCAGAACAGCGCGAAGTCCGCGGCGAACGCGGGGCGTTGCTGCTGCAGGTCGGCGACCGCGTCCGCCAGCGGGACCGGCCGCCGCAGCCGCGCAGCGATGCGCGCGAGCACGGCGGCGACGCCAACGTCGGTGCGGCACTGCGCGAGCCAGTCGTTGCGGATCATGCGCGGCAGCGCCGCAGCCAGCGCGGGCGGCAGCGACGCCGCCTCGGTCTGCAGCTGCGCATAGACCTCGGCCGTGAACGCGCCGAGCGGGCGGCCGTCGCCGAACTCGGGCCAGCCGTCGGCCAGGAAGTGGTCGTAGAACACGTCGACGAGTACGCCCGCGAAGCGCCGCAGCGGCGCCTGCACGCGCGCGCGGCTCTGCGCGAAGGCCGGGTGCGCGTCGGTGAAGCGGTCGATGGCGCGGTGGTGCAGCAGGCCCTGCTGCGTGGGCGCGGGCAGCGCCTGCACGTCGAGGCCGCGCGCGAAGTCGCCGAGCAGCGCGCCGGCGCGGACCCGCGGGTCCGGCGGCGCGAGCCGCAGGTGCGCGAGGTGGTTCACTTCGGGGCCGGTGCGGTGGCGGCGAGCTCGAGGCGCTCCTGTTCGCGGCGGTCGATCGCGGCGAGCCAGCGGATCCAGTCGGCGTAGAGCACGACCTCGATCGTGCCCGGCCGCACGCGCAGCACGCGGTCGATCGCGACGCGGTTGCCGTCGCGCGCGAACGTCAGCTGGTAGTCGAGCAGCGCGAACGAGACGAACAGCGGCTCGGGCAGCGTCGGCACGCAGCGGCCGGGGCCGGGGTCGACGACGACGTGCGTGCGCAGCTGCATGTCCTGGTTCTGCCGCAGCGGCAGCGTGCGCTCGTCGCGGTCGCCGAGCGTCTTGCGCAGGTCGGCCAGCGGCATCGGCAGCGGCAGCAGCCAGCGGCCCGGCGCGGCCTCCTGCGGCGCCGGCCGCTGCAGGTCGAGTTCGAGCTGCAGCGGGGCGCCGCCCGGCTCGAGGCCGACGGGCGCGGCCTGCTGGATGCGCCAGTCGCCGAGCAGCTGCTGGCCGATCTGGCGCGCGGCGAGCTTCTGCACGTCGGCGGTGCGGCGCCGCAGCTGCTCGGCGAGGCCGTAGCCGGTGAAGTCGCCGATGCGCACGCGCGCGTGCAGCGCGGTGCGGTCGCCGACCGTGCACTCGCCGTCGATCGCGACCGCGCGCGGCGACGCGTCGTCGCCCGGCAGGCGCACCTGCACCGCCGCGAGCGCGGCGTTCACATAGGCGAGCGCGCCCTGGCGGTGCGCCGGTACCGCGCCGAGCGGCCAGAACCGCGGCGTGTCGCTGAACAGCCAGGTCGCGCTGCCGTCGCGCGGCTGCGCCAGCGCCGCCAGCGTCGGCGTCGTGTCGTCGTCGGCGAACAGCGGCTCGCCGTCGCCGGTCAGCGCGCGGCGCGCCTGGGAGCAGGTCGCGGCCTCGACCGGCACTGCGGCCGCGCGCAGCAGCGCGACCTCGAGCATGAAGCGGTTGCCCTTCTTGCGCAGCAGCGCCTCGGTCGCGTCGCTGCCGTCGCCGTCGGCAATCTCGTCCTGGCAGAACGCGTGGATGCGCTGCATGCGGTCGCGGTCGTTGGCTGCGTTGGCGCCGGGCAGCAGCGTCGCCGCGAACGCGGTGATCGGCGGCGTCGGCCGCGTCGCGGCGAGCCACTGCGCGCGGCGCTGCCGCAGCGTCGGGAACGGCGAGGCGTCCTCGCCATAGCCTGCGATCGGCAGCAGCTCCTCGGCCGGCGGCGGCGAGTCCTCCTCGGGCAGGCGTGGCACGTTCTGCCGCGTGATGATCCAGGCGGTGCGGCCGCCCGGCAGCGTCTCGCGGCGCGGCGTGACGTCGAGGTTGCGCGTGCGCAGCGTGCCCCTGGCGCCGTCGGGCACGATCAGCACCCACTCGGTGACGCGCAGCGGCTCCTGGTGCGAGGCGAACAGGAAGTCCTCGACCCGCCACGGCTGCGGCGCCGCCGCCGGCGTGCGGCGCCGGTAGCGCCACTCGACGAACGCGCCGGGTTCGAGGCGCGGCAGCGCGAAGTCGCCCTGCACGCGCGTCGGCACGTAGCTGCGGCCGTCCTTGCCGACCGTGCGCACCAGCAGCAGCTCGTCGGCCTGCGCGGGGTCGCTCGCGGAATGCCAGGCCTCGACGCCCTGCAGGTCGTTGAGGCGCCGCAGTTCGTGCACCTCGATCAGGCTCGAACCGTCGGGCTGCAGCTCGACGATGCGCTGGTCGATCAGCATCGTCGACGAAGCGTCGTTCTCGCCGGGGCCGGGCTGGAACGCCGCGATCGCGGCGTCGCCGTCGCGGCGGAAGTGGTCGAAGTCGGCGCCGGGTCGCGCGCCGTCGCCGAGGCGCGCGCGCAGGTCGCGCTGCGTCGGCTGGTCGGGGTCGCGCTGCAGGCCCGCTGCGACGGCAGCGAGCGCCTGTGCGTCGTCGCCCAGGCGCAGCCAGCGGTCGGCGCACTGCGCCAGCGTGCGCGCGTCGGTCGCCGCATCGGCGACGAGTTCGCGCAGTTGCGCGCGTTCGCCGTCGGCGTCGCCGGCGCGCGCGGCGAGCGCCGCCAGCGCGAGCCGGCGGCGCGTGCGCTCGGCGAGGCCGCCGTCGGCAGGCCAGCCGCGGTCGACGATCGCGCGCGCAGCGTCGAATTCGCCGAGGTCGAGCGCCACGTCGAACGCGCGGCGGCGCAGCGCGTCTTCGAACGGGTGCCGCGCGAATGCGGACTGCAGCAGCGTCCACGCGCCGCGCGCGTCGCCGCGCTCGCGCATGCGGTCGGCGAGCAGCACCTGCGGCCGCGTGTCGGCCGGGCACTTGGCGGCCCAGCGCTGCAGCAGCGGCATCTCCTCGGCCAGGAACGACAGCCGGCGCAGCACCGCGTGCGTGGCCGCGAACGTCGACGGGCCGGCGCGGCCGGCGTCGATCTCGGCGCGCAGCAGGCGCAGCGCGTCCTCACGGCGGTCCTGGTCCTCGTTTGCCCGGACCAGAGCCAGCACCGCGCGGTGGTGCGTCTTCGGCAGCTCGGCGCTCGCCGCGGCCTCGTGCGCGCGCGCGCGCGCCGTGCGCAGTTCGTCGGGCACGTGCGCGGCGCGCAGCCACAGGTCGGCCAGCACGAAGCGCGCGGCGGGCAGCGGCGGCGGTTCCTGCTGCAGCTGCTGCAGCAGGTCGAGCGCGGTGTCGCTCTCGCCGAGCCGCTGCGCCGTCCACGCCGCGGCCACACGCAGCGTCGCGCGGTCCGGGCCTGCCGCTGCGGCGGCCGCCTGCAGCAGCGTCGCGAGGCCGTCCTTGAACGTGCCGTGGTCGCGCGGATCGAAGGTCACCGGCGCTGCCGGCGGCGCGTCGGGCGCGACCTCGGTGACCTGCGGCAGCGGCAGGCCGCTGCCGTCGAGCAGCCGCAGCGACAGCGGCTGCTCGCCCTCGTCGCCGCTCTTGACGACGATCTGGTGTTCGCCGGGCTGCAGCCGCACCGGCAGCCGCTGCACGGGGCCGCGCGCATCGAGCGCGAACAGCGAGCGGCCGACCTCGACGCCGTCGACGCGGCAGACGAACGGCGCGCGCAGGTCGACTTCGACGAAGCCGGCCGTCGCCGCCGCCGCGTGCACGCGCCAGCACACGTAGTAGCAGCCGGGCCGGCGCAGCCCCGGCGGCGGCAGCGCGATGTCGTCGCGGCCGTTCTCGCGGCGGACGATGCGCGGCGCGACGTCGCCGAAGCGGCCCGGCAGCGTGGTGCCGAGCGCCGGGAACGCCGCGTCGGGCGCGAACGACACGTCGAGTGCGTTGCGGCCGGCGTCGCCGAACGGGCCGACGACGATCACGGCGCGCGCGTGGTCGGGGAACGGATCGGCGACGGCGGGCGCCGCGCCCAGGCGGCCGAGCCGGAACGCGATCGCGCGCAGCGGGTCCTGCACGAGCCCGTGCACGGGCGCCGCGGGTGCGTGCTCGGCGAGCCAGCGCGCGAACTGCGCGGGATCGGCGAGGTCGTCGAGCCGCGCCAGCGCCTCGGCGGCCAGCACGCCGGCGACCGGCGAGCGCGGCGCGGCGAGCGCCGCCGCGAGCAGCTGCTGCGGTGCCTGCGCCGGATCGTCGACCGCGGGCGCCAGCACCGCGACCAGGCCCTCGGCCAGCGGCAGCGCCTGGTCCTGCGCGCGCAGCGGCGCGCAAAGGCACACGAGCAGCGGCAGCAACGCCGCGGCGCGCTTCATCGGCCGTTCTCCGGCTGCAGCACGAGCCGCTGCGCGTCGGCAGCGCGCAGCGCGGCGACGAAGTCGCGGAACGTCGCGTAGTCGGCGGGCTCGATGCGCGGCGCCGTCAGTTCGACGGTGCGCGCGACGACGATCTGGTCGCCCTCGCTGCGCCAGTCGACGCTGAGGCTGCCGAACGGCGCCTGCTGCTTCACCGCGGCCGGCAGCGTCGCGGACCGGTAGCCGGGCGGCAGCCGGAACACCAGCACGCGCGCGTCCTGCCGCGGCACGCCGAGCAGCAGCGGCGAGTGGCGCTCGGGCTCGCTCGCGAGTTCGAACAGCGGGTCGTCGCCGAACGCGGTCGGCAGCTGCCACTCGCGGCCGTTGCGCTGGCCCAGTGTGGCGACGTCGAAGTCGACCTGCAGCCG
>Ga0207670_10001855_pt1 | contig 11044 bp, 7 predicted proteins | sample KBSS23HmetaG_FD_184339 | JGI IMG/M metagenome (GOLD analysis project Ga0207670, IMG submission 184339) | Switchgrass rhizosphere microbial communities from Kellogg Biological Station, Michigan, USA - KBS S2-3H metaG (SPAdes) (version 2) | ecosystem: Host-associated > Plants > Roots > Rhizosphere... | reverse complement strand
AAAAGCACTGATAGCGGTCGAGCCTGCTGTGTTGGCCTGTAAGAATGCTGCCGTGACATTGTTGGCTTGGTTGAATGCTGCTATAACATCTGGGGCTGTGATTGTTACGTTGGCTCGATCTTGGGCTGCATCATCGTCCACATTGATAAGAATAGAAGTGCCGGGGATAATATTGAGGCGAGTTCGACCAGAAGTCCTGATCTGGAACATTCCATTTGCCAGAGTATTACCGACAGGCAGAGTATTAGCCACATTGGCTTGTAGAAATGCCGCAGTTACGTTATTGGCCTGAAGGAATGCCGCTGTGACGTTATTAGCCTGATTGAAGGCCGCTACTACGTCCGGTGCTGTTATAGTGACATTGGCTCGATCTTGAGCAGAATCATCGTCTATGTTTATTGTTATAGAGGTTCCAGGAATGAAGTTTAGTCTTGTTCGTAATGAAGACCTAAGTTGGAACATTCCATTAGAAAGGGTATTACCTGTAGCAATAGTATTAGCGACGTTGGCCCTTGCATATGCCGCATTGGCCTGACCAAAGGCAGAGATAGCTGTTGAGCCAGCAGTATTGGCCTGTAAGAATGCGGCAGTAACATTGTTGGCTTGTCCGAATGCATTGATAGCATCGGTACCGGCTGTATTGGCTTTTAAGAAGGCTGCTGTAACATTATTGGCCTGATTGAAGGCTGCCACGACATCTGGTGCTGTGATCGTGACATTGGCTCGATCTCCAGACGAATCATCATCAACATTGATGGTAATAGATGTTCCGGGTATATAATTTAATCGAGTTCTTCCTGAAGTTCTGACCTGATACATTCCATTAGCGAGCGTATTGCCAACTGGTATGGTGTTCGCAGTATTTGCTCGGTCGAATGCATTAATAGCATTCGTGCCTGCCGTGTTAGCTTGTAAAAATGCGGCGGTAACATTGTTGGCCTGAGAGAATGCAGCATTTGCAGTATTTCTTGCAGTATTGGCCTGATCGAAAGCTGGCCCGGGGTCACCACCCGTTACCGATGCATTAATTGTGATATTTGCCCTATCGCCTGCCGCATCATCATCCACGTTGATAGTAACGGATGTTCCAGGAACAAAGTTGAGTTTACTTCGTCCCTGACTTCTAATCTGATACATGCCGTTAGCGAGAGTATTGCCGACTGGAATTGTATTAGCTGTGTTTGCACGGTCGAATGCGTGAATAGCATCTGTTCCTGCCGTGTTGGCCTTGTCAAAAGCACTGTTCGCTGTATCTCGTGCTGTATTGGCCTGAATATAGGCTGATACTGGGTCGCCCCCCGACGCAGTGGAAGTGATAGTGATATTGGCTTTATCATCTGCTGCATCATCCTCTATATTAATTACTATATTAGAACCAGGAATGAAGTTTAATCGGCTTCTTCCCGAAGTTCTGACCTGATACATTCCATTCGCGAGCGTATTGCCCACTGGAATAGTATTAGCTGTGTTCGCTCGATTGAAAGCGTTGACAGCATCCGTGCCAGCGGTATTGGCCTTAAGGAAGGCGGCGGTAACGTTATTTGCCTGATTGAACGCATTTATCGCGTCTGTTCCGCTAGTGTTTGCTTTAGAGAATGCTGAATTAGCAGTGTCTCTAGCAGTATTTGCCTGTCCATATGCCGAGACCACATTATTTGCAGTATTGAAGGCATTCGTTGCATCGGTCCCAGCAGTGTTCGCCTTATTGAATGCACTAGTGGCGTCTGTACCCGAGAGATTGGCTTTATTGAAAGCGGCGAGGACATTGGGTGCAGTGATTGTGACATTGGCTCGATCTCCACTTGAATCATCATCGACATTTATCGTTATATCAGAACCAGGAATTAAATTAAGTCGTGTTCTGCTTGAAGACCGAACCTGGAACATCCCGTTAGCAAGGGTGTTCCCCACAGGTATTGAGTTAGCTGTATTTGCGCGGTTAAAGGCGTTGGTGGCGTCTGTTCCGCTAGTGTTTGCTCGATTGAAAGCTGAATTTGCTGTGTCTCTAGCTGTATTGGCCTGTATAAACGCCGGTACGACATTATTAGCAGTGTTAAAGGCATTGGTGGCATCTGTGGAAGATGTATTGGCTTTATTGTATGCATTTACGGCATCCGTCCCAGCAGTATTAGCCTGATTAAACGCTGAATTGGCAGAGTTCCTTGCTGTATTAGCTTGGCCATAGGCCGATACGACGTTGTTAGCGGTCCCGAAAGCATTTGTTGCATCAATACTGGCCGTATTCGCTTTGGTAAAGGCGTTGGTGGCATTAATATCTGATGTATTTGCTTTATTATATGCCGAATTGGCCTGATCCCGTGCTGTGTTGGCCTGCACGTATGCAGAATTGGCTTGATTGAAGGCATCTGCTGCTCCTGACCCTGTGTTGGCCTTATCGAAGGCCGCATTAGCTGTATCACGAGCGGTATTGGCTTGCCCATAGGCATTGGCGATATCCTGGGCACCACCAGTATTGGCTCGCTGATATGCGGCATTGGCCTGATTATATGCCGTGTTGGCCTGATTGTAAACAATGGAAATAGATAAGGAATTACCATTGGCGGTTGAATATGCACCATTGGCAGTATCTCGGGCTGTATTGGCTTGATTGAACGCAGCGGAAGGATTTCCACCAGGACTCATTGAGACTTTTTGATTAGAATCGCTATTTATGGCAACTCTATTTCCTGGCTGAGTATTGACTGTAACCTTCATTCATTTCCTTTTTTAGACTTGAGGTGTTACAGTCATAATTCCTTCAATAGGTCGAGTAGTGATGTTGGTGGGGGAAACCAATTTCATATCAAATAGATATCTGCCTGCCATTAGATTGGCTGTGTTGGCTGCCGCTAATGTCATGGTGATTTCACCTGCCGAAGTATTTGAAATAGTACAAACGATGTTGGCAGATACATTCTGAGAATAATATGAACGTTTCATTCGACAGGATACTGTATAACCCGATATATTTATGTTCATATTCGTAATATCATCAGTCAGATTGATAACATTATTGAAATTCGAACCTTGCTCCATATAGAGTTCTGCATATGCACCCATTATTGTAGAGCCTTCCAGACATAGGTCGATATCGAGGCAATTCTTCTAATAGAAAGTAGATACTTATTTACTGCTGTTGTAACATAGTCATCACCTGTACTAGAACCAACAGTAAACCCAGAAAAGGAAATGGCACCGGCAGACGGCCCATTAATTAGAAGAACATCTATGGCACAGTTAGTGGTTGGTGCTGCAATTGTTAAAGCCCCATTAGTGTTGGCATATTGATAGTTTCCATTGGCGGGATCGGGTGTCCATGTTCCATAAGTAGATACCGCAGCAATTGGATTAAATGATTGAACCGTATAGCCAGTGGTGATAAGAGTAGTCGCATTATTCTTCATAACGTTTTGGTTATTCGCACTCGAATATGCGGCATTGGCTTTATTAAAAGCGGCTGTGACATTATTGGCCTGATTGAAAGCAGCCGTGACGTTATTGGCTTGTCCGAATGCAGAGATAGCTGTCGAACCTGCCGTATTGGCTTGTAAGAAGGCGGCTGTTACATTATTGGCTTGGTTAAAGGCTGCCGTGACGTTATTGGCCTGAAGGAATGCGGCATTGGCATGGTTCCTGGCTGTATTAGCCTGATTATATCCACCGGCCACACCAGCAATTGCTGTATTGGACTGATCATAGGCATTGAGAGCATTAGTGCCTGCCGTATTGGCCTTGGCGAAAGCCGAATCCAAGTCTGTGACATTAATGGTTACATTGGCTCGATCCCCGGCCGAATCATCATTTACGAAAATAGTTAGATTGGTCCCTGCTATGAAGTTTAGTCTTGTTCTTAATGACGAACGAACCTGGAACATATTATTAGAAAGGACATTACCAACAGCAATGGTATTAGCTACGTTGGCCTGAAGGAATGCAGCATTAGCATGTCCTCGTGCGATATTGGCCTGACCGAATGCATAGATAGCATTATTAGAGGCAACATTGAGAGAAGAATTATCAGCCTTGGTATCGATCAGAACCACAAGCTGGTTGGTTCTTGTTCGCCAAACATCGAAGGTGTCGGATAGTGCTACGTTAGCGAGAACCGTCATTTAAGAAGTCTTTCTAGTAAAAGTTTTATAGTATTCATATCTTCTTTCACTGTGACCATATCTTGTTTCAAATTGAGTAGATCGACATCCCTGGCCTTACGTTTCTTATAAGCTTCCAGGGCCTTCATATCTTTATTTATGATAAATCCGTCTGTAGACTTATAGAACCCCGGCTTGTCTGTTTTATATTCTATTGTCATAAAAGTATTTAAATCACAACTGGAGGCAGATTGCTCTTAAATCTGCAACTCTAGGAACAATGGCAGAATTGGTGGCCGAGAGACCAACCTTCAGGGCGAAATACTTGAAGCCAGTAAAGGCCACATTGGCACTATTCACATATTGGAACTCACCCAATGGTCCTGTAAGCTGGGCGGCCGGAATTTTAAATGAGAATTCCCTGAAATCTTTTCTATTCACCAGCGAGGAATATGGCGAGTCATCGACCTTTTCCATAAGTGTCCAACCCTTTTCCTTGAACCCATCTGCATCTTCACCATTCAGGGCTCTAAACCAGACATAGACATCTGATGTGGGCGGTCTGTAGGCTGTCATGATAACGAGCAGGTCTTCGGCATCCTGACCTTCTGCCAGAGTGACGATCTTGGAAATATACTTATTATAGAGAAGGCCACCCGAAGTATTGGCTTCATACAGAGTATTGGCATTGACGAGATTATCCACATAGATGGAATGAGTTCTGGCCAGATCAACCACTGGTGATAGATATTCTGTATAGGTACTCATGGTAGTTCTGACCTGATTAGACCTGTTACTGGAAATCAGGGCAACTTCATTAGACCGGGAAAAGACAGCCTTTTCATCATCGAAATAGAAGTTATTGTTGGGGTTGATACCATCAAATGTAGAACCGAGTGTACCGGCATTTGATGAGGTCTTCATTTCAAACCCAAGATTGGTCCGGCTGAAGTTCAGGGCAGAGGTCTCAAAATCTATAGTAGAATATCTAAAATTATCAATGGCTGCTACAGTAGCTTGTTCACCAGTGAAAACATCCTTTATGGAATTTCCAACAGCAAAGGTGCCGTTCGAACTAATGATTTCTACGGTATTATCTGTGGCAGTTCTGATTGACTTATTGAGAATACCAGATGGTCTCTGAATGGCAGAAATAACTGCCGAACGACCGCCGTATACTGTACCATTGGCATTGGCTATGGCCACGGTTTCTGATAGGATATATGCTGAGTTGCCCATGAGATAATTAGAGCCATTGATAACCATGACCTTGCCATTGGCATTGGACTGGGCACCAATAATATAGTCATTGGCAATAATAGAACCTACGATACTAGAGAGGGTAATAGTATCATTGGCCATGACAACATCGCCATAATTAGCAAAATTGCCTGTCATATTGGTAACTCTTAGTTTTTCGACAGGCTTGTTTCCTAATGTGAATGTGCCAATATTGGTGGTACCATCAGACACAGCAAAGGCTGCTCGATAGAATGTGATCTTCAGATCGACATCAGGAACAATATCCCAATTGAGATTATTATTTGTGGTATAGAATGTTCCTGTCAGAGGCCGGGAAGTTACACTTTCGCCGGTACTGATGTCGGTTTCGCCTAGACGAGATATCCAAATATAAGTATCTGGATTAAGACCCACAGTATGAATAACAAGAGCATACTGGGTATTGTTATAGAGGAATATGGGCGAATCGAATTCTACATTCATTGGTGTAGAGGCATCAGAACTCGTTATCATATCGGCAGATTCGACATATACTGTACTAAGTGGTATAGAGTTTTTAGTAATGCCACCGGCACTATTCATTTCTCTAATTTCGAACCAGACGCCAAGGCTAGGATGTTTAGCAGCAAAATACACGTCAAAGGATGTTATAAACACTCCTTCCTGACCATCTGGTGCCTTGGGGACGAACGAATATGCCGAACAAGAAGCCCTTAGTGGCTGAATATATTGAGAAGTGGTTCTTTGTGTTTCTGAAAGACTCTGATCTGATGATATGATTTGTCTTGTGGTCAGAATAGTATCTTGCTTAGTCTGAACCAGACCAAGAGAAACGAAATAAGCCGTTGCTGTTGTGGATGCATCGTCCTCAGAATTTGTGGGGCTATCTGTTACGATAACTTCCTTTGTTCCTACTCTAAATCGAGTACCACCAGTTTCGCTAGGAAGTCTCAGGGCAGCATAGATTGTTCCCTGATAGTCACTGGTTATTAGACTTCCTTCTGGACTGGAATTAGCACCAGTCTGGTTGATATTTGGCCAATTAAGCCACTGGGTTCGTGTAAGAGGTCTGGTATAGCGGGTCATATTCTCACCATCGAAATAGGTGAAGAATTTGGTATTTGCCTTTAGACCCTTGGCATTGAGCCTGATCGTCTGTGGTCTGATATATGGAATAAGAGCCACATCAACGACTCTGGTACCTAGATTTTCAGTATTCTCGGAAATACCATAGAAGGTTTCTGTTCCTGTTCTGGTAGTATCATATACTGTTTCAACAACAGTCGAGAACTTACTATCACCATCGCGGTCGAGTGTCAGTCCAATGGTATTAAGATTAAATTCGGCATTGCGGGCCAGATGATATGCATTATCATAGGCAAGGTCTTTTTGGGTGGCATCGAATTTGGCCAGAAGTTGTCCGGTATCGGAATTATATAGATTATAACCGACAATTTTTGTTTGCCATGCGTCCCATGTTGAAGTTGTCCCCATAGGAAGGTTGTTCCCGGTAGGTCCAATAGTTATGGCATTGTCCTCAAGCTTTTCGGTATCGACCCACACATCGGTTTCTGGGTTGAGGAATAAATTACCAATAAATCGATAGCTGGACAATTCTACGTTACGGAACGATGTTGCCTTTTTCTGTTCAAGAAGAACCGTTTCTGTATAAGGAAGATATACTAGATCGCCCTTTCGAACAACACCGGAACCGCTCAGATAATCATAATAGAGAGAGTTCATAGTATAAACTGGGCGAATGCTCTTCTCGTCGGGGTCTACAACGATTCTATAATTTTCGTCATTGGTATCACCAAAGGAATGATCACGGAATGAGTCTACGAAAATGCCGTTCTTAAATCTATTAAGACCGTCTTCGCCAAGTATCTGCATATCAACAGCAGACTTTTCCAGGGCATTGAGTGAACAATAATATTCGAGATTGACAATTCTATCCCTGAGAACACCAATATCTTTCATGGTGAAACGGATATTAGAAAGTTTCTTTACCTGGGAAGAAAGGTCTTTTCTATTAATAATCTGGGCATAGTTCGTGGCCAAGGAAGGATATGGCGAAACATAGATCGAGGCCAGGGCCATAAAATTATCTGGGATTGTGGGCGTAATGGGCAGACCGGCAGGAATGCCAGTGATTGTCGAGATGTTTCCATCCTTGTCCATCAGAACTAGGTCTTTACGACCCAGATAATAAGAATAATCATAGACCAGAGATTCTGATGGTGCCGGAAGTCTCAGACCTTTGGTGCTATCATAAAGGAAATTTGCTGTATTAGAGGGGTTTACTGTGGCAGAACCAACAGTAACAGCATTGGCCGAGGTATTGCTCTTGACTGGTCTGAAATCGAGGAAGTTCCTCAGATCATAGCGCAGGCCACTTGATGGTGAGGTATAGATAGGAATATTCTCAGTTCTGATTACTGAGTTTCCCGTATTTGCGTCATCAACTGGATACGAATTAACCGAGAAGTATCCAGCGCCTGAACCGAAGTTGGGTTCGAAGTAATCCAATTCAACCAGCAATCTATCTGTCGTCGCCAGGGGTGAAGTCGGTGTAATGGTAGCATGGTCATAGAAGATATCCTTCTGTCCATTATTAAAGATAAATGATGAAGAAACATCAGAACCTTCTGATGCAGAAGAGAAAAGAGTAGCATCTGTTCTTTTTCTGATCTGTCTGATACGATAGACATCAGAGAAACCGAGAGAATAAGGACCAGTCACACTACTGGCTGATGCAACATTGATCTGAACATATCGGGAAGGTCTTAATATTTTAGCAGTTTCTTGGGCTGCTGTTCTTGCCACTCTGAATGTTACAGTGGCACCTACCGATGTGACATAAGGTTCCCTCATATCAAAGGTCAGAGCCGATGGTGTAGCAGAAACGCTTCGGGCACCACCAGAAACCCCCACAGTAGCGAGGTCTATCTTATCGCCAGACTTATATACCTTATAGAAAGTATTGCCGGTAGCAGCAGGGACCACATTAGATGTAAGAGTAAGAAGAGTATTGCTAGTTATTGACTGAATAGTATAAATGCCCTGAGGACCAGAACCAGCACCAGTACCATTAGGACCGGCACCAGTACTAACATTATATGAGGCAAGCTTGTCGCCAGGATTCAGAAGAAGGAATGCGGTTCCTGAACCTGTCAGGGTTGGGGTGTTGTTGGTTCCTGAAACTGTTCCTGCAATGTTGACCGAAGTATCGGAATTAAGGGTAACTTGAATCTCGTGTTTATCATCGGTTGAAAGTGAACCCGTTCCATAGGGGAATGTTTCGTTAGTTCCAAGTATGCCCGATAACGATATTGCCCCACCAGTGGTAAGAGTTGCATCGGTCTTTGTCCTTTTGAACACATAAGTTACGTCTACAACGCCAGTAGAATCTCTGATAGAACGAACGAAGCCAGAGCCCGTTGAATATAATAGGCTACCAACAGCAACATCCTTGAGTACGGCATTATTTGATTCGAGCACAGGATCGCAGCAGAAATTGGTAGAAGAAGAATAAATGCTTCTGGTTGCAGAAAATGCACTTACACCATTCATTCTAATGTCGAAAAGATAAACCTTCACATTTCCTGTGGTTGTTCCTAGAACACCAGAGTCATATTCTACGGTCTGAACCCGGGCAGTTCCGATAATATTACCTGTCTGGGAATTGGCAGCAAACTTCTTAGTGCTGATTCGATCTTGGGCAGTATCATAAAGAAATACCATATTCCCCTGATCGTGGGGTATCGAGCCCACATATTCATTGGCATAGACGAAGTTTCCCATAGAAGTAGTGGCATATTGGGAATTCACAAAGCTATAGGTCAGGGCCTTATTAATGGTAAAGTATTCGGTAACGAGTTTTCCTACTTCATATCCCTTGACATAGCCCAGTCCAGGCTCTACACCAACAGACAACAAAGAGGTGTTACCATTCGCATCATAACCCCCATTAATGCCCGTATCGAGATTCTCTCGAATGCGAACCGCCAAACCACGAACATAGTAATCCCCAGACTCATCAAGCGTTCTCTTGGCCATTTCATCACGGAGAATGTTGTATTGTGGCCGATCATAAATCTCTTGTATGACACCATCCTTGATGGTGAATAGCTCGACGAAGTTGGGTGCACCCGTGGTGTCTTCGATATCAAGAACACGAAGAGTGACATCTAGCTTGAGACGATCTGCGCCTGGGGCAGCATAGTTAGAGGCTTCCAGGGCCGGGTCTAGAAGGGAAATATCATCGGTATAATTAATAAGTTCTTCGGCAATCTCGAACCCCACCCGACAGGTTGGGGAAGGATTATATCTATCGAGAATAACTGATTGGGTGGGGAATGCTATGAAGTGTTCTTTGGCGAAGAAGACACCCTCGTCGATGACGAATCTTGATCCTGTTCCGATAGCTGCGGTATTAGATATAATGACGACATTTCCAGAATTGGAAGTAAGGGTCTCGCCACTTGTAAATGTTTTAAGTAGAACGTTTGCGACAGCAGCGTCTTTATAACGCACGAAAAAAGTTTTGGTATTGGTAGAAGTCTCTGCACCATCTATTACCTCTAGAACATAGGCATTAATACCCGATACCGGGCTGCGAACATCGATGTTTAGAAAATTATCTACTGTGATCGAGTTATTGGCATCATCAACATCCTTGACCTTGATGTACTGAACGTCCTTCTCTATACCAAACTTACCAGGAAGAACAATAGACCCTTCACGAAATATGTGTTTTCCAAAACGATCCACTTGTTTCTGTAAAATTGTTTGCATGGTATTAAGTTCACGGCCTTGTACAGCATAACTCGGCTTAAAAAGAACTCGATAGAATCCCTTGTCTGGGTCATAGTCATCATAATAAGGGGATACGTTGAAATTAGTTGTTAATGTAGAATTTGAACTATTAGCCATCAGTATTCCTTGTTGAATCTTTTAATTCTTCCATGACCGTTGCATATTCGCTAGTCATTCGAAATAATGACATATTATTTATGTTTAAATCGTTCGCCGGTTTAGTTGGTACGAGATGTTTCTTCCAATAGAAATCGTCTTTAATGGGTCGAAGTCTTTTAGTCTGTAGTATTTTATTTATAGTATCAAGCTCGTCATTCATTCTGTAATTCCTACCATCCAATCTTCAATAGCGAAATCATCATCTTCGTTTAATTGTTGTCTGAGGCTAAAGTATACATCATCATATTTTTTGTTTGGTATTTTTGCCACCACATTATTCAGTTGGTTACTATATTTGTGTGGCCAGACCATTTTATGACTCAATGCTTTCATAAGCCACCTATACCGTTCATCCAATCTTCTAGAGTATATTCATCAGTGTTTATAATCTGTGCCCTCATATCATAATATTGGTTTTCGATTTCTAATAGCGGATCACCAAATTTTTCTGTCCCTTTTTGTCGTGGACGGATATTTAATTTGTGTGGTAAGAGCATCCCACTTAACAATGGTTTCAGCCAGGGTGTGGCGCAGTGTGGGTGCAGCGTCACGCTGCCTTACGTAGTTCCTGGGAAGTCGAGGTCGTCATTGGCGCGCCGCGTCAACGGTAGCGTCGTATGCCGGGTCATCAGTACCATGCGCAGCTTGGCAAGCACGTGCACCAGGCTGCGCTTCTCATCTTCGGTGAGCTCGCCCCAGACGCTGTCGGTGAACTGCAGCACTCGCGGCAGGGC
>Ga0207670_10001854_pt1 | contig 11048 bp, 6 predicted proteins | sample KBSS23HmetaG_FD_184339 | JGI IMG/M metagenome (GOLD analysis project Ga0207670, IMG submission 184339) | Switchgrass rhizosphere microbial communities from Kellogg Biological Station, Michigan, USA - KBS S2-3H metaG (SPAdes) (version 2) | ecosystem: Host-associated > Plants > Roots > Rhizosphere... | reverse complement strand
GTGGATTTGGGCGATGAAGCGCGCCACGGCGACTTTGGCCTGGGCCGGCGTGTTGACGTTGCCGCGGCGGCGCGCCTGACCGAGCTCGGTGAGCACGGCGGTCGCGTAGGTGGGCTCCCCCGGCACCGCGGAGAAGTTGCGCATGCCGAGGAGCGCGTAGAGCACGTCGGCGGCGAACTGGTTCATGAAGACGCTGGCGGGATGGACCGTATTCGGCCAGGCGGAGACCTGGTCGGTCAAGAGAGCGCGCGCGAGCGCCTCCCACTCCGCCGATGTCTTCGGCCGATCGATGTCCAGGCAGTAGGCCAGGTCGGGCAGCGTATCGCGATAGAACGAGATACGGGCGATCTGCTGATTTTGGATATCGAGCAGCACGTTCTGCGACTGCACGATGCCGAAGCTCGCGACCTCGTCGAGCCCACGCTCGGCGCGCCACGTGGCGACGTCCGCGATGGGTGAGCGGGCGAGGGGCGCCGCGGCGGCGCGCTGCCACCGGGCCTTGGCCTGGACGTCGTCCGACGTCTCGCGGAGCAGACCGGTGAAGAAGCCGTTGAAACCCGTCTTCGCGGGGGTGAGCGATTGGCCCGGGTCGCGCCAGGGCATTCGCTGGCCCTCGAAGGTCGGATCCGTCCGCGGATCGTAGGGTTTTTGCTCAATCCAGCGCTGTAGCGGCAATACGCCTTCGGCCAGATCGGCGAGATCGGCGCGCATCCTCGGTGTGAGCAACTCGCCTACGGTGGATTGTGACAAGGGCGTCTCCAGGTGATGAGTTGGGCAGAGAGGGCAGAGGTCGTACGAATCGCGGGACCACACGCGTGTGTCCACGATCGCATCGGCGAATGATGAATCGGGTTTGCGCCGCCGGGACGGCGCATGTCCCATTATCGATGGGAATACATGACGGCGTGAACGCCCGCAAGCCAACCGGCGTGGCGACCGATGCTCACCTTTCGGCTCGGGGCGCTTTAGTCGCCTGAACCGTGACGCGCCGCGGTCGGCTCCGCCGGATCCCATGGAATGGAGAACGGCCAACGGTCTGGCGCGGAGCCTTCGACGGCGGGCGCGCGGGCGCACGTTTTCGGTCGTGCCGCGAACGAAGCCGCGGCCCCCGAGGAGGCGCCCATGAGCGAAGCGACGATGCGGCTCGATCACCTGGTCCTCGAGGTCCGCGACGCGGACCGCGCCGCGGCCTTCTACCAGGAGGTCCTCGGACTCGCGCCGGTGAGGCTCGACGCGTATCGCGCGGGCGAGGTGAAGTTCCCGTCGGTGCGCGTCGACGACGCGACCATCATCGATCTCTTTCCGCCGCCCCTCTGGCGCGGATCGAGCGCGCAGAACCCGAACCACCTGTGCCTCACGACGACCGAAGCAGGTTTCCACGCGATCGAAGCGAGGCTCGCCGAGCGCGGCGTCGCGGTGACGAGGCGCGCCGACCACAACTTCGGCGCGCGCGGCTTCGGGCGTTCGCTCTACTTCGACGATCGGGACGGGGTCGCGATCGAGGTGCGCTGGTACCCGACGCACATCGAGCCCGGCGCGGGGCGCTGACGCGACGGTCGCATCGGCGCCTGTGATAAGAAGGATCGCATGAGGCGTCCATGCGCGTAACGCTGCTCGGTCATGCGTCGGTGCTCGTCGAGATGCAGGGCGCGCGCTGCATCATGGATCCGGTGTTTCAAGATCCGTTCGAGGAAGGCGCCGTCGTCTCGTGCCCGAAGCGGGTCATCCACCCGGAGAAGCTCGGCGCGATCGACCTGATCGTCATCTCGCACAGCCACCTCGACCACTTCGACATCCCGACGCTCGCGCGGCTGCCGCGTGCCGCGCACGTGGTCTTTCCGAAGGACCACGCGATCGCGTACGTGCTCGAGCAGCTCGGGTACAAAAACCTCCACCCGATGGACGCGATGGCGGTCATCCCGTTCCAGGGGACGACGCTCCTCACGACGCGCTCGCACGTGACGAACGTCGTCGAGTTCGGCGTCATCTTCAAGGACGCGTCGGGCACGTTCTGGAACCAGGTCGACACCGTCCTCATGCCCGAGACGATCGACATGACGCGGAAGCAGGTGGGCGCGATCGATCTTCACTTTTCGATGTACGCAAGCCAGAACTTCGACTTCTTCGAAGGCCGCAGCGCGGGCTTCCCCCACGCGATGCACGCGATGAACCTCTCGAACGCGGCCGCGATCGGCGCGAAGATGGTCGTCCCCGGATCGGCCGGCTTCCGTTTCGGCGGCCCGTTCGAGTGGTGCAACGCGTTCCTCTTCCCGGTGTCGCGCGAAGCGTTCCTCGACGATCTCGCGCGCGTCGCGCCGCAGCTCAAGACGTCGATCGCGAACCCGGGGGACGTCTTCGAGGTCGAGCGCGGCGCCGTCACGCGCCACCCGGCCGCGTCGCCGCTCGCGTCGATGGTCGAGGACGACACCGCGCTCCTTCGATACGACCCGTCCGCGCCCGTCCCGCCCCTCTCCGATCCGAACCCCGACGGATACCCGCCGGAGAAGATCGAGAGCGCGGTGAGCGGCTGCTTCGAACGGCTCACCGCGTTCGTGCACGCCGCCTACGCGACGCCCGATCCCGTGGTCGCCGAGTACCGCCAGCACCAGACGAGCTATGCGGTGGGTGTGGTGTTCCCGAATGGTGACGAGCGGTACCTTCGGATCGAGTTCGGCGAGGCCCTCCCGGTCATCGAGGAGGGGGACGCCGCGGTCCGCCCCGCCGACACGGTGTATCGCATCGCCGCGTCGGCGCTCACCGCGTGGGTGCTCCGCGAGAAGAGCTATTTCTACTTCCGCGGGTTCTCGCGCAAATACTCGACGTTCCACGTCACCGCGCGCCGCGAAGGGAAGCTCGTCGTCGAGCCGAAGTCGCTCCCGGACCTCCTCACGCACTACCTCATTCGGAAAGCGCCCGGCGCGGAGATGGCGCTCAAGGAGCGCCTCGATTTCCAGTTGAAGCCGTACCTCCGCGCGGCCGCAAAGCGCTAGTCTAGACGCGGACGCCTTCGGCGCCGCTGGGCGTCTCACCCGCTGCCGGGGGCTGCGGCGCAGCCGCCGTCGTCGTCGTCGTCCGCACGCGCGTCGATCGCGCCTTCGATCGGCGCGTCTCCGCTCGGAGCGTCGAGCGCTTCGGACGACGGCGCGAAGCCGACGCACTCGGGGTCGTACGCCGAGAGCCGGGCCGCCGCGATGCGGACCGCGGTCTCGTTGTCATCGACGAGCACGAAGCCGCGCTCGTGGATCGCGGCCGCCTCGCCGGTCGTCCCGCTGCCGCCGAAGAAGTCGAGGACGACGTCCCCCGGATGCGAGTGGACCTTGACGATCCGGTTCACGATCCCGAGCGGCTTCTGCGTCGGATATCCGGTCTTCTCGTGCCCGCTGGTCGGGACGATCGTGTGCCACCACACGTCGGTGGGCGTCTTCCCGCGCTCGGCCTTCTCCTTCGACACGAGCCCCGGGGCCATGTACGGGATCCGGTCCATCTGGTCGAAGTTGAAGACGTAGTCCTCGGTATTCATCACATACCAGAGGATCGTGTCGTGCTTGGCCGGCCAACGCCTCTTCGGGCGGCCCCCGTAGTCGTACGCCCAGACGATCTCGTTCATGAACCGGTGGCGCCCGAGCAGGCGATCGAGCGCGACCTTGATGTAGTGGACCTCGCGGAAGTCGAGGTGGACGAAGATCGACGCGTCCGGCGTCAGGCAGCGGAGGGCCGCCTCGACGCGCGGCAGGAGGAACGCCTCGAAGTCGTCGAAATCGTCGGCGTACGAGCCGCTCTCGAGCCTCTTCACGTCGTAGCGTCGGCCGCCGAAGCCGGCGCGGTCGCCCGCGCCGTCGGTGGCGGTGACGCGGATCCGGTCGCGCTTCTGCGCTTTTCCGGTGTTGAACGGCGGGTCGATGTACGCGAGGCGCGCGAACTGGGCGGGCAGGGTCGGAAGCACGTCGGCGTTGTCGCCCAGGAAGATCTTCCTCATCGGCGCGCGCAGGGTACGACGCGCGGTCGCCCGTGTCGAAGTGACGACTGGAAAGCGCACCGTGCCCTCCGCGCGGTCTCCTTGTACGGCCGCGTCGTGAGGCGTAAATCCACGGGCGCCGACCCAAGAGCGATGGAGCGTTCGATGCCCACGAATCGTACGAAGAAGAGCGGGGGAAAAGAAGGATCGGCCCGGCCGGACCCGGCGCGGAAACATCTGCTCAGCGTGCGCCCGCGTCCGAAGCAGCAGCGGCCGCGCGCCTCCGCCATGGGCAGGCCGAGCTCGCCGCGCCTCGTCGTCGGACTGGGCGCCTCCGCCGGAGGACTCGAAGCGCTCGAAGAATTCCTGGAGGCGATGCCTCCGAAGAGCGGCATGGCGTTCGTCGTCGTCACGCACCAGCACGCCGGCCGGCCGAGCCTCATGGCGGAGCTCCTGCAGCGCAAGACGGGGATGCCCGTCGTCCAGCTCTCCGCGCCGCGGCGGATCGAGCGCGATCACGTGTATACCGTCCGGCCCGGGCACCAGGTGCAGATCCGCGATGGACTCCTCGGCACCGTGCCGATGAAGCGGAAGGCGCAGCCCGCCATGCCGATCGACTTCTTTTTCCGGTCGCTCGCGCACGATCAAAAGGAGCGCGCCGTCGGGATCATCCTCTCCGGCACCGGCACCGACGGCACCCTTGGGCTGAAGGAGATCAAGGGTGAGCTCGGGATGGTCATGGTGCAGGATGAGGTCACCGCGCAGCACGCGGGGATGCCGCACAGCGCCATCGGCACTCAGCTCGTCGATTACGTGCTCCCGGCCGCGCACATGCCGCAGCAGCTCATGGAGTACATGCGCGCGTCCATCCCGCAGGCGAAGCGCGGCGGGTCGAGCGAGGAGCCGCCCGAGACGCTTCAGCAGATCTTCGTCCTCGTGCGCGCGCGCACCGGGCACGATTTCTCTCAATACAAGCAGAGCACCGTCCGCCGGCGGATCGAGCGGCGCATCCACGTGCACCGCCTCGACACGGTGAAGGCGTACGTCCACTACCTCCAGGCGAACCCGACGGAGATCGACCTCCTCTTCAAGGAGCTCTTCATCGGCGTGACGTCGTTCTTCCGCGACGCCGAGGCGTGGGAGGCGCTGTCTTCGGCGCTCCCCGAGCTCCTGGCCGACAAGCCCGACGATTACGTCCTTCGCGCGTGGGTGCCCGGCTGCTCGACGGGCGAGGAGGCGTACTCGCTCGCCATCCTCCTCCGCGAGTGCACGCAGGCGATGAAGCGCTCGATGGATATCCAGGTCTTCGGCACGGACCTCGACGCCGAGGCGATCAAGATCGCGCGCGCCGGCGTCTATCCGAGCGGCGTCACGAACGACCTGTCCGCGAAGAGGCTCGCGCGCTTCTTCACCCCGGAGGACGGCGGCTATCGCGTGAAGAAGGAGATCCGCGAGATGCTCGTCTTCGCGCCGCAGAACCTCATCGCCGATCCGCCGTTCACGAAGGTGGATATCCTCTCGTGCCGCAATCTGCTCATCTATCTGGACGCGACGCTCCAGAAGAAGCTGATGCCGCTCTTCCATTATTCGCTCCGGCCGAAGGGGCTCCTCTTCCTCGGCTCGTCGGAGTCGATCGGCTCGTTCAGCGAGCTCTTCTCGGTCGAGGAAAAGAAGTGGAAGATCTTCCGCCGCCAGGAGGTGCCGAACGGGACGTACGTCACCGATCTCCCCGTGCCGCGCGCCGAGCTGGAGCTCCCGTCGCTCGCGACCGGCGGCGTGCTCCGCGGCGGGACGCAGGCGACGTTCGGGCAGATCGCCGATCGGGTGCTGCTCCGAGAGCTGGTCCCGCCGACCGTCCTCGTCCACGAGCGGGGCGACGTCGTCCACATCCTCGGGCGCACGGGCGAGTTCCTCGAGCCCGCGCCCGGGTCGCAGGCGAACACGAACATCTTCAACATGGCGCGCGAGGGGCTCCACATCACGCTCGCGGCCGGCATGCGCCAGGCCACGGCCGAAGACCGCGAGGTCATCTACCACGGCGTGCAGGTGCGGAAGAACGGCTCGCACGGCTTCGTCGACGTGCGGATCCGCCGGATCCGAGAGCCGGAGATGCTGCGCGGCCTCTTCTGCATCACCTTCGAGCACTCGAGCACGGCGAGGCACGAGAGCGCGTCGTCTCCGAACCCGGGGGCCGTCGAGCTCGACCCTCCGGATCGGCTGCTCGAGCTCGAGCGCGAGCTCCAGTACATGAAGGAGAGCCACCAGACCACGATCGAGGAGCTCGAGACGGCGAACGAGGAGTTGAAATCGACCAACGAAGAGATGCAGTCGACGAACGAGGAGCTCCAGAGCACGAACGAAGAGCTCGAGACGTCGAAGGAGGAGATGCAGTCGCTCAACGAGGAGCTGCAGACGGTCAACGCGGAGCTCCAGGGGAAGGTGGAGGAGCTGTCGCGCGCCAACAACGACATGAAGAACCTCCTCAACAGCACGGACATCGCGACCGTCTTCCTCGACAACAATCTCCATATCCAGCGCTATACCGAGCAGGCGCGGACGGTCATCCGCCTCATTCCGTCCGATATCGGCCGATCGATCGCCGACCTCGTCTCGATGCTCCAGTACGACCGCCTCCTCGAGGACGCGCGCGAGGTGCTCCGGAACCTGGTCCCGAAGGAGATCGAGGTGCGCGGGCAGCGCGGCGACGCGTGGTACCTGATGCGAATCCTGCCGTACCGGACGACGGAGAACGTCATCGAGGGGCTCGTCCTCACCTTCGTCAACATCACGAAGATGCGGCGCCTCCAGGAAGAGCAGCGCCACCTGCTCGAGACGCTCTCGAACTCGCCGACGTGTATGTTCGGCCACGATCGCGAGCTCCGGTACACGTGGTCGTACGCGTTCGCCTCCGTGTTCGGGTGTGAGTCGGAGCGGCTCAAAGGGAGCACCGATGTCGAGGTCTTCGGCGCGAAGGCCGCAAGAGAGCTCGTCGCGTTCAAACGGAGCGTCCTCGAGACGCGGGCGGCGGCCCGGCGGAGGATCGGCATGACGTTCGGCACGAAGCGGTGTTTCTACGACGTCTTCGTCGAGCCGACGCGCGACACGACCGGCGAGATCACGGGGCTCTCGTGCGTGGCGACGGACGTCACGCCGCTCACCGAGCCCACCAAGAAGCCGCGCGGCTGACGATCGCCATCCGCGGCGGCGCTCTCAGCGACGACGGCGGGGCCGCGGCGCGGGCGCGTCGCCGTCCGAGCGCGTCGCGCTGCGCTGTGCGCGTGAGAGGAGGTCGCGCGCTTCGGCGACGTCCGCGAGCGTCGCGATGAACCGCGTCGCGTCCTCGCGCGGCGGGCGCCCGCCGACGGCGTCCGCGTTGAGGCAAGGACACTCGCCCATGAGCGAGCGCACGACATCGAGCGTCGACGCGTCCACGAGCCCCTCGGCGGCGTCGAGCGAGCCGATCGCGATCCATGGCTCGCCCTTCTCGGCCGCGGTTTGGACGCGCGACGCGGCGCGCGCGAGCGCCTTCCCGTCCACGCTGCCCGCGGCCTCGGCCGCGCCGCGGAGGAGGGCGACCGCGACGGACGCGGCGGCGGAGATCACGTCGCGATGGATCTGTGACCACGCGGCGCGGAAGAGGGCGTCGGCCGGGTGCGCCGCTAGCGCCTCGGCCGCGCGCGCGTGAAGGTCGCCTCTGCGCTCGCGTCGCGCCGGCGCCACGGCGATCTCGAGCCCAAGGTTGCAGGTCGAAAGCGCCGCGCGGATCGCCTCGATCGGCCGGAAGCGGCGGCGCTCGAACGAGCAGCCGGCCGCGAGCACGTTGGCGAGGTACGCGAGCTCTTCGCTCCGCTCGGCGAAGACGCGCGGAGCGTCTTGCCGGAGCGCCGCCATCGCGTCGGAGAAGAGCGTCGCGCCCTCCGCGCCCTCCGCGCCCGCGCTTGCGCCTGCGCCGAGGAGCGGCGGCGGCGCGGCCGGCGTCGCGATCCCGGACTCGCGGAGCGCGCGAAGGAGGCCGCCTTCGCCGGCCGCCTTCGCGACCCGAGGCTCGGCGGGCCGGCCCCGCGACGTCTCCGCCGATAGGTCGCGGAGGTACGCGCGCGTGACCGGATCGCGGGTCGTCGCCGGGGTGGCCCCTCCGGCGCGCGCGAGCTTCAGGAAGCTCGCGGCGGTCGACGGCGCGACGTGTCCGGCTTCGGCGCGGCGCTCCTCGCGCTCGCCCGCCACGTCGCCCTCGAGCATCTCTTCCGACGTGAGCACATCGTAGAGGCCGCCGTTGTCGTCGATGTGCTCGGCGCTCATGCGGCAGCAGCGGCGGAGGAGGCGCTGCAAGAAATCGTGGTGCTCGCGATCGAGCGCGAGGAGCGCGTCGAGGACGCTGTCCCAGCCGTCGATCCGTCGCGAGATGACGTGGTAGTCGTCGAGCTCCTCGTAGAGGCAGCTCTCGAACGCCTTCTCCGTCGCTGTTCCGCTGTCCTCGTCTTGCAGCGCCGCTTGCAGCGAGTCGGTGGTGAGGACGAGCACGTGCTTGTGGAACGCGAGCGTGACGAGATCCTCGGGCAGCTCGACGAGCTTGTGGGCGACGAACGACGCGCCGGCCTCGAGCATCACCTCGAGCCACACGAGGAAGCGATCGGCGTCGAAGCGCTCGTCCTCGCCTGCGCGATCGCTCTGCCACAGGTCCTCGTCGAAGACGCGCGTGAGCTGCTCGGTGGTCGCGAGCGCGACGATCTCCCCCGCGTCCTCGAGCCCGACCCGATCGATGAGCCGCGCGAGCACGGGCGGATCGAGCGCCTGGATCTGCGCCGCGAGCCCCGGCTCATCGAGGACGCGCGCGAGGAGCTGGCGCGACGTGGGCCGGCCGATGGATGCGATGGGGTTCGTCATCGTTCTCCCGGGCGAGGAGGGTAATCGGTCTCCGGGTCTGCAGCGAGGCGCGGGGCGCCGTCAAGGTGCGGCCGGCGCGTGGCTGATCGCGTGCTCCGCTTCCATCGCGTACCTCCGTGACTCGGCCTCATCCGGCTCGAGCCCGAGCTCACCGTGCAGGTACGCCATCGCGAGCGTCTGGAGCGCCGCCGGGTGCTCGAGATCGGCGGCGCGCTCGTAGAGCTCGAGCGCCTTCGCCGGGTTCTTGGGGACGCCGGCGCCGGTGCGGTACGCGTTTGCCAGGAGGAACATCGCGTGCGGCGACCCGCGCTGCGCGGCGGTCTCGAGCCAGCGCGCTGCGGCCGCCGGGTCGACCGGCGTCCCCTCGCCGCTCTGGCTCGTCACGCCCATGTAGTATGCACCGCTCGCGCTCCCCGCCGCCGCGGCGCGCTCGAACCACGCGCGGGCGCGCGCCGCGTCCTTCGGGACGCCCGGGGTGCCCTGGAGGAACGCCTTTCCGAGCGCGATCTGCGACGTGACGTCGCCCGCCTCGGCCGCCGCGGCCAGCGCGTCGGCCGCCTCGCGCGCCTCGTTCGGATCGCGGCGCGTGAGGAGGTACTCGAGGTCGATCCGACGCGCCGGCGGCGCGGCGCTCTGCGCGGACACCGCCGCCGACACGATCGTGGAGGAGGGACGCGTTGGCGCGGGCTCCTCCGGCGCCGCGCTGTGTATGCGGCCCCACGCGATCGCCGCGGCGATGGCAGCGGCGATCGCGCCGGCGGCGCGGAGGACTTCGGCGCGGCGCACGCTTACGGGTTCGAGAGATCGATCGCGTACGACGAGAGCCCCTTCCCGGAGCCGTCGTCCGCCTGCAGCAAGGTGACGTTGGTGAGCCCCGCCGCCTGCGCGAGCGGGAGCTTGTTCTGGGCGGCGTGGAGGACCACCGGCCCGGCCGTCGTGACCTTGGTGAAGTGCCAGCTCCGCGCCGAGCCGTTGGCCGCGCGCGTGAGCGTCTTGATCTTCCCGATGTACGCGATGAGGACGTCGCGGTTCGTGTCGGGCGACGCGTAGATCGTCTTCGACCCGTCGAGCCCCGGGAAATTGCCGCCGCCGCTCGCGCGGTAGTTGTTCGTGGCGACGATGAACTCGGCGGCGAGGTCGAGCGGCTGTCCCTTGAACGTCAGGTTCTTGATCCGCCCCTTCGCCTTCTGGCCGGCCGGCGTGAGCGGCTGCGTCACGTCGATCTCGTACGAGATGTCCGGCGACGTGAACAGGTCGAAGTTGTACCCCGGCTGCCCGGGGTTCAGGAGGTCCTGCGACGTGGTCTTCGCCGGATCGATCTGCGCGAAGCGCGTCGCGGCCGTCTCGAGCCAGTCGAGGATCGTCTGCCCGGTGACCTTCACCGCGTAGATCGTGTTGGCGAAGAGGTAGAGATCGGCGGCGTTGTTGATCGCGACGTTCCCCTGGGGGACGTCGGTGTAGTCGTTCCCGCCCTGGAAGCCGCTCTTGAACGGCGCGCTCACCGACAGCACCGGGAGCGCTGCGTACTGCGGCAGGTTCGCCTTGACGTACGCGGAGACGTAGTCGGCCTGCGCCTGGTTGACGATCTGGATCGCCGTCCCGTCGCCGACCTCGGCGAAGTACGAGGCCATCTCGAAGTCGGTCGTGCCGATCGGCGTCTTGACGTACGTGATCGTCGCCTGGTGCTCCGCGTCGACGAGCGGCGCGATCGCCGGGTCGGCGTCGACGTACACGCGCGTCTTGTCGGGCTGCCCGGTGCACGCGGAGGCGAACGCGCACGCGCCGCCGGTCCGCCATTTCCCGTCGGCCGTGCACCCGGCCGCGACGCCGGCGGTGCACGTCGTGGTGATCGGCCGCGCCTCGACGACGGTCTGCGACTTGTCGATCGTCCACGTCGAGCCGCCGGCGGTGAGCGTGAGCTTGATCACGCCGAGGTGCTGCCCCCAGAAGTTCGCCATCACCGACGGGACGCCGTTCACCGCGCCCGCGTCCTTGTCCACGCCCGCGACGTTGAAGCCCGGGTTCGTCGCCGCCGGGTTCGGGAAGACGAGGTGCGAGTGCCCCATGAGCATCGCGTCGATCTCGGGGACTTGCGAGAGGTAGTACCCCTGACTCTCGAGGTCCGGCGTGTACGCGGTCGGCGTGATCTTCGCGGGCGACGTCGACGTGTCGACGTCGGCGTTGATCCCGCCGTGGATGATCGCGATGA
>Ga0207670_10001853_pt1 | contig 11049 bp, 9 predicted proteins | sample KBSS23HmetaG_FD_184339 | JGI IMG/M metagenome (GOLD analysis project Ga0207670, IMG submission 184339) | Switchgrass rhizosphere microbial communities from Kellogg Biological Station, Michigan, USA - KBS S2-3H metaG (SPAdes) (version 2) | ecosystem: Host-associated > Plants > Roots > Rhizosphere... | reverse complement strand
GGAGCTCGTACAAGACGATCCCCATCGACCAGATGTCCGTCCGCGCGTCGACGGTGCGCGGCGCCCTCACCTGCTCCGGCGACATGTACGCGGGAGACCCGAGGACGGCGCGGCTGCTCGTCAACGTCATCGCCTGCTCGAACGTCGGCTTCGATATGCCGAAGTCGAGCACCTTGATGATCTGCGAGCCGTCGGGGACCGTGGCGAGAAATAGATTCGACGGCTTCAGATCGCGGTGGATGATCCCCTGCGCGTGCGCCTGCGCGATCGCCTCGAGCGCCTGGAGCACGTAGTCGACGGCTGCCTGCGGCGAGAACAAGTGGTGGCGCTGCAGGATCCGCCCGAGGTCGCTCCCCTCGAGGTACTCCATCACGATGAACGGGACGCCGTTCTCGAGCGTGTCGATGTCCATCACGCGGCAGACGTGCTCGCTCTGCAGGCGCGCGACGCTGCGCGCTTCGCGGAGGAAGCGAGCCGACGCCTCTTCGTCGCGCACCTCGTCTTCGAAGAGGACCTTGAGCGCGACCCGCTGATCGAGGAGCTCGTGATGAGCGGCGTACACAGTGCCCATCCCGCCGATGCCGAGCACGCACTCGATTCGATACTTGCCGGTGAGCATCGCGCCCGCGCGAAGCGGGGACTTGACATCTCTCCCCTTTCCTCGCGCGAGCCTCACCGCCATGGGCTAGACGATAGCATTCTCCCAAACCGTGCCTGGACATATCCGATGGGGGTGGATCGTCCGCGAAGCACCCCCTCACCGCGCGCGTCGTCGCTACCTCGCACGTCTCCATCGGCAACACCGCGCAACGACACATGTGAACCCATGGTCCACATGCCGCGATGCGGCGGCCGGCGCGCTCGCACCGCGGAGCCTACGTTTTTGTCCCACGAGTGCGCGGGGTGTACGCCGCCTCAAAACGTCTGGTCAGCGAAGTGAAAGAGGAGGTACTGCGGCGCGCCTGACAGCGGCTGGAGGACGAGCGCCCCGTCGTGACTGCTCCCCTCGCGGTGAACGAGGTGGCCACCTTGCGAGCTGTAGCCGGTCATGAAGACCGAGATGTGATTGACCGTCGCGAGATCCGACACGACCTCGTTCGTGAGCTGGGTCGGCGTCATCGACGTGAACGAGCCGGAGTGCACGCCGAGATCGGCCGCGTAGTCGAGCTTGTCCTGCGTGTGCCACCCCTCGGACCACGCGCCGCCGACGAGCGCGTGCGTCGTCTTCGAGAAGTCGACGTCGGGCGAGCCCGTGCTGGAGTCGATGTTCACGGCGACGTCGTAGACCGCGCCGTTCATCTGCACTTGGAGATGCACGTGCGAGCTGTCGCCGTTGCACGAGCTCCCCTGCCCCGGGTCGATGATCGACACGAGGAACCCATCGAGGCGGCCGAATGACGTGCTCATCGCCGAGCCGAAGCTCCCCGTGCACGCGCGGCGCGTCGGCGTCCCGTCGCTCGACCCGGTGTCCGTCGTCCCCGTGTCTCCCGCGCCGGCGTCACCCGTTCCGCCGCACGTCGCCGTCGCGCTCGACGAGGTCCGCGGCGCGGGCGCGGCCGCGGCGAAGTCCGCCGCGTTGTCGTCGGTGTCCGTGCACCCGTTGCCGCCGCGAAACGCCGCGGTGGTGCTCGTGAGCGCGGGCGCCGCGGCGCTCCCCTCGAACTGGACCGCGGCGCCATAGCCGACGAAGTCGCGGACGCTCGCGTTGGGGAGGCACTTCGTCGAACCGCCGCACGTCAGGAGCGTCTGGCTCGTGACGAGCGCCACCGTCCCGCTCGTCCCCGACATGTTCATCGCGCCGGTCGCGTCGGGCGTGGGGAGGCTCGCGCCGCCGCTCGTCCCCGCCGCGAGCTCCACGAGGTAGTGACCGCCGGCGCGGATCGTCCCGGCGAGGTCCGCCTTGGCCCATGACGACCCGCTCGCCGATGCGTACTGCACGGACCAGCCGTCGACCGCGACGGCGGTCGCGCCGCGGTTGAAGAGCTCGACGAAGTCGTTCGCGAACGGCGCGCCCGAGTTGCCCCCGCCGCCGTAGACCTGGCTGATCACGATATCCGGAGACGCGAGCTCCGCCGCCGCGACGTCACTCGCTTCGCTCGACGACTCCGTTGCGCCGCCGCACCCGGCGCCAATCCCCACCGCGGCACCGACGAGGCAGAAAACCGTGAAGACCCGATCACGCGTCGTCTTCGAATTCATGGGCGGCCTCCGTGCAAGAGACTCGATGGAGCGAGCAACGTACGCCGCTCGCGGCGCGAATCACAAGATCGATGGTATTGATAAATATTTAAAATCAGCGCGCGGGCATATTGTCCCAACGGTCGTCTCGATTCGCGATTCGCCGTTCTTTGGATGCTCGCCGCGCGCGACACGCCGCACCCGGGCATCCCGCCCCACGGTCATCGGAGTCGCCCCGGGATGCAGGCGATCCACGGAAAAGTCTCCGCGCGGAGACGGTCGATGCCGCTCGCGGCGGGCTCATTAACGCGAAAAAAGCCGACTCGCCCGTCGAGCGCACATTGTCGCCTCTGGCACCACCATTGCTCCTTACGAACGCCGAGGAGGATACCCATGCGAACGTCGGCGTTCTCGGTCCGAGCGATGTCCATTCTTGCCTGCGCCGGACTCGGCGCTCTTCTCGCGGCGTGCTCGTCGCCGCAACCAGCGGGATCCTCCGGCGCGCCGGCGATCGACTCGCCGGCGACGGGCGACGGCGATCTCTCGATTTCGTTCTCGCCGATGTATTCGGCATATGACGGCGTCCACACGTTCCAGATCCCCGCGACGGTCACCGGCGTGAAGCACGTCACGTGGACGGTATCGAATCCGTCACTGGTCAGCGTGGCGCCGGATCCTTCGGACGCGACCGGCATCCAGGTGCTCCTCACCACCAAGGGCGCCGGCGTCGTCACCGTCACCGCGACGGCGGGGAACCTGGTCGGGCACGCGACGCTCACGATCGTGAAGGCGACGCCCGATCAATGGAGCCTCGGGAACACCCGATACAACTCCGGCTCCCTCCTCCAGCATCGCGGTGGTGGCGGCGGCGGTGGCGGCGGCGGGGGCGGCGCCGACGCCGGAGCGCAGACGAAGTTCGTCTCGTGTGTGAGCTGCCACGACGAAGCGGGAAATGGCAGCGGAATCGAGCACACGCCGCAGCAGACCGGCGGCTACACCGACGCCGAGATGCAGAACATCTTCCTCCACGGACAGCTCCCGGCGGGCGTCGAGACCCGATTCGGCCACAACGGACACTGGTCCGCGATGCACCAGTGGCAGGCGACCGACGAAGAGGCGGCCGGCCTCGTCGTGTATCTGCGCAGCCTCAAGCCGCGCACGCAGGGATCGATCGACTTCGGCCGCGGATCCGCCGAGGCGCCCGACGCGGGGCACTAGCCGAGTCGCGAGCGAGGCTGCGTCGCGGCCGCGTCCAGAACCAAGCCATCAATCGACCCACGCGGGCGCCTCGCCCGTCTCCCACGGGCCGTGCTTCCTCCAGAGCTCCCAGTCGCCGCATTTCCGGAGGCGCGTCGCGTGCTCCTTCGCGGCCTTCGCGTGATCGGTCGACATCGGACCGTGGACGAGGACGAGATCGAAATAATCCCACATATCCTTCATCTCGTACCAATTGTACGGCGAGTACTGGATACGGTGGAAATCCACCCCGTCGCGATATCGAATCGGGCTCGTCGAATTGAGCGCCGGGTTGTCCGGCGCCTGCCCGAAGCGATCGCCCATGTAGAAGTTGTCGACGTGCCACGTCGGCTTCCACGTGAAGATCTTGCTCGTGTCGGGGACGAGCTTCGCGTAGTGCAGGCGGAGGCGCGGGGGCGCGGCGGAGAGGGCGCACAGCGCGTTCTCCGGCGTCTCCAGCGCCTCGAACTGCGCCACCAGGCCGTACCACGTCCGGAGGTCCGACCAGGTGAGCGCGACGATCCCCGCGATGACGAGCCAGCGGCCCCACCGCGAGACGTCGGCGCGCACCGGTGACACCAGCACTGCGGCGAACCACAGCGATATCGCCACTTGCCGTGACGCGATGACCTCTTGTCCGCTGATCGCCTCCGGCAGATAGAAGTACGAGACGAAGGTGAGCGCGAACACGCACTCGAGCACCGGGGGGCGGTTCGACCGCTGGAGACGGTGGAACGCGATCGCCAGCACGGCGAGGAGCGCGAGCATGATCGCCGCGAACATGTCGTCCTCGGTCATCGTCGTCTCGAGCGCGTACGCGCCGATGTCGTGCATCGACCGGGACAGCGTCTTGAACACCGCGCCGTACTGATCGTCCCACGTCCCCGTCTCCACGGTGACGCCGCCCGACGCCCGCCCCGCGCCGAACGTCCGCGCGTACCAGCGGGCGAAGACGAGGAGCGACGGGATCACGCACGCGATCGCGATCCCCGCGGCGCGGAGCGGAAGGAGGACGCGGTCGCGCGGGCGCCGCACCCTGCCCGATGCGCGGGCGACCATCGCCGCGAGCGTCATCGCCGCAGAGAGCGCACCGACCCAGAGGTACGACTGCGCGTGCGAGAGGAACACGAGGAGGAAGACGATCGACGCGGCGAGGACGCGCCTCCACGACGGCGCGCGGAGCGCCCGATAGAAGACGGGGAGCGTGACGACCATGAACGGCGCCGCGAAGAGGATGTTCGCGAAGCCGGCCACGTAGTTCATGTTGTACGTGAGCGGGACGCTCAGGACCGCCCCCCACGGCGACCGTCCGAAGACGCGGAGCGCGTAGAGATTCGCGAGCGGGACGCCGGCGAGGTAGAAGACCATGCACGCGCGCACCGCGGTGGTCACGCCGACGATCCGCCCGGCGTACCCGGCGACGTAGTAGAGGAGCGTGTTCGCGTACGTGGGGTCCGGCGCCTCGTAGAGCGCGGGGTAGATCGATCGCGGGCTGTGGTAGTCGGCCACGACGGCGCTCAGCGCGATGTGGTGCCCGAGGTCCTGCATCGGCTGCAGCCGCCATCGCCAGAACATCACGACGCTGAAGCCGATCGCCGCCGCGAGGACGAGGAGCGGCGTCAGCGTGAGCGGCTCCGCCTCCGGGTCGTCGTTGGGGTCGATCCGCGCGAGCCCGCGGCGGACGGCTGCCCGCGCGAACGCGACGTAGGCGAGCACCTCCAGCATGCCCGCCGTTCCTAACACAGACGCACGCGCACACGCTCGAGGCGTATCGCGCGGGCGACCCTCACCGGGACCTAACGCCGCGTCGCGCGTTCCGCGGCGGGTTCAACCCTAATGCCGCGGGATGATCTCGGTGTACGTGACGACCGCGATCAGCGTCAGCATCATGAGCAGGCCGACCGCGTGGACGCGCGCCTCGACCTTCGCGTCGGGCTTGCGGCGCGACGCCGCCTCGAACGCGAGGAAGAGGAGGCGGCCGCCGTCGAGCGCCGGGATCGGGAGGAGGTTGAAGCCGCCGAGGTACGCGCTGAGCGCGCCGAGGAACTTGAACGTGTCCCCCGCCCCGCTCCGCACCGCGCCCGCCGTCTCGCGGACGATCCCGACGGGGCCGCTGAGCTCGGCTTTCTCCTTGCCGGTCAAAAGCCGTCCGAGGCCGCGGACGAGGTTGTAGACGACCTTCGGCGGCTCGGTCAGGCTGAGGACCGCCGCCTGCGCCGCGCCGACCGGGACGATCCGGTAATGCGGGCCGACCTGGATCTTCCCCTCGTGTTTTTCGCCCTTCGCGGCGGGTGTCGGGAATTTCTCCAGCAGCTTACCGTCGCGCTCGACGATGACCTCGATCTTCTCGCCCGGGTGCGCGCCTACGGTGCGTTTCAGCTCGTCCCAGTTCGCGATCGGCGCGCCGTTGATCGATACGACGCGGTCGCCGTCGCGGATGTCCGCCGCTTGCGCGGGGCCGTGCTCCCCGACGGAGACACGCATCGACACGTCGTCGATGTCCGTGCGCCCGGCGAGGAGGAAGCCGAAGAACATGAGGACCGACGCAAAGAGGTAGTTGGCCAGCGGTCCGCCGGCGATCGTCACGATCCGCGCCCAGAGCGACGCGTTCGCGTAGCTCCCGGTGTCCTTCGGGTCGTTGTCCTCGTACGGGTTCATCCCCGCGATCTGCACGTACGCGAGGAACGGGATGATCGCGACCTGGTAGACCGTGGGGCTCCCCGCCGGCCGGTGCTTCCACAGCGTCGGGCCGAAGCCGATCGAAAACTTGATGACCCGCATCCCGAAGCGACGCGCGGCGACATAATGCCCACCCTCGTGCACGACCATGAGGATCGCGAGCCCGAGGGCGGCAACGACGTACGGGGCGGTTGACGACATGCGTCCTTAGTCTAAGGCGGACCGACCTCGTCCGCCATCCGCTCACCCGACGCGAGCGAAATTGGCCGGCCGCGCATCGAACCGGTCGAACGAAGGGCCCAAAACGCCGGCTCATCGGCAGCGCGCATGGATTAACGTGCGTTCTAGCGGTCCGCGTCCAGGGCAGTGGCGATCGCGATCGGTTGCGAGGGGCGAGCGGAGGATCGACGCGGTGCGAAACGTGAAGGGGACGTTGTTCGCGGACTACGTGCGGATGATCCGCGGGCACAAGGGGATCGATTGGGGCCGCCACCTCGAGCCCGAGGACCTCGCGTTCCTCAAGGTGAAGATCGATCCCGTCGCCTGGTACCCGATGGCGACGTTCGAGCGCCTCGGGAACGCGATCCTGCGCGAGGTCGCGAACGGACAGGTCGACGCGGTGCGGATGTGGGGGCGCTTCTCGTGCGACGCGCTCCGCTTCGAGTTCCCGACGCTCGTCGCGGAGAACGATCCGATCGACACGCTCCGCCGCTTCCGCGTCCTACGGAGCACGTTCTTCGACTTCGAGGCGCTCGAAATGCCGACGCTCCACGACGACCAAGCGTGGATTCGGATCCATTACCACATGGGGAACATGGCCGAAGAAGCCGCGTCGTACCAGACGATGGGCTTCTTCGAGCGGATCCTCGAGATCGCCGGCGCCACGGCGGTGGACGCTCGATTCCTCGAGCGATCGTGGGCCGGCGATCGCAGCACGCTCCTCACCCTCAACTGGCGCACCGCGCACTCGTAGTTTTGTCGCCCCTTCAGTATCGGTCCTTGTCCCCTTGCGGCGCCATCGGCCACGCGGGAGCCGACTTGCCGTTGATCGTCGTGCCGCCGTAGTAGACGCCGGCGCTGTTCGCGATGAAGTCGCTCGGGAACGGGAGCTTCGGGCGGCTCTGTGCGTCGAGGTCCGCGAGGTGCGCCGCGGTCAGCTTCACGTCGAGCGCCGCCACGTTGTCGTGGAGTTGTTCCATCGTCCGCGCGCCCCGTGGGGCGGTGGATGCTAGGAGGTCGCCGGCGTCACCGACAAGCTCCGTCGTGACGGACTAGCGCCCGCAGCGGCGGAGCGCGCAGTCGGCGGCCACCGGCGTGCGACGCCACGCGCCGTCGTCGCACGTGAGGTACGGAAGCGCCGACGTAATACCGCAAGGTGCACCGTACGGACACGACTGCGCCTGCGTCGTGCACGCGCTCCCGATCCGAGGGCGCGGCTCGGGGCAGTTGGCCGGCGTGGGCCACGCTTCGCACGCCCACTCTTTCGACGTGCCGCCGCCCGTGCCGGTGGCGCACGGGACGCACGTGCACTCCCCCTCGGGATAGACGCACATGCTCGAGGAGTCGACCGGGCACACGGCGCCGGTCGGGAGCGTCCCGAACGACGGCGGACACAGCGCCGAGTTCTGCGACTGCGCGCCGACGCAGCGAGCGTCCGGCGGCGTCACGTCCCACGCGAGCCCCCCGCCGGGACCCTTGTTGTTCTCGAGGCACGTCGCGACCGTCGAGCAGAGAATGTGGTCGCCGACGCCGTTGTACTCGCACCCGAGGTTCGGTGTGCTGCACGACGAGCCCGCGCGCGGAAGGGCGGCCGGACAGCTCCCGGACGGAGCGGCGTCGGTCGACGGGCCCGCGTCGGAGCCGCCGCCGCTGTCGTCGCCGCCACCCGCGCCGCCGTCACCACCCCCACCTCCGTCGCCGGCCCCCGAAAAGAGGTCGGTCGAGACGGCCCCGCCGCACGCGACGGCGAGCAAAGGCACGATCGAAGCGAGCGAGACGATCACGATCCGACGCATGAAAGGCCTCCGACGTCGCGATGAGGGTGCACGGGACACGCCACGGGCTTCTTCGGTGCGGCGGCACGTCCGGCCACCATTTTCACCGAAGCGACATCGACCCCGCGCGTCCCCCGACCGCACCATGATGGCCCAGGATGGCACTCGGGCGCGAGCACCGTGTCATGGCCGCGCACGTCGATTTCGCACGCGGCCGTTCGCCGGTACGGTGTCGGGGTGAAAAAGAGCTCCGCTTCGTCCATCGGCGCCGCGATCCTCGCCGCGGTGCTCGCGTCGGCCGCGTGCGCCGACGTGAAAGACCAGGCCCCCGCGCGCACAGCGCCACACCTCGCGTCCGCGACCGCGACGGCCGCGCGCCCCGCGCCGGCGATCGCGTTCCCCGAGGGGTGGCCGTACGCCGATCGCGCGCCGGTGACGAGCGCGCGCGGGATGGTCGTGACCGACGCGGCGCTCGGGACGAACGTCGGCAAGGACGTCCTCGCCGCGGGAGGGAACGCTGTGGACGCGGCGATCGCGACGGCGTTCGCGCTGGCCGTCGTGTACCCCACCGCGGGGAACATCGGCGGCGGCGGGTTCCTCGTCGCGCGCATGGGCCGCGACGCGTACGCGCTCGATTTCCGCGAGACCGCGCCGGCCGCGTCGACGCGCGACATGTACCTCGACGCGGACGGGAAGCCGATGCGCGCGGCGCGCGCCGGGCACAAGGCGTCGGGCGTCCCCGGCAGCGTCGCCGGGCTGTGGGCCGCGTATCAGAAGCTCGGATCGAAGAAGAAGACGTGGGCCGAGCTGATGGCCCCCGCGATCCGCCTGGCGGAGGAGGGCTTCGTCGTGAGCCCCGAGTTCTCCGAGGCGGTGAAGCACGCCGAGAAGCGGCTCACCTCGTCGCCGGGGTCGAACGCGCTCTTCTTCGCGAACGGCGCGCCGCCCGCGGCGGGGTCGACGTGGAAGAACCCGGAGCTCGGCGCGGTCCTCCGCCGGATCGCGGAGCAAGGGCCGAGAGGGTTCTACGAAGGGCCGACCGCGGAGAAGATCGTCGCCGAGATGAAGGCGGGCGGCGGGCTCATCACGCAGGCCGATCTCTCCGCGTACCAGGCGAAATGGCGGACGCCGCTCGTCTTCACCTACCGCGGCGCGAAGATCATCGGGATGCCGCCGCCGTCGTCGGGCGGCGTGACGATGGCAATGATCGCGCACATCCTCGAGGGGTACGACCTCCAGAAGCTCGGCTGGCACACGCCTTCGCACGATCACCTGATGTTCGAAGCGATGCGCCGCGCGTTCGCGTCGCGGAACGCGCGCCTCGGCGATCCCGACTTCGTGTCGAACCCGGTGGAGGAGCTCACCGGCGCGGCGTGGGCGAACGCGCAGCGCGCGACGATCCGCGAAGGTCGCGCGACCCCGTCCGCGGAGATCGGCGCGGCGTCGACGTCGGGCGGCGCCGGGCCGCACACGACGCACTTCTCGATCGTCGACGCCGACGGGAACGCGGTGGCGCTCACGACGACGATCAACTGGTGGTTCGGATCGGGGGTGACGGTGCGCGGCGCCGGCTTCGTCTTGAACAACGAGATGGACGACTTCGCCGCGGTCCCCGGGACGGCGAACGGCTTCGGCCTCGTCCAGGGAGAGCCGAACGCGGTCGGGCCCGGGAAGCGGATGCTGTCATCGATGGCGCCGACGATCGTCCTCGACGATCGCGGGCGCGTCGTCCTCGTGGCCGGAGGCGCCGGCGGGCCGACGATCATCACGAGCGTCTTCGAGATCGTCTCGAACGTCGTCGACTTCGGGCTCGACGTCACGCGCGCCGTCTCCGCGCCGCGCTACCACATGCAGCACATGCCCGACCGCGTCCTCTTCGAGAAGGGGGGCTTCGTCGCGAACGAGCGCGCGCCGCTCGAAGCGATGGGCTACGCGTTCGAAGAGGACGACCACATCGCCGACTCCCCTGCGATCGGCGTCGGCCCCGGCGGCTTCGTCGGCGCCGCCGAGCCACGCCGCGCCGGCGCCCTCGCCGCGGGCCCGTAAAGGATCACGCGTGCGCGATCCGGCGGAAGCTCCGGTACGCGATCGTGAGGCCATCGTCGTCGATGTCGAGATCGTCCTCGGCGCCGTCGACGTCCCCGCCGAGCGCGCTCGCGACGCGCAGGACCGTGTAGTTTCGCGCCCCCTTGCGCGTGTAGCGGCGCGCGCCGCGCACCACCTCGAGGCTCGGGAAGCGGAGCCACGCGACGTCCACGGTCTGCGATTGCTCCTCCTGGAGGAGGAGGCGATGGATGAGGAGCGTGCACGTCGACGGCGTGATCGCGAGCTCGACGTCGAGGCACCCCTGGAGCTCGACGATCGGCTTTCCGTCGGCCCACCACGCGCCGGCCGCGTCGGCGATGAGGATCCGCGTGTCCTTCCCGCCGCCGCCGTTCACGCGCGCCTCGACGCGCCGTGTGCGCCACGCCAGATCGACGCGGACGACGTACTCGACGAACATCGGCGCGCCGTCGGCAGCGCCGACCACGACGCCGTCGAAGCGGAAGCCCCCCGGCTCCGCGCGGAGGAGGCACCGCTCGGACGCGAGCGCGTCGCGGTCGTGCCAGACGACCGTGCGATTCATCGCGCGCGGATGGTGCCCCGTCCCGATCACCCGCCCGGTCACGCCGGTCACATGGTCACATGAACGACGCGCCGATCGAGATCGTCGGATACCCGATGCGCATCGTGAGCGTGACGTGCTCGTTGAAGTGGTAGCGACCGCCGGCGTAGAACGCCGGCCCCACGCCGGTCACCGTCGGCCCGTCGCAGTAACGGCGGCCGTTGATGACGCAGTAATCCGTGTCGTCGAAGAAGCCGTGGTAGATGAAGATCCCGGGTTCGCCGAAGACGCTCCAGTGCGGCGCCACGAAGAAGTTCCACTGCATGGCGACCGGGAAGAACACGTAGTTCGCCCCGC
>Ga0207670_10001851_pt1 | contig 11051 bp, 12 predicted proteins | sample KBSS23HmetaG_FD_184339 | JGI IMG/M metagenome (GOLD analysis project Ga0207670, IMG submission 184339) | Switchgrass rhizosphere microbial communities from Kellogg Biological Station, Michigan, USA - KBS S2-3H metaG (SPAdes) (version 2) | ecosystem: Host-associated > Plants > Roots >... | reverse complement strand
TGACATGAGACTTTTCCTGGTTTCCTTGGCGCAAATCATCATGCCCACACTCCTTGGGGTTGAGTTGCAGTATCAAACGATTGCTTGATTGATGGACTGGATCCGATCACTCGACGCCGCTCTGTTCCGATTCATCAATCTTGGGTTGAGCAACCCGTTCTTCGACCGGATCATGCCGTTTTTTAGCGGTAATTCCCTGTTCGTCCCATTGCTGATCGTCCTTGCCGCGATTCTGATTTGGAAAGCGGGCGCTCGCGGACGCGTATGCGTCGTGATGGTCGCTTTGGTGGTGGGTCTCGGTGATGGGCTGGTGATCAACTCCCTCAAACACGCCGTGGGCCGTCCGCGGCCGTTCAAAGTCATGGCCGACGCGCACGTGCCGCCGCAGATTGGAAAGACCGACAGCTTCAGCATGCCGTCGGGGCACGCGGCCAACTGGTTCGCGGCTACTGTGGTCCTGTTCGTTTATTTCCGGCGCAGTCTTCCCTACATGCTGCCTCTGGCGACGATCATCGGCTTTTCTCGGATTTATAACGGAGTGCATTATCCATGCGACGTGCTCGCCGGTGCGGTTCTCGGCGTCGGCTACGCTGCCGCGCTGATTTGGTCCCTCGACAATCTCTGGCGCTGGGTGGGCCGGCGCTGGTTCCCAATATGGTGGGCGAAAATTCCATCGCTCCGAAACCCCGTTCCGGGAATCGAGGGCGCCGGCGCCGCGCCGGAGAACGCCGCGCCGGACGGGCATTGGCTCCGCCTTGGCTATGTGCTGATTGCGCTCCTGCTATTGGTTCGACTCGCCTACGTGGCCAGCGGCAAACTCGAATTGAGCGAAGACGAAGCTTACCAATGGCTGTGGTCGAAGCACCTCGCCCTTTCGTACTACAGCAAGCCGCCGCTGATCGCCTGCGCGCAATTTCTCGGCACGACCCTTTGGGGCGACAATGAATTGGGAGTGCGGTTTTTTTCGCCCGTCATCGCGGCCGCGCTTTCATTCTTGTTGCTTCGTTTGTTCGCCCGCGAGGTCAGCGCGCGCGTCGGTGTCCTGCTCGTCCTGGTATCGACGGCGACTCCGTTGCTGGCGGTCGGCGCGACGCTGATGACCATCGACCCGCTATCGGTTCTGTTCTGGACTGCGGCGATGCTTTCCGGCCGCCGCGCCGTTCAGACTGCGGCGACCCGGCATTGGCTCTGGACCGGACTTTGGATGGGGCTTGGGTTCCTGAGCAAATACACCGCGTTGTTTCAATGGCTCTGTTGGGCGGTCTTATTCATTTTGTGGCCGCCGGCACGAGCGCAGCTAAGACGACCTGGCCCGTATCTGGCGCTCTTGATCAATGCCGTGTGTGCGCTGCCGGTGCTGGTTTGGAACGCGCAGCACGATTGGATCACCGTCACGCACCTCGAAGATCGCGGCGGACTGGATACGCAATGGCGGCCAACCCTTCATTACCTTGGGGATTTCGTGGCCGCCGAGTTTGGCTTGCTCCACCCTCTTTTCCTCGTCGCGGCTGTTCGGGCGTCGATCGAGTTTTGGAAGCGCTCGCGGCAGAAAGACCTCCTGATTTACTTCTTCAGCATGGGAGTCCCGCTGTTTGCTTTTTATCTGCTCTATACACTTCGCGCCCGCGTGCAACCGAATTGGATCGCTCCATCCGTCTTGCCTCTGCTATGCCTCGCCGCCGTTTATTGGGACTCTCGCTGGCGTGAGGGCGAGCGCACGGTGAAAAACTGGCTGATCCTTGGCCTGGTCACCGGACTGCCGGTCGTGGTCGTTTTACACGAAACCAACCTGGTCGGGAAGATATTCGGCTGGGCTTTGCCGCCGAAACTCGATCCATTGACGCGGGTTCGCGGTCATCGAGAGATGGCGCGAGTCGTCGGTGAAGCGAGAACCAAACTGATCGCCGACCGCAAACCCGTTTTCATCATTGGCAACCATTACGGCATCGCCAGTCTGATCACTTTTTATTTGCCGGAGGCCAAAGCCGGAGTGCCGGACGATCCGTTGGTCTACGCGCGTTCATCGGACAAACCGGAAAACCAGTTCTACTTCTGGCCTGGCTATGGCCGGCGGACGGGGCAGAACGCAATTTTCGTTCAGGAAACCCACACGCCTCGGCCTCCGCCCGAATGCATTCAGAAAGAGTTTGCGACGGTGACCGATTTGGGGATACACGACATCCGGTATCGTGACCGCGTCTATCACCAAATCCAGTTGTTCGAGTGCCGGGACCTGCGCTGAAGCAGCCGTGGCTTCGAGGACTTTTTATGTTCATGACTACGACCTGGCCGCGACCCTGAACTCCGGCCAGACCTTTCGCTGGCAACCGCGGGAAGGCTGGTGGGAAGGCGTGGTGGGCACGCGTTGGCTTCGCTTGCGGGCGGACTCAGATTTACGAACGGGCGGAATGGCTGGACGCCCCTCGGCGATCCTGGCCGAAACCGCGGGACCGGTGGATGATTGGGGCTGGCTCGCCGATTATTTGCAAGTCGGACTTGATTTGGCCGATATTCTGAGGACCTTTCCCGATGACCCGCCAATGCGTTTGGCTGTCGCGGCCTGTCGCGGATTGCGTCTCCTGAGGCAGGACCCATGGGAATGTCTCGCGTCGTTCATTCTTTCGTCCACCAAACAGATCGTTCAGATCCAACAGATCGTCGCCCTCCTTTGTAATAAGTTCGGTGAACAACTAATTGTTCCACAAAACCACCGGCGGGTTTATTGTTTTCCGTTACCCGGCCGTATCGCCGAAGCGGACGAGTCCGAACTGCGGACTTGCAAAATGGGTTTCCGGGCGCCCAATCTGATCGCGTCGGCGCGAATGATCGCTGATGGCACGGTGGATTTGGACCGGCTGTCAGCCCTGTCGGTCGGCGAGGCGCGAGACGCCTTGATCAGACTGCCGGGCGTGGGCCGAAAAATTGCGGATTGCGTATTGCTGTTCGCGTACGGATTTCAGAACGCGTTTCCCGTGGATGTCTGGGTGATGAAGGCGTTGCAGCGGCTTTATTTTCCGCGGCGTCGGGTGTCATTGAAACGGCTGCATACATTCGCAGCGACGCATTTCGGTCCTTACGCGGGCTACGCGCAGCAGTACCTGTTTCACTACGCGCGGGTTCACGCAAAACTGAACGATTGAGTTTTCCGGGCACATGACCCGAAGCATTGAAGTGCTATTTTCGCCGGCGGAGTCATCCGCATTGGCCCATCGCGACCTGGGCCGGACGACGTGCGTGGTGCTCGACATTCTGCGCGCCACGACCTCGATGATGACCGCGCTGGCCAACGGGGCGGAGGCAATCATCCCGGCGGGGGAAATCCCCGAGGCGCTCGCCATCAAGGAGGAGAGGCCGGAAGTGTTGTTGGCCGGCGAACGCAATGGATTGCGGATTCGGGCCGACCAAACCGGTGGCATCGATTTTGACTTCGGCAATTCGCCGCGCGAGTTCCTGCCGGAAAAAGTGCGCGGCAAGACGATCGTCATGAGCACGACCAACGGCACCCGGGCCCTGCGCGCCTGCGCTCACGCACAAACAGTTCTGATCGGCTCGTTCCTAAACCTACGCGCCATCGCGAATTGGATCCGGCGCGAGTTGCCGCCGCACCTGTTTCTGGTTTGCAGCGGCACTCACAGCCAGGCCGCCCTCGAAGACACCCTGGCGGCCGGCGCCTTGTGCGAACGCCTCTGGCCCTTCTACGCCTCTGGGCAGGTCGCTGATTCCGCCGAAATCGCGCGGCGCATTTATCCATTGATGCAGGCCGACCTGCTGGGAGCCATGAAACACTCCCGCAACGGCCAGCGCCTGCTCAACCATCCCGAACTGCGCAACGATGTCCACTTCTGTGTGCAGCGCGAGACGCTCAGCTTCGTCGCCGGCCTGCAAACCGATGGCACCTTGAGAAAACTGGCTTGCGAGACACCTCCGCCTTCGGGAGACACGACCACTCAGTATTCAAGGCCCGCCGCCTGAGGAGGAACCAGTCCCCGCCGAAGCATTTCGTTCCAGATCCGGACAAATCCGTTCGCGAGTTCGTAGGGCTTTTCCGATATCCACCGGCTCAGCGCACCCGGCGCAAACCAGTCGCCGCATTCGATCTCCTCCGGGTCCAGCCGGAACGGCCCTTCCGCCGCGCAACGATACACCCACACAAATTCCTGGCCGGTCTCCGGACAGGCGCCGACCTTGAATAACCGCTCTGGAAGCGTGGGCGGTTCCAGCCCGATTTCCTCGCGCAGTTCCCGAAAACAGCACGCGTCGTAGCTCTCACCAGTGGCCAGGTGACCGGAAGCCGAGGAATCCCATTTCCCCGGAAAACAATCCTTCTTCATCGACCGTTTTTGCAGAAACAGCTCGCCGCGCGAATTGAACACGAGCACGTGAACCGCGCGGTGATTCAGCATCAGCCGGTGAATTTCGCTCCGCGGTTTTCGACCGATGACTTCATCGCGGTCGTTCACGATATCAAAGATTTCTTCGGCCATAAGCTTCGGTGAACTGCCTGGGGGAAGCAGTCGGATAACGGACGCGTCTCACGCCTGGCGTAAGTTTCATCCCAACCGCCTCAGTCGCTGGCGAGCAGGTTTGCTAGACTGACAAACTGTTCCAGGCTCAATTGCTCGGCGCGAGCGCCGGGCGGCAGTTCAAGGTATTCCCAAGCGGCTGTCAACCGGACCGGTGGCCAATCTTTTCGCATCAGTTTGAGCATCATCTTTCGCCTTTGCGAAAAGGCCCGCTTCACGATCCTTGTGAACGTGTCAGCTTGTTCCTGGTTGAGCAGCGGCTCCGACCGCCGAAGCAGTGTCACGCAGGCGGAATCCACTTCCGGCCGCGGGAAAAAGCAATTCGCCGGCACCTTGAACCATCCGCGTGGTTCGTAGCGGAGCTGGATCAACAGAGTCAGCAACCCATAGTCTTCATCGCCAGGCTTCGCGACAATGCGTTGGGCGACTTCGCGTTGAACGGTCGCCACCATGCGTTCCGGGCAACCCTGTGCTTGCGACAATTCGACCAGAATGGGGGAGGCGACCGAGTAGGGAAGATTGGACACCATCTTCCAGTCGCTCCAGTCGCTCGATTCGCGCTGCAGAAACCTCAAAGCGTCGTCGTGCAGGAGTAGAACACGCGTGGTATCGATCCCCTCCACGCAGAAACGTTGCCGCAGGACATCCACGAGGCGGCGATCCTTCTCAACGGCGAGCACGGAGCCGGCTTGCGCGACCAGCAAATCAGTCAACGGCCCAAGCCCAGGGCCGATTTCCAAAACCCGGTCCGCGGCCGTCAATTCTCCCGCCGCGACGATTCGCCGCAGTTGATTGCCGTCGTGCAGAAAATTCTGACCAAGCGACTTGCTGAGCCGGATGTTGCTCCCCGCGAGGATCTGTTTTATCTCCGAAAGTTTCATCCACAGCAAGGGGCCCCGACCGGACAGGAGTGGTAACGAATTCCTGAAACACGTGTTTCAGGAATTTTCACCGCTCGAATCGGTGGTAATGTGCAAAATTCCCGTCGATTCGCAGTCATTGGTGGCTCAGAATTTCCGCAAGCGCTGCGACGGCCGCTTGCAGTTGTGGCGCGGTGATCGTCAACGGCGGCGTAAAGCTCACGACATTCGCAGGGTGGCCTTCGGGCAGAACAATGAAGCCCCGGCGCAGCATGGCTTTGACGATTCGCAGCGTCCACTGGGTGGCGCAGGAATCGTCAGGGTCGCACACTTCCAACCCGGCCAGCAGCCCCAGTCCGCGCGCCGCAAGCGAAATGGGCAGGCGTTGCCCGCTCAACTCGGAAAGCAGGTTGTGGAGAAGCCGACCGAGCCTGGCACTGCGCCTGACGAGTTGGAGTCGGGTGATTTCATTGATTTGCGCCAGCGCCATCGCGCAGCCCACCGGGTGACCGAGAAACGTGCTGGTGTGGATCGCTTCCCCCGTCGAAAGCGGCCAGGCGGCGTCCATGACGGCGGATCGTCCCACGCAGGCGGAAAGCGGGAAACCGCCGGTCAACGCCTTGCCCAAACAAAGTATGTCCGGCGCCGTTTCGCTGTGCTCGCAAGCAAACCATTTTCCGCTCCGACCAAAACCGGTATAGATTTCGTCCAGGACAAGCAGGGCGCCATGTTCATCGCAAAGCCGGCGGAGCAACGGGAGGAATTCCCGAGGTGGAAGGTTGATGCCGCCGCGGACCTGGATAGGTTCGGCGAGGATCGCGCCGATTTTCTCCCGACGAAACAGGCGTTGGATTCGCGCTTCGATACGCTCCAAAGCAGGCAAGTAGTCATAGCGTTCCTTTTCAGGCAGACGGCATGCCTCTTCCGATTTTGGAAACGGAACGAAATGTCCGAACCCGCCAAGCTGAGCGCGAAAATGTGACCGGAAATGCGCCCGGTGCGTTGTGTTTAGCGTGCCATAGCCGAGTCCGTGATACGCGCCTTCGAACGCAATGACACCGCGTTTTCCCGTGGCCAGCATCGAAGTCTTGAGCGCTGCTTCAACCGCTTCAAATCCTGAGTTACAAAAAATCGTCTTAGCCGACTGGAGATTGGGGACTGGGGAGTGGGACACTTGCCCGGTCCAGCGTTCGAACGTGATTCGGCTTAACTTGCGGGCTAGTTCCGCCTTGAGCGGATGCGGGTGCACATCGCCCATCGCGTGCGGCAACCTGGCGAACTGGCGTTGGGCGGCTTTGATCACGCGTGGATTCGCGTGGCCTGCTGCCGCCACGCCGAACGCAGCCGTCAAATCGAGATATTCATTTCCGTCAGCATCCCAAACCTGCGCCCCTCGAGCCCGTTCCCACACGATCGGCCAGGAACCATCCGGTTCGATGAAGGTGACGTTGCGCGATTCAAAACGCCTGAGCAGTTCGAGAGTTCGCGTTGCGCTCATGCGTTCAGGATTCGCTGCATTCGCACTCCCGCCCAGGAAGCAAACTGATCGAGCGCCCTGGCAGATCGGGTCTCGCCCAGGGATGCGCCCGCAGTGGATTCATGCGGTGACGTGTGATTGGTGACCACGTGACTTGTTGCACCCTCGTTGGCTAGACACCCCGCTGGTCCGGCGGCCAGATAAACTTGTGCATCTGGAGTTGAAAACGGACAGGCAACGCGTCGGCGATGATTTTTTCGACGAGTTCAAGTCGGGACATGGGCATCTGGCCGGCGGGAACCTTTTTGAGCGATTTGTCCTGTTGATGCGGCTGAAGAGGCGTCACCCAGGAGAAAAGGATCGGACAAATGGAGGCGAGGTTGAATTTCGTGAGCTGCGCTTTGGCCCACTCATAATCCTGATGCGTGCCGATGACGAATTTGATTTCATCGGTGCTGGCGAGGTGCGGCAGGTTCTTCCAGCGATTTCTGTCCGATTCGCCGCTGCTGGGGCATTTCAAATCCATGATGCGCCGCACACGCCGGTCCAGCGGCGCGATATCGAGAGCGCCGCTGGTTTCGACCAGCACGGTGAAACCATCGTCGCAAAGCGACTTCATCAAGGGAATCGAAGCGGGCTGAAGCAGCGGTTCGCCGCCTGTCAACTCCAACAGCGGCAGCCTGACGGGATTTTGGATTACGGATTTTGGATTACGGATTTCAAACGGTTCAGCCAACTCGGCGATTCGCCCGCGAATTTCACCGGATGCCATCTTCCGGCCCTCGCTGAACGCGTAGGCCGTGTCGCAGTAGGAACATCGCAAGTTACACGCGGCAAGACGGACAAAGACGCACGGCAGCCCCGCGAAGGTGCTTTCGCCCTGAATGCTCAGGTAGATTTCATTGACGACCAGGGTGTCGTTCATGTCAGTGGATCTTATCCACTATCTGCGAACGATAACACGAGCAAATTGGAAGCCGCAGCTTGGGAGGAACGATTCAGGACGGGCGCTCCGCGCACAGTTGGATTCCAACATTTCGATCCTGGTTCACGAGTGGCCTGGATTTCCGCGTTGACGTGATCGGAGGGTTTTCCTACTTTGCTCCACCCGCTTGCGCGGGGGTGTAGCTCAATTGGTTAGAGCGCTGCCCTGTCACGGCAGAGGTTACGGGTTCGAGCCCCGCCACTCCCGCCATCTCCCTCGCTTGATTCCCAAGCAGTTGCTCCAATCTGTTCATTCGCATCGGGCCATTCTTGACAAATTCTTGACACGGCCAACCCCCGACAGCGCGCAAATCGCGTTCTAGTTTCTATGGCGAAGAAACCTGATTTCCCGCTGGCGGTGCGGCGCGGCAGTGTCACCGTAAAGATTTACAAACAGACTTCCTCGAACGGGTACGATGTCTACACGCTCTCATACCACGAGGACGGTGTGCGAAAGCGCCCGTCATTTGCCGACCTAAACGAGGCGCGTTGCAAAGCAGAGACCATCGCCGAGCGCCTTGCGCGTGGCGAGGCCGGGAACCTCGTCCTGCGAAATGCCGAGCGGCTGGAATACCTGCGTGCGCACGAGGTCCTCGATCCCATCGGAATTTCGTTGGACCTCGCCGCCAACGAATATGCCCAGGCCACGAACATCCTACAAGGCAGAGGTTCTATTCTTGAGGCTGCGCGATTCTTTTTGACTTCGAACGCTGGCGACATCGCGCCGATTCAAACAATGGACCTTGTCAACCATCTGATCGAGACGCGAACACAGAACCACGCCAGCAAGCGCCACGTGCAGGATTTGCGGTCACGATTGACGAGGTTTGCCAAAGCATTCGCGTGCGACGTACACAAAATCCGCAGCGATCAGATTCAGGACTTTTTGACCAAGTTAAACCTGTCCCCTCGGAGCATTAACAATTTCAGGACCGTCATCTCAAACCTTTTTTCACATGCCCGGCTCAGGCGGCATGTGCCGAACAACTACGATCCGCTGGCCGCAATTCCCTGGGCTGAGGTAGCCGAGGGGGAAGTCACCGTCTACACGCCCGATGAACTGGAAACCATGCTGAAACATGCGCGGGTCGAGATGGTACCCTACGTCGTGATCGCCGCTTTTGCGGGAATCCGACAGCAGGAACTCGCCCAGTTGGACTGGAAAGACGTGAAGGCCGATCACATCATCATCAGGGCGGCCATCGCCAAGGAGGGCACCAGGCGGCACGCCCCGATATTGCCCAATCTTGCCTCCTGGCTGCAACGACACCGGGAGCACGGCGGTCGGGTTGTTCCGTTCGCCAATGTCTCAAACCAACTTTGCAAGATTGTCAAAGAGGCCGGGCTGAAATCCAAGCACAACGGGCTGAGACATTCATACGGCAGTTATCGTCTGGCGATTGTCAAAGACCCGGCTCAGGTGGCCTATGAGATGGGCAATTCAGTTAAAATGGTGTTCCAACATTACCGTAAGGTCGTCGAGGAATCCGAGGCTCAAAGATGGTTCGGCATCGCTCCTGAGAGCACTTGTAAATCTGAGCCACATCCATCTGGGGCTGCGTCGATTGGCTTGGCGGCCTGAGCCACATCGAGCGACTCGCTCACGAGGAGTGCTTATGCGGGCGGACGATCTGTTCTCCGACGGTAGCCAATTCCGAATCCCTTTTTGACGGAATCGTCTACATCGGTCAGGTAGAACCGGATGGTCTTCCCGATCTTCACATAGGGGATGTAACGTTTGGCCATCCAAGTTTCGATGGTGCGTTTGTCTACATTATAGTACTCGGCCAATTCCACTTTGGTCAGTGGGCGTTCATTCTCCTTGGCCGCCTCGTGGCCGACCCCGCCAGCGCGGTTCCGAGTTTCCTGCGTCATAAGATTAAGAACAGGAACTGTGGGCTGAGGCTGGGGCGGAAAACCACGCTGACAAATATGAGGTAGTCGAACGGGGAGCAGCCCTCGAAACAGAACGCGCCCATGCTGTTGGTCCGGTCACGCTGAAACCAACCGGTCTCAATGAATTGGAGCTGGCCGACGCCCGGTCCGCGCTGCGGTTCCTCGATGGTGTGGCCTCCCTGGTCGCGGCGGCGACGTTTTACCGGCAGCACTACCAACCCGGTGATGGGGAAACGCTGGGCCTGACCTGGGCCGACCTGGACATCGAGGGCGAGATCATCGACATGTCCGGCGAGCATTCCAAGGGCCGTGCGCGTCGATTGATTGATGATGTGCCCGAAAGATGAAAACGGCTGCGCGCACCGACACGGAAATTCACCAGGGATCATTCACCGGCATTACAAAGGGGACGATCAAAAACGTGGCGGATGTCGCGGCCTTCTGGTCATTGACTCCAGACAATATTGTAGACGCCGCGCCGTCTGCGAAAAATGTAGACGAAAAAATGTCTACATCGCCGCCAGTTTGAAATCGCCGACCAAAACCGCGCTTTTCCAGGCCAACAAGCCGGAAAAATTATTTTCCCGCAGCATGGGACAATTCCAGTTCTTGTAAGTATGAAAAAGACGAAATTAGGTCAATCGGGCCAGTTTCGGCTGGCGCATGACGCGCAGGAAACAGCGCGGACGCTGGGAATGAGCGAGGAATCGGTGTTCCAACTTGTTCCGGCGCGGCCTGCTGAAACCCAGTCGAGCACTGCGCACGCTTGTATTTCCGCTCAACGAAATCGAACGCTTTCTGGAGATAAGTGCAGACAACTCATCAAAACCACCGGCAGCAAAAACGTAGACAACGATCATGAACCTGCAACAAGTGCGCCATTTTAATGTTGGCGAATGTTTACACCGGATGGCGAACAGCGTCGGCTGGCGAGGTTCAACCAGCCCGCCGAGCAAATTCCCCTGCGTTGAGAGCTTGGCTTACCTTTTGATGCGGCCCGGCTGCGCTGAGTTCAGGCGGATTCAGCGCCATAGGCGGGAGGTGAATGCCATCACGGACATCCCGACGATTGATTGGGTGGAAGGCCAGGGCTGGGTCCACCGAATCCTGGGGTCGGAATGGGGTGATGCGACAGCGACGCTGCCCGTTGAGTGGGGATTGACCAAAGTTGAGAGAATGCAACTAACCGTGATGTGGATGGACGGTCCCGTTTCGAGTTGCAACCGCGTTGACCTGGGTTTTGAAGTTGAAACCGATTGAGGGAAACGTCCGCAGGAACTGACCCGCCTGGAATGGCGCGACGTAGACCTC
>Ga0207670_10001849_pt1 | contig 11052 bp, 9 predicted proteins | sample KBSS23HmetaG_FD_184339 | JGI IMG/M metagenome (GOLD analysis project Ga0207670, IMG submission 184339) | Switchgrass rhizosphere microbial communities from Kellogg Biological Station, Michigan, USA - KBS S2-3H metaG (SPAdes) (version 2) | ecosystem: Host-associated > Plants > Roots > Rhizosphere... | reverse complement strand
AGGACGAGCCGCGGCGATGGTGTTCAGCAATCTGACATTCGTCTGCCTGTTTCTCCCGATCACCCTCGCGCTTTATTTCAGTTCGCCAAAGTGGTTGCACAACTCCGTTTTGGTGCTCGCCAGCATCGTGTTCTACATCTGGGGCGGGCGGATCGCGGTCATCCTCGTTTTGATTTCGATCGCTGTTAATTTTCATCTCGGTCAGGCGATTGCTTCGGCCGGAGCCGGGCGCCGCGATCGGCTGATCCGCTGGTCGGTCGCCGGAAATCTTTTCGTCCTTATCGTCTTCAAGTATCTCGATTTCGTCGTCGATAACGCCAACGTCGTGCTCGACGCGTATTGGCATTGGAAGATTCCAAGTCCTCACATTCCGCTGCCGATCGGCATTTCGTTTTTCACGTTCCACATCATTTCCTATCTCGTTGATGTCTATCGCGGCGTCGCGGCGCCGCAGCGCTCGCCCGTTCCATTCGCCCTCTACATCATCAATTTCCCGCAGCTGATCGCAGGTCCGATCGTGCGTTATCGGCCGATCTCTGCCCAATTGACGGAGCGGACCGCGACGTTCATCGATTTCGAGGCCGGCGTCGTGCGCTTCGCCGTTGGCCTCGCAAAGAAGCTCTTGATCGCCAATCCGATCGGCGCCGTCGCCGATCACCTGTTCGCGCTGTCGCCAGCAGACTTGCCGGTGTGGGGCGTCTGGCTTGCGGTGATCTGCTACGCGATCCAGATTTATTTCGATTTCTCCGGCTATTCGGACATGGCGATCGGCATGGCGCGCATGTTCGGATTCCGCTTTCCGGAAAACTTCAACTACCCGTATTCCGCCATTTCGATTCAGGATTTCTGGCGGCGCTGGCACATGACGCTGTCGGCCTGGTTCCGCGACTATGTCTATATCCCGCTCGGCGGCAGCCGCGGCGGCTTCTGGCCCACGGCCCGCAATCTCTGGATCGTGTTTCTGCTGTGCGGCGCCTGGCACGGTGCCAGTTGGAATTTCATCATCTGGGGCATGTGGCACGGCCTGTTCCTGTCGATCGAGCGCGTTGGCGTTGTGGAGCGCACGCTGAACCGCGCGCCGGCCGTGCTCCGCAACATCTACGCGCTCGTGGTCGTTCTGGTCGGCTGGGTGTTCTTCCGATCGCTGACGCTCGACCAGGCGCTCGACATGCTGACGCGGATGTTCGGCCTGCAACAGGGGTCGGAGACAATGCTGTCGCTGTCGTCGAATGTGACGGCGCCGACGATGGCGCTCATTGTCGTCGCTGTCTGCTTCAGCTATCCGCTCTGGCCGCGCATGCGAGACGTGTTGCAGCGAACGATGGGCGGGACGGCGCAACAGGTTGCCTATGGCGTGCTGCGTGCCGGGTTCGTCGGCGCGATCACGCTGCTCTGCATCGCGACCATGACGGTCGATCAGAACAACCCGTTCATTTATTTTCGGTTCTGAGCCGTGACCACACCCAACATCCCCATGTTCACGCGGCGGCTGACGGTCATCGTCTACTTTGCCGTGGTGCTGATCCCGGTGCTGTTGCTCGGCCATGACGGGCCTTGGCTCAGCGGTGGCGACGCCGAGATCCGTGTCAAGACGCCATTCCCGAAAAAGTTCAACCCCGGCACCTTCCGCGATTTCGACGAATGGTTCGCCGATCGGGTGGGGCTGCGTTACCCGCTGATTTATGCGGGCTCCGAGCTCCATGTCGGCCTGCTGCGGCGCCCGCTTGATCGCCACATCTTCTTCGGTCGCGACGGCTGGATGTTCTGGACCGACGACGCCGAAACGATTCCGGCGACGATGGCGGATTCGCGCAGCCGCTTGCGATTTTCACAACCCGAGTTCGCCCGCGTCGATGCGAACATCCGCGCCGTTCGCGACCGGTTCGCGCAATGCGGGCTGCCGGTGATCGTCGTCGTCATACCGAACAAGCAAACCATCTACGGAAGGTATCTCTTCAGCGACAACGTTCCGGCGCCGGTGACGCGCTTCGATACGGTTTTGCGAGAGTTGAGCGAGCCGGCACGCTCGATCGTGATCGACCCGCGCCCGGCGATGCGCGAGGCAGCGGCCGCCCACGATCCGGTCCTGCTCTATCCCAAGACCGAAACGCACTGGAACGAGCTCGGCGCTTTCTATGGATATCGCGCGATCATGACGGCGCTGGCGCGCTCGATTCCGATCGAACATCCGGAAACGTTGTCGCTCGGTCATTACAACGTAAAGCCATTCGCCTACGCCGGCGGCGATATGGCGGTCCGCGTGCTGTTCTCGCCGTGGCGATTCGACGACACCTATGTGACGGTACAGCCGAAGGTGCCGCCCGCCGGGATCGAGCATACTGAGGTCGCTCACGACCACACGCTGTATCGCAATCCGAACGCCAAGGGCCGCCTTGTCGTGTTCGGCGATTCCTTCGTGCACAAACTGATGCCTTTCCTGACGCAGAACTTCGCGGAGGTGCATCGCTATTCCGCCGAGCAGGTCGATGGGGCGGTTGTGGCGCAGCTTCGCCCGAGCGCCGTGGTGTTCCAGATGATCGAGCGTCATGCCGAGCGGCTGCTGCGACCGCCGCTCAATCTGCCGCGGCTGTGCGACAAGTAGCGCGACGACTTTTTTACTGCGGCGTCAGCCCCGACAGGCGCACGACCTCCTGCCACATCTTGGTTTCCTTGGCGGCGAAGGCCTTGGCCTCTGCCGGCGTGCTGTGCAGGAGCCGCCCGCCGGCGGCGAGGAAACGCTTTTGCAACGTCTCGTCGGCCGCGATCTCCTTGTGCGCCGCCGACAGCTTGTCGACGATCGCCTGCGGCGTGCCGGCCGCCATCACATAGGCGCCCCACGAGGTCACGATGAAATCCTTCACGCCGGCTTCCGCCATGGTCGGCACGTCCGGCAAGGTCGGCCAGCGCTGCGCCGAAGTAACAGCGAGCGCGCGCATCGCGCCCGATTCGATCTGCGAAATGTAGGACGCGAGATTGTCGACCGCGAAGGTGACGTCGCCCGACAGCATCGCCGGAATGGTCTGCGCGGCGCCGCGGAACGGCACGTGCACGGCGTTGACGCCGGTGCGCGCCGCGAACAGCACGCCGGAGAGATGCGGCGTTGTGCCGGGGCCGGGGCTGCCGATCGAAATACCGTTCGGTCGCGCCTTGGCCCAGGCGACGAACTCCTGCAGCGTCTTGGCCGACACGTGCTGAGCCGCGACCACCGCGACGTTCGGCAGTTCGTAGACCAGCGACGGGGCGACCAGATCCTTTTCGGCGTCGAACGGCATTTTCGCGATCAGGAACTGGTTGATCGAGAAATGACCGACGGTGGCGCCGCCGATGGTGTAGCCGTCCGGCGCGCCTTTCGCGACCTGATCAATCCCGATATTGCCGGAAGCGCCGGGCTTGTTCTCGACCACGACGGATTGACCGAGCTTGTCCTTGAGCCGCTCGGCGATAATGCGGAACAGCACGTCGGTCGAACCGCCCGCCGGATAGGGAACGATGATGCGGATCGGATGGTCCGGCCAGCCGGCGGCGGTTTGTGCCAGGGCCGGCGTCAGGCCGAGCGCGGCACTTGCGGCGGCGCTTTGCATCAGTGTCCGGCGCGAGATCAGGTTCTGGTGCGTCATCGTGCAGTCTCCTGAGATGAGGAGAGCCTAGCCGGGGCGCTATCGCGGCGCCAGCGCGGCTTGCCTTCGATTGGACAGGCGACCAAGATGGCGGTCAGCTTCAAAGGCAGCAAACCATGCCCCGCACCCTGTTCGAGAAAATCTGGGACGCTCATCTGGTCGCGCAACGCGCTGATGGGCGCGAGCTGATCTACATCGACCGCCATGTGTTGCACGAATTGCACGCGCCGCATGCGTTTGAATCGCTGGAAAAACAAAAGCGGCCGGTGCGGCGGCCGGATCTGACGTTCTCGGCGCTGGACCATACCGTCGCCACCAAGCCGGGCCGTGACGACAACACCAATCCGTCCGGAGCGGCGTTTATCAAGGCGATGCGCGAGGGCAGCGCCAAGAACAAGATCAAGGTGTTCGATCTTCACGACCCCGAGCAGGGCATTTCACACGTGGTCGCGCCGGAGCTTGGCATGGTGCTGCCGGGCGCGACGCATGCGGTGCCCGACAGTCACGCCAGTACGGTCGGCGGCGTCGGCGCGCTCGCATTCGGCTGCGGTACGACAGAGCTCGCGCACATCCTCGCCACGCAGGTGATGGCGATGAAACGGCCGAAGCGGATGCTGGTGCGGCTGGATGGCAAGCTGTCGCCGCACGTCACCGCGAAGGATGTGGCGCTGCGGATCATTGCCGAGATCGGTGTTGCCGGCGCGCGGGGGCACGTCGTCGAATATGCCGGTTCGGTGATCCGCGCCATGCCGATCGAACAGCGCATGACTCTGTGCAATCTCAACATCGAGATGGGCGGACGCTCGGGTTTTGTCGCGCCGGACGAGACCACGTTCCAATGGATCGCCGGGCGGCCCTATGCGCCGCAAGGCGCGATGTGGGACCGCGCCCTGGAGCACTGGCACACGCTCAAGACCGACGATGGCGCGGAATTCGACCGTGAGGTGGTGCTCGACTGTAACGGTCTCGACCCGCAAATCACCTGGGGCACCGACCCGAGCATGGTGCTCGGAATTTCTGAACGCGTGCCGGATCCATCCGCCGCAGCCGACCAAGGCCGGAAAGCCGCAATCCAAAGCGCGCTCGCCTATATGGGGCTTACGCCCGGCATGACGCTCGCCGGTCTGCCGGTGAACCGGGTGTTCATCGGCTCCTGCACCAACGCGCGGCTGCCGGACCTGCAGGTTGCCGCGGATGTCGTGCGTGGACACCGCGTTGCCGACGGCGTGATCGCCATGGTGGTCCCGGGTTCGTCGGCGGTGAAGCGCGAGGCGGAGGCCGCGGGTCTCGACCGGGTGTTCCGCGACGCCGGTTTCTTCTGGGGCGAGTCCGGCTGCTCGATGTGCGCCGGCGGCAACGGCGACCGCGGTGAGCCAGGCGACCGGATCGTCTCCACCACCAACCGCAATTTCGAGCACCGCCAGGGCACGCGGGTGCGCACGCATCTGGTCAGCCCGGCGACGGCGGCGGCGACCGCGATTGCCGGCCGCATTGCTGATGTCCGCCAACTCGCCCCGGGACGTGCCTGATGCAGCCATTCTCCAGCCACACCGGCATCGCCGTCCCGCTGCTGGTGGACGACCTCAACACCGACCAGATCGCGCCGGTGCAGGCGATGCGCGACCTCAAGCCCGACTACAAGAAGCTTCTGTTCATGCGCACCCGTGCCGAGGAACCGGACTTCGTGTTGAACAAGCCGCAGTTTCAAAATCCCGGCATTCTGGTGAGCGGCAACAACTTTGGCGCCGGTTCCTCGCGCGAAGCGGCGGTGTGGGGCATGCTGGCGAACAACATCCGTGTCATCGTCGCCAAGAGCTTCGCCGACATCTATCGCGAGAACTGCCTGCAGAATGGATTGTTGCCGGTCGTGTTGCCCGCGGCCGAGGCCGATGCCTTCATTGCGCGCGTGGTGGCGGTCAATGGGGCGGCGCCGTTCACGGTCGATCTGCCCAAGCAAACGATCAGCGGGCCGGGCGGTCCGGACATCGTCTTCGACATTGCGCCGGCCGATCGCATGCGGCTGCTGGAGGGACTCGACGACATCGGGCTGACGCTCAAGCACACCGACGAGATCGTTGCGTTCGAGAAGCGCGTCGCCAACGCGCAGCCCTGGCTGCAAACTGCGGCCGACAGCCGCGTGAGGTAGTATTTCGCTCCGAACGGAGTGAGACGAAGTAAAAGTTTACGGAGGAAGCATCATGACCCCGCGCAAGAAACTCAAAGCCATCATGGCCGGCAAGAAGCTCGTGCTGATGCCGGGCGCCTACGACGCGCTGTCGGCGCGGGTGATCGAGGCGGAGGGCTTCGAGGCGATCGTGGCCGGAGGCTATGCCGGGGTCGGCAGCATGCTGGCGCAGGCCGACATGGGCCAGTCCAACATGCGCGACTATGCGAGTCATTACGGCCGCATCTGCGATGCCGTGGAAATCCCGGTCTATGTCGATGCCGACACCGGCTTCGGCGGCGTCAACAATGTGAGGCAGATGGTGCGCGCCTTCGAGGCAGCCGGCGTCTCCGGGCTGTTCATCAGCGACCAGGTGTTTCCGAACCGTTGCGGCTATCTGCCCGGCAAGCAGATCGTACCGGTCGAGCAGATGCTGGCCAAGCTCAAGGCCGCGCTCGACGCGCGGCGCGATCCGGATTTGTTCATCGCCGCCCGCACCGACGCAGCGAGCGTCGAGGGCCTCGACGAGGCGATCGGGCGCTGCCAGCTCTTTATGGAGGCTGGCGCCGACATGGCGAAGCCGATGGGCTTCGACACCATCCCGGAGATCAAGCGGGCGATGCGCGAAATCCCGGGGCCGCACATGGCGACGCTGTCGCAGGCGGCCGGGCCCAAGGCGCGCAGTCTTTCGGAGCTGGAAGCCGCCGGGGTCTGCTCTGCCACCTTCCCGTCGATCGCGCTGTTCGCGGCGGCGAACGCGGTGCGCAACGTGGTGCGCCTGCTCAAGAAGAGCGACTCGCTGGCGCCCTGTCAGGAGCATCTCATTCCGCTCGACGACTACTATGGTCTGGTCGGGCTCAAGGACCTGCTGGCGCGCGAGGAAAGCTACGACAAGGCCGCCGCTGCGCTGGTGCAGAAGCGCGCGGCTGAATAGCCGGGGAGTCTGCGATGTCAGCGTTGGCGTATCGGTTGGTCGCCGTGACGACCCTTGTGTTTGGTCTTTCCGGCGGTGCGCAGGCGCAAAGCGCCCAGGAATTCTACAAGGGCCGCCAGCTCACCCTCGTGGTCGGCTACGAGGTCGGCAATGACTACGATATCGGCGCCCGGCTGCTCGCCAAATACCTGACCAAGCAATTGCCCGGCCAGCCCACTATCGTGGTGCAGAACATGCCGCAGGCGGCGGCGCTGGCGTCGGCGAATTTCATCTACGTCCGCGCGCCACGCGACGGCAGCGTGCTGGGCTCGATCTCGCGCAACCTGGCGAGCCAGGCGGTGATGAAGCTGCCGAACATCGAGGCCGACGCGCGCCGCTACAACTGGCTCGGCGGGACGTCGTTTCCCGGCCGCATCTGCGCGGTGACCGCGGAGGCCCCGGTAAAGAGTATCGAAGACCTGTTCAAGCAGGAGGTGCTGGTCGGCAGCGTCGGCGTCGGTTCGTCGACCAGCATCGTGCCGACCGTGATCAACAAGGTCGTCGGCACGAAATTCCATCTGGTCGAAGGTTATCGCGGCGCCGGCGACATCATCCTGGCGATGCAGCGTGGCGAGGTGCAGGCCGGCTGCATGTCGTACGGCCAGTTCCGCAGCCACGAGAATCTGTTCAAGGAAGGCAAGTTCAAGATCATCCTGCGCGCCGAGGAATCGGAGATGGCCCAGGCACCCGGCGTGCCGTCGATCTTCGACTATGCCAAGACCGAAGAGCAGCGCCAGCTGATGCGGTTCATCTTCTCCAGCACCGAGTTCGGCCGGCCTTATATCTTCCCGCCCGATGTGCCGAAGGACCGTGTGCAGTTCATGCGCGAGGCCATCGCGAGAGCCGTGAAGGATCCCGAATTGCTGGCCGAGGCGGCCAAGGGCAAGCTCGACATGACATATCGGCCGCCCGAGAATCTGGAGAAGCTGGTCAGCCAGCTCTACGCAACGCCACCGGCGTTGATCGAACAGCTCAAGAGCATCAGCCCGAATTTGCGCTAGGGCATGCCTCATCGACAATGGGGAGGACGAACATGAAACGCGCAACTGCACTGTTCATCGGGTTGGCCGTGTTTCTAGGCGCGCCAGTCGATGCCTTGGCCGACGACGCGATCAAAGTCGCGGTGCCGCAGCGCGGCGCCTGGGACGCCGGACTGACCGAGCTTGGCAAGCGCGGCGGCATCTTCAAGAAGCATGGGCTCGAGGTCGAAATTCTCTATACCCAAGCTGGCCCCGAATCGATCCAGGCGCTGATCGGCGGCTCAATCGATATTGCGGTGGCGGCCGGCGTTTCGGCCGCCGTCGGCACCTTTGCCAAAGGCGCGCCGATACGCATCATCGGCAGCGAGATCGTCGGCGCGCCCGACCTATACTGGTACGTCCGCGCCGAATCGCCGGTCCGCAAGATCGAAGACTTCAACGACAAGACGGTCGCCTTTTCCCTGACTGGCTCGTCCAGCCACGCCGGCCTGCTCGCCCTCATCGCGCAATACAAGCTTACGGCCAAGCCGACGTCGACCGGCAGCATCACCGCGACGCTCACCCAAACCTTGACCGGCCAGGTCGATGTCGGCTTTTCGGCCATCCCGTTCTTTCTCGACAAGGTCGACGCCGGACAGATCCGCATCATCGGGACCGGCAGCGATGTGGTTTCGTTGAAGGCCCGAACCGGACGCGTGAACCTGACCAACGTGGCCACGCTGCAAAACCGCAAGGATGTGATTGTGCGTTTCCACCGGGCCTACAAGGAGACCGTCGATTGGATGTATTCCGATCCGGCGGCGCTGAAGCATTTCGCCGATTTTTCCACCCTGCCCGAGAAGGTCGTGGCGCGGGTGCGTGAGCTGCTGCCGAAAGATACGATGAACCCCGACCAGGTGGTCGGGATGGACCAGATCATCGCCGAAGCGCAGGCGCAGAAGTTCATTGCGTCGCCGCTGACGGCGGCGCAGGTCGCTGAACTGATCCAGATTCCGAAGCCGTAAGGGCGGCCATCACGCCGGATCGGGCGGCGGCTTCTGCCGCTGCGGAATCAGCACGCAAGCGGCAGCGCTGAAGATCAGCGCGAAGCCGATCATGTCCGGCACGGTCGGGCGGTCGCCGAGGATGATCACGGCGCCGATCACGCCGACCACCGGGTTGATGAGCGAGCCGAGCGACGCCATCGCCGTCGACAGCCGGCCGATGATGTTGAACCAGATGAAATAGGCGATGCCGGTGCCGAGCACGCCGTTGAATAGCAGTCCGCCCCAGGTTCGCCATTGCAGGGGTTCGAATTTCGGCACGCCCTGAAAGACCAGATAGAAGATGGCGAACGCCACGGCTCCGACCATGACCTGCCAGAACGAGATCGCCAACAAGTCGCCCTTGATGCGCGCCCACTTCATGTAGACCGTGCCGCCACCCCAACCGAGTGCGCAGACCAGTGCGAGCAGCAAGCCGATCGGTTCGCGCAAAGACGTTTCCGCGACGGGATACACCAGCACGCCGAGGCCGGCCACGCACAGTGCAAGGCCCAGCGCGGCCGGCGCGTTGATGCGCTCGCGTAATACGAAATAGGCCATCAGGCTGCCCCAGACCGGCATCGAATAGTTGACGATGATGACCCGCGAGGTGTTCGCCATGAGCTGGGCGAAGGTGCCGGCGACCCCGAACGACACCGAGAGGAACAACGAAGCGATGAAGATGTGCAGCCAGTTCCGGCCAGGCGGGATCGCAAGGCTGCGGCCCTGCGCCTTCAGCAGGATCAACAGCGTGGCGGCGCCAATGCCGTAACCGATCAGGCGCATGCCCCATGGCGAGACCTCGTCGAGCGCGATGCGCATCGCGGTCCAGCTCAGGCCCCAGCAGAAGCTCAGCGCCACCAGCAGAAGCTTGGCGATCGTGGCGTTGCTCATGGCGGGCGTGGGAGCCACGGGTCACCCGGCTGGCGAGGGGATGGATCGAAAGGCCGATGTTCTACCGCGCGTGCGGCGCGCGGCGCCATCCTAATGCACATGACCGTCATGCAGGCATTCAAGTGACCAGCTTCAGACCAACGATGCCGGCGACAATCAATCCTATTGACGCCAGACGCGCGGCGGTCACGGGCTCACCGAACAAATAGATGCCGAGTGCTGCGGTGCCGACCGCGCCGATGCCAGTCCATACCGCGTAGGCGGTGCCGACCGGCAGCGTCTTCAATGCGAGGCCGAGGAGGGCGAGGCTGAGAATCATCGCGGCGACGGTGAACAGCGAGGGCACCAGGCGGGAAAAGCCTTCGGTGTATTTAAGGCCGATGGCCCAGGCCACCTCAAACAGACCAGCGACAAACAGATAGAACCACGCCATTGCGGCCTCCACCGTTTCTGTGATTTTCGCAACCGCGAGCCTACGCGAATTCTACCGAACCAAGCGCCGCCAAATTGCATCCAAGCATTGCGGTATGTCAGCATCCGGTCAGATCGCAGAAGGAGATTGACGCCATGAATGCCCCGACCGGATCGCGGATGTTGCCGACCGACCGCATCGATTACTCGGCGATTGCCGAGCGTCCGGTGCTCAAGCTGCCCGGCGGTGCGCGCATGGCGATCTGGGTGATCGTCAACGTCGAGGAGTGGGATCCGAAGGACACCATGCCGCGGACGGTGCTGACGCCGCCGGCCGGCGGCGCGCCGACGCCCGATATCCCGAACTGGTGCTGGCACGAATACGGCAACCGGGTCGGGTTCTGGCGGATGCTCAAGGTGTTCGACGAGTTCCAGATTCCCGGCGTGTTGGCGATCAACGGCTGCGCCATCGAGGCGTTCCCGCCGATCATCAAGGCGGCGATGGAACGCAAGTGGGAGTTCATCGGTCACGGCTTCACCCAGCGCAACATGCAAAAGGTGCCGGACGAGAAGGCCGACATCCACATGACGACGGCGGCGATCAAGACCGTCACGGGCAAGCCGCCACGCGGCTGGCTCGGCCCGGGCCTGACTGAAACCTGGGAGACGCCGGACCTGCTCAAAGAAGACGGCTACGACTACGTCGCCGACTGGGTGCTTGATGATCAGCCGGTCTGGCTCAAGACTCGCGGCAAGCCGATCGTCAACATTCCGTACACCCAGGAATGCAACGACGTGGCGATGATGCTGATCCAGCATCACAAGGCGTCGGAGTATTACGACCGCGCCATGGATCAGTTCGAGCAGATTTATGCCGACGCCGAGGATAGCGCGCGGGTGATGGCGCTGGTGGTGCATCCCTACATCATGGGCGCCCCGCACCGGCTAAAATATTTCCGCAAGATCTTCGAGAACATCCGCAAGAAGCCGG
>Ga0207670_10001847_pt1 | contig 11055 bp, 9 predicted proteins | sample KBSS23HmetaG_FD_184339 | JGI IMG/M metagenome (GOLD analysis project Ga0207670, IMG submission 184339) | Switchgrass rhizosphere microbial communities from Kellogg Biological Station, Michigan, USA - KBS S2-3H metaG (SPAdes) (version 2) | ecosystem: Host-associated > Plants > Roots > Rhizosphere... | reverse complement strand
GCGCGCCGATCTTGCGCGTCGCTGGGTGCGCCGCCGTGCTCGCGCCCTTTCCTTTGTCGTTCGCATAACCGGCGACCTGGATCGTGCCCGATGCCGTGGTCTCCTCGATGTCTTCCTCGCCGGACCACTTCGTGGTCGGCTGGCCGCGATCGACGCCGAACGCATCGAACATCGCCTGCGACTCCAGCACGAGCAGCGACGTCTCGCGCGACATCACGCCGTAGCCTTGCGACAGCGCGACGATGCGCGCACGGTCCTCGCCGCCGCCCTGACGCTCGATCTGATCGATCGCGAGCGTTGCCCACAGGCGCGGCACGAAGCCGTTGCCCGCGGCCGTCGAGACGTGAAGCTCGACCGGATAGCGCTGCTCGAACTTCTCGCCGCCGACCTTGCCGCGCAGCACGACCTCGCCCTTGACGTCTCCCGCGAGCCGCGCTGCGACGAGTACCTCGCTGCCGGCACGCAGCGTCGGCAAGCTCGTTGTCGTGGTGGTTTCACCCGCGCTGCCACCGGCCGCAGCGACCTCCGAGAGTCCTGCCGGCAGCTCGAGCGTCGCATCGCGCAGCGACGTGCCGTTCGTCGATTCCAATGCGGCGAGTGCCGCGGTTGCCGCCGACAGACCGGGCGTCCACGCGACGTAGCTGCCACCACCACCCCGCGCGGCGGCGGCGAGCAGCGCCGAGTCGGCGTCGCTGCCGATGCCGATCGTCGTGATGCGAACCTCGGTGCCTGCGAGCGCGCGCTCGACGTCCGCGACGCGGCGGAATCCCGTCGTGGCAAAGCCGTCGCCGACGAAGATCACCCAGCGTTCGCGCTGTGCGTCGGTCAGCTCGCCGCGCCCCGCGCGTAGCGACGCGACGAGATCGCTCGCACCCGCGGGCTGCTGCATCGCGAGCCAGCTCTTCACCTCGCTCGCCGCGCCACGCGCCGCTGCGCGCAGGTCGCCGAGCTTCTTGCATTCGCTGTCGCAGACGAGCACGTTGAAGCGATCGCGGCTGTCGAGATCGCCGACGAGCGCGGTCGCGAGCTGGCTCGCGCGTGCGAACCGTTCGCCGACCATCGACTGGCTGCCGTCGACGACGATCGCGTAGTCGCGGGGCTTCGCATCCTGCGAGCGCGGCAACTTCGGTGCGAGTGCGAGCACCGCGGTCGGGCGTGCATCCGCAGCGACCGCGCGCTGCGCGTCGACGACCTTCGGATCGATACCGACCTGCTTCTTCGCGGCGAGCTTCGCATCGGGGCCGACCGCGGCACCGCCTGCGAACGTCCACGCGCGCAGCTCGGCATCGCTGTCGGGACGGTAATCGATCACGAGGTCGCCGCGCGGCACGAACCCGCCCTGCGCGAACGACAGCGCACTGACATCGTTGCGCGTCTGATCGGCTTTCAGATCGTAGCCGGCGGACCGCACGGTGCCGGGCTTCGCGCCGCGCACCTCGACGTCGATCTTCATCGCGTCGGCGACCGTCGAGCCATCGCTCGAGTGCGGCAGCGGGTACACGTACTCGCGTGCTGCTCCGCGGGGCGTGACGACCTGGGTGTATGCGAGCTTGATCGTGCGCGCGCCCTTCGCCGGGATCGGGAAGATGCGCAGCTCGAAGCGGCCGCCGCGCTTCCAGTCGAGGAGCGCCGGATCGCGCCACGGTCCGGGCACCCACACGATCTCCTCCTGGATCAACGGATCGCGGTGCGGCGCAGCCTTGTCGATCACGCCCTTCCAGATCTTCTGCGCGCGCTGCTTGTCGACGAATGCGCCGGCGATGAACCCACCGGGCTCCTTCGCCATGTCGAGCGCGAGGCTGTCGATCTGCGCGTCCGCGGGCAGCGGGAACTGGTACACGCCCTCGAGCTGGGTATCGCTGTCGTTGCGAAACGTCTCGGTGATCTCGGTGCGCGCGATCGGCCCGGAGATCCGCACCTTCACGTCGTGACTCGCGAGCGCGAGCTTCCAGTCGCGGTCGCGCTTCTCACCCGGTTTGTACGCGCGCAGCGCACCGAGCCCGGCGAGCGCATCGTCGGGCTGCGCGGGCTTGCCGAGCTCCGCCCACGCGGACTCCTTCGCCAGCTGCGGCACCGCGCTGACGGCGACCTTGCCGTGATCGAAGATGCCTTCTTCGCCCGCGCGAACTTCTTCGCCGGCCAGGCGGACCGCGCCGCGCACGACGTGCACCGAGGTCGTCGTCTCGGTCGCGGTCGCCGTGAAGCGCGTGCCGACCACGTCGATGCGTGTGTGCTTCGTCGTCACCGATGCCGGGTGCTTGTCGACGTGCACGACATCGGCGGCGATGCGCCCCGCGACGAGCGTGAGCTCGCGCGGCTCGCGTGCATCGAACGCGAGCGTCGTTGCGTGATCGAGCACGATGCCGGTGCCATCCGCGAGCTCGAGCGAGCTGCGCGTGCGCTCGTCGGTGCGCAGCTCCGCGCCCGCCGGGACCATCTCGCCCAGCCGCAGCGGCCGCCATCCCGATGCCGTCTTGATGGCGACGCCTTCTCCGTGACCGGCGCGCGCGATCATGCCGATCTTGCCGATCGGCCCGTCGCTGGTTGCCACCAGCCGCGGCGCATCGCTATGCATCAGATAGAGGCCCGCGGCACCGGCCGCGAGCGCACCCGCCGCGCCGAGCGCGATCCACTTCGTGCGGCGCGGCTTCGACGATTTCGCGGGTGTGGCCTGCGGCTTCTCGACCGGCGCCTCGACGATCTTGGGCGCGTCGAGCTTGGCCATCACGCGCTCGACCAGGTCGGCGGGCGTGACGTGATCGGCGCCTGCATCTGCGAGCTGCTTCGCGAGCTGCGCGGCATCGTGACGCGCGTCGCGACAGTCGTCGCAGCTCGCGAGGTGGTCCGCGTGGCGCGCGATCGCGCCGGATTCGCCTGCGACAAGCGCGGCGAGATCGTCGAGAACTTCATCGTGGGAGGTACGCATCATTCGATCTCCTCGCTGGGCATGACGGCGCGCAGCCGATCGAGCGCGCGGCTGATTCGCTTGCGAGCGGCGGCTTCTTCGAGCCCGCACGCCTCCGCGATCTCGCGGTGACTGAGGTCGGCGACGTAACGCAGCACGAGCGACTCGCGCTCGCTGGGCTTGAGCTTGTCGAGTGCATCGCGCAGCACGCGCGCGCGGCGGCGGGCCGCGAATGCATCGCGCGCTTCACCCTCCGTCGGCACGAGCTCGAGCAGCTCGCGGCCGCGTCGCCGCGTCTCGAGCATGTGCGCGCAGACGTGACGCGCGATGCCGCACAGCCACGCCTTCACCGAGCCTTCGGCGCGATACGTCGCCATTCCGCGATGCGCGCGAAGCAGCGTCTCCTGCACCGCTTCGTCGGCGTCGGCTTGCGAGCCGAGGAGTGCCATGCACAACCGCCCGAGCACGACGTGATGCGTGCGCGCGCACGCGGCGACTGCATCGCGATGGCGGCCGTCGTGGATGAGGTCTGCGATCGGATCCGCCGCGACGAGGTTCGGTGCCAGCGCCTGCATCTCGCCCTCCACGTGTGCGGACGGACGAGGTTCGTGACCGCCTTTCGGCGAAATCTGCGAAGTCCGCGAGATCGCTGCGTCGTCGGTGAGCCCCATTGGGGATCCAACGCGCGAATCCAGGCGCGGACCTACGCTACTTGGCGACGCACTTGTGGGTGTCGCCCTCCTGCGGCGTCTTCAGGCACGCGTCGGTTTGACCGTCGGGGCAAACCAGCGCGATCTCTTGCGCGCACGGTGTGCCGTCGCCGGTCTTCGCGGTGGAATCCGTGGTCTTGGTATCGGTGGTCTTGTTCGTGGTCTCGGCGTTCTTGTTCGAGCCACCGCAGCCAGCGAACGCGAGTGCCGCCGTCATCATCAGGGAAGAGAGCTTCAAGGTGTCCTCCTGAGGACCCAACGCGGTCGTCGGGGGCACCTTACACCTAGCGCATGAACGCGCGCGTGATCGCGAACGCGAGCAGCGCCATGATCACGGCGCCGACCACGAGCATCCATGGCTTGATCCCCTGGCGCCGCGGCGAGTTATCGAACCCCGCGATCTTGGGCACCGACGCGCGATGCGGGAACACCGGCGCATCGAATGAATCTTGCGCGGTCGGCGTCGCGGCACGCGGGCGCTGCGCGGCGACCGGCGCGTTCCACGCGGGAAACGCGCCCGCATTGAACGATGGATTGGCGGACGGTGGCGGCGGCAACGGATGCGGCGGCGGTGGTTGCGGTGCCAGCGCGGCCGCGGGGATTGGCGGTGGCGCCGTCGGTGCGCGACCCGAACGCGAGATCAACCGGGTGTTCTCGGGCGGCGTGTCGAGCGAGGGCTGGAAGTCGTCGAGCTTGAGCGGCTGGCGCGCGCGCGTCACCTCGTCGCTCGAGTCGCGGCCGGCGTCGCGCAGCATGCGGAGCTGATCGCCGGTGAGCGGTGCCTGGCGCGTCTCCTCCTCCTCGAAGCGATCGATCACCATGCGCGCTTGCGAGATGCTCGCGCCATCGAAGTCGCGCGCGGAGAACGCGTCGGCGGTCTGGATCCGGATCACGGTCGCCTCGCCGCCGTCGAGATCGAAGCGAGCAGATGGTGGCGCGAGCAGCGGCTTGCTCTGGCGCTCGACCTCTTCGGTCGACTCGATGATCTTTGCGAGCTCGGTGGCGGGATCGCCGACCGTCGCGTCGAGCCCGTAGCGCAGCGCGCGCAGCTTCTGGCCGAGCTGGCCGCAGCTGCCGAACCGGCGCTGCTTGTCGCGCGCGAGCGCGGTGAGCAGGATCTGATCGATCTCGGCGGGCAATCGGCCATCGACCTCGGTCGGGCGCGGCACCTGCGCCTCGCGTACCGCGCGCAGCGCTGCGAGATCGTCGAGCTGCGAGAACAGCCGGCGATTGCAGATCAGCTCCCACATCAGGATGCCGATCGAGAACACGTCGCTGCGCGGGTCGAGTTGCTCGTTGCGCGCCTGCTCCGGCGAGATGTACGCGAACTTGCCGCGCACGGCGCCGCCGTTTGTCGCGTCCTGCTCGGCGCGCTTCGCGATGCCGAAGTCCGTCAGCTTGACCTCGCCGGCGCGCGACAGCAGCACGTTCGACGGCGACACGTCGCGGTGCACGAGCGCCATCGGCTTGCCGTCGGGACCGCGCGACGTGTGCGCGTGCTCGAGCGCCTCGCAGATCTCGGCGCCGATGTGAAGCACGAGATCGAACGGCAAGCGCCGGCGCTTCTGCTCGAGCGCGCGCTGCACGGCGCCGAGGTCCTTGCCGTCGACGAACTCCATGACGAGGAAGTACTGGCCGTCGTCACCGAGCCCGACGTCGAAGATCTGCACGATGTTGCGGTGCTTGAGCAGCGACAGCACCTTCGCCTCGGCGATCAGGAGCTCGACAAACCGCTGGTCTTGCGAGAGGTGCGGCAGGATCCGCTTGATCGCGACGGGCTTCTCGAAGCCGCCGGCGGCCACGGCCTTGCCGCGGAAGATCTCCGCCATGCCGCCGACGCCGATGCGATCCAGCAGCTCGTACCGTGTCACGTGGCGTCAATCTAGCATGGTTAAGATGTCCCACATGGACCGTATCGCTGCTCTCGTCGACGACGCCCTGGCCTCGGGCCTCGGGTCTGCCGCCGCGGTCTCCGTCGGAGATGGTGGACGCGAGATCTTCCGGCACGTCGCCGGCATGTCGCGACGCGTGCCCGATCGTGGCCCCGCGCTCGACGATCACGCGATGTTCGATCTCGCGTCGCTGACCAAGCCGATGGCGACGGTCGCGATCGCGATGGCGCTCGTCGGCGAGCGCCGCCTCGATCTCGATGCGCAGGTGCGCACCTATCTGCCCGCTGCCGCGACCACGGCGACGGTGCGCCAGCTACTCGCGCATGGTGCGGGCTGTGCCGCACACGTCGAGTTCTTCCGCCAGCTGCGCGCGCTGCGTCCCGCGGATCCTCGCGCCGATCTCGTGCAGCGTGCGATGCGCGAGCCGTGCGATGCGGTTGGCGCGGTGTACAGCGACCTCGGCTACATCCAGCTCGGTGTGCTGCTCGAGCGTGCGGCGGGGATGCCGCTCGAAGCCGCGTTCGCCGGGCTCGTCGCCGAGCCACTCGGCCTCACCGCGCGGTACGCGCCGACGGCGATCGAGCATGCAGTCGCGACCGAGCTCGACGAGCGCGGGCTCGTGTGCGGCCTCGTCCACGACGAGAACTGCTACTACGGCGGCCGCATCGCCGGCCACGCCGGCCTGTTCGCGACGATCGAGGATGTGGCGCGGTTCGCGGCAGCGATGGTCGAGACCGCCGCCGGCAGCGCACGCGGCCGTTTCGAGCCCGAGGTCGTCACACACTTCTTCACCGATGCGCCGAGCCACTCGACGTGGCGGCTCGGCTGGGACAGCCCATCGCCGACGCTCGGCATCTCGCAGGCCGGCGATCGCTGGCCCCGCACGGGCGCGGTCGGTCACACCGGTTTCACGGGCACGTCGCTGTGGCTCGATCTCGCGCACCGCCGCTGGGTCGCGCTGCTCACGAACCGCGTGCATCCCACGCGTCATGCAGGCACCGCCGAGGCGATCAAGGCGCTGCGCCGCGCCGTCAACGATGCGGTTGTCGAGCTGCTCAGCGCGGCGCGTCCGCCCACGCACTGAAGATCGGCTGCATCGAGTTCTCGGAGCAGCCGAACTTGCCATCGATCAAGATGCTGACGCCGCCCACCTGTCCCGGGAGGCTGCAGCGGAAGCTGCCGGTCAGCCCGGTCATCGCGTCCGCGGCCACGTCGATGGTGCACAGCTCGCGTCCGACGAACGTCATCCCCTCGCTCGACTCGAGGAAGCGAGCATTCGCCTTGTACGATCCGGGCCCCGTGAACGTTGGAATCACGACGGTGAGGTTGCGCTTCGTACGCGTCGGATCGTCCGGATCGACCGCGAAGCTCGCGTGGATCAGCTCCTCGTAGTTGATCGCGAGGGAGTCGTGGCTCTGATCGCTGTAGTCCCACACCGCGCAGCCGTAGACGATCACCTTGTCGAGCGAGAACACCGGCATGTACGGGTTCGAGCGGCTGTCGAACGACGACGATACCGAGCCGCTGACGGACGCCGCGACGAACGTCGATGCGCGGCCATCCGAAGCGGCGCACGCTTCGGTGCACTGCTCGCCCTTCGTCGTGCAGTCGTAGCCGCAGAGCGCCGGCAGACACGATTGCGATCCACACACTGCATCGGTCTTGCCGTCGGTGTTGATCGGTTTACTCTGGGGGAAGTCGAGGTCTTCTCCCGTGACACATGCGGTGGCGAAGAGGCAGAGGGCGAGGGCGGTGAGCTTCATTGCCAGCGCTTGTCAGCAACTGTAATGCCATGGCTAACCCCGCGATCCAGCACTGGCGGCGGCCGTAGCTGGCGGTTTCCGGCGCCGGCTACCGATGTCGATCGCTAATGACGGCGACCGTTCGCGCGGCCGTTCGCCTTGCCGCGTTTCTTGCGCTCGGCCGGTCGCACGTCGGCGCCCGTCGCGCCGAACATCGGATCGACGCCGCGGTCGGCGCAGACCCAGAGCGAGACGAGGATCGCGAGGTCGGCAAGTGCGCGGCGGCTCATCGAGGCCGGGATCACGAGACCGTACGTCTCGGAGACGAAGCGCAGATCGCGCAGCAGCCGGCCGACCTCGTCGCGGTTGACGTCGCCATGCCAGTAGACGACGCGCGTCATGAGCAGCTCGGCATGGCGCCGCAAGAACTCGCCCATCGATAGCGGCTGCGCGATGCGCACCGACGGCGGCTTGCAGATCTCGAGCAGATCCTCGAGGTACTCGTTCCAGTGGCGGGCGAGCCGGCGATTCTCGGGGCGGCGCAAGAACTTCACGCGCTCGACCGAGAAGTCCGCCTTCACGGTCGTGCGAAAGCGGGGCACGACGGCCATCAGATCGTAGAGGATCGGCGGGTCGGTCTTCGAGTAGTCGACGTCGTGGTACTTCCACCACGTGCGGAGCTGCGGCCACGTGCGTAGCGAGAGCAGCGGGTCGTCGTTGGAATCGACGATCACGAAGCGTTGATCCTCGGAGCGCAGCGCCGTGATCCAGTGCGTCCACTCGTCGACGCACAGCAGCACCGGCGTCTGCTCGCGCAGGTACTGAACGAGCAGCTTGCGCGCCTGCTCGGGGTCGCGGCGGCGCTCGAGGATCAGATCGCACTCGAACTCGCGCGCGGCGCGGGCGAGCTGGATCTCGTCGGTGCCGGACCACCAGTGGGTGCGCGCGGTGGAGGCGAGCTGCTTGACGTCGACCATGCGGCCGAGGGCGAGCAGGGCATGCTTGAGCGCGAACGGACCGCACGTCCATTCGTTCGGTTGCGGGTAGAACCCCGGACCAGCAATACCCTCGGCCACGCTGCGACTCTAGCTCAAACGCAGGGCGACGCCGCCCCGCAGATCCCGGCAGAAAACTGAGCGATTACTCACGCTTGAATTGAATCTTCGGTGGTGCGAGGCCATTGCCATCGGCGGCCGACCTGCACCGCCTCGCGCGGGTGCGCCTCGATCAGGCGGCGCCAGCGATCGAATGCGAGCGCGTGCTCGGCACCTTCGGACGCGCGCTGGATCGCCTCCATCAGAAAGGTTCGTTGGATCTCAAAATGTTCGGGTGTCCAGGCGATCTCCGAGACGTCGAGCACCTGGTGGCCGAGCTCGGCGCGCCAGTCCAGCCACAGCACGAGCTCCACTTCCCAGCGCGCCTCGACGAACGGGCGCGCGGCCGTGGCGGTGGCGCGAAGCATCGCGGTGGCGATCTCGTCGGAGACCAGGAGCTCCGCGCTGGGTCCGAGCCGATGGTTGCTGAACACGACCATGCCGGCACGCTACGGCACCCGTGTGACATGCGACTCGAGCGATCAGCGGCACGGCAGCGGTGGCACGCCGGCTGCGACGACATCCGCTCGCAGCCCCTGCTCGACGAGACCGTGCAGCGCCCGCGCGCACGTCGCGCACGGATCGACGCGATCGCCGGGCGCGAACAACGGGCTGTCGGCCGCGGTGACCTCGATCGCGCCCGCGCCGAGCTCGCCGAGCGCTTCGCGCAGTGCCTCGCCGATCAGCGCGCCCGGTGCGAGCCCCAGCGCGTCCTCGCGCAACGCGAGAAATCCGGTCAGCGCGGCGGTCACGGCGCAGCGCCCGGGCTCCACGAAGCCATCGAGCCACTTGTTGTGGACGAGTCGATCGACCCAGTCGAGATAAAACGCAATGAAGCTCGGCCGGATCGGCGCGACCACGCCGATCGCGTGCGCATCGATCCACACCTGGCCGGCGGCAGCGCCTTCGAGCACGAGCACCGCGAGATAGCCGCAACCGAGGTGCGCGATCGGCAAGCCGCGCTCGAGGCGCGGCGCGCGATCGACGGGAATCAAGCCGTAGTACGGGCCCACACCACCCGCCGAGAAGCGCGTGACGTACTCGAGATAGTCCGCGGGCAGCTCGTGCTCGACGCGATTTATGGGTGGCAGCAGCTGGTAACGGTGCTGCGCGGCGCCGAATCGCTTGCAGGCGGGATCCGACGCCGCGAACGCTGCGAGGATCTCCCGCAGCCCCGCGATCATTTCTGGGCTCGCAAGCTCGCCCGACCTCTCACTCACCTATCACCGTGACGCTGATCTGACGGCGATGCGGCGACGTGCGGTGCTCCCACAAGTACAAGCCTTGCCACGTGCCGAGTGCGAGCTTGCCGTTCGCGATCGGCACGCCGATCGACGTCTGCGTGAGCACGGTGCGAACGTGTGCCGGCATGTCGTCATCGCCTTCGGCATCGTGCGTGAACAGCCGGTCGCCATCGGGCACGAGGCGCGCGGCGAACGCCTCGAGATCGCGACGCACGCTCGGATCCGCGTTCTCGCACACGATCAGCGATGCGCTCGTGTGGTGGACGAACACGGTCGCGAGGCCATTTCGCGCACCGCTTGCGCGCACGATCGCGGTGACCTCCTCGGTGATGTCATGCGTGCCGCGACCCTTCGTCGCGACGGTCAGTTCTCCTCGATGAAACATTTCCGGCGCAGTAAAGCACAACGTATACTCGGCGCGTGATCCGGAGATCGCTCCGTTATGCCGAAGAGCTAACGGATGCCGTCAAGAGCCAGCTCGCACTCGCATACAGCGCGAAGGACTTGCTCGCGTTCGGGCTGCGCAGCCGCCTGCGCGCCGGTTACACGGCGCAGGATTTCCGCGCCGACTTGCTCGCCGCGCTCGTCGTCGGCGTGGTCGCGCTGCCGCTGTCGATGGCGCTCGCGATCGCGTGCGACGTACCGCCGCAGCACGGTCTCTATACCGCGATCATCGCCGGCATCGTGTGTGCGCTGCTCGGCGGCACCACGTATCAGGTCACGGGCCCGACCGCCGCGTTCGTCGTGATCCTGCTGCCGATCGTCCACAAGTACGGGCTCGGCGGCTTGCTCGTCGCCGGCATGATGGCGGGCGTCATCCTCGTCGTGATGGGGCTCGCGCGCCTCGGCAAGCTCATGCAGTTCGTCCCGCATCCCGTGACGAGCGGCTTCACGATGGGCATCGCGATCGTGATCGGCGTGCTCCAGCTCAAGGACGTGTTCGGCGTCAAGCTGCCGCGCACCGAGGGCGTGTTCGAGTATCTGCAGGCGCTGTACAACGCGCGCCACGCGTTCAACTACTGGGATGTCGGGATCGCGGCGGTGACGCTCGCGATGCTCCTCGCGCTGCCGAAGCTGCTCAAGCGCATCCCGGTGCCTCTCGTCGCGCTCGCGCTCGCGGCCGTCGCCGTCGTGCTGTGCGGCCAGCTGTTGCCGGCGGACTGGGGCTTTCACGCGACGACGATCGGCTCGAAGTTCAGCTATCCGCTCGGCGGTGGCGAGGTCGGCCACGGGATTCCGCCGCTGCCGCCGATGCCCGTGATGCCATGGCAGGTGGCGGATCCGGGCCACCCGCCGTTCGCGCTCGATCTACAGACGATTCGCGCGCTGTTGCCTTCGGCGTTCGCGATCGCGATGCTCGGTGCGATCGAGTCGCTGATGGCCGCCGTGGTCGCCGATGCGATGGGCAACAGCCGCCACGATCCGAACGCCGAGCTGATCGCGCTCGGTGTCGGCAACATCCTGTGTC
>Ga0207670_10001846_pt1 | contig 11059 bp, 8 predicted proteins | sample KBSS23HmetaG_FD_184339 | JGI IMG/M metagenome (GOLD analysis project Ga0207670, IMG submission 184339) | Switchgrass rhizosphere microbial communities from Kellogg Biological Station, Michigan, USA - KBS S2-3H metaG (SPAdes) (version 2) | ecosystem: Host-associated > Plants > Roots > Rhizosphere... | reverse complement strand
CGATGACCTCCTGTCGAACCGGATCCGGCATGTTTGCCGCCGGCGTGCCTTTCCGCGGTGAGTATTTGAAAACGAATGCGTTGTCGAACGCAGCCTCGCTCACCAGCGATAGGGTCGCTTCAAAATCCGCATCGGTCTCGCCCGGAAACCCGACGATAATGTCCGTGGTGATTCCCATTTCCGGGTTGACCTGTCGCAGTCTCCCGACAAGCGCAAGAAACTGGTCGTGTGTGTAACCGCGGTGCATTCGTTTCAGAACCCGATCGCTCCCGCTTTGGACCGGCAAATGCGCGCTCTCGCAAAGCTTTGGCAGGCGCCGGTAGGCCTCAACCAAGTCATCGCCATAACCCTTAGGATGCGGCGAAGTAAACCGAATGCGGTCCAACCCCTCAATGTCATTGACTGCTTCCAATAGTTGCACGAATGCCGACTTGCCAGGTTGGCGTTCACGCTTCAGCGTATCCGGCGAAGGAAAACCGCCTGACAAGCTGAAGCTTGAACTCCAACGCTTGCCAAAGCTCGTCACGATCTGGCCCAGCAACGTGATTTCCTTTACGCCGCGCCCGACCACTCCGCGGCATTCCTCGACGATGTCGGGAATCGTCCGGCTCCGCTCCGGACCCCGGGTGTGGGGCACGATGCAGAAAGTGCAATACTGATTGCACCCTTGCATGATGCTGACGAACGCAGTGACTGATCGCGCCGTCGACGTGCCATTGAACAGGTGCTCGCGAATCGCGGCCTCGCTTCCACTTTCCTCTTCGACATCGACAACCTTGTCGAGGCGTCCGGCGAAGATGTCGTCGAGATAATTGGCGGTGCGATGAAACTTCTGTGTGCCGATGACCAGGTCCACGTCCGGCAATCGATCGATCAGTTCGCGCCCGCGGCTTTGTGCCATGCAACCCATGAAGCCGAGCAGGACGCCGGGACGGCTGCGGCGAACCTCGGCGGCTACATTCTCCATCTTGTTGAGCGCCTTTTGTTCCGCCAGGTCGCGCACGCTGCACGTATTCAGCAGTATCACGTCCGCCACGTGTTCCGATCGCGCCAGGGTGTAGCCCTTCGCCACGAGTTGGGCGGCGACCGCTTCGCTGTCGCGTTCGTTCATTTGGCATCCGTAGGTTTTGATATAGACACTCGGCATGGCTGCAGGCGGTGAAATTACGCGAGTAACGGTGGGTTGAAAAGCTCCAAATCCCAAACTCCAAATTCCAAAGAACCTCCAAGGCTCAATCCCCCTACAGCTCGATTCCGAGAGAGCCGTCTCGGGAGTTTTGGCGGTTGGGATTTGAGAATTCATTGGAGCTTGGTGTTTGGAGATTGGAGCTTGTGCAAGTCTGCATTGCTGCCGGCTAGCGCGTCTGATAGAAACACTCGTCATGGACCTCTCCAAAGATCGGAAAGCGGACATCCACAGCGAGGAGTTTCTTCGTTCGCTGATGCGCAAACAGCTTCGACTCTCCGTGACCTGTGCGGCCACGTTTCTGTTCGCGCTGCTTGGGTTGCCGCTGCTGAACTACTTTTTCCCCGAGTTGATGGCGACCCGGGTTTTCGGCTTTACGCTCACCTGGTTTCTTTTAGGCGTGCTGTTCTTTCCATTCGTGTGGGGGATCGCGTGGCTGTTTATTCGGAGATCAATTGAACTGGAGGCGGTCGAGGTTCGGGAGCTCGCAAAGGAGCAAGCGGGAAAAGGAGAACGGGAAGGAGAATGACCAATTCCCAATGACGAAAGAAGCCCGAATTCCAAAGCCGAGCAACAGCACTCGGCGCCCGAGAATTCGGGTTTCGGGTTTTGAACTTCTTTTGGATTTTGTCATTCGACATTTGGAATTCTCATGACCATCGATCCCTGGATCCTCGCCTTCAGCGCCGCCACCGTTATCGCGACGATCTGGATGGGTTTTTGGTCCGCCAAAAAGTCCAGGACCACACACGATTTTTTCGTCGCCGGCCGGTCGGTGTCGGTGGGCTGGAACGCCAGCGCCATCTCCGGTGAATATCTCAGTGCCGCCTCGTTCATGGGAGTAGCGGGAATGGTGATGTCGAGCGGTTACGATGCGCTCTGGTATCCGGTCTGTTACGCCTGTGGTTATCTGTTCCTGCTCCTGTTTATCGCCGGGCCGTTGCGCCGCTTCGGCGCCTACACCATTCCCGATTTTGCCGAGGGCCGGTTCGACTCGCCGCTGTTCCGCAAGATCGCCGTCGTGTTCGTGCTTTTCATCGGGTTCTTTTACACGATGCCGCAGATGAAAGGCGCGGGGACGACGCTGGCCTACATTTTTCCCGGAATGCCTTATTGGGCGGGAGTTGTGCTGGTGGGCGCGGTGATCACGCTCAACGTCGCGCTCGGCGGCATGAAAGGCATCACGCTGGTGCAGGCCTTCCAATATTGGGCCAAGATGTTCGCCATCTCCGTGCCCATCTTCGTACTTATGGCGGTGTATGGGCATTATGGGAAACAAGTCGGCGTGAATGGAAGTGTCCAACATCCAGCAACCAACATTCGAAGTTCAGCGAACTCGGCTTCAAGCGAACTCGGCTGGGACGAACGAAAATCCTCCCAAGGAGCACCCAGCCTACGCTACAAAATATTTGAAGTGGTCTCTGCGGCGAATCGGATACTTGGAAAGGACACTTACAGTTTTGGCGCGTCGCCGGTTCAATTGTGTTCAGTGGAAGGTTTGCTCAGTCAATGTGCAAAAGTCACCGGGAACCGATATTTTTTAGCCAACGAGTTGCAAGCAGCGGCGGTTCAGTTCGGCCACACCAACGTGCTTACCGGTCGGCAATGGGTGGCGGCATTTGAGGCGGCCTTGCAAACCAACGGCGCAGTTGTTTCGGTAACAGGCCCGGCTTTTGGCACGAATCTCTGCGCTGTGATTCGCGAGCCGGGACGAATAGTTAAGGTTTTGCCAGCAAGCAAGGTCGAAGCTTACGGCGCAGCAGGGTTGCTTGGGGGCACGGAGGTTTCGATTCGCAAATCTCTCCCCGAAAAAGCCCCAGTCGATTCCACCTGGCTTAACCCCTTCGGCCCGCTCACCACCAAAGCCGCCAAAGCCGCCGCTGCTGCGCTGACCAATCGCATTGCCGCGCCGTCGATTCCACTGCGCGCCGATCTGCTGCCCACCGACCACATGACGGTGACCTTGAGCGGGCTCACGGTGACTCAAGCGCTCGTCATTTACTCCGACATCACCGGACGCCAATTGCTGCCCCGCACCAATGGCATGGCCGAGCGGTTCGATGACGCGTTGAACGGTCGGTTGAGTCAATTGAACCTGGTGAAGCGCGCGCCTGAACCTGACAGCGGCGTGCGCGTGCATCGCGATGGCTACTTCACGCCGGCGGAGGTCAAGGAAACGGTGGAGACTTTTTTCAAGACCAACGGCCTTGCTCTCGCGCCCGAGGGCGAGCGCTACTTTCGCGTGGTCAACCGCTCAGAAACACCAGCGGCCATAACCAGTCCTCAAGCATGGCTCGCCGAGCACGAACGTCCGCTGGCGCTGCTCTATACTTACTCGCTCATCATCGCGCTGGTGTGTGGGACGGCGGGCCTGCCGCACATCCTCGTGCGCTTTTACACGAATCCGGACGGCGTCGCTGCCAAGCGCACCACGATGTGGGTGATGATTCTCATTGGTGTGTTCTATTTGTTTCCGCCGATCTTCGGCGTGATCGGACGGAACCTTACGCCGGAGCTCTATGCCGGCGTCGGCGCGAAGGGCACAGACAAAATTGTATTGGAACTGCCGCGCATTCTCAACGAACGCTACGCCGTGCTCGGCTCGATCTTGAGTGGCATCACCTGCGCCGGGGCATTCGCCGCGTTCATGAGCACATTCAGCGGGTTGCTCGTCAGCATGACCGGCGCCCTCGCCCATGATGTCTATGGCCGCATGCTCAATCCCAAGGCCACGCCTGGGCAGCGGCTGCGGGCGTTCAGGATCGCGGCGGTCGTTCTCGGAGGTATTGCAATCTTGATCGGCACGCAGGTCGAACCGCTGCAGATAAACTTCATGGTCGGCCAGGCGTTTGCCATCGCCGCCGCGAGCTATTTCCCTCTGCTCTTCATGGCTGTTTGGTGGCGCCAACTTACGATGAAGGGCGCGGCAAGCGGGATGTTGGCGGGGGGACTCCTGGCGCTCATCGGGATCACGCTCACGAGCTTCAGCGACCTTGGCTGGCTGAAACTAACTGGCTTTTGGGCATCGCATCCGCTCTTGCGCATCGTGTGCGAGCAACCCGCTATCTGGACAGTCCCGCTGGCCATCGCATTGATGATCGTCGTCTCCAAACTGACCCAGGGAACCGTGCCCGCCGATATTCGGATGAAAATGCTCGTGCTGCACGCGCCGGAGAAGCTCGGCCTGAAACAGGAATACATTCAGGAACACCAAACGCACTGACGCGCGAAATCCTAAATTCCAAACACCAAAACCCAAATAATTCTCAATCCTTGTCCAATGTGGGAATTTCTGTAGGCTCCCTCGCAACAGCCCGCGCACCCAAAACTATGCACTACATCGCCATTGCCTACTTCCCGAAAGACACAAAAAGCATGACCGACATCGCGACGCGACGCCGGACGTATCGCTATCCCGCCGCGTTTGCCAATGTGCAAAGCTATCTCGATGTGCAGGGCGGTCGGGCGATTGTTCACTTCGAGACCGAAGACGCCCGGGCTATTCTGCGTTATACCGCAGACTGGCCGGAGGTGAAATTCGATCTGTTTCCGGTCGTGCCGAGCGAAGCTGGCTGGGAAACCTACGCCGCGGGCAAGGTTGAGCCGGCGGTTCAGCCTTGAGCGTTCAGCTTCACAGCGCGCTTCAACTTCGCGCTGCGCACTGCGGCATCGACGATCTCCTGTCCAATCCGGCTGATGCGAAGGCTGACTGGACCTTCAAGTCGTTCGCCCCTTTCCAGACAGTGGATCAAGTACTGCACGGGATCCTGATTCGGCGCCCTCACGGCAGGCGCCGAGATTCGGTGCGACACAGGTTTCTTGCGAGATTGAACCGTCACGTAGTCGTCGTAGTCATAGCTGCTGATCGTCCCTTCGGTGCCGGTGATGACAAAGCCGCACTTCGGCTGCGGCTGGGTTGTCCAGGGATCGGTGAAGGTGCCCCACCTTGTTTCAAATTTGGATAGTCCGTTCGCGTAGCGGGCAACAACGATGCTGTGTTCGTCCACTTCGAGCCCGCTCGGCTCATCCACAGTCGCCATGACCTCAATCGGACGACGCGCCCCTTGATACCAAGTTCCCAATGTCGTGCCGTACCCAAGGTAGTCGAGCAGTGAACCTCCGCCGCGCGCCTTCTTGTAGAACCAGGAGAGCGGCTTTTCCCTGGCCACCTGCTCCGAGGTCTTTTGGATCTTGTCAGCGCCATGCCAAAGCGGACCGCGGTTTCCGCCGAAATGCCAGACATTGAGCACGTCGCCTACGCTGCCCGCCTCGACCAGTTCGTAGGCCCGGCGATGCGACCGCGACCATTGGAGCGGCCAGTTAATCATCAGGGTCTTTCGCTTCGGCATCGCCTGGATCATCGCGTCGGCTTCCTTTATCGAGGCGGCAAATGGCTTTTCGACCATGATATGCACGCCGTAGGGCGCGACCTTCTTGACCCATTCGCCGTGCTTCGACGCCGCCGGGCAAAGGATAACGACGTCCGGCTTCGACTTCTCCAAACACGCGCGGTAATCGATGAAGCTCTGCCTGCGGGGGATGCCGAGCTTGCGGATGACTTCTTCCATTCGTGCGGGCTGCTCGTCGCTGATCCCGACGACTTCAACCTGCGGGTGTTCCACGGCCATCCGCAGCAGGTCGCCCATGTGGAAATGATCGAAATTAATACCCGCGATTTTCCATGTGTCGTGTTTCATGCCAGCGAATCTAGCCGCGTGCCAGGAACGATGCGAGCGACAAACTCACTGCCCGATGCGATTCGACCGAATTCTCATCCGGGACATGCCTCGCGCGAAATCTTGTAGCATATGCTACAAAGTTTCGTCGTACAATCAGATTCGTGATTTTTCCGCACGAACCGCGCCGCCATCGCCTGGTCAGAGCCGACGTTTTCCAAAAACCTCGTCGATTCCGTCCCGGAGCGCACCGATCATTTGTTCCGCCTGCGCCGGCGTTGTGCAGTAGGGGGGCATCAACACGATCACGCCACCAATCGGCCGGGTCAACACTCCGCGTTTGGCCATCGCCTCACAGACGCGCGCGCCGGCGCGCTCACGCAACTCGAACGGCTTGCGCTCGCGCCAATCCCGCACAAGCTCGACGCCAACGATGAGGCCGACCTGCCGAATGTCACCAACATTGGACAAGGACCAAAGTGATTTGATTTCCTGGCCCAACGCCTGTTCGAGCCGCCGCCTCGCGCGGATTGAAGCGGCGCTTTGCAGAAGCTCCAGACTCGCCAGAGCTGCCGCCGCGCCGAGTTGGTTGGCGGTGTAGCTGTGGCCGTGGAAAAAAGTCTTGAACTCATCATAATCACCCAGGAATGCATCGAACACCGCTTGGGTCGTCACTGTGGCGGCCATTGGCAGATAGCCGCCAGTGAGTCCTTTGGCCAGCGCAAGGAAATCCGGCTGGACCCCTTCGTGGTGGCAGGCGAACAGGCTGTTTGAGGGTGGAGGCGTGTCGGCTGATGGAACGCCTGTCCTGCCGAACCCGGTCATGACCTCGTCGGCGATCAGTTGCGCGCGGTGGCCTCGAACAATCTCCGCGATGCGCCGCAGCCATCCCGCCGGATGCGGGATCATGCCGGCCGCGCCTTGAATGAGCGGCTCGACCACCATCGCGGCGTAGGGGTTCCCTCGCTTCGATCGCGCCGCAAACTTCTGCTCGACCTTTCCGACGCATTCCCAATTGCACTGGCGATATTCGCGGGCGTCGGCACGTTGCGGCTTCGCGCGATTGAAGGGACACCGGTAGCAATATGGCGACATCACCCTGTCCGATTTGAAAAGCAACCCCGCGTAAGCCTCGTGAAACAATCCGATGTGACCGAGGCTGACGGCGCCAATAGTGTCGCCGTGATACGCGTCCGCGAGCGACAGGAATTCCGGCTTCTTGCTCCGACCGGTGCGGCGGGCGAATTCGTAGGCGAGCTTGAGGGCCACTTCCATCGCGGTGGAGCCGTCGTCGCTGAAGAAAACCTTCGAAAGTTTGATGGGACCGGGGGAAGAGGAAGCATTCCTTCTCTCGTTCCTCTGCTCCCTCGATTTTCCGGGCGGGGAAATGGATTTCGGATTGGCGACTCGAACCAGTTCCGCCGCGAGCAGGCTGGCTGGTTCATTTGCCAGTCCCAGGGCGGAGGAGTGGGCGATTTTGCTTAGCTGCCGCCGGATCGCGGCGTTGACCTGGGGCTGATTGTGCCCATGCAGATTGGTCCAGATGGAGGAATTGCCGTCGAGATATTCGCGGCCATGCACATCACGGAGGATGGCGCCTTTTCCGGAGGCAATGACGATCGGCTCGCGATCGAGCCAGTCGCGCATTTGCGTGAATGGGTGCCAGAGGTGCGCGTGGTCAAGCTGGGCCAGCCGATGCATGCGTCGGTTCAACCGCGGACGTCCCATTTGAGATTGGAAACCGCAGCCAGCAACTGGTTCACATCCGCCGCCGCGTGCGCCGCACTCACCGTGAGGCGCAATCGCGCCTGCCCGCGCGCGACGGTCGGATAGCGAATGGCCGGAACAAATACGCCCTGTTCGGACAAAGCCGCCGCGGTTTCGACGGCCCGGGTCTCGTCCCCGATCACCAATGGAATGATGGCGCTGCGGACCGGCGGCAGAACGAAGCCGGCGGCGATCAGCCCGTTCTTGACCTGGTCCACGCGCGCCCAAAGCTGGTTGCGACGCAGTTGCCCCTCGTCGGACTCAACCAGATGAATCGCCGCCGTGGCTGCTGCCGCGGAGGCAGGGACCGGCGCGGTGGAGAAAATAAAGGAGCGCGCGCGATTCACGAGGTAGTCGATCAGAATGCGTGAACCACAAAGGTAACCACCGGCGGCGCCCAGCGCCTTGCCGAGCGTTCCCATTTGAACTTCGATCCGATCACCAACACCAAACTCTTCGGCGAGGCCGCGGCGTTTGTCGCCGTAAAGTCCCGTCGCATGGGCTTCGTCCACCATGAGCCAAGCGCCATGCTTTTCCTTCAGGTCCACCAGATCGCGCAACAACGCAAAGTCACCATCCATTGAGAAGACCGACTCCGTCACGATGAGCGTGCGAGGACGGCGCTTGCTGCTCAATGCGGTGTTCCGATGATCCGCCCAGCGAAGGATCTTGGCGAGGCCATTCAGATCGTTGTGGGCAAACACCCGCAGATCCGCGCCGCAAAGGCGCGCGGCATCGACAATGGAAGCGTGGACCCGTTTATCGATCGCGATCACGTCATGCGCGTCGATCAGGGCGCAAATCACCCCCAGGGCCGCCGCGTAGCCGCTGGAGAAAGTGATCGCGGCCTCCGTGCCTTTGAAAAGAGCGATGGCTTGCTCAAGTTCATGATGGGGCGCGAGCGAACCGCAGACCAGACGAGACGCGCCTGAGCCGGCGCCGTAGCGTTCAATGCCCCGGGTGGCCGCATCCTTCAACAGCGGGTGGTTGGCGAGTCCGAGATAATCGTTGGATGAAAAATTCAACAGCGTTTTGTTGTCCACCTGGGTATGGGGCAATTGGGGCGAGTTGATGCGGCGCAACTCGCGATACAGTCCTTGCTCGCGGATCGCGTCTCGTCGTACGGCCAGCTCTTCGTCGAATTCACTCATCATCGGTCGTTTTGCCTGAATCCGGATGAGCGATCAAACTCGAATCGCAACGAAATTTGATTTCAGGCGACGGGTGGTTTGGCCCATTGGCCATCAATCATCGAAGCTGCGACATCACCCGCGTGATAGACGACCGCCTCGAATGCTTCGGGGCCATTTCCGCTGAAAGGAACGGCGATGAGATCCGCCAGGGCATTTTCGGAAAGTTCGCCGATGCTTCCCTGCATCCCCAAGAAGCGGGCGCCGCCAAACGTGGCGAGGCGTACGATTGATTCCGGCGGCGCATCCGGATGTGCCTTCCCGAGGGCTTGCATCTCGGTGAACAGATTTAGTTCCGTCGGTCGCCCGCGCACTTTGCTCACGCTGGCCAAACTGTCCGTGCCGAGGCAGAGGTTCACGCCTGCGCCGGCGAGTTCCTCGAGCGGGAAGCGGCGATGCTGGAAAAAAGCGTGGCTGCGCGGACAATGCGCCACGCTTACCCCGCGCCGTTCGAGCAAAGCCGCGTCGCCGGGCGCAAGATAATTGACATGCACGGCGAGCAGATTATCAGCCAGGTAACCGTGGCGCTCGAGGTGTTGCACGGGCGAACCCAGGCCACAATCGGACATGTTGCGTTCGTTGCGCTGGAGCCAGTCGAACATTGGGCCGCGCGCGTGCAGGAACATTTCGAACTCCTGTTCGGATTCGGCCACATGCGTGACCAATCGCCAGCCCCTTTCCCGCGCTGCGGACGCGCTGAGCCGGAGCAATTCCGGCATGGTGGAATAAGGCGCGTGAGGCGAGAGGCCCGCGCCGCCGCGCGAGGCGGGCAAAGATTGGATCTTGAGTGTTGCCTCCTCCAGGATGCAACGCGGCTCCCGCCGGCTCTTGACGCCGGTCAATTCAAGGAACGAAAAGACACGTAATGGCGTGGCCAGCCACACTTCCGGGAGCAACTCAGGCACGGCCTCGATATCCGCGACCGTCGTGGTTCCCGTGCGGAGGAGCATTTGTGCCCCGCGGAGCCAGGATTGCGCGAAATCGGCGTAGATCTTTCCGGCCTTCGCCGTAGTGATGGATTTGATCCAGTCGGTGAAGTGTCGGGTCGCCGGGATTTCACCCGCCAGATCGGTGTAATCGAGATGGCAGTGCGCGTTGACCAGACCGGGGAGGAGGACCGAGTCACCGAGTTCCACAACCTCATCGCCGGCCTGACGTGGCAGATCGCTCCAACGGCAGACGGCTCTGATACGGTTTCCCGAAATCAAGACCGCGCCGTCGTCGATGGGAGGTCGCGTGACCGGCAAAACGACGCGAGCGCGAAGTATCATGGGCAGGCTTGCTTCGTCCCATTCCAACCGGTGAGCCAAATTACAGCTGCGCGGCTCCCGCGCCTGAGCCGCTGAATCGTTTCATCGACAAAACGCCAAGCGAAGCGGGACCGTCGCCGGGCTCAAATTCCGGCCTCCTGGCGGCGGCGCTTGGTGCGGGCGGCTTCCGTGTGTTTGCGGGCCTTGTATTTGCTTTGGCGTTTGCGGATTTGCTGTTCGATTTTTTTGGTGACGAGGTCAATCGCGGCGTACAGGTCACGCTCGGCGTCCTCGGCGAAAAGGTCGGGTCCGGGGACGGCCAGCCGCATGGAGCAGTTGAATTGTTTTTCAGGCGCTTTTCGATGGTCGTGTTCAAGGGTCACACGGGCGTCGATGGCGAAGCGGTCGAAGTGGTCGAGTTTGTTGATCCGCGACACGATGTGGTCCTCGATGGCTTTGGTGAGCGTCACGTTGTGGGTCGAGAGAATCAATTTCATGAGCGGATGATGGTTTCAACCGGCCAGAAAATCCAGTTAAAGAGAGAGCCCGTCTTTATCCGTGTCCATCTGTGGTTAAAAAATCTTCGCATGCTGCGACGATTTCGGGAGATACTGATAGAGCAAGGCGAAGCCGCAACCAAAAGAGCGCGGGTCTGTGACCCGCAGGAGCTTTGCCAGCCGCCCTGCGCATTGACAAATCCTGCGCGTCGGTCGCTTTCATCGTGCTGCGGCTCACAGAGCGGCGCTACCCAAAATCGTCGCGGCCCCCGACGATTTCGACAGATAGCGATAGAATACAATTCTGCGCTGCTAAGCGGCGCTGAACAGATGCTTGGTGGAGGAGCGGGAGGCTGGTTGTGCGGAGTGCGTTCGGTTCACGCCGACACAAACTTGCGGTGCTGCGTGAACACGCCCCGCAACGACCGCGAGAGTTCATCCTGCAACAACTGCAACTCGCGATAGATGGCGACGTGCTTCGAGTCTGGCTGCG
>Ga0207670_10001844_pt1 | contig 11059 bp, 8 predicted proteins | sample KBSS23HmetaG_FD_184339 | JGI IMG/M metagenome (GOLD analysis project Ga0207670, IMG submission 184339) | Switchgrass rhizosphere microbial communities from Kellogg Biological Station, Michigan, USA - KBS S2-3H metaG (SPAdes) (version 2) | ecosystem: Host-associated > Plants > Roots > Rhizosphere... | reverse complement strand
GTGTCAGTGAAAAACGACTGCAGCTACTACGTGATGCGGTTTCGAGCAGCGCCCTCGCCATCCTGGCGGATCGCGGCAATCCGTCATCGCCCTTGGCGCTGCGGGAGACGCAAGCCGCCGCTCAATCACTCGGCATGTCGGTGAAAGACTATTGGATCGAAACCGCCACCGAGTTTGCAGCGGCGCTGGCCGCGATGCGCGCCGATGGCGTCGCAGGTTTCGTCATGGCGCCGGGCGCGTTGTTCTTCGCGGAGCGAAAGCAGCTGGCGGCACTCGCGATCGAGCATCGGCTCGCGTCGATCACCGCGCGCCGCGAATATGCCGAGGCCGGATGCCTGATGGCGTATGGCTCGCCGATCCGCGACAACTATCTGCAGGCGGCCGGCTATGTTTCGCAAATCCTTCGCGGCGTGAAGCCTAACGAGCTCGTCATGGCCGAGCCGGCCACATTCGATTTCGTCGTCAACCTGAAGTCGGCCGCAGCGCTTGGACTCGCCCTGCCGCAGTCGCTATTCGCCGGCGCCGAAAAGATTTAGCAGGCCGCCATTGTCATCAACCGCGTGGATTGCGCAGCACGGCGCAATCGCCACCGCTCTTGTGAATCCGCCCGCAGAGGTCGTCGGCCGCAGCCCTAGTCTCAGCGCCGATCCGGACCTGATAGCGCGGCAGCGGGCCGCGGCTGCGCTCGATCAGGATCGGGTCCCGCCCCTCCAGCACGGCGGCGTGGCGCACCTGAAGCGCGGCATATCGACTGAGGATCCGGTCGCGCGATTTGTCGCCGCCGAGGATCACGCCCCACGGCTGCAGCGCACCGGCGATAACGCGCTGCTCGAGCGCCGCGACGAACCGGTTCGGCGCGCGCTTGAGCGTCGCCATCAATTCACCGCACGTTACGTCCGGCTTGCGATCGGCGTTGACCGCGGCTTTGGCCCATTGCTCGACCGAGGCGCCGGTGATGGCCTGCACATAGGCTCGGGTTTCCGCAGGCATCGGGCCGGTGCCGGCCAGCCACTCGCGAACACGACGCGGGCCGGCGTTGTAGGCCGCGGCCGCCAGGCCAAGGTTGCCAAACTCGCGGTACAATTCCTGGAGGAACTCGGCGGATTTCGGCAGCGCCTGAATCGGATCGAGCGGGTTCAGAAGATTCCGTTCGGCGGCCGTCCCCGGCATGAATTGGGCGATGCCGAGCGCGCGCTTTCCGCTGCGGGTCACCGGGCCGACCGCATCGGCGCGGAAGCGGCTTTCCTGCCAGATCACCCGGGCGAAGAATTCGATCGGCAGATCATGGGCTCGCGCGGCGGATTCCAGCAGCAGGCAGATCGACTTTTGCGCGTCGTTCGGCGCCGACGCCTTGCCCGCCTCAGGCGGAGCCGCCTCCGCTGCGGGTGCCAGCTGTTCGCCGGGCGCTTCCTGTGCGCCTTCTTGCGCGCTGTCCTGTGCACTTGCGGGCAGCGCTAGCAGCAGACTGCAGGCCAATCCGAGCACCCGCCACATGCGACACCTCAGTGCGCAGGCTGCCCTTCGCGGAGGAAGCCGAGCTTTTCCATCACCGGCTCGTCGGTGACGCGAAACAGCACCGCCCCGTCATCGCTGCGATGGACGTGGCTTTGCCAGGCTGGCACCACGATCACGTCACCGCGTTTCCACGCCAACGTGGTGCCCTCGACGTCGGTTGTACCGGAACCCTTGGCCACGCCGAACACGCTGTTGGCCATGATCTTCCGCACCACGGTTGCTTGCTTCGCCTTCAGTTCGATCATCGCAAGCGCCATGGTGTCGAGCGCGGGGTCGCCGAGCGCGATCTCAACCGGCAGCCCGTTCGAATCCGCGGCGGCCTCGGCCAGCCGGCGTTCGGTGTCGGCCCAAGAGAAATGCATCGTCGAGGCGTTCGCCACCACGGTCTCTTTCTCGAATTCGTCGGGATGCGGCTCGAAGAACATCGGCTCGAGCAGATGCACCAGCGGCACGTCCAGCACGTCGAGCCAATAGGCATTGGCGCGGCTATCGTTGCCGTGGCCGTGCCAGCACCAGTTCGGCGTAAGTACCACGTCGCCCGGCATCATCGAAAGCCGTTCCCCGTTGACGACGGTGTAGGCGCCGGGATCGGCGTCGATGATCAGCCGCAGCGCGTTCGGCGTGTGGCGATGCGAGCGCGCCTTTTCGCCCGGCATGATCATCTGATAGGCCGCGACGATCGTCCGTGAGGTCGCGTAGCTGCCGCCTGCCGGGTTTTGCATGATCAGGTTGCGCCGCTCGGCAAGCTCGGTGTTGATCAGCCGGCCGGCAGCGTCGAGCGCACCCTTGGCCTGGGCGTAGCTCCAGACGAACGGCTGGAACGATTTCTTCGGCTCCGCCCAGAGCGATGGCGTCGGCTTCGCCCAGCCGGCGCCGAGGCGAATCGGCTCGAGCTGCTTGTAAAGATCTTCAAGCGTGCCGGACTGCGCGAGCTGTTGCGGCGTCGGACTGGTCATGCGGATACCCTCGGCGAAAATGAATTGGCGGAAATCCTATACCGAAAGCAGTGGACTGCCGATACCGGCGCCTGGCCATTCGCTATGCCATTTGGTTTCAGCCCGTCAGTCTTTTTGTTATGGATCGGGAACATCAGGGAGGATTTCATGCTTGTGCCGCGCTTGTTCCCGCTCGCAGTGCTCGCGGCCATGCTGGCTCTATCGCCCCTCACCGCCCGGGCCGACTATCCAGATCGACCGATCGTGGCGATCGTGCCGTTCGCGCCGGGCGGCCCGGCCGACATCATCGGCCGCATCCTTTCGACCTTCATGCCGCAGACGCTCGGGCAAAGCATCGTCATTGAAAACCGCGGCGGCGCGGCCGGCAACATCGGCATGGGACAGGCCGCGCGCGCAAAGCCGGACGGCTACACGCTGCTGATGACCTCGACCGCGATCTCGGTGAACACCGCCCTGTTCAACAACCTGCCCTACGATCCGATCAAGGACTTCGCCCCGATCTCGGAGCTGGTCAACGCGCCAAACGTGATCGTGGTGCGACCCGATTCCGGCATCGCGACGATCGCCGACCTCATCGCGCGCGTGAAGGCGAACCCAAACACCTTCAGCTACGGCAGTCCGGGCGCCGGCACCAAGTCACATCTCACCGGCGAGCAGCTGAAGCTTCGCGCCGGCATCGACATGGTGCACGTGCCGTTCCGCGGCGCGGGCCCGGCGGCGCAGGCCGTACTGGCCGGGCAGATCCAGGTGGCTTCCGTGGCGCTCGCCGCCGCCGAGGCGCTGGTGAAGTCGGGCGATCTGCGTGCGCTCCCCGTCACCGGCGAGCAGCGCTGGTTCTCGCTGCCCGAGGTACCAACGATGATCGAGTCCGGTTATCCGGGTTTCGTCTCGGACACCTTCAACGCACTGTTCGCGCCGGCCGGCACGCCGCCCGACATCATCGCCATCCTGGTGAAGGCGAGCCGCGCCGCCATGCAGCGGCCCGAGGCGTTCGACGCCGCACGCAAGGCCGGCTTTCAAATTGTCGCCAGCGAACCCGAGCAACTGGCGCAACGTGTCGCCGCGGAGATACAGGGCGTGAAGGAACTGGTCGCCCGCGCCGGCATCAAGCCCGAAAACTGAGAACCTCGCGCTCGGGTGGTGTCTCAGTTTCATATTTATCCCTGTAGGCCAATATCCTACGTCGGCGCAGCATGGGTTCATGGCGGACCCTCTGCTTACCCTCACCCAAGCGCAATGCCGCAATCAGGCGATCGAGTGCCGGTTGCTGGCCGATAAGGCAATGGCCGATGCCCACCTTGAGGGGCGGCCCTTCGAAATCGAGATTTGACGATGCCCCGAAGCTGATGGCGCACGCGGTGCATCTGATCGACGACGACGAAATGAGCCGGAGGGCAAAGGCGGCTTAAGCCCTGTCGTCGTCTGCGGTCTTGCCTTCTTTTTCCAATTGCTTCTTGCGGCCCTCGGCAAGTTGCTCCCATGTCGCCGCCATTTGCTGTAGCTGCGCGCGATGGTTCGGGAGAGCAGTGCGCGCCATCTGGCGACATTCGGCGGCGTGCTGGATGTACTCGTGTAGCTTCTTCATAGTTCGGCTCGGCGTTCCGCCATCTTGGCCATCTCCCCACAGAGTTGCTCCCATGAGGCGGCGAGGTCTTCCAGGCTTTTGCGGGTTTGTCGGTTCGGCTCTTTGCGAACCAAGTCACGACAAGCTTTGGCGTGCTCTTGGCACTGCTCAATTGTGAGGCCGTCTTCCATCGCGGACTGTAGTCACATCCTGACAGTTCGAGCCAGCCGCCGAATGAGTAAGTGCCACCTGTGTCATCATAAAAAAATCCCCGCCACAGCTGGGGATCGGGGGATCGGTGCCATGGCGGAGTTCTCGGTGTGGATCAAATGGACGTTGATTAGTTCGCGATCCGGTCACCAGTTCCGCCGGCTCAAAGTGATTGGGAACTTTTTCTGCCAGACACCGAGACGCTTCCCGCGCGCGCCGGAACGTCACCGGAACAGATTTTGTCGACGCGGTTCGGCTCTCCCCGGGGCCCGCATTCTGTCTGGTCTCGCCCCAAGGCCGGGGGCTAATTTCACATCTGAAAGGATGTGGAAATGGGGTAAAAATTGACCTCGATTTGCCCCCGGATGTCCCAAAATAGATCAATAAATAAAAAGGCTTAGCTGGTTAATATTAGTGGTTAACAAATCCGAAATCAGGCGCTAAAGTGACCCCACTGTGAGGAGGCCAATGGGGGACTCGGCCCAGGTCCCGAGTCGCAACCCACGCGGATGAGCCGCGTCAAGTAGGGAGCGTAGAATGAAGTACCTCACAGTGTGTCAGGGGGCCCTGCTGGCCCTTTCGCTAGCAGTTGTCTCCACCTCGGCTTCGGCCGGGGACTACCAGCCGCCGGGCGGCTACAGCGGTCCACGTGACTGCTACAAGTGCCCGCCTCCGCGCAACTACGATAGTCAGGAAGTGGTCAAGCAGAGCAGAGACGTCGATCACTCTCGCGTCATCGAGACGCAGAGCGTGGTCCCGTCGAAGCGTGTGATCGAGACCAACCACCTGATCATCCAGGAGAACGAGACTCGCAACATTGGTACGATTCAGCACAATCATACCATCATCGAGAAGGAACTCGTTCTGACGAAGCGGAACGTTGACACCAAGGTGGTCAACACCGTCGTCAATCTGGTCGAGCACAAGTACAACACGCAGCGGCAGAAGGTCGTCGAGGAGCGTGAGATCCCCGGCGAGCATCGCAATCTCCGCGAGTGCAACTGCGAAAGCCCGCTTCGTGCCTACGGCATGGCGAAAGTCGCCGATGCTTACGGCTCGGCTCCGAAGTACGTGAAGTCTCGGAACTAAGTCGACGCGGTCCCTCGCGCGGCTCACAAAAACAACCAAAGCTGAATACAGCTCGGTCATCGACCGCCCCGCAGGGAAACCTGCGGGGCGGTTGAGTATTTGGATTCGTGCGTTGGGCGCAGAGCCACCGGCAATGGTCACGCTCGACGAACATCAGAAGATACGAGCGATCGGCACGGGCGGCGAACGAGGTGGTACAGCAGGGTGGGCTCGAACCACCGACCTCCGGTTCCACAGACCGGCGCTCTAACCAACTGAGCTACTGCTGCACATGTCGCGATGCGCGGAAAACTAGGAGCAAAGGCCCGCCTTGGCAAGAAGCGGCCCGCCTTGCCTGCCTATGGGTCGCGGCGCTTTAACCGGAGGTTCATGCCTCCAGGATAGCAATTCTTTCAGCAAAAACTGCTGCTTTGGACGCATGAGAAAGCCCGGGCTACAGCCCGGGCTTTGCAACCGAAAACACTGGCCTCGCGCGCGAGGCGTGCTCAATTCAATCAAGCGACCTTCTTGAAGGCGCTGGTGACGCTTTCCTTGATCGGCTCGACGGTCTCGGTCGTGACCTTCTGGGCCAGCGCGGTGAGCTCCTTGCCCTGCGCGCTGAAGGTATCGAACTGCTTGCGCACGTGCGAGGTCGAAAGTTCGACGGCCTCTGCCAGCGACTTCACGGTCATAAGCTTGGCCGCAAAATCGAACGCCGCGTTGGTGTTGGCGCGCGAGACCTCGATCACCTTGAGGCTGTAGTCGGCGGCACCCTTGCTCGCGGTGGCGTAGCTGTCTTCGATCAGGTCGGACGCCTCTTCCGAGGCCGCCTTCATCTTTTCCCAGTTGTCCTTGGCCTGGGTCACGCTCTTCTCCGCGAACTCGCGGAATGCAGCTGGCACTTCCATTTTAGGAACTTCGAACTTCGGCAGATCGAAGCGGGGAATTTCGAACTTCGGCATCTCGGACGCGAAGCCAGCGGCCGCGGCCTTCGGTTTCGCCTTGGTGGTGGTGACGTCAGACATGATGGTGGTCCTCTTTTTGAGCTTGCCGGCGGCTCCCGACTTCCTGGATCCGCCGCCACGTGTTCGATCCGGGGGAGATTTCATCGGCCGCGCCAACCCGCTGGTCGTGTGCGACCCTGCAAGCCCATATAACATAGGTTATGCTGCAACGCAATATAAATATTGCATTGCACAAAAAGCCTAAAGAATGCCGCAGGTTGGCCGCGATGCGAGGAGGCCCTGGCCAATCGCAATCAGGTCTTGCCCGACGGCGTGGCAGCCTTGGTGGCATGCTGGGCGAGGTCGCGCGCCTGCTCGGTAAGCGCCTGCATCTGCGCTTTCACATAGTCGGCATGGAGTTTCATTGCTTCCTCAGGAGCCTTCGCCTGCATGAGCTTCTGGGCGAACTCCAAAGATGCACCGACATTACGCTCGGAATAGCCGATCACCTTGCGCTGCAGCTCCAGAGCGGTGGTTTGCGCCGACGAGGCGTGGCCCTCGAAAGTGGACACGGCTTTCTGCGTTGCGCTCATCAGGTCGTCGAAGGCTTTCTTCGCCTGCTGCACGCTCTGCTCAGCGAACTTCCGCATTTCTGGAGGAACGAAATCGTTGAACGATTGATCGGCCATTAGAGCCTCCTTCCCATCGCATTACCGCGTTAATCTTACGGCTCATACCACCCGGCAGTACGCCCTGCGGTTAAGGTTAGGGTCATTCGGCCGGTGCGCAAGCCCTTGGCGGCGTGGACGCTGCAGATTGCAGAGCCTATGACGGTTTCAAATAAATTCGACAGACCGACAAAATCGGCCGGTGGGGGAATGGCGTGAATGCGTGAGCAAGGATCTCTCCTTAGCTTTATGAGTGACCCGCGCCTGGCGCCGTACGCCATGGGCGACATCCCGGCATGGCTGTGGAGCGCGGACGCGACCCGAATCCTCTGGGGCAATCCGGCGGCCGCCGCGATCTTCAACGCACCGTCATCCATCGCGTTGACCGGCCACACCATCGATCCGAAGGGCTCGGCCGCGCTCCAGATCGCGCGGCTGGCCGGCACACTGCCGCATGGCGCGGCGCCACGGCTCGAACGGCTGCGCGGTTTCGGCGGGCGCATGGGCGGTGCCGTGATGTGCGGCTGCTCGCGGATCCTGCTGGTCGACGGCACGCCGGCGATCCTGATCGCCGCCACCGAAGCCGCGGGCAAGCGACTTTCGCTCGCCGAGAAGGCACAGCGTCTCCTCGCCGGCGGTGACGAACCGCTTGCGCTGTTCGAGGGCACCGGCACGCTGCTGCACGCGACGCCAGCGGCGCTGGCCAGGCTTGGCGGCGCGGAAAGCCTCGCCGTTCTCGGGGCAGCAGCGCTCGGCGCCACCGCGTTGGCGGCAGGCCGCGCCGAGGGCGAGCATGGCACCGGCCGAATTCTGATTGAGCGCATCGGTTCCGGCGCATCGACGGTGTTGTTGGTAGCCTTCCGCCCTGCGGCGGGAGCAACCGTGCCTGCCGAGGCGCCGCTCGCGGCGCAGCAGCCCGCAACACCGGCTCCGAGCGAGCCCGCAACGCCCCGTCCCGCTGCAACCGCAGCACCAGAATTGCCAGCCGAAATTTCACCGGGCGAAACCGCCGCACCGCCGCTGCAACCAGCCGCGGCGATCGCAACACCGGAACGACGCCAACCACTTCGCTTCGTCTGGCAGACGGACAACGACGGCCGATTCACCCTCGGCTCCGACGACTTCAAGGCGCTGATCGGTCCGCAAACCGCAGCCGCTCTCGGCCAGCCGTGGAGCGATATGGCGACCGCGCTGGGGCTCGATCCCGAAGGCCAGGTCGCCCGCGCTTTCGCCTCGCGCGAAACCTGGAGCGGCATCACCATCGCTTTCCCGGTCGACGGAACAGAAACGCGCCTTGCTGTCGAACTGTCGGGGCTTCCGGTGTTCGATCGCGACCGCAACTTCCGCGGTTACCGTGGCTTTGGCATTTGTCGCGAGGTCGGGCGCATCAATGAATTGATGCGAACGCACCGCGCCGGGGCGCCGACCGCAGCTCGCGTCGAGCCGCCGGTGTTCCGCGACGAACGCCCGGCGCCCGCGTCGGTGCCGCCGCCAATGAACGTTGTGCCGTTTCCCGCCTCCGCGCCCGCCGAAGGCGTGCCGACGTTGACGCCGGTTGAGCGCAGCGCATTCAGTGAACTGGCAAACCGTCTGACGGCGCGCCTGCGCGGCCCCAAGGACAAGCCCGAGCCGGTTGAAGAGCCGGCGCCAGCGCATGCCGAGAATCCGGTTGAAAGGCGGACGGCGCAACCCAGAGAGCCGCGGCCGCAACGAACCGCTGCGCAAACACTCGCCGCCGATCAGCGTCCGATCCTCGATCGCCTGCCGGTCGGCGTGCTGGTCTATCGGCTCGACAAGCTGATCTATGCCAACCGGGCCTTCCTCGACTGGACCGGATACGACCAATTGCACGCGCTGGAAGAGGCCGGCGGCCTCGATGCCTTGTTCGTCGAGCCGAACAACGCCGACGCCGGCGAGAACAACGGCGCGCAGTCGCTGACCATCGCCACCAATCAGGGCGACCAAGTGCCGGTCGAAGCCCGGCTGTTCACCTCGCCGTGGGAAGGCGAGTCCGCACTTGTGCTGATGCTGACCGGCCTCGGCAGCAGCAGTGGCGGCGATGACCGACAGAAGACCTTCGAGTCGGCGTTGCGCCACGCCAAGGCGGAGGTCGGTGAGGTCCGCGACATCCTTGATGCGGCGGCGGACGGCGTCGTTATGCTCGATCAAGACGCCCACGTGCAGTCGGTCAATCGCGGCGCGGAGAAGCTGTTCGGCTATCACAGCAGCGAACTGACCGGCCTGCCATTCACAAGCTTGTTCGCGCCGGAAAGCCTGCGCGACGTTGAAGAGTCTCTCAGCAGCGCCACAAAGTCTCGCAATGAAAGCCCGCGCCGGGGCCGCGACCTCATCGGCCGCCGCCGCGAAGGCGGCTTGATCCCGCTGTTCACGACGCTGTCGCGGATCGACGATGGCGACAAGCTTTGCGCCATCTTCCGCGACATGACGTTCTGGAAGAAGACCGAGGGAGAACTTGTCAACGCCAAGCGCCAGGCGGAGAAAGCGTCATCGGCGAAATCCGATTTCCTTGCCAAGATCAGCCACGAGATCCGCACCCCGCTCAACGCCATCATCGGATTTTCCGAAGTGATGATGCAGGAGCGCTTCGGCCCGATCGGCAACGAGCGCTATCGGCAATATCTCAAGGACATCCATACCTCGGGCGGCCATCTGGTCTCACTGCTCAACGATCTGCTCGATCTGTCGAAGATCGAGGCCGGCAAGCTCGAGCTCAATTTCTCCTCTGTCGATCTCAACGAACTGACCCAGCAGAGCGTCGCGCTGATGCAGCCGCAGGCCAACCGCGAACGCATCATCATCCGCACCTCGCTTGGGCCGACAATTCCGGCGGTCACGGCGGATGCTCGCTCGGTACGCCAGATACTGCTCAACCTGTTGTCCAACTCGATCAAATTCACCGGCGTCGGCGGACAGGTGATCGTCTCGACGGCGCGCAGCGACGACGGCGAGGTGGTGCTGCGCGTCCGCGACACCGGCGTCGGGATGAGCGAGCAGGACATCGCGGTGGCCATGGAGCCATTCCGCCAACTCGCGACTTCGGCGCGCTGGGGTTCGGGCGGCACCGGCCTCGGCCTTCCCTTGACCAAGGCGCTGGCCGAGGCCAATCGCGCGAGCTTCAAAATCAGAAGCGCGGTCAACACCGGCACCCTGGTCGAAGTGGCATTCCCCGGCGGCCGGATGGCGGCGGAATAGCCAGCGCGACGGTTCCCAACCGGTAAAGCTTTCACGCGAACCCATCTGGAATGCGCGCCGCATCGGATTATGATGCTGGGTAAGCCGCGCGGCGGGACTGGGTCGGCTGCGCCAACGATCACAGGGAGACGCCACATGCCGGTCGCCAACGTCCGCGGAGTGAATATCTTCTACCAGGTCATCGGGGACCGCGGGCCTTGGGCCGCGCTGATCACGGGCGGACGCCGCGGCCACGACGAGTTCGTGCCGCTGGCGACCAAGCTCGCCAACGCCGGCTACCGCGTCGTGCTGCACGACCGCCGCAACACCGGCCGCTCCGACGTCCTGATCGAGGGCGATGTCGCCGAGGAAATCCTTTGGCTCGACGATCTGCACGAGTTGCTCAAGCAACTCGGTGCCATCCCCTCCTTCATCGGCGGCTCGTCAGCCGGCGCGCGCACGGCGATGCGCTACTATATCCGCTACCGCAACGACACCCGCGGGCTCCTGCTGATGCGAGTGACCGGCGGCGCATTCGCGGCCGGCCGGCTGCCGGAAAATTACTACGGCCAGTTCATCAAGGCCGCCCAGGAGGGTGGCATGGCGGCGGTTTGCGCCACCGAGCAGTATCAGGAGCGCATCGCGGCCAATCCGCAAACCCGCGACCGCCTGATGGCGATGGATCCGAAGCAGTACATCAAGGTGATGTCGAACTGGCAGGATCAGTTCGTCGCCAGCACCAAGACCACCGTGTTCGGCATGACCGATGCCGACCTCGCTTCCATATCGGTGCCGACCGTCGTCATCCCGGGTAACGATCAGACCCATGCCTCGGTGAACGGCCGCATTGCCGCGGAACGGATTCCCGGCAGCGTGCTGCATCAACTGCCGATCGAGGACCAAGAGGTGCCGCTCATCAACTACACCGAATGGGCGCCCCAC
>Ga0207670_10001843_pt1 | contig 11060 bp, 9 predicted proteins | sample KBSS23HmetaG_FD_184339 | JGI IMG/M metagenome (GOLD analysis project Ga0207670, IMG submission 184339) | Switchgrass rhizosphere microbial communities from Kellogg Biological Station, Michigan, USA - KBS S2-3H metaG (SPAdes) (version 2) | ecosystem: Host-associated > Plants > Roots > Rhizosphere... | reverse complement strand
CTTATATTCTGATTCTCTGTGTCGTTGCGCCACTGATGATCCTAACGGGCCTCGCGATGTCGCCCACGATCGATACGGCATTCCCTTGGCTGCTTATGATCTTCGGTGGACGCCAGGCGGCGCGGATGGTTCACTTTATCGCCTGTTTTTCATTCGTCGGATTTATCGTGGTTCATGTAGCGGAAGTGATCCTGACCGGGTTCTATAACAATATTCGCTCGATGGTGACTGGGTGGTTCGTCGTGAAGCATGAGCATGAAGGATCAAGCCATGAAATATGATCGCGTAATAGAGCGCAGGCAATTTCTGAAAGGGACATTAGGCGCTGTAAGTCTCATAGCCCTCCCTGGCTGCGATAACCTGTCCCAAGGCACTTGGTTCCCCTCGATCTTGAGCAAGGCGGAGAAATTGACCGAGGGAGTACAACGGGCCATCACGCCCACGAATGCCCTGGCAAAGGAATATGGGGAAGGTGACATCTCGAAAGTATTCCCGGCGAACGGTAGTACCGATCCGGGCACGGCAGACTATGCCGGGCATGTGGCGAAGAATTTTTCCGAATGGATGGTGGAGGTAGGCGGTTTGGTCCAGACTCCGGTGAGTTGGTCGCTTGCAGCATTGAAGGAGTTCCCAGCACGGACACAAATCACCAGACACGACTGTGTCGAAGGGTGGAGTGCGATCGGTAAGTGGACCGGCGTCCCCCTCGGTGATTTAATGCGGAAGGTTGTGCCATTATCGAATGCCAAGTTCGCAGTGTTTCACTGCGCCGATGTGGACGAGGAGGGGGTGCGTTACTATGAGAGTATGGCTCTGGTCGACTGCTATCACCCGCAAACAATCCTGGCTTATGAGCTGAACGGTGCCCCGTTGGACGTTCCCCATGGCGCACCGATTCGTCTTCGCTTCGAACGGCAGCTCGGCTACAAACAGGCCAAATACGTGATGAGGATAGAATTAGTGGAGACACTTTCCGGTATTGCAGGGGGAAAGGGCGGCTATTGGGAGGACGAAGGCTACGAGTGGTATGCCGGCATTTAGAACGCTAATTCATATCAACAGTGATATTGAGCACGGTTACAAAAGCTAGCCCAACCTTCTTGTGCTCAGTGAACGAGTACCTCGGCAGCTGGACCATAATTCGGATCGCCCTCCACCGTCATACCCTCGACGAATCTGATGATAGCGGCCTTGGTCGACTCATTGTTCCATGAGAGCTATGGATCTGCCCGCGAGGTGGCGTTGGACTTCGAGCTCCACAGCTTCTTCTGAGCAGTGCCCAAGTCGCCGAGTTGATAGATAGAGACGCTCTCGACCTTGAAGCTAAACGTTCCGAACGGCTCGGCACCCATGCTCTTCACATAGTCTTCCTTTCCCAATCCCACGGTGACGTGCGGGTTGTAGTGCTCTCCACTGTGTTTCGTGACGAACTCGTCCACATACGCGGCCGTCGGGCAGATCGTGGGCGTCTCAGGCTGACCGACAAAGGCCGCAGGGCCGCCACCCTGCTCTGTGAACGGCGCAACCGCCTCGATGATCTTCTTCTGCAGATCGAGCAGGGTAGCTGTCGGCGTGACAGTGATGCCGGCGAGGCCCAGGCTCTTGAACGGTATATAGTAGTAACCGGAGGCGGTGAGTTCGAGTGTGGCAGGGTCTGTGGATCGACGACTTTCGCCACGGCGGCATAGACCTTCTCGAGATCCGTGGTACGGACAAAGCGCTGCAGCACGGTGATGTGCGGGCTGTGTGCGGCATCCAGAGCGAAGCCGCCGGAGTAGTTTTCTCGGAGCCTCTTCTATGAGCATGTCAAGTAGTCTCAGCAGGTGGGTAATGCGATTGGCTGATGTCTGACCGGCACGTCTACCATCCGCTTCAGCTGCTACCGACCGTCTCAGCGACAATGGCTTGATAGAGTTGGTCGACTGCCGATTCTTTCGTCAGAAGCGCGCTCGCCCCAGCTTTGGCCATTGCCTTCGAGTTTTCACTGCCTGCATTCACCGACAACCCAATGATAATGATCTCGGGATAGCGAGACTTGATCGATTCTGTGGCTTCTATGCCGTTCATCTTTGGCATATTAATATCCATGAGGACGATCGAAGGCTGGCGTTGTTCAACGAACGCGACAGCTTCTTCGCCATTCCACGCCTCGCCTATCACATCAATATCGGGATAGGATTCGAGTACGGTACGCAGGCCCTGCCGAACCATTGCGTGGTCGTCTACAAGCAACACGCTGATACGTCGCGCGGCATGGGTCAATTGACTTGTTCCGGGGGGTTCGTTTGAAGATTTCGAGACGTCAGACGGTTCGGGAGACATTATCCCCGTAGAGGTGCTGTCCGTCCTCTTCCCTTCCAATGCCAATGTGAGTGTCGCCAGGGTTCCCTTTCCTGGGGCCGAGTGGATTTCGAACAGACCATCGAGCGCACGCATACGTTCACGAATACTGAACAGCCCGAATTTCGACGGCCCTGCCGTCTGAGCGGTACTGGTAGGATCAAAGCCCATGCCGGCATCCTGAACTTGAATACGAAGATGTCTATGGTCCTGAGTCACTCTCACGGTAGCCTGGGGACACTGGGCATATTTTGCCACATTGATCAAAAGTTCGCGGACCGATTGAAACAACAGCACGGTTTGCTCCTCAGAGAGTTGTATCCTTCCAATAGAATTATGCACCGTCACCGATAGACCATGATGGCGCATTTGCTCGCCTAACCAAGTCAGAGCAGGCCCGAGTCCCAAATCAAACAACACGGGCGGCGACAAGTCGGCCACCAACGTTCGGGTGTATGTTAAGGACTGAGAAAGCACGTCATCCGTCTCTTTGATGAGCTCGAGACACTTCGGCACAAGATCGGGAATCCGTTGGGTCTGTGCGAGCTTCATCCTCCCCAGCGCCAACATTTGCGCTAGATGGTCGTGCAAGTCCGTCGCAAGGCGTTTGCGTTCCCGTTGCTCAGTGAGGTTTAGCTCGGTGGCCAATTCGCGAAGTCGTGCTTCGGACTGCTCCAACGCCTCGGTCCGTGCACTGACCAATTCCTCCAATTGACCAGCGAACGATCGGAGACGTTCCTGGTTATCTCGTAACGCTTCTTCGGCTCGTTTACGGTTCGTGATATCGACGACGACCACCACCACCGTCCGCTCGCCAGTTTGCGCGAGGTGTGGCTCATAGGAGACGGAGTAAGAGTCCTGACCGTTCCCCGTCGCTCCTGCCGGAAGAGTCAATTCGTAGGAGACCCGTTCCCCCATAAAGGCTCGATCGAGACGCGGTTGAATCTGCGGCCATCCATCGGGAAGCAGGTCATAGACATGTCGCCCCACAATCCCACCGAGAGAAAGATGAAAAATGTCTGCGTAGGCGGCGTTGGCAAAACGATAGACATAGCCTGGCCCTACGACCACCAAGCCGACCCGGGCCGCACTGGTGACCGTGCTTAAAAAACGTTCCCGTTCTCGGAGTGCCTCTTCCGCCGTGCGTTGATCACTTACGTCCGTATTCGTCCCGAACCAGCGAACGATCTGGCCATCTGCATCCCGGATTGGCAATGCGCGGGATAGGAACCACCGGTACTCGCCCTGGCTGCTGCGCAAAGGAAACGTATCTTCCCAAGCTTCTCCTGTCGCCTGCGCTCGCTTCCACTTGGCCACGACCCGATCAATGTGATCAGGGTGATGAACCTTTTCCCACCCCCAGCCTTGCATCTCGTCCAGCGTGGTCCCCGTATACTCATACCACCGTCGGTTGTACCAGTTAATCCAGCCCGTGGCATCAGCTGTCCACGCAAACTGCGAGATATTGTCCGCTAGGGTTCGGAACCGTTCTTCACTTTGGCGCAACGCCTCTTCGGCATGCTTACGCTCGGTTTCGGCCGCCATACGTTCTTGCACGCCCGCCGCGAGGGCGAGAGCCATCACCGTATTGACAGCGAGAAATGCTTGACTGAGCAATAGGGCCTCATTTTCAGAGTCACCCGTGAAGGGACCCCGTCCATTCATGGTGCCCCAGGCTGCCCAGCCTGCCAGCACGATACTGAGCGTAACGGTTTCGCGCGGACTAAACCGAAATGCCGCCCAGATCAGCACCGGTACGAGCAAAAAACCCACGGGATAGTGTTTCGGCGCGTCAACACCAAAAATTATCCCACAGCTCAAAAAGAGGACGAGCATCAAGAGTACGAGTTCGATGCCTTCGCCCGTCTTCCACTCGATCCGAGGATGCTGGACCCACAGAATCAAGGCTGGCGCCAGGATCAGGATTCCCACGGCGTCTCCCAGCCACCACGTCAACCAAATGGAGGGATATTGCGCCAGCGACGCAAGGCCGCTCCACGTGAGGGTAGTGACGCCGATCGTCGCACTCACCGTCGGGCTCAGCATTCCGGCCAGTATGGAAAATTTGAACACGTCACCAGGGGACTCAAAGGCACGAAGGCCATGCGCAAATTGTTGCACCAAGAACGCACCGAGTAATCCCTCGAGAGTATTTCCAATGGCAATGCTGCCGGACGTCAGCACTGTTCCTGCTGTTGTCACGTTCACCAGGAAAGCCCCGACAACAATAGCTGGCCATAGAGAGAAGCCGAAGAGGAGGAAACACGCGACTGCCATCCCAGCCGGTGCCCATACCGGTGACGCGCTCACGTGGATTGACGCGAAACCCAGGCCGATCTTCCCCGCCAGAACATAGGCGAGGGTCACGAACACCATCGTCGCGAGTCGCCTGGAACTATAAAAGGAAAGAGGAAAGGACATGGGGACGATCCGGTAAATGAAAGGCTTACAGCGTGCTCAAGAGGCGAACAACATTTTCAGCGCGAAAGGGACCTCTAATGTAACGATTTTTTCAAACCCGATTCAAGACTGCTCAGACGATCTCATTCAGCGGTAGGAGTTGTAAGCTTAGGGAGCAATGGGGTCACTATGGAATGAGCAATGCGCGTCTTCTACCATTCGTTACATTCGGTTCAAATACGAGGTGCTTCTCATTGATATTCAAGGGATTGTAGGGGTGGCCTAGACGCCTGACAAACGGTTTGAGAAAGCGTTCGATGCCCCGCTTCCAGGTGCAGCTACCGAAGAGAAAATAAACGCCCAGCGAAAGGAAACATCAATAACGTGCGACAACCTGTCGTTCTACTGCGGTAGCTAACGATGAATGAATCATTAAATCCTGAAGGAGCTGCTCGAGATGATATTGAAGGCGGAAATCACCCGCAGAATCGGCCGTATGCTGTACTAAATCAATGGCCTGCTTATGCATCTGAATTTGATATTTCAGATACGCTTGATCGAAGTTCGCGCCCGACAGGCTTCGCAATTCTTCCATCATCTCCTGATGCCTCTTCCCGACTGTCAATGCTAGTGCAGGCATCTGAGAGTCGTCGACGTTGATCTGTTGAGCGAGCTGACGTGATTCCTGCAGCATGGCTGTGTGCTCGTTGAGCATTTGAGAAGCGAAAATTCTTATCTCGGCGGCGGAGGTCTTTTCTTTCGCCAGGTCAGCCGAATCAATCTCACTCAGGTTGATGACATTGAGCATGGCCAGCACGTTCGCATCTGACAGAGTAGTCCCTGGCATGACTGACTGAAATAAGGAACAGCCAGACAAAATGACGGTAGCCGCAATGCTTATGATGGTAGTTTGAGGTTTCATAAATACCTCCTGGTAATATGGTCGACCTACTACCCCAAATGCCATTGTACGACTCCAGTAGGGTAGTCGAGCTAGGAACTTCCCTAGGAAACGTATGGGTCGGCTTTATCTTGCCCCACGATTCAGGTACCCCTTCGATGCAAGGCAGGGGATTCTACCATCGTTCAACGACGTGCTTTTCATTGTATTCGAGGGGTTGCACGGGTGACCTAGATGCCAGAAAAACGGTTTAGGAAAGCGTTTCTGCGTGGGACAAAGGTTTGCAGAATTTCCGAACTTTGGCTGGAGTAGGCTACAATGAGTTGGAGTGAGATGGAGTTGAGCACAAAATGAGCACAATTGTGATGTCGATGCTCATGTCGGGAGCCCCATGGCATGCGCACCCATGCCCACGGTCGAACGTTCCCCCGCCACTGGTGGCCCCACCTCGATCAGATTGGGAAGCGGTTCTTGATAGCCGTGCAGGTAGGCTAGATGATCATGCGTGATCGCCCCTTCTGGAAGCATGTCCCATAACGGACCCAACTTGCTCCGAATCTTGCTGGCATAAAACGTGGGCAGCACCGACGTGTCGCCTTCCAGAAATCGTCGGACCGACCGATCCGTATCCAGTAATCCTCGGATGGCCGTGTGGTGTTTGATCTGGCCGAACCCGCTCGACACCGACCGAACGAAATTGAACCATTTCGGAATCCAGCCCCGATTCAGCCTCAGCCGCGTCCCAATCATCGGCCACGAATACGCATGCTGCGACAGAGCCACGACATGGTCATAAAATTCCGGCCAGGCATAATGCTGGGGCCGCACATTCATCGCGTGCAGGTTATCGAGAAAATGAAAGGGAACGGGCAGCACCCGCCCGTCCCGTTGCAAGTCCCGGTTATAGGGGGCCGCTTGCCCAAAGGCCGTGAGCAGGTTAAACGCCGGAAACGCCCCGGGGGCCAGATCCATAAATTGCTTGGTCAGCGCAAAGGGCTCCGGGCCCTGATCGGTATCCATGCCCAACACAAAATTGACCTGGACATAAGGAATATAGCGCAGGATCAGATTGATATGCTCCGCCACCTGCTGCACTTTGTCCGGGCCAGTCTGGCGGCCCGTCCGAGATTTGTCGCCCAGGCTATACCACGACTCAATGCCCGGTAAAATCCCCTTAAACCCATTGGCGCGTAATCGCTTGAGATGGGGCTCGGACAGCAGCGACAGCGTACTTTCGGCAATAAAGTCGATACTATTGGGGGGAATCGCCGTTTCGATGGCCTGCATATACTCCTCAAACCGGACCCCGAAATTCGGATCGTGCCAGCCCACAATCGGGCGTTTCATCTTGGTGCGCAGAAATTGCAAATCTTCACGGATCTGGTCAAAGGACAAGGGCTGATAGTCGACCGTGGCGTCCACACAAAACCCGCAGGTATAGGGACACCCCATGCTGCCGAGCATGGGCACTAGTTTAAAGGCGGTGGGCGCTTTGGCGAGGGTCGGCTCGATGAATTTCCACCGTGCCTTGACGCCCGGCAAGTCGGTCGGCTGGCGCGCCGCGGCGAGCTGGACCCCCAGCGGACGGTGCGGGGCACAATCGGCGAGAATCTCGTGAATCAGATGCTTGTCGGTAAACCCCACGACATAGTCGAAATACTTGGCGGCATCCTGCGGATAGCTGCGCGCATGGGGCCCGCCTATCACTGTCACGGCGCCGCGAGATCGAAACATCTGACTCATGGCATAGGCGGTCAGCGCCGATCGGGTAAAGGCCCCAATAAACACCAGATCTGTCTCGTTCAATAATTCCTGGTGGAGATCTTCGCGGCCGGTGTAGCACACAAAACGCACCTGATGGCCCAATTCCTCACACCACACCCCGACGACCTGCGGCATAATGCTCGCCAGATTGGGATTCATCACGCGGGTGTAGAGGGATTTCGTGGGACCCTTGGTCACCAGATCCAGAATCGTCACCCGGAGTGCGCGCATACACCATCTCCTACGATCCTGGGCTATGAACAGGACACTTAGTCCAACTGCAGCAGACTCGGGGAGGTTTCTTCGTCGGGGGAGCCTTGCAGGTGCTGTCGAGCAGAGTACTCTAACTAGACTTATGATGCTATCGAATTGATTTATTCTGCGATCCCCAAAATCAAAGAGGGGCAAAATCCTTCCAAAGCCGGCGAGCTCGAGCACTTCATTTCGTATGAGTTGTTTTAGTGTGTCCGGGGGAATTCAAAAAGAACAGGTTTTGACACTTATCGGGACAATGTTTGTTGGATTCAATCTTGAATTTGGATGCCCCTATAGAATCAATGATTCTATAGGGGCTATAGGATGATGCATGACAGGAGGGCTGGAATCTGTGCCTAACGGACGATCGATCCTTACTGAGCTTCATGTGGAAGAAGGCTGGGTCCATTTCACTAACACAGTAGCAGACTTTTCTAGCAGCTATTTGTTTATCTAAGCGGCATCTGATCGGTCTCGGTCAATCAGGAATGGCTCAATGTCCGGTTCTACTTCCGCTAGTGAGATGTTAGAGGCTCGAACGGCCATGAGCTGAACAAGATCCTTCGAAAAGAGCAAATCGAGCGTCCAGTCCAACGCCACGCGCACCTTCTTTTCAAATCGAGGCAGTTTCGTTAAGTAAATCGTTCGCCACAGCCACCAGGCAATGAAGCCTGAAAAATTCATACCCAAAATATTGGCCACCCCCGTCCGTTTTCCAATGGGGGCTAGCCGCCCAAGGGTCGAGAACACGAACGGCTCCTTCTGCTCGCCTCGAATAGTGGCCAGGATATTCTGCGCCGCAAGTTTCCCTTCGCGCAGTGCGTGCTGTGCCGTCGGGGGATGCGGTTTCCCCGTTTTACGATCAGGTACAATCGCACAGTCGCCGAAGGCCCACACGCCAGGCCACTCGGGAACTTCGAGGTACTTGTTGACCAGGACTCGGCCTTGGGCTTTTCTGCAGGGCAGGGTTTCCAAGAGGGAGTTCGGGCAGGTCCCGGCGGTCCAGATCAACGTATTGGTAATAATCGTCGTCCCATCGCTCAGCGTGACGTCGCGGTCCGTTACGGCCGTGACTTTACAGTTCGAATGGACTTCGACGTTTCGCTCCACAAGCTTTCGCTGTGCATAGGCCCCAAGCTTCTCCCCGAGTTCCGGCAAGATGATCTTTCCCGGATGGACAAGAATGACCCGAAGCATGTGTTCCCGAAGATGGGGATAGAACTTCACCGCCTCACGAAGAAAGTCATTGATTCCGGCAATCGTTTCCACTCCGGCGAACCCGCCGCCGGCCACGACGAAGTTCAGTAAGGGATCACGAAGGGTGGGGCTACATTCGAAGTCCGCCTCTTCCAAATTTGCAATGAGACGGTTGCGCAACATAACCGCATCATGCAACGACTTCATCGTGAGTGCGCGCTCTTCTAAGCCGGGGAGGTTGTAGAAGTTCGTGGTAGAACCGAGAGCGAGCACCAAGTGATCATACGGCAGCGAATGGCAATGTTCTTCGTGACCATGTGACAGGCCGACACGTTTATGCGAAAGATCGATCGATTCAATATGACCATGGAAGAAGGTCACACGACGCAACAGCTTGCGGACTGGGCTGACAATATTGGCGATATCGAGGTCACTCGCTGCCACTTCGTGCAGCATCGGAGTAAAGAGAAAATAGTTATCGCGATTGACAAGGGTGACATCCAAGTCAGCTCCTTTCGCAAGCGCTTGTTCGAATTCCAGGGCGGCATACATGCCACCAAACCCACCACCCAGAATCAAAACTCGTGGCTTCTCTTTAGACATAATTATTACATAGAAAACAAATATAATTCTTGCGAACAGTTGCCAAGACAATATGTCTGTAAAGACCTGTGAGAGATACAGTCGAAAGGGATTAAGAGGAAAGGGACGGAGGAGCGCGGAGGGAAACGGAAGATTGCTGCAAGAGTAACGGGGGCAAAAGAACGTCCGGAATTACATACCGACCACCAGTGAGCCAAAAGTCTCTCGGTGGCAGGAGATGAGATTGGGACATGAGCCCAAGCGTGTGCTGCCTCGAAGGAGTTTTATTAAACAGACTGAGTGCTTCCTCAGAATAGTGCAAGAAATGGGTGGACACCGCCTCCTGATGGTTCTGCGTGTCAGTCTGATCAACAGGGGACTGAACAGCGTATTCGCCTGGGATGTCCGGGGTAAATACAGTGCGTGTGAGGGTAATTGGAGAACAACTGTGGTTCTCCTGAGCATCGAGCGTATGGATATGGAAAAGAGGAGCAACCAGGATCCATGTTACCATCCACGGCAGGAAAAAAAGGCGGAAGGACGTGGGATGAATCAATTTGTGCATGATTTCCCATAACACAATGGCGAACTGGGGTCACGCAATTTCCATATTGTAGTTGTTCAAAAACCAACAAAATGTGCGTAACTTCTATTGATACGGTCGCCCAGTATTATTAGGGAATTGGTTTCCTCTTTGGAAAATCCCATTGGGGACACCACAAATAGTGGGAAGCGATAGGGGCAAATTGAGGCGGTTAAGCAGCGAACGCCATTCCCTCGATTTTAAGGGAAAGAGACTTTACCAACGATGGTGGTGGAGGGCAGGGGCGACAGCTTGCGTTAAAAGAGGCGCTGCGCTTTGATATCAAGACGTTAGCGCGGGTCGCTTGAGTGGCGTGTCTCGGCGGAGCCTCCGTATATCAAGGAATTCCCCTTTCGATCTTGCATCAGGGACATAGAGGGGAGGCCTGAAGAGCTCCAGCTCCAACAGGGCTTTCCTCGCAGGCGTCTTTCTTTCGGATTTTTGCATAGCGTAGGATAGCATACAGACAATAGGCGTCGCTAGGCTCGCTATCGACCTTCGGCCTGATCTTGCCTCAGTATCCATAGCCTTCTAAAATACGCGCATGAAAGAGGAAGAACGACACGCCCAGCAACTCATTGCTCGATTCATGATCGCGAGTACCCAAGTGGAGGCGCATTTACAGCGGAAAGAGCCGCTGACTGACTTACAATTACAATCCCTGTCGCTGACCGTGAAGAGCCTTCAAACATTCCTTGAGAGCTGGGCCAGGCATTATGGCAAGGCTCCTCTTGCTCCTTGGAAGGGTGAACCTGACAAGAAAGCATAAGTTCAAACCGTCGTTCTGTTCATACGACGGCGAATAAAAACAGTGAAGGGCACCCGATACCGGCTTTATTTTGCCCCACAATTCGGATGCCCTGCGCCTTACCAAGTTGGTTATGGGGGGTTAGATTCGGTCACGTTTAAATGGTCAAGACGCTCTTTCGCGATCCTCGCACACACCTCCACAATCGGCCACATATAGCGGCTCACCTGGCCACCATACATGCCGTTCCGGAGTTCGACCGTCGTAGCCTGATCGTGCGCGAAGAACTG
>Ga0207670_10001839_pt1 | contig 11075 bp, 2 predicted proteins | sample KBSS23HmetaG_FD_184339 | JGI IMG/M metagenome (GOLD analysis project Ga0207670, IMG submission 184339) | Switchgrass rhizosphere microbial communities from Kellogg Biological Station, Michigan, USA - KBS S2-3H metaG (SPAdes) (version 2) | ecosystem: Host-associated > Plants > Roots > Rhizosphere... | reverse complement strand
CGCAATTCTCAAACCCGAATGACGAATGACGAAATCCGAAGGAAGACCGAAATCCGAATGACGAACGAGCCATTGCACACCAGAGCGCCCTTCGACACTCGGGCTTCGGATTTCATTCGTCATTCGTCATTCGACACCGGGTTCAGGGTCCCAAAGCGTGCGAATGAACGAATAGGGGCTAACCATGAACGTCGACTGACTTCCCGGGCTCCATTCACTTTCAGTCGAGCACGAGAATGCGATAAAAACGCTGTGAGCCGCCGGCCAGGTCGTCGTTGATCGTGTAGGTCTCCCCGGTCGCGACCAGGTCCGCATCCAACTGTTGCCAGTTGGATTCCTCGAGAGCGTTCTTGAATTCGACGCGGTAGGTCTTTTCGGGCACGGTCACGAAACTGATCGCGTAACCGCCATTGGTTTTCGGGGTGACGCCAGTCACTTGAGGCCGTGGAGCGACTCGAACCGTGAACGTCGTGCTGGCGCTCATCGGCGGCGCCCCATTATCCGTCACGCGCGCGGTGATCGAGTACATGCCCGGCGCTTGCGCTGCAGTGGGCCGCCACAAAAACAGGCCGGTGACTGAATTGATCGTTGCTCCCGCCGGCGCGTCCGCATCAAGGCTGAACGTCAGCGTTTGCGCCGGTGCGTCGGAATCCGCAGCCGTGGCGCTGAACAACAACAACTGGCCTTCGATGACGACCCGGTCGTTGGCGCTGGCGATGACCGGGGCCGTATTCGGAGTTGCCAGAAAATTGATCGCACGCGGCGTGGGCGTGGTGAGGTCGTAAATCGGCGACGAACCGTCCGGAAAACGGCCTTCGCTCACATCAGTCGCCTGCGGACCGAACGACACGAAATCGATAACCGTTCCGTCGGCGGCGAAAATCCCAATGGCGTCACCGGCCTTGGACAGCTTGAAACTGGCGTGAAGGTCCGCGCGATTCGAGCTGTTCTGACCGGGCTCACTGTCGGCCCAGACCAAAAGGTAGCCGTGGGGCTGGATGGTGCAACCACTGGGAAAGGGAAACTGTGTTTTGTTCGTCAGGCTGGTGCCGAGATAGAAACCGGATAGGTCGGCGGCCACATCGCCAGGATTGTAGATCTCGAACCAATCCTCAAAATCGCCGTCGGCTGGATCGGCCAGCGTCGTCACGTTGTCCGCCATCCACTCGTTAACCAGCACCGCGAGCGGTGGCGAGGCGGGGTTGTTCGGGGCGGCTGGTGTGACGTAGTAAAACGTCCGGCGCCCGCTGACCGCGCCATCCGGATAAGCGCCGAATGAAACATCCGGTTTGGTTACCGCGTAGTTGAGGTAGTCGAGCAGGTTCGTTTTTCCGCCGTTGGTCTGCGCGAGGGCAAGTGAGCCCGTGTCGGGAGGAATGGTGAAACTGGTGTGGTATTCACCGATCGTAGATTCGCCCAGGTTGCCATCCAGCCAGACCGGAAGGAACTTCCCCGCGCCTATCGTTGTTCCTGGCGGGAACGCCCACTGCGTGAGATTCGAGTAATTGTTCGCCAGACAAAATCCGGCCAGATCGATGGCCGTCGTGCCGCCGTTGTAAAGTTCGCACCAGGGATGAGGATGGCCGAACCGATCCGTCGCGCCGCCAAAGTTGTTTGGGAGCACCTCATTCAACCAGAGTTGCGGCATCGCCGGGAGGGAAGCCCGCACTGAATTCTGAGCGCCGGGCGTGAAACGCGGCTTGGCCGGCACCACGTTGGTCGGGACAGCGCTCCAGTTCGACACACGGTTGTTATCCTGCGCCGGGTCGATCAACTGAAGGGAGGCCCCGCCGCCATTGCCAACGTCCGGCCAGGGCGGAGCGCTGTCGTAGCGTACCTCGTCCACGATGAGATCCTCCTCCGGCGTCGCGCCAGGTTGGATCAGCCGCAATGTCTCGCCGCCATTCTCAAGCTTTCCGCTGAATTCGCCGACCAACGCGATGATCCGGCCGTAAGCCGCGGCAAAAGCGCCTCGATCCCCGGCAACGACCAGGAAGCCTCCCGGCCCGATGACCGACCCGCCCGGAAACGTGAATGCCGCGCCGCTCAGGCGCCAGCCGGAAAGGTCGAAGGCGCTGACGGTTGAATTGTTGTACAACTCAACAAAGGACGCGTCGGGCACGGACGGGTGATACATGATCTCGTTGATGACGAGATTGTCCTGCGGCTGTTCGATCACCCCCGTGTAATTGACGTTGATCGTCGCGGTCGCGCCGCTGACCAGGTTGCCTTGGGCGTCCAGGCCTCGAATGGTGAGTGCGTTGAATGCGCCCCCGAGGGCCACCTGGGTGATCCAGTTGGTAACGGTAGTCCAGGTGACCGGGAAGGCGACTCCGTTGACGGTGATGGTCCGGACACCGATCGCCGCGGTACCGGTGAGCGCGATGAGGTTGCGGTTGGTGCTGAAGTCAGCGCCGTTGTTCAGTTTGATAGAGAACGTTGAAGACACGTTCGCGGCGATCAGCCCGAGCAGATTACTGCGCCGCTGGCTGATGTAGTTTTGGATCGAGGCAGGGCTGTCGACGGTGCGGCCGTTGGCCGTCATCGCGTTGTATTTTGCGTTGAGGATCGGGTTCGCCCGGGTCGCGACCAGCGGCCCGTTCGCGAGGTCCTGCAGGATTTGCCAGTAGCGGCGCCGATAAGCCGGCTCGCCCAGGTCGATTCCATTGCTCCGGCCGATGCCCTGGAACATGTCAGCCGTGGGTCCCTGCGCGTTGAATGCGAAGTCGATGTCCCAAATCATCATCTTCCAGGTGTCGCCCGTCGGTTTGTAGGAATACATGTTTTGCCCGCCGCCGTAGGCAAAGCTGTCGTTGTTGCCGACGAGATGTTCGACGGCGTAGGTGCCGAGCCAGTTGTCCACGTCCACCACCGACTCCAATTGGCGGCGATAATTCACGCCTAAAGTGGAGAAATTGACGGCATCCACCAGCGTGAAAAGATTGGTAAAATTGCTGGCCGAATCCTGGACGGCGCGTTTCGCAAATGTCCAGCGATAGCGCGCGACTTTTTTCTGGCCGCCGCTGGTGGTATAATTCGCCAGACTCGCCCCGTTGCTGGTGAAGCTGACCGCGGCATCATCGAATTCGAACCAAAGCTGGACTTTGTGCAGATTCCCGTCCGCGCCCTCCGGATAGAACTCGTCGGTCATGTCGCCGTTAGGCTGCTGCGCATCCTCGAACATCTGGGCTCGGCGAACGCCGTTGATGAAGAGATTGATGTGGCGGCGGTAGCAGTAAGGCAGGCCGATCTCGCTGGCAATCCAGTAGGCGGTTTGCTCGCGCTGATAGGTGTTGTCGCCGCCGCCGTTGCCCGGCCACTGGAGCGTGAAGTCAGTCTCTCCCAGCAACGGATCGTCCTCTGGAAAGGTGAGCACGTAATCGCACACGTTGCCTGTGGGCGAGTTGAATCCCGGCGAGTGATAGGGGCTGCCCGAGTACTGGCCGCCGATGTTGTAAACCGCGCGGTAGTTGCCGTACACGAACGTGCAATCCAGCGGCTTGTTGCTCAAGTGCTCGCGATTCGACCAGCGGTTCAGCGTCGCCTGCGTCATCCAAACACGGTAAGTGCCGAAGTTGCCCCCCTGCGCCGGATCCGCCCAGCGTGCCAGACATTCGCGCACCGGCGCGTCGTTGGGGAATCGCGACATCGCCCCGGGCGAAAAATTGTCCGACGCCTGGATGTGAAAAGCGACCAGCGCACCCGCCGCCTGGCCGGAAATTGTCGCGCTGAACAAGCCAGCGCCGTTGTTGGCCATCGTGACCACGTTCAGGTTTGTTGAAGGATCGATTCGGTATTTCAAGAGGAGTGTCGCGAGGCCGTCGGGATCGTGCACTCGCGCCGTCACGGTCACAGGCTGGTTCACCGCCGGCAGCACCGGGGAGTGCTGCACGTCGGTAATGGCGGGGCCCGCGTTGGGTCCGGTCCGGCTGTTCGCCATCCCGGGCGTGCCGAGGTTGCGCGCGGTCAAGGTATTGCCGACGGCCTCGAGCCAGTTCCCCTTCAAACGGAACAGGATCTCCGGATGCCCCGCCAGCCACCGCACCTTGGCGCGTATCGTCGCGGTCTGGCCTGAATTCAACGTCGATTTCAAGTTCGTCCGGATGCGATTGGCTCCCGTGTCCCCGCGGTCGGTGGCGCGCACATGGAGGCAACGCGAGCTGTTGTTGTAACCCTGCCCAATCTCGAGCCCGGAATCTTCGTGGTTGCCCTGCGCCACCCAGCCGGTGATGCCCGACTCGAAGTCAGGATTTTGAATCAGATTGGCCCCGCCGGACGCGAAAACCTCAAGGTTGTCCACCAGGCACTCGCCCGGACCTAGCAGAATGATCTGGAGGGCATTGGCCGCGCCGTTGCCATTATCCAGCACGCCTGTAACTTCAATGTTTTTCCAGGCGCTCTTGACCATCTCATCGCTGTCGGCCCAGTTTGGCGCGAGCCGATGATCGCTGCGCGCATCAATCAATTCGAGACTGCTGCCTCCGCCGTGCGCCCATTTGCCCCAACGCCCCCCGGTGCCAACGGTCACGTCGTCCACGACGATGTGAATGAGGTTGGTCACCACCTGCCCGAGCGCGTTGGTGCTCGCAATTTCGTCGGGCATCGACAACGCGAGATGTTCGCCGCCGTTGGCCAGTGTGCCCTCAAAATCCCCCACCGTGTTCGCGCCGTTCAAGCCCGGATAATTCGTGAGCAACCGCGCGGCGTTTTTTGCGATGACCAGATAGCCGTCCGCGGGAATGGTCGTGCCGACCGGGATGACATAATCGATTCCGTCGGTGAAGCTCCACCCGCCCAGGTCAATGGAATCCGTGGTGCGATTGTGGAGTTCGACATACTCGTCGTTGCTGTCGCCGCTGACGGGGTTGTACATGATCTCGTTGATGACGACTTCCGGGATGCGAAGACTGCCGTTCCGCGCGCCTGGCGATTTGGTTTGCAGCCGATGGAACCCTGCGGCTCCGTCCGGATAACGCCCCATTGAAACGCCGTTCTCCTGCGCGCCAAAGCGCACGGCGTCAATCACTCGGGTGCTGTTCGGATCCTTGAAATAAATCGTTTCGCCGGCCGCGTTCAGGGCAAAGCCCAGCCGCGTCTCGTCGAAGTAAACGAAGCTTTGCGGCTGGATGACCGTGTTCGCCGGAATGATGAACCGGTTCGCCGTCGGATCATCGGAGAGGATGCAGTTGGACAGGTCCACCGCGGTCGAACTGTAGTTAAACAATTCGATGAAATCAAAATCCGGCGGATCGGTGTGGGAAAGGAATTCGTTGATGACAATGGCGCGGTAGGGATTGGGGAGGGACGTCTCGGCTTGCCCGGGCGACCCGCCCATGACATCGCTTGCGGCCCACGTGTCTGGATTCCTCTCGCCCAGCGAAGGCCGCGCCAGCACCAGCGAATGCCCGGCTCCGTCCGCGGCTGCCGGCCAGGGCGGATTGCCGGAATAATTCACTTCGAACACAATCCCGCCCTGGCGATTGCGAAGGCGGATCGTGCCGGAGCCGTTCGAGAGCTTGTTTGTGAAACTGCCAATCACATTGGTGATTCCGTATACGCTGTGGAGGTCCTCGGGCGACGCCGCGACGACGAGATAGGTGCGAGCCGCAAACACAGTGTTCGAAGGAAATGTGAACTCGATTTCGCCGGTCAGCCGGTATCCGCTGATGTCCTCGAAGTAAGGGTTCGAGTTGAACAGCTCGATGAATTCGAGATTTTTCCCGTCCACCCGATTTGTCGGATGATACATGATTTCCGAAATAATGACCGGCCCATGGCGCGTGGACGGACCTATCGGCTCCGGCGACGGGCGGACGAACGAAATGTCCAGCGGCGTCGAATCGAGGGTGAAGGTTCGCTGCGAATTCGGCAGAATCGCATTCGGCGTGGTGGCGCGGTCCCGAACGTTGTTGACCGTGAGCGTGTAGGTCGTCCGAGACACCATCGGGGTCGTGGTGAGAATGATCGTCCGGTTGTCCGAACCAAACACCGCCGCCAACGCCCTCACGCCGTTGTCGAACGTATAATTGCCGGCAGCGGTGGCGCTGGCCGCCTCGACCGGTTCTGAGAAAACCACCGTCAGAGTTTCCGGATCACCCAGGCTTCCCACTGAAGTCAAGGCGGGTCGCGTCAGGTCCGGATTGACCGTGAGCGTCGCCGTTGCGCTGTTGGTATTGCCGTAGGCATTGGTGATGAAACATCGAAAGGCGCTGCCATTGTCGCTCAACCCCGCGGGCGAGATGAAGTAAGTGGAGTTGGTCGCTCCGGGTATGCTCGCGCCGTTCCGCTGCCACTGGAAGGCGGCTCCTAAAACGTGCGAAAGCTGAACGGTAAACGCCGCCGTGCTGTACTCCACGACGGCCGCGTTGGCCGGCTGCACCGTGATAATGGGCGGGCCGAGGCCGTATGGCGCAAGATTACTCCCGGGAATTGGCGCCGCGCCGTCGGCGGGGGCCGCATCACCCGGCTTTTGCCAGGTCACCGCGAGATTGTCGCCGCCGCCGCCTTCCTTTTGCAGCGCCTCGATGTAATAGCGAAACCCATTCGTCAACGAGATGGCGGCGGATTTTTGCGACGGATACATGTTCCATTGCCGGGAATTGGTCCACTGGGTTAGCGAAGCCACCTGAACCTTGTGAGCCGGATCCGCATCCGTGCTCAGATAAAGGACGGAGTTGTCGTCACTGGAAATCCAAAACACGTAATTGCCCGTCACCGGCGGGATGAGCAGCGCGCGCATTCGTTGGCCGTAATTGTCGGAAAAGTTCACAGGCGCCTCGAACGCGGTGTCGATGAATTCCTCGTCGGGTCGGGCCGGATAGTTCGGAGCGCTGGTCAGGTTGGCGACCGCACTGCCGCTGATGTTGTAATACACCTCTCGCAAGATGCCATTACTGGTCTGAGCAAATGCGCCGGTCGCGAACAAGGAAAGGATAGCCAGCGCCGGCTGGAGGAACTTCGTTTGCGGGAATGACATCGAAGGGATTGAAGCAGATTGCGTGCTGAATCAGGTCATTGGATTCTCTTCGAGGACAGTAAGCACAAACGGGTTGCAAAGCAAGAAAGGAACGTCCGACGGGGGAAACACCAAGCACCAAACCCCAAGCTCCAGAGAACGTCCAAATCTCAAGCACCAAAGCCAATAGAGGCGGATCCGGGAGCCACCAGCGCTGACGCTTGATTCAGCACGCGCGAAGTCGAAGAAATTCGTGCCGCGCGGTTCAGTGGCTTCTTTCCCCTCACCCCAGCCCTCTCCCTTGTATGTGTTTAGCGTATTCGACGAATGTCTCCCTCTTCCCGCGAGTTACGAGCGGGGGGAGGGTCGGGGAGGGGGGGGTCCGAACACCACGCGTCGATGCAGCCTCCTCTCCCCGGCCCTCTCCTCCCTCAGAGGAGGAGAGGGAGAAGCAAACAGTGCAACGCTAAACGCGTACTCTCCCTTGGGGAGAAGGTGAACCGATCTCTCCGCGGAGTACAATCCAGACACTTTGGCTCTCCGCTGCGCGCTGTTCCCTCTCCCCGAGGGAGAGGGTGAGGGTGAGGGGAAACGGCGCGGTTACCATCCCTCGACGTGGGCCATTCAGGAACTGTCGAACCGGGCGAGTCCCCGGGCAGAGCTGGAGGTTTCCCTTTATGACTATGACAGGTTCGAGAGATGCGGTGCGGTGCGAAATGAATTTCAAACAATAGCGCCAGCCCTCGGAAGAACGAGTTAGGGACGGCAATTTCTTGCCCTGTTGATAGCAGCCCTTTGGGTTGCCGCTTTCCTTTCTGTTTTGTCACTCCTTAGCGCCGTGTCCCTCCAGAAAGCTAATGGTGTTCGTCGCATTATGACCGGCACTCGCCCATTTCGCATACTTCAGCACCGAAGCTCCATCCTTATCACGCGCATTCACGTTCGCTCCTGCAGCAATAAGAGCATTGATTTTGATGGAGTTCGCGTCACCAAGCATTACCGCAGAGATCAACGCGGTCTTGCCTTCGCGATCGACTGCATCCACTTTCACCCCAAGAGAAAGAAGATACCCAAATACGTTCGTTCCTTGCGTAAGAGTAGAGGCAATTAATGGAGTTTCTCCAAGCCCTCCTTGCTCTTGAGCATCTAAGCTAATGCCCGGTCTCGCTGCAAGTTTCCTAAATCTTGCCAAGTCATCATCTCTTGCTGCGTTCACCAACGAATCTGACACCGGCGCGCAACTGACAAGATGGATTAGTGTGAAAATGGCGAGGATAATCCGTTTGTCTAAATTCATTTGGAAAACGAAAAACTGAATGTTCATTGGCTGTACCGCAGCCGGAAACGTGCCGGTTCGGTGGTGCCGGGTGCATCCACAAGTTGACGGTGGCGCTAGGCATCGCTGCCTTTAGAGCCGGGGCGCTGGACGCGCCCGGGCAGGCCGACCAGTCGGCCTGCGGCAAAAGCGGCGAGAACTCGCCGCACTCCAAAGACCGAGTGCGCCAGCGCTTTAGAGTGCGGTGACTGGTCACCGCTTTCGGCAGGCGACTTGTCGCCGTCGCCCACCACCCAGACGCCCTCCTTCCACGGCAGCCAGGATGGCCACTACTACGGCGCCGACAACTTGTGGATGCACTTGGTGCCCGGCTCAACCCGCGTTCTCGAGCGGCTTTGCGGAAATCTCCAGCATCCGCTCGATGGGCTGCCGCGCGCGGCGGATCACCGCTTCCGACAATTCGACGCGCGGCGCGAGGTTCTTCATGCAATCGCGCAGTTTTTCGAGCGTGTTCATCTTCATGTATCGGCACTCGCTGCATCGGCAATGGTCCGTCGGCATCCGCATCACGTCGAACACGGGCGCGCAGAAAAACTCCTTGTCCGGACATTCCTTCCGCATCCGATGGATGATGCCCGACTCGGTGACGATAACAAACCGGCGCGCCGGGTTGGTTCGGCAATAATCAATCATCTTTTCCGTCGAGCAAACCGAGTCCGCCACTTCGCGTACTTCGCGCAGGCTTTCCGGATGGACCACAACCTTTGCGTCCGGATAACGATCGCGCAGTCGCAACACCTGGTCGCGCCGGAACTCGACGTGCGCGTAACAGTTCCCCTTCCACAGTGTCATCGAGCGGCCCGTCTGCTCCATGACCCACGCGCCGAGATTTTCGTCCGGCACAAACAACAGGTCGCGGTCCTTCGGCGCGGCCTGGACGATTTTCACCGCGTTGCCGCTGGTGCAAATCACGTCGCTGAGCGCCTTCACATCCGCGCTGCAATTGATGTAAGCGATGGTGTAGAAATTCGGGTTCGTCGCCTGCAATGCCGCCAGCTTCGGCGCCGGACAACTCTCCTCCAGCGAACAGCCGGCGTCCTTGTCCGGCAGCACGACGATCTTGTGCGGGTTGAGAATCTTCGCCGTCTCGGCCATGAAATGCACGCCGCAGAAGACGATGACCTCGGCGTCCGTTTTGGCCGCCTCCTGCGACAGGCCGAGCGAATCACCCACGAAATCGGCCACGTCCTGAATTTCCGGCACCTGATAATTGTGGGCGAGAATCACCGCATTCAGTTTTTTCTTGAGCGCCAGAATCTCGCGCGACAGCGCGTCCGCATTCGCGGGTGGTTTCGGTTTCCAAACCGGGAACCGGTCCGCGGCTCCGGGCTGAACTTCGGCGATATCCAACATGCCCTGAAGTTATCGCCCGTACCGTGGAGCGTCAACCGCGGGTGTGCCGCACGCACCGCGAATTGCGCATCTTGAGATCGCCAGCGGCGGATCGCGGACCGTCCCGGTCCGCAGCAACACAGCTGGTAGACAGGTTCAGGATTGCCCCAGAACACCTCGACCGAGCGACGTGCTGCGGGAGGGGACCGCCCGCGCTCCGATGGGAGTGTCAAGATGCGGTGCGCCAGATGACTGTGCCTCGTGGTCTCCGGCGCTGCATCGGCGGTGAGAGAGGCGATTTGACGCCCGCCGACGACAGGTGCAAGCTCGATGCATGATCGGTTCGGCGGCGAGTCACGACAAACGGACCAGACCGCGCGCGAAATCTGGCAAGTGGCGCGTCGTGGGGAAGGTTCTCCTGATTGCAACCCTGCTTGGGCTGTTCTTTGCGGCGCAAATTTATTACTCGGCGGCTTCGTTTCACCATCCCGTAAGCTGGGGCCAGGCGCTTTACTGGGCCTTTGGTGATTGGTATGAGTGGGCGCTGCTTTCGCCCGTAATTTTCTGGCTCTGCCGGCGCTTTCAGTTTGACCGGCAATCCTGGCCGAAGAGTCTGCTCGTTCACTTCGTCGGCGGCCTGCTGCTCTCCGGTGTTCACGCCGTGCTTTGCGCGCTCGCCGCCGTGCTCCAAGGCTGGGTCACCGGCACGCCAACCCTGTTCGGAACCGAAGTGCACAAGGTGTTGGCCAATCGCATGCATTTTAATATCGCTGTTTATGCGGTGATTGTCTGCGCGTGGCTTGCCTGGAACTACCATCGGCGATACCGGGAGCGCGAAGCGCAAGCCACCGAACTGGCGGCGCGTCTGGCTCAAGCGCAGTTGCAGGCCTTGCGCATGCAGCTCAATCCTCATTTCCTGTTTAACACGCTCAACGCCATTTCCTCACTCATGCTCAAGGACGTGAACTCGGCCAACCGGATGATCGCCCGCCTTGGCGAACTCCTCCGCTTGGCGCTCGAATTCAACAACGATCAGGAAGTGCCCCTCCAGCGAGAACTCGAATTCCTCCGACGCTATATCGAGATCGAACAGATTCGTTTCGGTGACTTGCTCGAGGTCAGGCTCGACGTTGAACCCGGGACGCTGGATGCCGCCGTTCCGAATCTGATCCTGCAGCCGGTGGTCGAAAACGCGGTCCGTCACGCCATCGAACCGAAGGCAACCGGCGGGCTGATTGAACTCCGTTGTCTCCGCAGCAATGGCAGCCTCTGGTTGCAGGTGTCGGACAATGGACAAGGGCTCAACTCTTGGAAGACCAATGCCGATGCGCCGTCGAGCCAGGCCCGCGAGCGTGTCGGCCTGAGCAATACGCGTCAGCGGCTTCAGAAGCTCTACGGCGACCAGCAGAGCTTCGAACTGGTGGAGAATTCATCCGGAGGCATGACGGCGAA